>Ga0193726_1000077_pt1 | contig 175623 bp, 155 predicted proteins | sample H2c1metaG_FD_144928 | JGI IMG/M metagenome (GOLD analysis project Ga0193726, IMG submission 144928) | Soil microbial communities from a riparian zone of the East river system, Colorado, United States - H2c1 | ecosystem: Environmental > Terrestrial > Soil > Riparian zone | place: USA: East...
CGTTCCGGCCGGCTTGCTCTGTCCGCGTCAGGATCGCTTCTAGAAAGCGTCCCCTCGTGAACAGGACGCGATCAGGATAAGTGAGGTTTTGGGGACGGGGATAGGAATACTATCACAAGTTCGTGAACTGTGCCTGCACAGACTTTCGTTCCCCGGACGCAGCGCAGCGCGCCGCTCTTCGCGGCGTGGTGCGCTGCAGAGCCGGGGCCCCGGTTACTTGCGGCTCGAAGAAACCGGGGTCCCGGTTCTGCGAAGCAGCGCGAAGAGCGCTGCATCGCGCCCGGGACACGAGAGCAGTGCCCCTCATCCACGTCGTCCGGCGAACGCCGGGACCCATAATCAGCGATGGTTATTGTCGGGCGAGTTGCTGCCGCATGTTGCCGCTACCTTCCGCATCACTATGACGGAGGGTATGGGTCCCGGCGTTCGCCAGGACGACAGCGAGTTACTTCCGCTTCTTGCGCGCGGCGTAGCGGGCGTCGCGGGCGGCCTTGCGCTCGGCTTCCAACGCGGCTTCACGGGCGGCGGCTTCTTCCTTGTCGCGGGCGAGTTGAGCCGCCGCTTGCTCGGCGAGCCGCGCGTCTTCGGCTTTCTTCGCAGCCTTTTCGGCGTCGCGCGCGATCTTGGCCGTGGCGCGCGCGGCGGCCTGTGCCTCGCGCTCGGCCTGGCGCTGCTTTACCGCGGGATCGTCGGCGCCGGGCTGGGCGCGAAACTTGTTCAGGATGTTCTTCTTGGCTTCCTGCGCCGCTTTCTGACGGTCTGCGAAACTGACTTCCTTGAATCCACTCATCTAATGGGCCTTGCTGCTTTCGTTGTTTGTGGTGAGCCTGCGGATACGTCTAATTATCGGCTAGCCGGCGCAATGTCGCGCGAAAACTGACGCTGCGGCTGCCGACCAGCGAGGTGCCGAATACCTCGGCCCTGCCGTCCTCGAACGTTCCGGAGAAGCCGGTTGAGACCTCGCGGCCGCCGAATACCGGCCGGGCGTCGGTCTCGTGATAGGGCGTGTGCTGGTTTGTGACGATCTCACCCTTCCAGGTGCCGTCTCCGACGGTATAGGAGCCTGCAGACCAGAAATACGGATCGCCGCCGAGGATAGTCCCGTCGCGAAACACCAATATGCCGCTGGCCCGGCCCTTTACGCCGTCGAGCATCTGGACGTGAATCGAATAAAGTCCGTTCTGCATGCCCGATATGACCGGCGAAAGATGATTGGGTTCCTGGCGTTCACATTATGCGCACAAAGACGACGCTTGTATCGTGGCGAGGAGCCTGAGAAAGACAAACGCAAGCAAACGATCCCAATAAGGAGAAAAAATGCCGACTGCCCGACGTGCCAGCGCGCTGGCCGCATTTTCATTGATGGCGGCATTGACCGCCGTCGTCCTAACCACACCTTTTCACATGGCAATGGCCCAGACCGCAGGAAAATCCATGACCACCGCCTCAGGCTTGCAGATCACCGATAGCAAGGTCGGCACCGGCGCCGCGCCGAAACCCGGCCAGACCTGCGTCATGCACTACACCGGCTGGCTCTATGAGAACGGCGTCAAGGGCAAGAAATTCGACTCGTCGGTCGACCGCAACGAGCCGTTCGAGTTTCCGATCGGCCAGCGCAAGGTGATCGCCGGCTGGGACGAGGGGGTCGCCACCATGAAGGTGGGCGGCAAGCGCACCCTGATCATTCCGCCGCAACTGGGCTATGGCGCACGCGGCGCCGGCGGCGTGATCCCGCCCAATGCGACGCTGATGTTCGACGTCGAATTGCTGGATGTGAAGGGGTGAGGGCGGTTACGCGGCGGTAGGCCAGCGGGCCATGTCGTCCATGGCCGGCACGATGGAAGGCGCCTGATCGGCGTCCAGTTCGGCCAGCCGGTCGATCAGCACTCGCAGCCGCTGCGGCATCTCGCCGGTATCCTTGCGGAGGGCGAAACGGAGCCGGTCTCCGATCTCATCGCAGATCGCGCGGCAGTGTTCGCTGCTGAGCTGCAACTGGCTGGCTTGTTGGCTCGACATGACCCGTCCCCGTTTTGAGGTTTTCGGGGACAATAAGCCTCAAATTTTAAGGGTCGGGCCGCGATTCACTTCGCATTTGAAGACGAGCCGTCACCCGGCGTTAACCGTCGGGTAGCACCACAAGCAAAAGGCCGCCAAGCGGCGGCCTATCGGGACACTGGGCAAGACCAGCGCAAACGGTGGAAATGTCAGCTGGTCAGGCCAGGCACACCAGGTAGACCAGCGCCGCGCCGACAGTGGCCACGATCGACCAGATCGCAGGGTCCAGGCTGTTGTTTCCGAGTTCGGTTCCGCTCAACATGGCGCAACCTCCTAGCGAACGAGCGAAGCGTCAGAGCTGGTGATTACCACCGGCTTGCCGGCCTTCATGACCCGCGCGGTCTGGGTGGTGCCGTCGTCGGAACTGGTCCGTGCCGAGATGCCAAAACCCGCAACCGCGATGCCGGCCACGAGCGCGACAACCACGATCTTGAGGTGGGTGGACCGATCTGCACTGTAAATCGAATGGTTCATTTGAAGCTCCCCGATCGCCTTTTCGGCGTATCCTTGACGATGACATTGCTCCCGCCACGGTTTCAGGACGATTGCGTCAGGGAACCAAAATGGTTTCGTGGGGGAGGAGAATTGTTTCGAGAATTGTTTCGTCGCTTGCGGGCGGGCACGTCACGCCAGATCGTCCTTTTGGCGGCCTCGCTTCCACTCCCATATAAAATGGCCGCTTCTGGACTTGAGGAACGGCAGATCGGGTTTTTCGTTAGGTCTTGGCAGGAGGGCGATCATGTCCGCCAAATCATCGTTTTTCGCCTTGGCATTCGCAGGCTGTTTGCTGGCGGCCGGGCCATCTTTCGCGCAGGACGCCGGCGTCAGCGGCATCCCGCGCGGCCCGGGCAGCGCCGGCGGCCTCAACAATTCGGTCAACGACCCCAGCGGCATCGGCAATGCGGGGAGGATTCCGCCACCGCCGCCGCCAAGCATGGCGGTGCCCACGGTGCCGTCCGCCGTTCCAGCGGTTTCAGGCCGGGTGTCGTCGAGGTCAGCGCCGATCGTCAGGAGAGTGTACCGGGAGCGCGCGTCCACATCCCGCCGCGAGTCGCGCCGTGCATCTGCCCGCGCGGCGCGCGGCCAGGACAAACTGCTCGATTCGAAGTTGAACATCTGCCGAGGGTGCTAGAGTGATTGCTGCCCCTTCTAGTCTGGCTTTTTTGGGGACTCCCCGCCCAGCTCAGTTCTCTCGTCGCTCAGGGGTTTCTCCTCGCTGAAATGAATTCTGGTGTATTGAATGACATCGATAACCTGATTTAGCTGTTCATTTTGAAGGGAAATACTGATGTATAATTTTAGAACGTCCGCATTTTGAGCCACAAATTCAAAGAAGGAAGCGGCGTGCAATCCACTATAGGAAAGAGTCGCAACGGCTGCACCAAACGTGGCCGCGCCGGCGGCTTTAGCAATCCCTTTTTTGTATTCCACAATGAGCGCGCGGGCTTCATCAGTCTGCGGATCAACGAGATGCTGGCAAAACAAATATGCACGCCGGACAATCTGAACTACCAGATTCCTGGATGTTCCCTCGGCCAGATCTTGGGCTTGCTTGGTATTGATGTTGTCGATGGGCGACTCCGCCGCTTGCAGACTGGAGGTCAATACGTTTGCGGCATGCTCGGTGGTAATCTCGCGATCAATTGATGCATTTTCGAGGATGGGCTTGGCCGCGTTCAGGTTTTCGACAGCGGCTTGCTGTTCCCTGGGGCCTGGCCGTTTGGCGTCCAGCTCGACAAGGTCCGGATCTCCGAGCACAAAAATATTCCATGCCTGGACCGGCTCGCGCAGGGCTGTTGCGACGCCCGCCGGAAGCGTTAAATAATGCGGATCGAGACTGTCCTTGACGGCGTCATGCTGAGCCAGCTTGTTTCGAAGCGAATTCCCGCAAAGCCAAAGGACTTTTTTGAATTCTACGTCCTGCCAGGTCGTGGGCTGGTCCAGAAAATCATTCAAGACTTCATCGATCTGAATTCGTTCCTGGCTCGGTGTGTCCTCCTTCAGCTTGACCAACTGAGCACGGATTCGCGCGTAAAGTTGTGATTGCTCGGGATCCAGAAAATCCTGCGGCGGATCGGGCTGAAGCTCAAGTGGCCCACGCCGCGATGGACGAAATCCGATCGCTCTTTTTTCGTTTTGTTCTGGAAGCGTTGAAATGGGAGGCAACGATAGCTTCAAACGAGCTATCGTTGCATCCCTGCGACGCTTCCGGGCGCCAGCGTCAAGCTCGCCAGATACTGCATCGTTGGCGCGCGAAGAATCGGGTTCGGTGTGCACGGCCGCATATCGCTGAAGAGGTGTCAGACCGGTATCAGTATCTACCGTACTTTCCAGAACACGTTGCATCCACGGCGGCGGGCCGACGGCGGCAGGATCTTCATCGACAGAGTTGGGCTGGCCGGGGCTGGCGAAGGGGTCTGCCTGGCGGATCAACCGCGCAAGTTCGGCCAGCGGATCCCCACCCGTTGCAAGGGGCTGTTGACCAACGCTTTGGTAAACGTCGTATCTGGGAACAGGTTTGCTGGAGTTTTGACCGCGCTCCCGGCGGAGCGCGGCGACCTCTGATTCGACTTTCCGCACGGCCTCTTCCAGAAACAGCCGCTCGCGGGTTATTTCGGAGTCGCTCAAGGGTGGTTGCACACTGCGCAACTGAGCCTTAAGCGCCGCACGCGCCCGCTCATAAAGCGCGCGTCTTTCCGCGCCAGGAGCATCAATATCCAGTGCTGCGACCGCGCGGGAGACCAACGGGTAAAAATCTGCCATGCGGAGAATTGTACCTTAGGTCGCCCCCACACAAAAGCTGGCCGTGAGAACCAAAACCAGGCGGCGAGCGGAAGGCCTGTATTGCAGAGTATTAGCGGAGGACTGATCAGCAAAACGCAATCGGGTCCAAAAAAAGCCGAAACCCGTTATTGCAGGCAAAAATGGTGGCGATCCCAGCAGGATTCGAACCTGCAACCCACGGAGTAGAAATCCGTTACTCTATCCAGTTGAGCTATGGGACCGTTAAGGCGGTGCGAACTTCGGGACACCGGCCCCTCATAGCACCGCCAATATGAAAAATCCGCTTCCGTGCCAAGCCTGAACCGAACCAATTCCCGCGCCGGGGCGACAACCCTTCAGCGGCGTACCGCCCTCGGTTCGCCCTCAACGCCAACGATGCGCCGCCGCCGTCACCCCGGCGGCCGGCACTGACTGTCACGGCTAATGTCGCATGCGACTTTTTCGCTTCTCCCTTTCGCGGCCATCAGTCCGTCACCTTTTCGCGCATTTCTGTTCGTCAAGCGGCGTTCGTCCGCCCCAAGGAGTCCATCATGATTGGTTTGGTTCGCGCCGCAACGCTTTGCGCAACGCTGGCGCTTGGCCTGGTCACGGCGCAGGCGGCGGATAAGGCCTTCAAACGCGACGATCTAGGTGACTCGGCGATCAAGCTGGAAGCCCAGATCAAGAGCGAGGCCGGACCGGTCGCCAAGTCGGCGGCGACGCTGCGCACCGATGCCGATGCCGCTTTCAAGCGCGGGGATTACCGGGTCGGCCTGCAGGTCATCGGCCAGATCGCCGCGGTCTCCCCTGAGGACAGCGGCAACTGGCTGCGGCTGGCCAAGACCATCTTCCAGATCCGCTCCGCCACCTCCAGCGAACAGACCTTCCTGTACGAGCGCGCCTCCACCGCCGCCTATATCGCCTATCAGCGCGCCGGCAATGCGAACGAGGAGGCCGAGGCCCTCGCCGTGCTCGGCCGCTCGCTGTCGGAACGCAAGCTGTGGCGCCCGGCGCTGGATACGCTGCGGCTTTCGCTCGACATGAAGGAAGTCGCCGATGTCCGTGGCCAATATGAGAAATTGCGCGACGACCATGGCTTCCGGCTGCTCGAAAGCGGCATCGGCATCGATTCGGCCTCGCCGCGCGCCTGTTTCCAGTTCTCCGAGGATCTCGCCAAGCGCACCGATTTCTCGCCCTTCCTGGCGCTGGCGGGCAGCGACAAGCCGGCGCTGAGTTCCGAAGAAAAGCAGCTTTGCGTCGAGGGCCTGAAGCACGGCGAGCGCTACAACATCAATCTGCGCGCCGGCCTCCCGTCGACCGTGAAGGAATCCCTGCCGAAATCGGCCGAGTTCAACATTTACGTCCGCGACCGCAAGCCGTTCGTGCGCTTTACCGGCCGGGCCTACGTGCTGCCGCGCACCGGCCAGCGCGGCATTCCGCTGGTCAGCGTCAACACGCCTGCGGTGGCGGTGCAGGTGTTCCGGATCGGCGACCGCAACCTGATCAACACCGTGATCGACAGCGATTTCCAGAAGACGCTGTCCAGCTTCCAGCTCGACGATCTCGGCAACGAGCGCGGCGTAAAAGTCTGGTCCGGCGAGCTTGCCACCGCGACCACGCTCAATCAGGACGTCACCACCGCATTCCCGGTCGACCAAGCATTGGGCGACCTGCAGCCTGGCGTCTATGTGATGACCGCGCTGCCGAAGGGTCCGGGCTCGTCGAAGGACGACGATTCCGGCGGCTCGCTGGCGACGCAATGGTTCATCGTTTCCGACCTCGGCCTCACGGCGTTTTCGGGCAATGACGGCATCCATGTGTTCGTAAATTCGCTGGCCTCGACCGACGCCGTCGCAAAGGCCGAAGTGCGGCTGGTGGCGCGCAACAACGAAATCCTCGCCACCCGCAAGACCGACGAGTCCGGCCATGTGCTGTTCGAGGCGGGGCTGGCGCGCGGCGAGGGCGGGCTGTCGCCGGCGCTACTGACGGTGTCGGGCGAGAAGGCCGACTACGCCTTCCTCAGCCTCAAATCCAACGCCTTCGACCTTACCGACCGCGGCGTTGCCGGCCGCGCGGTCCCGGCGGGTGCCGACGCCTTCGTCTATGCCGAGCGCGGCGTCTATCGCTCTGGCGAGACGGTGTATCTGACCGCGTTGTTGCGCGACGGTCAGGGCAATGCCGTGACCGGCGGGCCGCTGACTTTGGTGATCGAGCGCCCCGATGGCGTCGAATTCCGCCGCGCCGTGCTGCCCGATCAGGGCGCGGGCGGACGCAGCCTGACCCTGCCGCTCAATTCCGCGGTCCCGACCGGGACCTGGCGCGCGCGCGCCTTTACCGACCCCAAGGGCTCCTCGGTTGGCGAGACCACCTTCATGGTCGAGGATTACATCGCGGACCGTATTGAATTCGAAGTCACCAGCAAAGACAAGCAGATCAAGGCTGAAGCTCCTGTAGAGCTTAAAGTGGATGGCCATTTTCTTTACGGCGCGCCCGCGTCGGGCCTGCAGATCGAGGGCGACATGCTGGTCGCGCCGGCCTCCTCACGCCCCGGCTTTGCCGGCTACCAGTTCGGCGTTGCGGATGAGGAGACTACCAGCAACGAACGCACGCCGATCGAAAACCTGCCCGAGGCCGACGCCAATGGTGTCGCGACCTTCCCGGTCAGCCTGGCAAAACCGCCATCCTCGACGCGTCCGCAGGAAGCGCAGATCTTCATTCGCATGGCGGAAGCCGGCGGCCGCGCGGTCGAGCGCAAGATCGTGCTGCCGGTTGCACCCGCGGCGGCCATGATCGGCGTCAAGCCGCTGTTCGGCGACAAGAACGTCGCGGAAGGCGACAAGGCCGAGTTCGACGTGGTCTTCGTAGCACCCGACGGCAAGCCGCTGGCGCGCAACGGCCTGCGCTACGAGTTGCTGAAGCTGGAATCCACCTATCAGTGGTATCGCCAGAGCTCGTCCTGGGAATACGAGCCGGTCAAGTCCACCAAGCGCGTTGCGGACGGCGACCTCACCATCGCCGCCGACAAGCCGTCCCGCGTGACGCTGGCGCCGCAGCCCGGACGCTACCGCCTCGACGTTAAATCGACCGAAGCCGATGGGCCGCTGACGTCGGTTCAGTTCGATGTCGGTTGGTATTCCGACGGCAGCGCCGACACGCCAGACCTTTTGGAAACCTCGATCGACAAGCCGGAATACCAGTCCGGCGACACCATGGTGGTGTCGGTCAATGCGCGCTCGGCGGGTAAGCTGACGATCAACGTATTGGGCGACCGGCTGCTGACGACGCAGTCTACCGACATCAAGGAAGGCACCGCGCAGGTCAAAATCCCGGTCGGCAAGGATTGGGGCACCGGCGCCTATGTGGTGGCGACCTTGCGCCGCCCGCTGGATGCCGCGGCATTGCGGATGCCGGGCCGGGCGATCGGCCTGAAATGGTTCGGGATCGACAAGAAGGCGCGCACGCTCACCGTCGGCCTTTCGCCGCCGGCACTGGTGCGGCCCAACACGACCTTAAAACTGCCGGTCAAACTCGGTGGGCTCAGCCCCGGCGAGGACGCCAAGATCGTGGTCGCCGCGGTCGATGTCGGCATTCTCAATCTCACCAACTACAAGCCGCCGGCGCCCGACGATTACTATCTCGGCCAGCGCCGCATGACCTCGGAGATCCGCGATCTCTATGGGCAGTTGATCGACGGCATGCAGGGCACCCGCGGTCAGCTCAAGACCGGCGGCGACTCGGCCGGTGCAGAGCTGCAGGGCAGCCCGCCGACGCAAAAGCCGCTGGCGCTGTATTCCGGCATTGTCACCGTCGCCGCCGACGGTTCGGCGGAAATCTCGTTCGAGATTCCGGAGTTCGCCGGCACCGCGCGGGTGATGGCGGTGGCCTGGACCGCGACCAAACTCGGCCGCGCCACTACCGATGTCATCGTGCGCGATCCGGTGGTGCTGACGGCAACGCTGCCGCGCTTCCTGCTCAATGGGGACAAGGGCACCATGACCATGGACCTCGACAACGTCGAGGGCGCACCCGGCGACTATACGATCAACGTCAAGACCTCGGGCCCGGTGAAAGTGACCGGCAATCCCGCCACCACCGTGAAACTGGCCGCCAAACAACGCACTTCGATGCAATTGGCGCTCGACGCTTCCGGCGGCGCCGGCACCGCGCAGCTCGACGTCGAGATCAAGGGACCGAACGGGTTGACGCTGGCGCGGCACTATGCGCTGGACGTGAAGGCCGCGACGCAGATCCTGGCGCGCCGCTCGATCCGTACGCTGGCCAAGGGCGAAAGCCTGACGCTGACGTCGGACATGTTCTCCGATCTCGTCTCGGGCACCGGCGGCGTATCGCTGTCGGTCAGTCTTTCGACGGCGCTGGATGCTGCGACCATCCTGAAAGCGCTCGACCGCTACCCCTATGGCTGCTCCGAGCAGATCACCAGCCGCGCAATGCCGCTGCTTTATGTCAACGATCTCGCGGCCGGCGCGCATCTTGCGATGGATACCGCGGTCGATCAGCGCATCAAGGACGCCATCGACCGGCTGCTGGCCCGCCAAGGCTCCAACGGCTCGTTCGGGCTGTGGTCGGCGGGCGGCGATGACGCCTGGCTCGATGCTTATGTCACCGACTTCCTGACCCGCGCCCGCGAAAAGGGATTTGTGGTGCCGGACGTGCTATTCCGGAATGCGCTCGACCGTATCCGCAACTCCGTCGTCAATGCCGAGGAGCCGGAGAAGGACGGCGGCCGCAATCTGGCCTATGGGCTCTACGTGCTGGCGCGGAATGGCGCCGCGCCGGTCGGCGATCTCCGTTATCTCGCCGACACCAAGCTGAACAACCTCGCCACCCCAATCGCCAAGTCGCAACTGGCGGCGGCGCTGGCGCTGGTCGGCGATCGCAGCCGGGCGGAGAGGGTTTATGCCGCGGCGCTCGAAAGCCTGGCGCCCAAACCGGTGCTTGAATTCGGCCGGGTCGATTACGGCTCGGCGCTGCGCGATGCCGCAGCACTGGTCTCATTGGGCAGCGAAGGCAACGCATCGAGCGCGACCATCACGCAGGCCGTACTACGCGTCGAAGCGGCGCGGGGCCTGACGCCCTACACCTCGACCCAGGAAAATGCCTGGCTGGTGCTGGCGTCGCGCGCACTGTCCAAGGAGACGCTGGCGCTCGACGTCAACGGCAGCCCGGTCAAGACCGCGCTCTACCGCAGCTACAAGGCGGCCGACATGGCCGGCCAGCCGGTCAAGATCACCAACACCGGCGACACGCCGGTGCAGGCGGTGGTCTCGGTCAGCGGCGCGCCGGTCACGCCGGAGCCCGCGGCCTCCAACGGCTTCAAGATCGAGCGCAATTACTTCACGCTCGACGGCAAGCCGGCCGATCCCTCGAAAGCGAAGCAGAACGACCGTTTCGCGGTGGTGCTGAAGATCACCGAAGCCAAGCCGGAATACGGGCACATCATGGTGTCGGATTATCTCGCCGCCGGCTTCGAGATCGACAATCCGCATCTGGTCTCGTCGGGCGATACCGGCACGCTGGACTGGATCGAGGACGGCGAGGAGCCCGAGAATACCGAATTCCGCGATGACCGCTTCACCGCCGCGATCGATCGCGGCAGCGACGACAAGGCGGTGTTCACGGTGGCCTATGTGGTGCGCGCGGTGTCGCCCGGCAAATACGTGCTGCCGCAGGCCTATGTCGAGGACATGTACAACCCCTCGCGCTACGGCCGCACCGGCACCGGCAATGTCGAGGTGCGCGCGGCGAAATGAGCGCACCTGGCCGTCAAACTCAATCGTCATGCGCGGGCTTGACCCGCGCATCCATCGATCTTCGGAAGAATCTTTCGAAGAAGATGGATGGCCGGGTCAAGCCCGGCCATGACGGTGGTGGTGCTGGTAAGCGGCGAGTTCTCATCACTCTTGCAGCACTCTGCATTTCCGTCGTGGCAGCAACCGGGACTTGGGTCGCTTCGCTCGGGCCTTTGCCGCTCGAGCAGGCGCGACAAGTCTCCACCACGGTGGTTGACCGCAACGGCAAACTGCTGCGCGCCTATGCGATGGCGGACGGCCGCTGGCGGCTGCCGGCCGATGCGCGGACTGGCGTCGATCCCGGTTATCTAAAACTGCTGCTGGCCTATGAGGACCGGCGTTTCCGTTCCCATGCCGGCGTCGACCCGCTGGCGCTGGGCCGCGCGGCGCTGCAACTGGTCACGCGCGGGCACATCGTCTCCGGCGGCTCCACCATCACCATGCAGCTCGCGCGGCTGATGGAGCCGCGGCGCGAGCGCTCGGTGTATGCAAAACTGCGGCAGATGGTCCGCGCGATTGAACTCGAACGGCAGTTCAGCAAGGACCAGATTCTCGATCTGTATCTGGCGCTGGCGCCGTTCGGCGGCAATCTCGAAGGCGTCCGCGCCGCCTCGATCGCCTATTTCGGCAAGGAGCCGAAGCGGCTGTCGCTGGCGGAATCGGCGCTATTGGTGGCGCTGCCGCAGTCGCCGGAAACTCGGCGCCTCGATCGCAATCCCGACACCGCGCGGGCCGCGCGCGACCGCGTGCTCGACCGCATGGTCGAAGAGGGACGTGTTTCATCGGAAGATGCCACGCAGGCGAAGGCGGTTGCCGTGCCGAAGCTGCGCAAGCCGATGCCGATCCTGGCACCGCATTCCGCCGATCAGGCCGTGGCCAATGTCAGGAATTCGCCGGTCATTGCGCTGACGCTGGATTCCAGTTTGCAGAAAACTCTCGAAAGCCTGGCGCGAGACCGCGCGCTGGCATTGGGTCCGGATATCTCCATCGGAATCCTTGCGGTCGATAACGAGAGCGGCGACGTGCTGGCGCATGTCGGCTCGTCCGACTATTTCGACGAGCGCCGCGCCGGGCAGGTGGACATGACCCGCGCCGTGCGTTCTCCGGGGTCGACGTTAAAGCCGTTCATCTATGGCCTCGCCTTCGAAGACGGTTTTGTACATCCCGAAAGCCTGATCGACGACCGGCCGATCCGGTTCGGCTCCTATGCGCCGGAAAATTTCGACATGACGTTTCAGGGCACGGTGCCGGTCCGCAAGGCGCTGCAGCTGTCGCTCAACGTGCCGGCGATCGAACTGCTCGACCGCGTCGGCGCCTCGAGGCTGTCGTCGCGGCTGAAACAGGCCGGCGCCAATCTGGTGCTGCCGAAGGACGAAGTGCCGGGCCTCGCAATGGGTCTCGGCGGCGTCGGCGTCACCTTGCAGGATCTGGTGCAGCTTTATTCGGGAATCGCGCGGCTCGGCAGCGCAAAACCGTTGCGCGAGATCGTGTGGAAGGACGACGTGCGCGAACCGCTCCGCCTGATGGATCAGGTCGCGGCCTGGCAGGTCGGCAATGTGCTGATGGGCACGCCGCCGCCTGAGAACGCTGCGCATAACCGGATCGCCTTTAAGACCGGCACCTCCTACGGCTATCGCGACGCCTGGTCGGTCGGATTCGACGGCCGCATGACCATCGGCGTCTGGGTGGGACGCCCCGATGGCGCACCGGTGCCGGGCCTGGTCGGCCGCACCGCCGCCGCACCCATCCTGTTCGATGCCTTTGCCCGCACCGGAAAGCTGCCGACGCCGCTGCCCAAGGCGCCGAAGGGTACGCTGGTAGCGAGCAATGCAAAACTGCCGCTGCCGCTACGGCGGTTTCGCCCCATCGGCGAATTGGTGCGAAGCGGCGGCGAACAGGCGCTGCGCATCCAGTTCCCACTGAACGGTTCGCGGATTGATGCTGCGAACAGCGGGGAAACGCGGTTTTCCGCGCTGCCGGTGAAGGTCGCGGGCGGGGTATTGCCAATGACCATGCTGGTGAATGGCGTCGCCGTCGGCGAAATCGACGGCCGCCGCCAGCGCCTGATCAATCCTCCCGGGGCGGGCTTCGTCCGCTTGACCGTGCAGGACGCCACGGGTGCCGCGGACACAGTTGTGGTCAGAATTCAATAGAGCGGGGCTAACCGGTTGTCGCCATGGCGGTTTCAGCGTATGCGGAACCGATGGCCGAGACCTATGTACGTCCCAGATTTGGAGAGCCGCGCGAGCCCAAGCCCCGGATAAATCCGGGCAGCCGGCTCGCGGGCCTGATCGACTTCGTTACCGGCAGCCACGCCCGTGCGATCGCGTTTCTGACGATCTGCGGATTGCTGTTTTTTCTGCCCGGCTTCGTCAACATTCCCCCGGTCGACCGCGACGAGGCGAGGTTCGCGCAGGCGACCAAGCAGATGGTCGAGACCGGAGACTTTGTCGATATCCGTTTCCAGGACGACGTGCGCTACAAGAAGCCGGTCGGCATCTACTGGATGCAGGCTGCCGCCGTTGAAACCGCGGCGAAGCTCGGCCTGCAGCGCGCGCAGGTCCGGATCTGGCTCTATCGCGTGCCGTCATTGATCGGCGCCATCGGCGCGGTGCTGCTGACCTATTGGACCGCGCTGGCGTTCGTCACGCGGCGCGGCGCGGTGCTGGCCGCGCTGATCATGTGCAGTTCGATCGTGCTGGGTGTCGAGGCGCGGCTGGCCAAGACCGATGCCATGCTGCTGCTCACCGTGGTCGCGGCTTTTGGTGCGATGGCGCGGGTCTATCTGTCGTGGCAGCGCGGCGAGGATCCGGCGCATCCGCCGTGGACATGGCCCGCGGTGTTCTGGACTGCGCTCGCCGGCAGCATCCTGATCAAAGGACCGCTGATCCTGATGTTCGTAGGGCTGACCATCGTCACGCTGGCGATTCTGGACCGGACCGCGGCATGGCTGTGGCGCCTGCGGCCGGTCTGGGGACTGACATGGCTGCTGGTTCTGGTGCTGCCATGGTTCATCGCGATCTTCTGGAAGGCAGGCGACAGCTTCTTCGTGGATTCGCTTGGCGGCGACATGCTGAGCAAGCTCGCGGCGCAGGAATCCCATGGCGCGCCGCCGGGCACCTACCTGCTGTTGTTCTGGGTGACGTTCTGGCCGGGGGCGCCGCTTGCGGGCCTTGCGGCGCCGGCGATCTGGCGGGCGCGGCGCGAGCCCGGCGCGCAATTTCTGCTGGCCTGGCTGATCCCGTCATGGATTGTGTTCGAGGCGGCGCTGACCAAGCTGCCGCATTACGTGCTGCCGCTGTATCCGGCGATCGCGATCCTGACCGCCGGCGCGCTGGAACGCCGCGTGCTGTCACGCTCGTGGCTGATGCGGGGTGCTGCCTGGTGGTTCATGATTCCCGCCGTCATATCGGTCATGGCCATCGTCGCGGCCATCGCGCTGACGCGGCAGCCGGTATTTCTGGCGTGGCCGTTCGTGGCGCTGTCGCTCATCTTCGGGTTGTTTGCCTGGTGGCTTTACGACGACAATCACGCCGAACGATCGCTGCTGAACGCGGTGGTGGCGGCGCTGTTCCTCAGCATATCGACCTACGGCATTATCCTGCCGGCGCTGACGCCGCTGTTTCCCAGCGTGGAAATCGCGCGGGTGCTGCGCAACGTCGTCTGCGTCGGACCGAAAGCCGCCGCTGCCGGCTTTCACGAGCCGAGTCTCGTGTTCATGACCGGCACCGCGACGCTCTTGACCGATGGCTCGGGTGCGGCGGATTTCCTGGGCCATGGCAGTTGCCGGTTCGCGCTGGTCGAAGGGCGGTCGGAGCGCGCTTTCGCGCAGCGCGCCGAAGCGATCGGGTTGCGCTACAACGTCGCTACCCGGATCGAGGGTTACAATTTCTCGCAAGGCAAGGCGGTTTCGGTAGCGGTGTTCCGCTCCGAGGGCACCGAGTAGATGTCCGGCCGGGGCGAGATCAGCGCGTCGTCGAATTACGTCGTTCGTTTGGGTTCGTTCGCGCGGCTATCGCTTGCGCAACTCGTCCGTCCGCCGTCGCATTCGCGGCGCGCGGAGGCGGCGCGCCGATGGGCGCGCCATTCGCTGTGGCTGACGGCGAGCATCGGGGTCGCGATCATTGTGCTGATGTACGCGCTCGATGCCAGAGAGATCGGCCTGATGCCGCCGCGCGGCACCGCGAGTCTTTGGCCGGTGCGCATCCTGACCGATTTTGGAAAATCGACCTACGTGTTGTGGTTGCTGGCGGCGATCATCGTCGTCATTGCGGCAGCGGTTCCACTGGCGCGGGGATTGTCGCGATTTGTGCTGATCAAGCTCGGAACCCGCATCCTCTTCATATTTTTCGCGGTGCTCATTCCGGTACTGGTGGGCGAGGCGATCAAGGACATCGCGGGACGCGGACGGCCGTTCGTCGGCGGGCAGGCCAACGCGTTCAACTTTTCGCTGTTCGACGGCACGGAAGCTTACGCGAGCTTTCCATCCGGCCACGCCGTCACAGCCTTTGCGCTGGCCTTCGCGGTGTCGGCACTGTGGCCGCGGGCGCGCGTGCCGATGCTGATCTACGCCGTTGCGATTGCCGCGAGCCGTCTCGTGCTGCTGGCGCATCATCCCAGCGACGTGGTCGCCGGCGCATTGCTGGGTGTGATCGGCATGATGTTCGTGCGCTACTGGTTCGCGGCCCGTCACCTGGCCTTCACGATCCGCAGCGACGGCGCGATCGAGCCGCTCGCGGGACCTTCGTTCGGGCACCTTAAAAGGGTTGCCCGAGGCGCATTCGCCCCATAAGAAGCGGACGCCGAGAGGCGCCGGGACCGCCGGTTCCGGTCGCGGATGAACTCAAGCCATGAGCGTTGATTTGCCAGCTTCCGACACAGCCGCTGTCGATGTTTCCATCGTGGTGCCCGTGCGCAACGAGGCCGAGAACGTGGCGCCGCTGATTGCCGAGATATCGGCCGCGCTCGATGGCCGTTGGCCATATGAAATCATCTACGTCAATGACGGCTCGACCGATGCGACCGCCGATCGGCTCGCTGCGCTCATGACAGCGCGCACGAACCTGCGCCAGATCCGCCACGCGACGTCGTCCGGACAATCGGCGGCGGTACGCAGCGGCGTTCGCGCTGCGCGCGGCGCCATCGTCGCCACGCTCGACGGCGACGGACAAAACAATCCGGCGTTCCTGCCCGACCTGATTTCGGCCATCGAAAACGGCGGCGATCGCATCGGCCTCGCCGCGGGCCAGCGTATCGGGCGCAAGGATACCGGTTTCAAGAAGCTGCAATCGCGCGTCGCCAACGGCGTGCGCAACGCAATCCTGCGCGACGGCACCCGCGATACCGGCTGCGGCTTGAAGGCGTTCCGCCGCGAGGTGTTCCTGTCGATGCCTTACTTCGATGGTCTGCATCGCTTCCTGCCGGCGCTGGTGCGCCGAGAAGGTTTTGATATCGCCTATGTCGACGTGATCGACCGCCCGCGCCATTCCGGCGTTTCCAATTACGGTTTCTTCGACCGGCTGTGGATCGGGATCATGGATCTCTTAGGGGTTTGGTGGCTGATCCGCCGCAAGAAACCGACACCCGTTGCGACCGAGGTGACGTCTCATGAGTGACCTGTTCAATACGCTCGGCAGCTATCTGCACGACGTCTTTGTCATCAAGTTCGACGGCTGGGTGATCCTCGGCTTCGTGGCGCAGGGCTTCTTCACCATGCGCTTCGTGGTGCAGTGGATCGCCTCGGAGCGCGCGCGCAAAAGCGTGATCCCGGTGGCGTTCTGGTTCTTCTCGATCGGCGGCGGCGTGCTGCTGCTGATCTATGCGCTGTACCGCCGCGATCCCGTGTTCATCGCGGGGCAGGCCTTGGGATTGCTGGTCTATATCCGCAATCTGTATTTCATCATCGTCAATGGACGGCAGGCGTCGGCGGGCAATTGAGCTCCGCCAGTTCTTCTTTAAGCGGGTTGAGGAAAGGTCGGTAGCTGACAGATGCCGGCCTGTCTGTTATTATTGGGAAAGAGGTGTCGCTTGTCAGAGCTTTTGGCGAGAATCACGATTGATCCCAACGTCATGCATGGCCGCCCATGCATTCGTGGCCTGCGCGTCACTGTTTCGGACATTCTCGGCTTGCTGTCGAATGGCGAGTCACGGGAGGCAATCCTCCTCGGCTATCCGTATCTCGAAAGCGCAGATATCGATGCGGCGCTCGCGTTCGCAGCTCGGCATGCGGACCATCCTATTATTGCCGCGGAATAGGTTTTGCTATTCCTCGTCGACGCTCAGCTTCCGCCCTCGCTTGCGGAAGCCTTGCGCGCTGTCGGCTTCGATGCAGTACACGTCGTAGATCTGGGGCTGCTTGCCGCGACGGATCGGCAGATTTGGCAAGAAGCCAGTTACCGCTCCGCCGTCCTCGTGACCAAGGACCGGGATTTCTCGTTGCTTCGAGCAGCGAGCGACCACGGTCCCGTAATTTTGTGGGTCCGGATCGGTAATGCGAACAATCGAACTTTGATTACGCAGATAGTGCGTGCACTACCGATGATTGCTGGCGCCATCGAACGTGGAGAGGCGGTTATCGAATTCGTTGGGCGTCAGACTGGGTCCTCATGGTAAGGAGGCGCTTCTCCAGCGCCGTCTCGAACCATGGGAGCGTGCGGCCATCCTTCGAGACGCGGCCAACGGCCGCTCCTCAGGATGAGGGGTTGCTATCGCGTGGACGAGGTTGCGGCGGGTAGCGCAGCTAGGTCGCTTTCCGCGCTCCGGAATGCGGGAAGCTCGCCCGCGGCGTCAAGCACCGGGTACGCCACCGAACAGATGTGCGAATGGATCCGCCGCAAATCTCGCAGCACGTCGAGATGCAGCGACGTGGTCTCGATGGTCTCGGGCCGGCCTTCGCGCAGGCGGTCGAGATGCCGTTCCACCGCGGCGAGTTCGGTGCTGCGCAGCAGCGCCTTTTCCGCGAGCAGCTTGCGGGCTTCGTTGATATCGCCCGACATGAATACGCCGAACGCCATTCGCAGCGAGTCCATGGTTTGCTTGTGGAACGCCGACAGTTCGTCCGCGCCTTCCGGTGAAAACTGGAATTTGCGCTTGATCTTCTTGGTCGCGAGTTCGCTCAGGTTCTTGTCGATGATGTCGCCGATATGTTCGAGGTTGATGGCGAAGGAGATGATCTCCATCGCGCGCTGCCCTTCGCGTTCATCCAGGCTGCTGCGGGTCAGCTTGGTCAGATAGAGTTTTATCGCCTCGTCGAGCCCGTCGACACTGTTGTCCATGCGCGAGACCTGATCGACCAGCGCGCGGTCGTTGGTCATCATCGCCGCCATCACCTTGCGCAGCATCACCTCGACGATGTCGCCCATGTGCAGGGTTTCGCGCGCGGCGTCCGCCAGCGCCAGCGATGGCGTCTCCAGCGCGCTCTGGTCGAGATAGCGCGGACGTGAGGGGTCGGTTTCCACGGCGCGATTGGGCAGCAGCTTTTTCAGCATCCTCGCCATCGGATCGAGCAGGCCGATGAAGATGATCGCGGTCGTCACGTTGAACGCGATGTGAAATTCGGCCGTAGCCTTCGCGAGATCAGGCTGCCACGCTTGAAGCGTCTCGGTGATCGGGCGCAGCAACGGCGCGACCAGCAGCACGCCGACCAGCCGATTGAGCAGGTTGCCCATGGGGAGCCGATAGCTCGCGGGATTGTCTCGGTGCGCGCCCTCGAATACCGGATTGATCGCGCTGCCGATGTTGGCGCCAAGCACCAGCGCCAGTGCAGCATAGGGCGTGACGAAATGCGCATAGGCCAGCGACATGATCAGCAGCACGGTGGCGACGCTGGAATGCACCGCCCATGTCACCACGGCGCCGATGACGATGCAGAGCACGGGGTCGCCGGTGATCGCATTCATGAAGACGCGGACGCCCGGCGCATTTTCGGCCGGCGCCAGCGTGTCCAGCAAAATGTGCAGCGCCAGCAGCATCAGGCCGAGGCCGATGCAGACGCGGCCGATATCCTTGACGCGCGAGCGTGCGCCGCCGCGGAACGCGACCAGGCCGAGGATGAAAAGAATCGGGGCGACGGCGGCGATATTGAACGACAAAACCTGGACGATCAGCGTGGTGCCGACATTGGCGCCGAGCATGATCGCAAGTGCGGGAACGAGACTGACAAGTCCCTCGGCGGTAAAGGAACTCGTGATCAAGGCGGTCGCGGTGCTGCTCTGCAGCAGCGCGGTCAAGCCGATGCCGGCCGCGAAGGCGGCGAAGCGGTTCTTCAGCGCCCGCGCCAGCAACACGCGAAGGTCGGAACCGAACGCGCGCAGGATGCCGCTGTGGACCATGTGCAGGCCCCACAACAGCAGCGCGACGCCGCCCATCAGGTCGAGAAGGACGATACTTCCCATATTGGTCCAGTTCTGAATTCGAGTCGAAGGATCAGGCTATCGGCAAATGGCGATGGATCAATCTTTTTATTGCGGAATGGTTGCCGCCCACACTGTGCCGTCATCCTGAGGAGCCGCGCTTTTTGCGCGGCGTCTCGAAGGATGGGTCGCGCGCGACATGCGGCCACCCTTCGAGGCTCGGCCTTTGGCCGAGCACCTCAGGGTGACGACGCGGTGGCGGCGTTGAACGCCGCAAAACCGCGCTCGAGGTCGGCCTTTAAATCATCGACGTGCTCGAGCCCGATGTGCAGCCGCAGCGTCGGTCCGCCCGGCGCCCATCTGGTGGCGGTGCGATAATCGGAACAGTCGAACGGGATGATGAGGCTTTCGAAGCCGCCCCACGAATAGCCCATGCCGAACAGTTTGACGGCGTCGAGCAGCGCATCGACGGCTTTTTGCGGCGCCGGTTTCAGCACGATGCTGAAAAGTCCCGATGCTCCGATAAAGTCGCGCTTCCAGATCGCGTGTCCGGGATGGCTCTCCAGTCCCGGATGCAGAACCCGGATGACTTCGGGCCGCGCTTCGAGCCAGTGCGCGATGTCGAGCGCGGAGCGATGATGCTGGTGGAGCCGTACGGCGAGCGTACGTAATCCGCGCAGCGCCAGAAATACGTCGTCCGGTCCGGCGCAGACGCCGAGCAGCCGTATCGTCTCGGCGAGCAGCGGCCACGCTTTGGCATTGGCCGAGATGGTGCCGAACATGATGTCCGAATGCCCGCCGACATATTTGGTCGCGGCCTGGATCGAGATATCGACGCCCTGATCGAGCGAACGATGAAACAGCGGCGTCGCCCAGGTATTGTCGTCGATGACAAGCGCGCCATGGGTGTGCGCAACGCCGGCGATCGCTTGTATGTCCGGCATTTCGAAGGATTGCGATCCTGGCGCTTCGACCACCACCGCCTTGGTGTTCGGCTTCAACAGTGCGGCGATGCCTTCGCCGATCATCGGATCGTAATACGTGGTCTCGACGCCGTAGCGGGCGAGCAGTCCGTTGCAGAAATTCCGGGTCGGGCGGTAGGCGTTGTCGCAGACCAACAGATGATCGCCGGCTTTCAGCACCGCCAGCAGTGCCGTCGAAATCGCCGCCAGACCGGAGGGTGCGAGACCGACACCGGCGCAGTTTGGCCCCTCGAGTGTCATCAGCGCATCCTGCAGCGCCCGCGTGGTCGGCGTTCCATGGCGGCCGTACTGGAACTCGCCGCGATGCGCATGCAGATCCTCAGCGGTCGGATAGAGCACGGTTGAGCCGTGGACCACCGGCGGATTGACAAAACCCTTCTGCGCCTTGGTGTCGCGGCCGGAGGTCACCAGCGCGGTTTCCGGCTTCAGCTCTCCGTCATCTTTAGAGAAATTCATGCACCCGCCGACCAAAGACGTTTTGCCGCAGCCGCGATGTGTGGGAACACCCGCCGGGAGGCGGGTTCGGGCCGGCTTTGTTAATAACAAGATACAGAAGTCCGCCGTCAACCCCTTGACCCGGCTCTCCAACCGTTCTGTGATGCAGGCGAGCTATTCAATCGCTGCATGTTGAGGGGCCTGCTGCGAACTTCGATCCAACGCCCAGCCTAATTGCATGCCGGCCTGTTTCTCAGGCTGGTATCCGAGAGCGCGGCAGGATCGTTCAGCCGGCCACTCATGCGTACGCGATGACACCGCAAACGTCCCGACCTCTGAAAGGTTTTGCCCATGAATCGCGTATCTCTCGTCCTCACCGTTGCTCTCGCCGCCGGTCTTTCGGCGCAGGCGGCTACCGCGCAGACTCTGAAGACGGTCAAGGACCGTGGCATGCTGTCCTGCGGCGTGAGCCAGGGCTTGCCCGGCTTCTCGGCGCCCGATGACAAGGGCAACTGGGCCGGCCTCGACGTCGATATCTGCCGCGCGATCGCAGCGGCGATCTTCAACGATGCGGCCAAGGTCAAGTTCGTGCCGCTGTCGGCCAAGGATCGTTTCACGGCGCTGCAATCCGGCGAAATCGATGTGCTGTCGCGCAACACCACCTGGACGCTGTCGCGCGACACCTCGCTCGGCGCCAATTTCACCGGCGTCACCTATTATGACGGCCAGGGATTCCTGGTCAAAAAATCCCTCAAGGTGAATTCGGCGCTGGAACTGAACAGCGCGTCGGTTTGCGTGCAAACCGGCACCACGACCGAGCAGAATCTCGCCGACTACTTCAAGGGCAACAACATGAAGTACGAGGTGATCGCATTCTCTACCGCGGATGAAACCGTCAAGGCTTACGAATCCGGCCGCTGCGACGTCTTTACCTCGGACGTGTCGCAGCTCTATGCCGAGCGCCTGAAGCTTTCGAACCCGGCCGATCACGCCGTGCTTCCGGAGGTGATTTCGAAAGAGCCGCTGGGTCCGATGGTGCGCCATGGCGACGACCAGTGGTTCGACATCGTGAAGTGGACGCTGTTCGCCATGGTCGATGCCGAGGAACTCGGCGTTACGCAGAAGAACGCCGATGAGATGGCGAAGTCGGACAAGCCGGAACTCAAGCGAGCTTTCGGCACCGACGGCAATCTCGGCGAACAGCTTGGCCTCACCAAGGACTGGATGTCGCGGATCGTGAAGGCGGTCGGCAATTACGGCGAATCGTTCGATCGCAACGTCGGCGCCGGCTCCAAGCTTGGCATCGCGCGCGGGCTCAATCAGCTCTGGAACAAGGGCGGCATTCAATACGCGCCGCCGATCCGCTGATCTTAAAAGCCAGTAACGGCGATGGCCGTCGAAGCCCGAAAACCACCGCCGCAGTTTATCGCCAAACTGCGGCGCGCGCTTGGCGGGCGCGCGGGCTGGGGAGGCTTCGTCCTCCAGATTCTGTTTGTCGGGGCACTTGCCTGGATTGCCTATGAAATCGTCGCCAACGCCCGCGCCAATCTGGAGGCGCAGCGCATCACCTCCGGCTTCGGCTTCATGTCGAATACGGCGGGGTTTGACGTCAGCCAGAACCTGATTCCGTATTCCGGATCCGACACCTACACCCGGGTATTTTTTGTAGGCCTGCTCAACACGCTGCTGGTGGCCGTGATCGGCATCTTCTTTGCCACCATCCTCGGATTTCTGGTCGGACTTGGGCGGCTGTCGCCGAACTGGTTGCTGTCGCGCGTGGCGGGCGCTTACGTCGAACTGATCCGCAACCTGCCGCTGCTGTTCCAGATCCTGTTCTGGTATCTCGCAGTGCTCGCCACTCTGCCCAATCCGCGGCAAAGCATCTCGTTGTTCGGCAGCTTCTTTCTTTCCAACCGTGGCTTTGTGATTCCAAAGCCGATCGGGCATGAGGGATTGATCCCGTTTGCCGTCGCCGTTCTGATCGCGATTGTCGCGGCGTTGCTGCTGCGAAGTTACGCGCGCCGGCTGCTGTTTCAGTCGGGGCGGCTTCTGAAGATCTGGCCTTATGTTCTGGGCCTGCTGATCGGGCTGCCGCTGATTGCGGCGCTGGTGTTCGGCAAGCCGGTGACGTTCGAGATACCGGAACTGAAGGGGTTCAACTTCGCCGGCGGCTCGCGCGTGATTCCCGAATTCGTGGCGCTGACGCTGGCGCTATCGACCTATACCGCGGCCTTCATCGCGGAAATCGTCCGCGCCGGCGTTCTCTCCGTGCACAAGGGGCAGATGGAGGCGGGCTCCTCGCTCGGGCTGTCGCGCGGTTCAACGTTAAGATTGATCGTGGTGCCGCAAGCCTTGCGCGTCATCCTGCCGCCGCTCACCAACCAGTATCTTAACCTCACCAAGAACTCGTCGCTCGCGGTCGGCATCGGCTATCCCGACCTGTTCTCGGTATTCGCGGGAACCACGCTGAGCCAGACCGGCCAGGCGATCGAAATCATCGCCATCACCATGGGCGTCTATCTTCTGATCTCGCTCGTCACCAGCGCGATCATGAGTTTCTACGGGTGGCGGCTCAGCCGGAGCCTCGGCAACACATGAGCGATCTTGGCGCAACGACCGATCTGAATGTTTTCGTTCGGCAGGAACTGGTGCCGGAACGCCCGGCGCCGATCAAGACCACCGGTTTTGTCGGCTTTGTGCGCACGCGGCTGTTCAATTCGCCGACCAACATCATGATCACCATCGTCAGCGCGCTGCTGCTGTGGTTCACCGTCATTCCATCCGTCAAGTTCCTGCTGATCGATGCGGTCTGGAGCGGCAAAGACCGCAATGCCTGTCTGGCCGAGAATGCCGGCCACGTGGTCGGCGCGTGCTGGCCCTACATCCAGGCCAAGTTCACGCAGTTCATGTACGGGTTCTATCCGGAGCAGGAGCGCTGGCGCGCCAATCTTACCTTCATCCTCGCCGCGATTCTGCTGCTGCCGCTGTTGATCCCGCGGCTGCCGGCCAAGGGCCTCAACGCCGGGCTGTTCTTCATCACGTTTCCCATCGTCGCGTTCTTCCTGCTGCATGGCGGCGGCATCAAGGGATTTGGCGTCAGCTGGACGGCGGATTTCCTGTCCGGTTTTTTCAACAGCATTGGCAACGCCGGAAGCAAGCTCGCGGAAGTGGGCGCGGCGAAAGCGGTGGTCGGGCCGCTGCTGGTGCTGCTCGGCAAACTTATCGCGCTGATCGGCACCGCGCTTTCGCTTCTGATCTGGCCGCTGACATGGTTGCGCGACCAGATTCAAGCCGCCGGCAACCCGGTATGGGCGGATTTCGCCGCCACCGCGGCCATCGTCTCGGGCGCGCTGTTTGTGTTGAACGGCGGTTTCCGCACCGGATGGCGCGCACTCATTGTCAGCCTTGCGGTCTTCGCCGGCATCGGCCTCGTCATCGCCGCGATGGGTCTCGATCGCGGCGGATTACCTGTTGTCGATACCAGGCTGTGGGGCGGCCTGCTGGTGACGCTGGTGGTGTCGGTCACCGGCATCGTCACCTCGATGCCGATCGGCATCGCGCTGGCGCTGGGGCGGCGCTCGACCATACCGCTGATCCGGGTGTTTTCGGTGGCGTTCATCGAGTTCTGGCGCGGCGTGCCTTTAATCACCGTGCTGTTCTTTGCGACCTACATGCTGCCGCTGTTCCTGCCCGCTGGCTTCACCGTGGACGGCCTGGTGCGGGCGCTGATCGGCATCGCGCTGTTCGCCGGCGCCTACATGGCCGAGGTCATTCGCGGCGGCTTGCAGGCGATCCCGCGCGGACAGGGAGAGGCCGCTAGCGCGCTCGGCCTGTCGTACTGGAAGACCACCGGGCTGATCGTGATGCCGCAGGCGCTGCGCCACGTCATTCCCGGCCTCGTCAACAGCTTCATCGCTCTGTTCAAGGATACCTCGCTGGTATCGATCGTGGCGCTGTTCGATCTGCTCGGCTCGCTGCGCGCGTCGTTCGCCGATCCGAACTGGGCGACGCCCTCCACGCTGTTCACCGGCTTTGCGTTTACCGGGATGGTCTACTTCGTGTTCTGCTTCGGAATGTCGCGTTATTCCCTGTTCGTCGAACGCCGGCTCAATGCCCACCGGCGCAACTGAGATCATTTGACCATGGCAACGGATTCGATCGTCAACGTCGCTGGCCTCAACAAGTGGTATGGCGACTTTCATGTGCTGCGCGACATCAATCTCGATGTCGCCAAGGGTGAGCGCATCGTGATCTGTGGGCCGTCGGGCTCCGGCAAATCGACGCTGATCCGCTGCATGAACGCGCTGGAGGAATTCCAGGAAGGCGAGATCGTCATCGACGGTATCGAGCTCGGTCCCAACCTGCGCCGCGTCGATGAAGTCCGCCGCGAAGTCGGCATGGTGTTCCAGAGCTTTAATCTGTTTCCGCACCTGACCGTGCTGGAGAACTGCACGCTGGCGCCGATCTGGGTGCGCAATATTCCGAAAAAGGACGCCGAAGCCACCGCGATGAAATTCCTTGAGCGCGTAAAAATTCCGCATCAGGCCAACAAATATCCCGGCCAGATGTCCGGCGGCCAGCAGCAGCGCGTCGCGATCGCGCGCGCGCTGACCATGAATCCCAAGGTGATGCTGTTCGACGAGCCGACCTCGGCCCTCGATCCCGAGATGGTCAAGGAGGTGCTGGACACCATGGTGAACCTCGCCAATGACGGCATGACCATGCTGGTGGTCACCCACGAAATGGGATTTGCCAAGGAAGTCGCCAATCGCGTCGTGTTCATGGATGCCGGGCAGATCATCGAATCCAACACGCCGGCGAATTTCTTCGCCAACCCGCAGCACGCGCGGACGCAGCTGTTCCTCAGTCAGATTCTACGCTGACCTGTTCCCTCATGGTGAGGAGCGCGCTCTTGCGCGCGTCTCGAACCATGAGAGCGCGCAAGCGGCCCTCCTTCGAGACGGCGCTGAAGAAGCGCCTCCTCAGGATGGCGATGTACCCGCACTTGACAGAAGCTATCCGGCATGGCAATATCCTCCTACAGACGAGGAAACGCCATGACCAAGATCAAGCGCCCCAAGCCGGTCCATCAGCTTACGTCCGCGCAATTCGACGCCATGTTCCCTATCGGCGACGAGGATGCTTGCAGAGCCTATCTGATCGCGCGCCGCTGGCCTGAGGGCGTGAACTGCCCGCGTTGCGGCAACGTCAAGGTCTACAAGCTGGCGTCCGGTTATCACTGGCAATGCGAAGTCTGCGCCAAGGACGGCTATCGCTTCTCTTGTATCGCCGGGACGATTTTCGAGAACACCAACAAGCCGCTGCGCGACTGGTTCGAGATCACTCACCTGATCCTGACCAGCAAAAAGGGAATGAGCGCTCGCCAGCTTGGCCGCTACATGGGTTTCGGTTCGGTCAAAACCGCTTGGCTGATGGCTCACAAAATCCGCACCGCATTGATTGAGCCGGAGACCAAGCTTGGCGGCATTGTCGAGGTTGATGAGACCTTCATTGGCGGCAAGGCTCACAACAAGCATTGGGATAGGCGCGATGGGTTGCCGGGAGGCACCGCTTCCGGCAAGGCAATCGTCGCAGGCGCAATCCGCCGCAAGGGCAACGTCGTCGCTCGCGTCATTGAGAACGTCCGCGCTTCGACGCTTGAGGCTTTCGTAAATGAGGCTGTCTCGAATAAGGTTAGCTTGCTCTGCACCGATCAATGGACGGGCTACCGCAATCTCAGCAAAACATTCCCGCACGTCGCTATTGATCACTCTCACCGGCAATACGTTGTCGGCGCGGTCCACACCAACACGATTGAAGGCTTCTGGTCGATTTTCAAGCGCGGTATCGTCGGCACCTTCCACAATGTCAGCAAAAAAGTACCTTCACCTCTATGTCGCTGAGTTCCAATTCCGCTATAATAACCGCTTTAACGATGATATTTTCGGAACGGCGATTGAGGGCGCATGAAATTTCGTTATCTAGTGATTGCACTGATATTCTTGGCGGCACTTGCATCGGATTCGTGGGGACAATCAAAGGGGCGTTCCCAACAGATGGGGATAAAGCAGCCAGAGACCGCAACATCCCAGCCCATACCCACCGAAGATCAACGAGGCACCGAGCAATCTCCGCTCGTTGTAAAAGTTAATCCAGCCCCAAAGACAGACGCCGAGCGCGAAGATGAATCTAAGGAGCGCGAGCGCGTAGCGAAGTCCGATAGGCAGAAGGAGAAGTCTGACGCCGATCTCGTCAAATATACGTCCGAACTCGCCTTCTTCACTAAGGGTCTGTTCTACGCCACTATCGCATTGTTTGCCGCTACAGCCGGACTTGGAGTCGCCGCCTTTTTCCAGTCTCGCGACACTAAAGCTTCCGTTGCACAGGCGAAGCGAGCCGCTGACATAGCCGAAGCTTCCCTTGTAAAATTGCAACGCGCCTTCGTTACTTTCCGAGGACTGCGATACCTCTCTCACATCGATTCCGATGAGAAGGTGTGGTGGTCCCTCCATTTCAATTGGTTCAATTCGGGGGCATCCCCCGCTAGGAGAGTCCGCTTCTTTGTTTCTAGGTATTTTGAGGACTTGGATTTGCCAGATGACTTCAAATTTGAGGTTCCTATCGACAGGCCAACTAATTTCATGGGGCCAAATTCCACCATGCAGACCGGCGGGCTGTTCGTTACAGCGGATGATCTCATGGCTGTCCGGGAAAACAAAAAATTTCTGTATTTTTGGGGTCGTGCTGATTACAGGGATATTTTTGACGGGAGCACTGACCACGTCACTAAATTCTCTATGCGAGTGAGAGACTTCAGAGGTGACCCTGCAAAGGTGTGGGACGACGAAAATAATGTCGTCGAAATCATTCTGGACAATAGCCCAGCTCGGCACAACTGTGCCGATGAGGATTGTGCCCAAGATGCATAAAGCCGCGCCGCCTTGTCGGAGGCGTTTAGAGAACGATTTGCCATTGCTGTCAAGTACGGGTACATCGCCCTCAGGATGAGGTCAACGTGTGTGGCTTAACACTGTTCAAACCTTCTCGAATGGCACGCTGATCGTGCTCTTCTGCTCCAGCCATTCCGGCACCGGCAGGTTTTTCGAGCGCATGAAATCCGGATTGAACAGCTTCGACTGGTAGCGATTGCCGGAGTCGCACAGCACGGTCACGATGGTGTGGCCCGGACCGAGGTCCTTGGCGAGGCGAATGGCCCCTGCGACATTGATGCCGGTGGAGCCGCCGAGGCACAGCCCTTCGTGCTCGAGCAGCTCATAGATGATCGGAACGGCTTCCTCGTCCTCTATAAGATAAGCCTCGTCGATTTTCATGTCCTTGATGACGGGCGTGACGCGTCCGAGTCCGATGCCTTCTGTGATCGAGCCGCCCGGCGTCGATTTTGCTTCGCCATGCTTGTACAATTCGTACATCGCGGCTCCGCGCGGATCGGCAACGCCGATCACGATGTCCTTTTTCTTCTCGCGCAGGAACGCGCTGGTGCCCGCCAGCGTGCCGCCGGTGCCGACCGAGCAGATGAAGCCGTCGACCTTGCCGCCGGTCTGCTGCCAGATCTCCGGGCCGGTCGAAACATAGTGCGCCTTGGAATTGTCGAGGTTGTTCCACTGGTCGGCAAACAACACGCCGTTCGCCTCCGACTTCCGAAGTTGATCGGCAAGCCGCCTTGCGACGTGCTGATAATTGTTCGGATTGCTGTAGGGCAGCGCCGGCACCTCGACCAGTTCGGCGCCGCACAGTCGCAGGGTATCTTTCTTTTCCTGGCTTTGCGTGTTGGGGATTACGATGATGGTGCGGTAGCCGCGAGCGCCCGCGACGATGGCAAGGCCGATCCCGGTATTTCCCGCGGTCCCTTCGACAACGAGACCGCCCGGCTTCAGGTCGCCACGCTTTTCAGCTTCGAGGATCATCTGCCGCCCCGGGCGATCCTTCACCGACTGGCCGGGATTCATGAACTCGGCCTTGCCGAGAATGGTGCAGCCCGTCATCTCGGACGCGCGGTTCAGTTTGATGAGCGGCGTATTGCCGATCGCTTCGACGACGTCCTTATTGATGTGCATGGATAAGCGTTCTGCCAGTTGAAATCTGGCGGCAACCCTAGTTGACGCGGATAGTGAGCGCAACGCCACCCGCCGAGGTCGCTATTTCGGCTTTGCGAACACCACCTGCCGCACGTCGATATTTCCCGACAGAAAGCCGGCCTCGCAATAGGCGAGGTAGTATTCCCATAGCCGCCGGAAGCGGTCGTCAAAGCCTAATGGAATCAGGTTCGGCCATGCGGCGCGGAAATTATTTCGCCAGGTCGCAAGCGTCTTGGCATAATCTTGCCCGAAGATGCGTTCGCGTATGACGGGAACGCCGAACCGCTCGCCCAGCGACTTCAGCACTTCGGGCGACGGCAGCATTCCGCCGGGAAAAACATAGCGCTGGATGAAATCGACTTCGCGCCGGTAGGTCTGGAAGAACTGATCCTGAATGGTGATGGCCTGGATGCCGACCAGCCCGCCGGGCAGCAGCCGGTCGCGAAGCTGGGAAAAATACTGCGGCCAGAACTGCTCGCCGACCGCCTCGATCATTTCGATCGATGCGATCCGGTCGTATTGGCCGCGTTCGTCCCGATAGTCCTGAAACCGGATTTCGACCTTGTCGCTGAGGCCGGCGTCCTGAATGCGCTTGCGCGCAAAGTCGCGCTGCTCCGCGCTGATGGTGAGGCCGACCACATTGGCGCCGTGGTTTTTGGCGGCGTATTCGGCAAAGCCGCCCCAGCCGCAGCCGATCTCCAGAACCTTCTGGCCGGGCTGCAGATCGATGGCTTCGGCGAGGCGGCGATATTTGTTGTTCTGCGCCGCCGTCAGGTCCGGCGTGTCATCCTCGAACAGCGCCGAGGAGTAGGTCATGCTCGGATCGAGCCATGCCGAATAGAACGCGTTGCCGATGTCGTAATGCGCGTAGATGTTGCGGCGGGCCTGACGCTTGGTATTGCGGTGGAACCAGTGCTGGACGAGCTGGACAACGCGCATCAGCGGATTGTCACTCAGCATGGTCTGGATCAGATCGTGATTGACGCAGAACAGGTAGAGAAATTGCGTGAGGTCCGGCGTATCCCATTCGCCGCGCAGATAGGCCTCGGCTATGCCGATATCGCCGCCGTTGAGAAGCCGCGACGCAAAGCCGTAATTGGTGAGCGTCATCGCTGCCGCCGGCCCGGGCTCGATGCCGCCCAATCTCACCTTGCGGCCATCGGGAAGCGTTACATCGAGCGTGCCGCGGCGCAGCTTCGCGCCGAATCCGAGCGCCAACCGCACCACACGCGGCAGATCGGAAAGCTCCTTGTCGATATTTTCGGGCGTGAGGCAAATCAGGTCAGACATGGACGGCCCCCCATCGAAGGATGTGGCTCTGATCCAAGTCGCGCGTCGACGATCAATTCACTGGACCAGAGCGCTTTTCCGCGAACCGGGCTTCTGTCCGGTCCCGGACAACACCGTTGTAATATAATGGTTGCGGGGGCCGGTCGCCAAGCCGGTATTTGCGGGTGCGGCGTTCGCGCGCGGCACCAGCCGTGCCCCCTTGAGCCACAGACGCAGCGCCTCCCAATGAATCGCCGCGACGATTTTGAAGGTGACCAGCGGCAGTGAGACGAACGATCGCAACAGCGCCGCCGAGGTCAGCCTGCGGCGCCTGCCGCTGAAGGTGGCCGCGAGCAGGGGACCCTCGCGGTCGGTCTCCAGAATGCGCAATTTGACGGTTTCTCCCGGTGGCGAAACCCGGAAATGGTAGCGCATGGCCATTTCGACAAAAGGCGAGACGTAAAACAGCTTGTCCTGCTGCTGTCGGACGCCGGCTGCGCTGACCTCGTCTGGCCGTACCGGAAGCACGTAGGCGTGAATGCCGCCGAAGGTGTTGCGGACCTCGTAGATGATCAGAGCGAGATCGCCGCTCGCAGAATAGCAAAAATACGCCGACAGCGGATTGAAGGTGTAACCGAACAGCCTGGGATAGCACAGCAGCAGCACCCGCCCACCGGCCAGATCGATGCCATGCGTGGCGGCGCAGCGTTGTGCATATGCGCGCAAGGATGATCCGTCGCGGTCGCCATGGTCGGATTCGCTAAAACTGTAAAGCGCCGCCCGGTTCACGCCAAACAGCGGCGACTGGCGGTCGGCCTCCTCAAGCCGGTCGAGATCGATCAGCAGGCTCATGACGCGATAGCTGAAGCGGTGGCCCATCGGCTTCAGCCGGGCATGCATGACATCGCCGAAGTAAAGCGCGGCGGCGGCATCGGCCGCGACCGGAAGCGCTTTGTCTTTGGCGGTTCTGTCCAGCATGACTACTCCGCGGCTTCTGCCAGTTCGGGCGGCGGAGCGCGCCACGGCACCGTTGCGCCGAGTGACTCGGCGACCGCGAGGCCGGACCGCAGCCCGTCCTCGTGAAAGCCGTATCCGGTCCAGGCGCCGCAGAACCAGGTATGGCGCTTGCCCTGAATCTCGCCAAGCCGTTTTTGCGCGGCGAAGGCGGCGGCGTTGTATTGCGGATGGTCGCACACATACTTGCCGAAGGTCAGCGCCGGATCCGGCGCGAACGGGGGATTGAGGCTGACGAACAGCGGCTTGTCGTCGTCGATGCCCTGCAGCCGGTTTATCCAGTAGGTCACGGCGACGTCGTTGACGGTGTCGCCTTCGCGCCGCCAGCGCAGGAAATTCCACGACGCCCAGGCACGGCGGCGCTTCGGCATCAGCCTGATGTCGCGATGCAGATAGACGATATTGGGCGCATAGCGGATGCCGCCGAGAACCGCGCGCTCCTGGTCGCTGGCGTCCGACAGCATCGCCAGCGCCTGATCGCTGTGCGAACCGATCACGACGTGATCGTAAGTGTCGCGTCCGCCATGGCTGTCGCCGACGATAACTCCATGCGGCGTGCGTTGGATCGAGGTCACGGCGCAGCCAAGGCGGAGCCGGTCGCGGAACGCGGAGGTCAACTTTTCCACGTAGCGGCGGCTGCCGCCTTTGACGGTGCGCCAGACCGGGCGGTCATATTGCAGCAGGCGATGATTGTTGAAGAACGCGACGAAATTCTCGGCGGGAAAGTCCAGCATCTGATGGGCGGGCGCGGACCAGATCGCGGCGGCCATTGGCGCGAGATAGTCGGTCAGCAGCCGCGGTGCGAACTTGCGCGCGGCGAAATAATTGCCGAGCGTCAGACCGGCGAGTTTACCCGCCGCGTAATCCTCGGTGCTCTTCTCGTTGAACGTCAGGATGTCGCGCAGCATCCACAGATAAGACGGCGACAGCAGGTTGCTCGGCTGCGCGAACAGGCCTTTTGCGGTTTCACCCCAAGTGCTGCCGCCGCCCTTCCATTCGAAACGGCCGGCGTCGGCGGTGACCGCAAAGCTCATGCAGCTTTCCACCGTCTCGATGCCGAGATGGGCGAACAGCGCCGTCAGGTCGGGATAATTCAGCTCGTTATAGACGATGAAGCCGATGTCGACCGCGAGCGGCGTTCCATCATAATCGATGGTTACGGTGTGGCTGTGACCGCCGGGCCTGAGTTCGCGGTCGTAGACGGTGACCGGATAACGCTTCGACAAGGCCCAGGCTGCGGCGTTGCCGGCGATTCCCGTTCCAATAACTGCGACCCGCATTCCCAGCCCCTGTCCTTGATGAACGAGATACGGCGGCGCCGGTCGCGGGTTTCAGCTATCGGCGGGCAAGATGCTGCTGGACGGTTTTCGCCTTTCGCTGGAGCCGAGGGGCACATGAAATCTTGGTAAGATTGCTTGCTCTGCGGATCACGCTGAACTCGACCAAGCCCCATAAAACATGGCGAATCGGCAGATTCCGGTGGTCGCCGTCACGCCTTGATTCGGCATGGTTGACGGGGACTTCGCCGTAACAGGACTGTCCGCCCCCCAATCGGGCCGCTAGAATAGCGGTTCGGTTCCAGTGGAAGCATCACCCCGGTGACTAGGTTGCAAGTTGCGTCGGCAAAGCCTCACTTCGCGCGGTGTGCGAACTTGCTCGTGGCGTTTATCGTCGTCGCAGCCTCGGCGGGGTGCATTCTGACCAAGGACCTTCCCGATCCCGCGCTGGAGATTCCGGACGGTTACAAAGCAGCAAGACTGACCAGCCTCGACGCGCCGCCGACGCTGGATTGGTGGCGCAGCTTCCGGTCGTCCGAATTGACCACGCTGATGGAAGAGGCGCAGACGGTCAATCTCGACATCGCCGCGGCCACCGCGCGGATCATTCAGGCCGATGCGCAGGCAAGAATCACCGGCGCCGCGTTGCTGCCGACCCTGAACGGGAGCGGCTCGGAGGCTTACTCGCGCACCTCGGGCTCCAGCGCCAGCGGCCTGACCAATGGCGGGCGCGAGGTGGTCAATTACTCGTCGTCGCTCAGCGCCGCGTATGAAATCGATTTCTGGGGCAAGAACCGCGACGCAGCGCTGGCGGCGGAAGAAACCGCGACCGCCAACCGTTTCGACCGCGACGTGGTCGCATTGACGACTTATGCCGCGGTCGCCAACGCCTACTTCCAGGTCCTGGCGTCGCAGGATCGGATTCGCACCGCGGCCAGCAACATCGCCAGCGCCACGCGAATTCTCGACGCCATCAACGCGCGCTTCAAAGCCGGCACCGGGACCGATCTCGACGTGGCGCAGCAGGAAGCCGTTCTCGCCAACCAGCGAGCCTCGGTGCCGCCGTTGCGGCAGACGCTGGCGCTGAACGTCAACGCACTGGCGACGCTGGTGGCGCGGCCGCCGGAAAGCGTGAAGGTCGCTGGCGGCTCGCTCAACCAGATCTGGCCGCCGCGGGTGACGCCGGGCCTGCCGTCGGAATTGCTGACGCAGCGTCCGGATATCAGGCGGCAGGAGGCGCAGCTTGCCTCCCTCACCGCCAGCGTCGGCAATGCCCGCGCGCAGTTTTTCCCGAGCATCCAGTTGACCGGGCAGGGCGGCTACCAGAGTTCGGCGCTGGTGTCGCTGTTTCAGCCGCACGCGGCGTTCTTCAGTGCGGTCGGCAGCCTGACCCAGCCGATTTTCGACGGCGGCCGGATTCTCGGCAATTTCGAATTCACCAAGGCCCGGCAAGACGAACTGCTGCAGGCCTACCGCAAGACGGTTGTCTCGGCGTTTGCCGACGTTGACAATGCGCTGGTATCGATTCGGCAGACCACCGAAAAGCTGCGGCTGCAGCGGGAGGTCGTCGCAGCTTCACGGCGGGCCTTTCAACTTTCCGAGCAGCAGCTTCGGGCCGGCACCGCCGACATCGTAACTGTGCTAAATACGCAATTGACGCTATTTCAAGCGGAAGACGTGCTGTGGCAGGCGCAACTCGCCCGGCTACTTGCAATCGTCAGCCTTTATCAGGCGCTGGGGGGCGGCTGGGAGCCGAGGATGGAGAAGCCGGTCAATGCTCTTTAAGCCGGACTTGAACGAGACCGCGAAGGCCGCGAGCGGCGGCGTTGCCCGCGTCGCCGGCGGCGCACGGCGCCGCACGGTTTCGATTTTCATCACGCTGCTGATATTAGGCGGTCTCGGCTATATCGGCTGGACCTCGTTTCAGCAGAAGCAGGCTGCGAACCGCAATGCGCGCCCCGATCTCGCGGTGCCGGTGCTGGCCGCGACGCCGCGCATTCAGGACGTGCCGGTCTATCTCGAAGGCGTCGGCGCCGTACGCGCACTCAACAACGTCGTGGTTCGCGCGCAAGTCGATGGCAAATTGATTGCGGTCAACTTCACCGAAGGACAGGACGTCAAGAAGGGCGACATCCTCGGCGAGATCGATCCCGCGATCTACAAGGCCCAGTACGACCAGGCCGTCGCCAAGAAGGCCCAGGACGAAGCGCAGCTTGCCAATATGCGCCTCGACTTGACGCGCTACCAGCAATTGGCCGCCTCCAACGCCGGCTCGAAGCAGCAGGCCGACACCCAGCGCGCCGTCGTCGCGCAGCAGGAAGCGCTGGTCAACGCCGATCAGGCGGCCATCGAGAACGCCCAGGCAACGCTCGGTTACACCAAGATTATCGCGCCGCTGTCCGGGCGAGCCGGCCTGCGTCAGGTCGACCAAGGCAATATCGTCCACGCTTCCGACGCCACCGGCCTCGTGGTCATCACGCAGTTGCAGCCGATTGCCGTGCAGTTCAGCCTGCCGCAGCAGCAGATCGTGCGGGTCAATGCCGCATCGGCCAAGGGCGCATTGCCGGTCGATGTGTTCGGCAATGACGGCACCACGGTGGCCGACACCGGCACGCTGAAGGGCATCGACAACCAGGTCGATCCGACTACGGGGACGCTAAAACTCAAGGCCGAATTTCCCAACGCCAAATTTCAACTGTGGCCGGGCCAGTTCGTCAATGTGCGGCTCAAGGTTGAGACGCTGCCGCAGGCCATCGTGATCCCGACCTCGGCGGCGCAGCGCGGGCCTGCCGGGACATTCAGCTATGTGATTGGCGACGATGACACCGTAACGGCGAAACCGATCACGGTGATTCAGCAGAACGAGACCGACGCGGTGATCGGCAGCGGGCTCACGCCGACCGATCGCGTGGTGACGACCGGATTTGCCAATCTCGCCGACGGCTCCAAGGTCATCGTCGGCAAGGACGAGCAAACGCCATCGGCCGATCTTGCGCCGCGCAAACGCAGGAGCAGCCGCGACGCGCAAGGCAAGGACGGCAAAGACGGTCAGGGCGAAAAGCGCGGCAAGAAGGGTGTGCAAGGCGAGGGCGATCAAAAGGGCCAGACCGGGCCGGCGCAGGGGAGCGATCAGTCAGGCGGCGCAGCGAAGGCGCAGCCATGACCCCAGCCCTGCTGCAGTGAGCGCGCCATGAGCGTCTCTGAACCGTTCATCCGCCGTCCCATCGCCACCTCGCTGCTGGGGATTGCGCTGTTGATCGGCGGTGCGCTCGGCTATTGGGCGCTGCCGGTGTCGGCGCTGCCGCAGGTCGATTTCCCGACCGTGCAGGTGACGACGCAGTTGCCGGGCGCCAGCCCCGACGTGATCGCCTCGCTGATCACCGCGCCGCTGGAGCGCCAGCTCGGCCAGATTCCATCGCTGTCGTCGATGACCTCGACCAGTTCGTTCGGCGTCAGCCAGATTTCGCTGCAGTTCGACCTCAACCGCGATATCGACGGCGCGACGCAGGACGTCCAGGCGGCGATCAATGCCGCGGCGGGAATCCTGCCAAAAAACCTGCCGTATCCGCCGACCTACGCCAAGGTGAATCCGGCGGATGCGCCGGTCCTGACGCTGGCGCTGACATCGGAAACGATTTCGCTGCGCGCCATGAGCGACATCGCCGACACGCTGCTGGGGCAGCGTCTCAGCCAGATTTCCGGCGTCGGACGCGTCTCGATATTGGGCGGGCTTAAGCCTGCGGTGCGAGTGCAGGCGGATCTCGCGCGACTCGCGGCTTACGGCATCGCGATGGAAGATTTACGCAACGCCATCGCCGGCGCCAACGTTTCGGGGCCGAAAGGATCGCTCGACGGCGCGCAGCAGGCCTACACCATTGCCGCCAACGACCAGATCGCAGCAGCGGACGCGTATAAGCCTATTATCATCGCCTATCGTAACGGCGCGCCGGTCACGATCGGCGATGTCGCCAGAATCGTCGATGGACTGGAGAACGACCGCACCGGAGGCTGGTACAACGGCACGCCGGCCGTGATCATCGACATCCAGCGCCAGCCCGGCGCCAACGTCATCGAAGTCGTCCGGCAAATCCGCGATGAAATTCCCAAGGTTCAGCGCGCGATTCCCGCAGGCGTCAAACTGACCATCGTCAGCGACCGCACCGTGACCATCCGCGCCTCGGTGAACGACGTGCAGTTCACGCTGATCCTGAGCGTCGTGCTGGTCACGCTGGTGGTGCTGCTGTTCCTGCGCTCGATGCGCGCGACATTGATTGCCGGCGTGGCGCTGCCGCTGTCGCTGATTACCAGTTTCGGGATCATGTATTTTTCCGGCTTTAGCCTCGACAATTTGTCGCTGATGGCGCTGACCATCGGCACCGGCTTCGTGGTCGACGACGCCATCGTGATGATCGAGAATATCGTTCGCCACATGGAGAACGGCGAAACCGCGATGGAGGCGTCGCTGCGCGGCGCCAGTGAAATCGGCTTCACGGTGATTTCGCTCACCGTGTCGTTGATCGCGGTGTTCATTCCGTTGCTGTTCATGTCCGGGCTGGTGGGCCGAATGTTCCGCGAGTTTGCGCTGACGCTGACCATCGCGGTGGTGACATCGGCGATCGTCTCGCTGACGCTGACGCCGATGATGTGTTCGCGATTGCTCAAACACGCCGGCGAGGAGATGACGGTTCCCGGTCTTGCCGCGGTCAGCCGCGGCATCGACCGCATGGTCGAGTTCTATCATCGCACGCTGTTGTGGGTGCTGCGGCACCAGCGCGCGACGCTGGTCGTCACATTGGCAACGATCGCAGCGACCGTGGCGCTGTATATCGTGGCGCCGAAGGGCTTTCTGCCGCTGCAGGACACCGCTTCCATTACCGCGGTGACCGAAGCCGGCCCCGACGTATCGTTCGCGGAGATGCAGAGCCGGCAGACCGAGGCCGCCGACGCGATCAAGGCCGATCCCGATGTCACTGGCGTCGTCTCCGTGATTGGCGCGGGCTCGGTCAACCCGACCACCAATGTCGGCCGCCTGGTGATGACCCTAAAGCCGCGCGGCGAACGGCACGACGATATTTCAGTCGTGGTCTCCAGGCTGAAGCAACGCGTGGCGTCGATCCCCGGCATGACGGTTTATTTTCAGCCGGTGCAGGACGTCCAGATCAGCACCCAGTCGAGCCGCTCGCAATATCAATACACGCTGACCGGCACCGACGCCGCGCTGGTGACGACATGGGCGACCAAACTCGTTGCCGAGTTGCGCCGCGATCCGCTGTTCCGCGATGTGTCTTCCGAGGCGCAGGAGGGGGGTCTTCGCGCGGCGCTTGATGTCAACCGGCAACGCGCCGGCCAGCTTGGCGTCAGCATCCAGGCCGTGAACGACACGCTGAATGACGCTTTCGCGCAGCGGCAGATTTCGACCATCTACGGACAGGCCAACCAGTATCGCGTGGTGCTGGAGGCCTTGCCTGAATATCAGCGCGATCCCTCTATCCTGTCGAAACTCTACGTGCCCGGCGCCGCCAGCGGAATTCCCGGCGTCGCCGCGGGGCAGGTGCCGATCTCCGCGGTCGCGACGCTGACGCGCACAACGGCGCCGCTGGCGATCTCGCATCAGGCGCAGTTCCCGGCGGTGTCGCTGAGCTTCAACCTGGCGCCGGGCGCCGCGCTTGGCGACGCGGTGGAAGAGGTCAAGACCATTGAGACGCGGATCGGAATGCCGACCAGCATTGTCGGATTGTTTGCCGGCGACGCGGCTGAGTTTTCCAAATCGCTGGCCGGGCAGCCATGGCTGATCCTTGCAGCGCTGGTCACCATCTACATCGTGCTCGGAGTGCTCTACGAGAGCTACATCCACCCCATCACGATCCTCTCCACGCTGCCGTCGGCGGGTGTCGGCGCCATTCTCGCACTCATGCTGTTCGGGCAGGACCTTTCCGTCATCGGCCTGATCGGCATTATCCTGCTGATGGGTATCGTCAAGAAGAATGCGATCATGATGATCGACTTCGCGCTAGAGGCAGAGCGGCATCAGGGCATGTCGGCGAACGACGCGATCGTGCAGGCCTGCCTGCTCCGGTTTCGTCCGATCATGATGACGACGCTGGCGGCGCTGTTCGGCGCGCTGCCGCTCGCCGTGGAGAGCGGCACCGGCGCCGAGTTGCGGTTTCCGCTCGGCATTTCGATCATCGGCGGGTTGCTGCTGAGCCAGTTGCTGACGCTGTACACCACGCCGGTGATTTACCTCGCGCTCGATAGTTTGAACCGGAAAATCGAGAAGGCGGTGCCGACGGTCGGACCCGATGCTCCGCCGATCGCGGGAGCGACCGAGGGGATGCAGTAATGGTATCGATCTCCGAGCCATTCATCCGCCGGCCCGTTGGCACCACGCTGCTCGCGATCGGGCTGTTTCTGGTCGGCGTGGTCGCTTACGTATTTCTCCCGGTCGCCGCGGTGCCCAACGTCGACTTCCCGATGATCCGGGTTTCGGCATCGCGCCCGGGAGCGGACCCTTCGGTGATGGCGGCGACGGTGGCCGCACCGCTGGAACGGCGGCTCGGCCAGATCGCGGGGATCGTCCAGATCACCTCCACGAGTTCGCTCGGCTCGACCAGCATTCAACTGCAGTTCGCCATCGGCCGCGACATCGACCGCGCCGCGCGCGACGTTCAGGCTGCGATCAACGCGTCACTCGCGGACCTGCCGAGCGACCTGCCGTCCTTGCCGCGATTCCGCAAAGCCAATCCGGCCGCGGCGCCGGTATTCGTGCTGGCGCTGACGTCAAAGACGATTTCCACAAGCGCGATCTATGACGTGGCGGACACCGTGATCGCGCAGCGGATTTCGCAGGTACCGGGGGTCGGCGAGGTTACCGTCACCGGTGCCGACCAGCCGGCGGTGCGCATTTCGCTTAATCCGGTGGCGCTCTCGAACGCCGGGATTGCGACCGACGACGTCAGAACTGCGATCCTCAACGCCAATGCGCTGGGTCCTGTCGGCATCTTCAACGGCGGCCGCCAGAGCGAAACGCTGTCGGTCAACAAGCAGATGCGGACCGCGGCCGAATTCCGCGACATCCTGATCAAGAGCGCGAACGGCAGTTTCGTGCGGCTCGCCGATGTCGCCGACGTCGAAGATTCCGTCCGCAACAGCCGCTCGATCGCCTGGTTCAACAAGCAGCCGGCGGTGCTGATCCAGATCACCAAGCAGGGCGACGCCAATGTCATCGACACCGTCGATCGCGTCCGGGCGCTGATCCCCGATTTAAAGCAATGGATTCCCGGCGGCGTCGAGATTTCAACCCTTGTCGATCGCACCGGCACCATCCGCGCCAGCGTCGAGGATATGCAGCTTACGCTGCTGGCGACGGCGTTCCTGGTGATGCTGGTGGTGTTCGTGTTTCTGCGCCGAGTCACGCCGACCATCGCAGCCGGCGTCTCCGTGCCGCTGGCGCTGGCCGGCACCTGCGCCGGAATGTGGCTGGCCGGATTTTCCATCGACAATCTGTCGCTGATGGCGCTGGCGATATCGGTCGGATTCGTGGTCGACGACGCCATTGTCATGATCGAGAACATGTACCGCAACCTCGAACACGGCATGCGGCCGTATCAGGCAGCGCTCGACGGCGCGCGGCAGATCGGATTCACGGTGCTGTCGATCAGCCTGTCGCTGATCGCCGCGTTCACGCCGCTGATTTTCATGGATGGAATCGTCGGCAGGCTGCTGCGGGAATTTTCGCTGACGCTGACCTTCGCCATTGTAGTGTCCACGGTGGTGTCGCTGACCATCACGCCGATGATCTGCGCGCATTACATAAAAACCACGACGTCGAGCAATGCGACCTGGTTCGACCGCATTGTCGAGGGTTCGCTGTCGCGCATCGTGGCGTTCTATGCACGGACGCTGCGGGTCGTGCTGGGCTTCCCGTTCCTGACCCTGATCGTGTTCTTCGCCACGATTGCGCTGACAGTGACGCTTTATATCAAGACCCCGAAGGGCTACTTCCCGGTCGACGACAGCGGCTTTGTGATCGGCTCGACCCGGGCATCGGCCGACACCTCGTTCCAGACCATGCTGGGATTGCAGCAGCGGCTCGCCGACATTGTGATGGCCGATCCGGCGGTGGCGGGCGTCGGGTCGTCGCTTGGCGGCGCCGGCGGCCCCGGAGGCGGCGGGGCCAATCGCGGCACCATGTTCATCAGCCTCAAGCCGCCGGCGGAGCGCGGCGGCGTGACCACGGCGCTGGTGATCGACCGCTTGCGCAAAAATCTCAGCCAGGTCGCAGGAATCAGGCTGTTCATGTTCGCAGCCCAAGATATCCGCACCGGCGGGCGGCAGAGCGATTCCGATTATCAGTACACGCTGTCGAGCACCGATCTCGACCTGTTGCAGAAGTGGGCGCCGCTGGTCGCCAAGCGCATGGAGACCGTCGAGGGTATCACCGACGTCTCCAGCGACCGCGATCCCGGCGGGCTGCAACTGACCCTGGCGATTGACCGGCAAAAGGCATCGACATTAGGCGTCCGGGTCCAGGACATCGACAACGCGCTTAACAACGCGTTCTCGCAGCGGCAGATCTCCATCATCTACACCCAGCGCAACCAGTACATGGTGGTGCTGGAGATCGATCCGCGATTCCAGAGCGACCCCTCCAATCTCGAACGCATCTTCGTGGCCGGCGCCAATGGCACGCAGGTGCCGCTGTCGGCCGTGGTCCGCTACCAGCGCGGGCTGTCGCCGCTGGCGGTCTATCACTCGCAGTCGTTTCCCTCGACCACGGTGTCGTTCAACATCCTGCCCGACGTTCCGCTGGAGGTTGCCACGACCAATATTCAGCGCGCGGTGGATGAACTGCACATGCCGGAAGGCATCCGCGGCAGTTTTGACGGCAATGCCGGCGACTTCAACAAGACCGCGGGCCGCCAGCCGCTGTTGATATTAGGCGCGCTGGTGGCGATGTATATCGTGCTCGGCGTGCTCTATGAGAGCCTCGCGCATCCGCTGACCATCATTTCGACGCTGCCATCGGCGGGCCTCGGCGCGCTGCTGGCGCTGCAGATCACCAACACGCCGCTGACCATCATCGCCTTCGTCGGCATCATTCTCTTGATCGGCATTGTGAAGAAGAACGGCATCATGATCGTCGATTTCGCTCTCGATGCCGAGCGCCATCGCGGGCTGTCGTCGGCGGATGCGATTTTCGAGGCGTGCAGCGCGCGGTTTCGCCCGATTCTGATGACGACCATGGCGGCACTATTCGCCGGCATTCCGCTGGTGATCGCCACCGGGCCCGGCACCGAACTGCGCCGGCCGCTCGGCATCACCATCATCGGCGGCTTGTTCGTGTCGCAGATCCTGACGCTGTACACGACGCCGGTGATTTATCTGCTGATCGACCGGCTGCGGCGGCGATCCGGGCCCGCGGCTGTGGCTGCACCGGCGGAATAGGGCGGTTGATGCGCCGCGCAGCGGAGCGTATAGCGGGCGTATGTCCAAAATTTCAGAGCTGGATGCCGGCGGCACGCCCGAGGCGATCCCGGATTGTCCGAGCTGTCACAAGCCGCTGCCGCTGTGCATCTGCGACAGCATCGCGCCGATCGAGAGCCGCATTTCGTTGTTGATCCTGCAGCATCCGCAGGAGCAGGACAGGGCGCTTGGCACCGCCAGGCTCACGGCGCTGCATTTCAAGAACGCGGTACTGAAAATCGGGCTGTCATGGCCGAGCCTGTCCAAGGCGCTGGGGCGGCCCGTTCACGATCCGCAGCGCTGGGCGGTGCTCTATCTCGGCTCCGCCAAGGTGGCCGATCTCGATACCGACCGCGACATCGTCGCCATCAACCGCAAAGGCGAGGTCGAGGACAATCAGCGCGGCATTTTGAAGGACATCGAAGGCGTTGTGCTGCTGGACGGCACGTGGAGCCAGGCCAAGGCGCTATGGTGGCGCAATGCGTGGATGCTGAAGTGCCAACGCGTGATCCTGAATCCGTCGCGGCCGTCGCTGTACGGAAAACTTCGCCGCGAGCCCCGCCGCGACGGGCTGTCGACCATCGAGGCGGCGGCAATGCTGCTCGCCGGCCTCGAAAAACGCCCCGATATCGCGGCAACGCTGAACGTCAGTTTTGAGCGGATGCTGGCCAAATATCGCGAGGCGCAACATTCGATGCCGGAACTCGCGCCCAAACCGAAGCCGAAACGCGATTACCGCCGCCGCAAACGGGCCTGATCCGGCTCGGTTGCCTATCGAGCTTGCGGCGTATATGAGGTTCGCCATGGGGCCACGTGGCGGAGTGGTTACGCAACGGTCTGCAAAACCGTGTACACCAGTTCAATTCTGGTCGTGGCCTCCACCAATGATATCAAATGCTTAAACGACGATAATTGAGCTGCCTCGCCACGGAGCCGGGAAGCGATGCGCGTCCGCCGCTTGGATCATGTCCTGCTTGCGATGCCGGCAGGCCGGGACGACGAGGCCCGGAAATTCTATCGGGACATTCTCGGAATCCCCGAGGCGGTGAAGCCGCCTGATCTCGCCGCGCGGGGCGGCTGCTGGTTCGAGGCTGGGGAATTGAAGGTGCATCTCGGCGTCGAGAAGAATTTCGCGCCGGCCCGAAAGGCGCATCCGGCTTTTATCGTCGATGATTTAAAGGATTGACCGCGGCGCTGAAGTCGACCGGATATGCGATCACCGGGGATGTGCCGCTTGAGGGCTATGACAGAATTCTTGTCGACGATCCGTTTGGCAACCGGATCAAGCTGATGGAAGTGAAGCCTTCGTAAGCCTAATCAGCGGCTTGCGGTGATCGCTTTAAGCATTCTGAGAGACGTGCCGGCCGCGCCCAATATCAGCAGGAGGCGCACCAGCCGGCGGGAAAAGGAATGAACGGCCAGGCCAGCTGATTGTCGTTCGCGGCGGCCGGCGGCGCATCGAAGGCCTGCAGGTCCAGCGAAAACCGCGGCTGCGGAGCAGGCGCAATGGCCGTCCGTACGGCATCCAGCAATCGGTCGAATTCAACTTCGCTCATCGGTGTTCTCCCCTTCAGGAGCCACCATGTCAAAAAGCTTTTGTTTGCGGGTTGAAGCGATCGTTCAAATTGTATCGATCGGCCTGTGAGGCCAAGCGTGGTTACTGATTTCTTGCTGCGCGGAATCCGGCGACGCAGCCAGTTCTATTTCCGATTTGTAATCGAATGATTTCGAACCGGCACATCGATCGAACGCGACCGATATTCGCAACTGCTCGGCCCGGTGATTGCGGTTGTGGACAAGCCGGCTGGCAACCGGCACTCGCGATTTAATCGCTGGCGCTATTGCGACTCACGGCTACGCTGGCTGCCGGTTCAACAAGCACCTTAACGAACGCGCACCCGGGGAAAGCCCAGATGGCCATTTTTATCGCACTGAAACGGCCCGGACCGCCTGCACGCGAAGTTCTGGTCAACCTCGACCAAATTCTGATGGTCCAGCCCGGGCAGGGCAGCGGCTCGGCGATTCTGTTCGGCCGCGAGCACCTGGTAAGTTTTGAGGAGGATGTTCCGACCGTGCTTCGCCGAATCCAGACCGGTCCCTATATCCGAACCGAGCAAACCAAACCTGCCGCATGACGACGGCCTGCGCGCAAAAGCTGAAGGTCGAGATCGACAACAACATCGCGGTCTCCGCCTTGCTGCTCCGGCCGCGCCATGCGCGCGCCTGCTTTGTCCTTGCCCACGGCGCTGGCGCCGGAATGACCCACCAATCCATGGAAGTGGTCGCAACCGGGCTGTGCGATCGCGGCATCGCTACGCTGCGCTATCAATTCCCCTACATGGAAAAGGGAAGCCGGCGGCCCGATCCGCCGGCGGTTGCGCACGCCGCGGTGCGGGCCGCCGTGGCGGAAGCCGCGCGATGCTGTCCCAAAATGCCTCTGATCGCGGGCGGCAAATCATTCGGCGGCCGCATGACCTCGCAAGCCCAGGCGCTCTCGCCGCTGGCCGGCGTTGAAGGGCTCGCCTTCCTGGCCTTTCCGCTGCACCCCGCGGACAAGCCGTCGGCCGAACGGGGCAAGCACCTTTCTCAAATTCGCGTCCCGATGCTGTTCATGCAAGGCACCCGCGACAAGCTCGCGGAGCTGCGGCTGCTCGAGCCTCTGGTCGAGCGACTCGGACCATCGGCATCGCTGCACCTGGTGCGGGAGGCCGATCACGCGTTTCACGTCCCGGCGCGCTCGGGGCGGAATGACGATGAGGTTATGATCGAAATTCTCGACGCCTTCGCGGCCTGGATTGCCGCGATGACAGGCGCCGGGCGCGGATCAGGTGAAAGCGGCCGCTAGCAGGCTCGAGCACAGCAGCATGAAGCCGGCCGCGGTTATCGCGAGAAATCCATCGGAGACGAAGTCGTGGTTACGCATGATGCACCTGCCGCTTTCGATCGATGATGATGATCCGACTTTATTAAAGATTTCGGAATCGCCGCGTGGCACCGCGATGCTGCGGGGCCTCGACCGATAGCCCTCGAACGCGTGTGCCAGAAAGATGCTGGCGCTGAGAAGTCCGAAAATTGCCGTTACCGTCTCGATCATCGTCGTTGTCCGCATGGCCCCGGTGGCAACAAGGCCGTATGCGGGTTGCACAGTCAAAAAGATTTCGAAGGACGGCTAAGAATCGGAGTCGGGGTGATGATTCCGGGCAACAGGAGCGGGCGAGCCGGACCAGTCCTCAAACTGTTGCCGGCGGCGTTGCTATACGCAAGGCACCGCCTTCAATTCAACTCAACAGTTTCGGATAAGCGATTGAGATGTTTGGCTCCTCGGGCCGGATTCGAACCAGCGACCAACCGGTTAACAGCCGGTTGCTCTACCACTGAGCTACCGAGGAACAGGGCGAACCAACGCTTCGCGCCGGGCTGCGTATAACAAAGCGCTTCCGGCTTGCAAAGCGGAAATAGGCTGCGCCGCGCGATATCAATGCGGCTGAAAAGCCTTTGCAATACGGCGTTTGCAGCTTTTTGGGTCGATCGCGCGACATTTGGCTACAGCCGCGGGAAAGTCACGAGGTCGATCCGTCACGAACCGGACGCCAAAACGTCTTAATCCGGAACCAAGCTCGTCTCCGCCGGTTCGATCCCAGAGGTGATTTGATGCCAGTCATTCATTCCGACCGCGCGATACCGTCGATCGTCCCAAGCAATGTGCCGTCGATGAGCGACGACGAGTGTTTGAAGCGGCTGGCGCGGGTGGTCCAGACTCACGATGCCGCACAGCTCGAGGAAGTCGCGCGGTTGATCGGACGGCTGGTCGTCCCGATCGAGTAGACGCCGTTTACGCATCGTAAGATGACGCACAACGGCTGTCGTACCGCCGCGGCATGTTGCGTTTTGGAAAACCTTGCAGCAAAGATGGCGCTGCCTTGGTTGCTCCAAAACCTCCATTCGATGCAGGGATCGCCGATGTCCGACTTTTCGACCGCGCGCCAGAAAATGGTCGATGGTCAGGTGCGCCCGAGTGACGTCACCGACATCCGGATCATCGACGCCATGCTCGCGGTGCCGCGCGAGGCGTTCGTGCCCGAGAGCCAGCGCGCACTGGCTTATCTGGATCTCGACCTCGATGTCAGCGAAGGCGGCGCGGTCAAGCGCTTCCTGATCAAGCCGGTGGTGATCGCAAAGATGCTGCAGGCTGCCGAGATCGGCGAAACCGACAGCGTCTTGGTGGTCGGCTGCCCGAGCGGATATATCGCCGCCGTCGTGGCGAAGCTTGCGTCGCGCGTGACAGCGACCGAGGGCGACGGAGCGTACGCTGCGAAGGCGGGCGATGTGCTGGCAAAACTGGGATTTGCCAATGTGGCGGTTCGGACGGCCGACGCGGGTGAGGGGGACGAGGCCAACGCCCCCTATGACGTGATCGTGCTTGCCGGGGCGACCGAGATCGTTCCGGATCGGCTGTACCGGCAGCTCAGGGATGGCGGGCGGCTGGTCGGTGTTTTCGCCATGGGCAGGCCGCAGCGGGCGATGATCGTGACGCATTCCCATGATGACTTCGGTGACCGGGCGCTGTTTGACGCCGCCGTCCCGGTTCTGCCCGGGCTGGAACGGCCGCCCGCGTTCGTTTTCTAAGCGCAAACAGCCGATAAAACCTGCATCAAATCAGAAGTGTGGCTGAGATGCCCCATCTCAAGAGTTTCCACCGTGATCGGGCTGCGGGGGTTCCGTCGCACTATTGCGCGGAATAGAGTGAGGCGGGAAATCGACTCAGGTCGAAGCAAATAACCCGGCCGGTGTTCCCGAGCCGGGAAGGCGTCATGGATGGATTACCTGGAATGGGTAGCGTGAGGGTCGTTACCGGAGCCGCGGCTGCGGTGCTGTTATTGGCGAATATGGGCGTTACGCCCGTATTGGCCGATACGATCGATGCCGCGCTGGTGCGCGCCTATCAGAATAACCCGCAGCTCAATGCGCAGCGCGCGCAAGTCCGGTTTACCGATGAGAACGTGCCGCAGGCGCTGTCGGGCTACCGTCCCAGGGTCGCGATTACCGCCAGCGCCGGCACTCAGTATACGGATGTGCAGTCCACGTCGGGCGGAACCGCCACTAACCTCATCAAGACCGATATCCACGGCGTCAACGCGCCACGCAGCGTCGGCACGACGGTATCGCAGACCGTCTTCAACGGTTTTCAAACCGCGAACCGGACCCGAGCGGCAGAGGGCCAGGTTTCGGGCGCGCGCGAGGGTTTGCGGGTTCTCGAACAGTCGGTTCTGCTGTCCGCCGCCACCATCTACATGGACTATCTGCGCGACGCCGCGATCGTCGAAGTTCAGCGCAGCAACGTCCGCGTGCTCGAACAGACGTTGAAGCAGACCCGCGATCGATTCAACGTCGGCGAAGTCACCCGCACCGACGTCGCGCAATCGGAAGCGCAGCTGGCGGCGGGCCGCACCCAACTGCTGACCGCCGACTCCAATCTGGTGACGACCAAAGCGAATTTCCGCCGCATCATCGGCAACGAACCCGAAGCGCTTGCGCCGGGTTCGCCGGTCGACCGCTTTCTGCCGCCGAGCCTGCCGGGCGCGGTCGATCTCGGCCTGACCGAAAACCCGAACGTGACGGCGGCGATGTTCGGCATCGACGTCAGTTATCTCCAGGTCAAGGTGAGTGAGGGCGCGTTGCTGCCGACGGTGACGTTGCAGGCGTCCGTGCAGCAGTCCTACGAGCAGACCCTGACGTTCTTCCGGCAGTTCGGCGCCTCGGCGGTCGCGCAGCTGAACGTGCCGATCTATCAGGGCGGCGCCGAATATTCGCTGATCCGGCAGTCAAAGGAAACGCTGGCGCAGCAGCGCCTCAACCTCGAACAGGTTCGCGACCAGACCCGCTCCAACGTCGTTACGGCGTGGGGCCAGCTTGTAGCCGGCAAGGCGCAGGTCGCCTCGGCGCAATCGCAGGTGTCGGCTTCCGAGATCGCGCTCAACGGCGTACGCGAAGAAGCCAAGGCCGGGCAGCGCACGACGCTCGACGTGCTGAACGCGCAGCAGGCGCTGGTCAACGCGCGCGTGGCGCTGGTCACCGCGCAGCACGATCGCGTGGTAGCGTCCTATACCGTGTTGAACGCGGTGGGACGGCTGGCGCCGCAGGTGCTCGGGCTGAAGACGACCGTCTACGATCCCAGCGTTCACTATCACCAGGTGCGCGATAGCTGGATCGGTGTTCGCTCGCCGGACGGCCGCTAACCGCGAAGCTTCGTGTGACTCGAGGGCTGCTCCACAGCCCTTTGCTTGCAATCAATTGTTGCCCTGACGTACCTTTCATACGGGGCAGCAAAGCGATTCGCGCCGTATCCGACATTCGAATGCCGCGATGTTCCGGTGCCCTTGGCGAGGCGGGGGCCGTGCGAATCGATTGGGCGGCGCTTGATCTGGGGACAAGTCGGGCCTGCGGGATGAAAATCCGCTGGCCGCAATCCGGAACCGGCAAATCCCGCCCCGCTTGGTGTAAAACGCTAGCGAGAGCGTTGATGATGTGGAGTGGGATATGACGCAGCCTGCAAAGGTCCAGGAGCCCTCGATGGAGGAGATTCTGGCGTCGATCCGGCGCATCATCGCCGATGACGAAGCAAAACCGGCCGAGAAGGGCGCCAGCCCAGCGGCATCCGCGAAGTCCGAAATACCCGGCGCTGCGCCGCCCGCGGCCAAGCCGCCGGTCATGACCGACATCCCGCCTTCGGCCATTGCGGCGACCCAGGTGGCCCCGGCAAAGGCCGAGACGCCAGCGCCTACGCCGGCTCCGCCGCCTGCCGCCGCCAACAGCCAGGACGACATCGACGCCATGCTGGCCGGGCTCGATGAGGCAACGTCCGAGGCGGAGGTCAGGCCACCGCTGCCGGATGGCGACGTCTTCGAACTCACCGATGAGATGGCGTTGCCGGATCCGGAGCCGGCGCCGTTCCGCAGGGTTGAGCCCGAGGACGACCTGGAGTTCAGCGAGGCCGTCGCTGCCAGCGCGCCACCAGCCGCGCGGCATCGTCAGCCCGCGTTCGAACCGCCGCTTTATGACGCTCCCGCAGCGCCGCCGCCGCAGCAGATACTGTCGCGTTCGACAGTGTCCGCCGTGGAGTCGGCGTTCAACACCCTCGCCAATACGGTGCTGAGCAACAACGCGCGGACGCTGGAAGACCTGGTCAAGGAAATGCTGCGGCCGATGTTGAAATCCTGGCTCGACGACAATCTGCCCGGCCTGGTCGAGCGCATCGTCAAGGCGGAAATCGAACGGGTTTCCCGCGGCCGCTGACACGCTCTGCGGGCGCGGAGCTGCTGCCAGCCTTCATTCAGCCATCCCAGCGCCTTATCGGCCCGGCAGGGGCGGCTTGCCGTGTTGACTTGAGCCGCTTCGGCCTGTTTCTAGCGCATTCGCGCCCATATCCCCGATTGCATTGCCATGATTGAGAAGACCTATCAGCCCGCCGACATTGAAGGCCGCATGTCCCGAATCTGGGAGGAGGCCGGCGCGTTCAAGGCCGGGCGCCCGGAACGCCTCAAAGCAACGCCGTTCACCATCGTGATCCCGCCGCCAAACGTTACCGGCTCGCTGCACATGGGCCATGCGCTCAACAACACGCTGCAGGACATCCTGTGCCGGTTCGAGCGGATGCGCGGCCGCGACGTGCTGTGGCAGCCCGGCACCGATCACGCCGGCATTGCGACCCAGATGGTGGTCGAGCGGCAATTGATGGAGCGGCAGCAGCCGGGCCGCCGCGAGATGGGCCGCGCCAAGTTTCTCGAGCGGGTCTGGCAATGGAAAGCCGAGAGCGGCGGCGTCATTGTCAACCAGTTGAAGCGGCTCGGCGCCTCCTGCGACTGGTCGCGCGAACGTTTTACCATGGACGAAGGCCTGTCGCGCGCGGTCGTGAAAGTGTTCGTGGCACTTCATCGCGAGGGGTTGATCTACAAGGACAAGCGGCTGGTGAACTGGGATCCGGCGCTGTTGACCGCAATCTCCGATCTCGAAGTGCAGCAGATCGAGCACCGCGGCAGCTTTAAATGGTCGCGCGATAATGGAGAGTCGCTAGATTTCGCCGCGCTCGAAAAAACGTTGAACCGAGATCCAAACGGCCATCTGTACTACATCGACTATCCGCTATTAACCCGAAATGTCGATGGTTGGACAGAGACCGGTGAATTTATCACTGTTGCTACCACGCGTCCCGAAACAATGCTTGGCGATGTTGCAATTGCGGTGCATCCCGAAAGTGATCTGTGGCGTCGTCACAACGGAAAACGCGCGCGGTTACCATTAGTCTTGAATCATCCAATTTATTCGAACTTGATCCCGATCATCGCGGACGATTATGCCGATCCTGAGAAAGGAACCGGAGCGGTTAAAATTACTCCGGCCCATGATTTTAACGACCATGATGTGTGGCTTAGACACAGCGGCAAGGGTCAAGATTTGGAAAATGTTCAAGCAATCGACATTTTTACACCTGAAGCGCTGCTGAAATCCTCACCCAAAGAAGATTTTGAGGGCAGGAAGAGCGCTCCTTGGCCGAATGAACCACAGCGTGCCGAGAGTCAGCGCGGGTCAGCTCTAGATAAGGCATTAGGGGGCCTTTCAGTTGCCGACCTAATTCCAGAGCAGTTGCGCGGAAAGCCAAGGTTCGAGGCTCGAAAGCTAGTCGTTGGGATGTTGGCGCAACAGAGCCCATCACTGCTTGTTAAGATCGAGCCACATACGCACATGGTGCCACACGGCGATCGATCAGGTGTCGAGATCGAACCATTTCTAACCGACCAATGGTACGTCGATGCAAAGACGCTTGCCGCGCCCGCAATCGAAGCGGTGCGCAGTGGTGCCACATCGTTCGTGCCGCAAAACTGGGAAAAAACCTATTTCGAATGGATGGAAAACATCCAGCCTTGGTGTATTTCGCGGCAGCTCTGGTGGGGCCATCGAATTCCAGCGTGGTACGGCCCCGAGGGATTAGCATTTGTTGCACAGACTGAAAGCGAGGCGAAGGAAATCGCAATAGCTTATTACAAGCATAAGGGTTTGCATAAACCGAGCCTATCGCTCTTCGACTTAGACGGCGCAGACTATGCGGCTGGGTTGCAAGACGGCCGATATAAGCTGTCCGAGCAAGACGAGGACGTGCTCGACACCTGGTTTTCATCTGCGCTGTGGCCGTTCTCGACTCTAGGGTGGCCCGATGACACCAAAGATGTCGAGCGCTACTATCCGACCGATGTCCTAGTCACAGGTTTCGACATCATATTCTTCTGGGTTGCCCGGATGATGATGATGGGAATTCATTTCATACAAAAGGAGCGGCCTACTGCTCCTTTAAGAGAAGTGGTGCCGTTCCCGACGGTTTATATCCATCGGCTCGTTCGCGACGAGAAGGGCGCGAAGATGTCGAAGTCGAAAGGCAACGTCATCGATCCGCTTGGAGTTATCGACGACTACGGCGCTGACGCGCTGCGCTTTGCGCTGGCACGTGCGGCTGCGCAGGGACACGACATCAAGCTTTCGCCGCAGCACGTTGAAACCAACCGCAACTTTGCAACCAAACTCTGGAACGCCTGTCGCTTTGACGAGATGAACGGCTGTGTAACAAGAGCCGATTTCAACCCAGCGTCAGCAAAGGAAACGATCAATCTTTGGATTGCACATCAGACATCCGCTGCTGCTACCGACGTTACAGCTGCCCTTATTTCCTACAAGTTCAACGACGCGGCCAATGTGGCATACCGTTTCGTTTGGAACATCTACTGTGATTGGTATCTTGAATTTGCTAAACCCTCGCTGCTCGGGCCGGATAGTGAAGCTAAAGCTGAAACCCAAGCTATGGTTGCTTGGGCGCGCGACCAGATTCTAAAACTGCTTCACCCCTTCATGCCTTTCATTACGGAGGAATTGTGGGCAGTAACGGGGCATGAAGGGTTGCTTGCGACGGCTGATTGGCCATCGGGCCCCGGAACTTGGGATGCTCAGGCTGAGGCTGAGATCGGATGGGTAATCGACGTTGTCACTGCAATCCGTTCAGCTCGAGCAGAAATGAATGTGAATGTCCCCCTCCCACTCGTCTTAGCGAGGACGTCGGATCAAATATGGGCAAGATCACAACGATGGTCTGAGTTCTTAAAGCGTATGGCGAGGATTTCGGAAATCACGAGATTGCCAGCATATCCGCCTGGCACGATGCAGCTTGTTGTTGGCAACGAAACAATCGGTTTGACGATCGCAGGTTTGATCGATCTCGCGGCGGAGAAGTCGCGGCTCGACAAGGAACTGGCCAAGGCCGAGGCCGATATCAAGCGCGTCGATACAAAACTCGGCAACGAGAAATTCGTCGCCAACGCGCCTGAGGACATCGTCGAAGAAGAAAAAGAAAAACGCGAGGCCGCCATCGAGCGCAAAGCCAAAATTCTCGAAGCGCTGGAGCGGCTCAAGAACGCGGCATAATGCTTACCTCTACCCGCTTGCGGGGAGAGGTCGGATGGCATCGCAGATGACATCCGGGTGAGGGGGACTCTCCGCGAGTCCGAGTGCGTAGAGAGTCCCCCTCACCCGAAGCCTTCGCTTCGCTTCGGCTTCGACCTCTCCCCGCAAGCGGGGAGAGGTAAAGAGTTCATCACGCTCTAGTAGCGCGCGACCACCGGGCCGCCGAAGCGGTAGTTGAGCCGGAAGGTCGCCTGCTCAACCGTCAGCCGCGAGCTCGCTGTCCCCGTGAAGAAAATGGGGGCTGCGGGAAGCCCGCTGGGAATGTCGAAGGTAGAGCCGCGGGTGCCGAAGTCGGTGTAGCGATACTCGCCGGCCACGCTCCAGTTCTGGTTGAACGCCCATTCGATGCCGCCGCCGACCGTCCAGCCCCAGCGCGTGCTCGAGCCGCCATTGGTGGCCACGAACGTGCCGGCCGGAATGGCGATGCCCGGGCCGTTGACGACAGTGGTTGTGGAACCGCCGAATTCGGCAACGGCGCCGCCGCCGGTAACATAAAACAGGGCTTGATTGACGGCAAAGCCGGCGCGCCCGCGGAACGAAGCCATCCATTCGACATGGCCGAAATCGACGTTCACCGTCTGGTTGACCGTAGCGAGCAGGATCGGGGGTCCGAAGGAGCGCGTCGCGCTGGCGCTGGAACCCTTCAACCCGGAGCCTTGCGCGTCGGCTTCCACGCCGAGAACGAACTGGTTGACCTGCCAGTTATAACCGATCTGGCCGCCGCCGATGACGCCGCTGCGGCGGCCGCCGCCGCCAAGCACGTCCAGCTGCCCGGGAATAAGCGTCGGTATCGCAGCCTGCGGTGCAAGAACGATGAAGGGAGGGAACAGCGGTCCGAAATCGCTGCCGCCGCTGTTGGGGGTCCAGGCTCCGCCGACATTGGCGCCGATGTAGAAGCCGGTCCAGCTGAAGACTGCCGGCGCCGCCGCGATCGGTGCGGCCTTGACCGCCATATCGGCGGCACTTGCCGTCACGATACCTGACACTAACGCACTTCCCGCAACTGCCGCGATTGCCAGCTTCCGCATTTGTAGCCCCCAATTATTGTCGTCGGCGCAATGGGCGCCCGAATCCCTGAAGCTTAGAAGCGGGTCGGCCGGAATGCTGTCACGCGCACGCAACAGTTGAGGTTAATGTGACCGGTCCACAGTCATTGCCGTGCGGCGGGATGACGCACTTCCGACGGCCGGGCAGATCAAAACGGCTTGCTGAGGAATTTCGAGCCTTTCAACCCGTATCGCCAAGGCAGTTCGACCGCCTTGGTGATGCCGATGCGCACTCCCGTTACGATCTCCGGCTTTTCCAGGCGCGCGTGAAGCGCGATCGGCGGCGCATCGAGCGGTAGGCCGTTGTGCGCGTGGGTGATCGCCAGCGCTTCGGTCAGCTTGCCCGGTCCAGAGCATAGCGAGCGTTCGTCATGCAGCCCGCGCCGCCGCCGCATCGCCGGGATGCCGTGGGTCGGCTCAAGCGCGCGGATCAGCACCGCGCTGGCCGAGCCTTCCTTCTCGCAGACGAAATTCACGCACCAGTGGATGCCGTAGGAGCGATAGACATAGACAAAGCCGGGCGGTCCGAACATCACAATGTTGCGTGGCGTCGGGCCGCGAAACGAATGCGCCGCCGGCTCGGTGTGATGATAGGCCTCAAGCTCGACAATGATTCCGCCGACGCCGTTCACCAGCAGCGTGGCCCCGATCAGTTCGGGCGCGATCTCGTGCACGCTGCGGGCAAAGAACGCTCGCTTCAGCGGCTTGCCGAGTTTTTGCGCGTTCGCGGTGCGGTTTTGGGCCATTCCGGCCGGTATGCTAAGACCAGACGCAGGCGGAAAGCGAGCGGTTGCGGTTCCCGGTCCACCGGATTAGCTAAGGGGTCTCAGAACGGACGTTTCATGGTCGTCGTCGTCGATACCGTCTCAGCCACGCAGCTTCGCCCGCGCCACCCCGAAAAGGTGAACCGGCCGGATGCGTTGTCGCCGCCGAAGCCGGACTGGATCCGGGTGCGCGCGCCGAATACGCGCGGCTATGCCGACACCCGGCGGATCGTCAAGGAAAACAACCTCGTCACCGTGTGCGAGGAAGCGGGTTGTCCCAATATCGGCGAGTGCTGGGACAAGAAGCACGCCACCTTCATGATCATGGGCGACACCTGCACCCGCGCCTGCGCCTTCTGCAACGTCAAGACCGGGATGCCCGGCGCGCTCGATGCCTCGGAGCCGGAGCATGTCGCGGAAGCGACGTTCAAGCTTGGCCTCGCCCATATCGTCGTCACCTCGGTCGATCGCGACGATCTTGCGGACGGCGGCGCCGAACATTTTGCGCAAACCATCCGCGCCATTCGCGCGCGCTGCCCGACCACGACCATCGAAATCCTGACGCCGGACTTTTTGCGTAAAGAGGGCGCGCTTGAAGTGGTGGTGGCCGCAAAACCCGACGTGTTCAACCACAATCTCGAAACCGTGCCGTCGCGTTATCTCACGGTGCGGCCGGGCGCGCGCTATTTCCATTCCATCCGCCTGCTGCAACGGGTGAAGGAAATCGACCCCACCATCTTCACCAAATCCGGCATCATGGTGGGCCTGGGCGAAGAGCGCCACGAAGTGCTGCAGGTGATGGACGACCTGCGCTCGGCCGATGTCGATTTCCTCACCATCGGCCAGTATCTGCAGCCGACCCGCAAGCACCACGCGGTGATGCGCTACGTCCCGCCCGACGAATTCGCAGGCTATGAGAAGGTCGCGTACACCAAGGGCTTCCTGATGGTGTCCGCAAGCCCGCTGACACGCTCGTCGCATCATGCCGGCGACGATTTCGCCAAACTGCAGGCGGCGCGCGCCGCGATGCCGCGCTGAGCGCCAGGCGATGCCGAAATTCTCCAGCAAGCGCCGGGTTCTCCACAGCGCACCACAGATGTTCGATCTTGTGGCCGACGTCGAGCGCTATCCGGAATTCGTGCCGCTGTGCAAATCGCTGAAGATCCGCCAACGCACGCCAAAACCCGATGGCACCGAGATCGTCATCGCCGACATGACGGTGTCGTTCAAGCTGGTGCGCGAAGCCTTCACCAGCCGCGTGACGCTGGACCGGCCCAACCTGAAGATCATGGTGGAGTATCTGCAGGGTCCGTTCAATAATCTCGAGAACCGCTGGTCGTTCGAGCCGAAATCCGACTCCGTCTGCGATGTCGGGTTTTTCATTGCGTATGAATTCAAGAGCCGGATGCTGGCGATGCTGATGGGCACCATGTTCGATGCTGCGTTCCAGCGCTTTGCGGCGGCATTCGAAAAGCGGGCGGATGCGGTTTATGGGAAGCCGACATAAGTTGGGATGGAGATAATCCGCATCGACCGCACGTCATCTGCAATATTTTCTGGGCAGGAATCTCAGCGGTGCTCGCGGCGCGAGGTATGGCGAATGTGCAGAACCTCGACGATCTCCCGCACCCGATAGAATATTTTGTAAGGATAGCGGACGACGAACACTACTCGGACCTCAGCATCGTTTGTTCGGTACCCACTCAGCGGATGCTCCTGCAGCTGCGCTACGGCATCGCGAATGCTCGCAGCGACATTTCGAGCGCCAACTGGCGAACGTTCTCGCAAGTACTCAATGATCCGCTCGCGGTCTGAAAATGCTCGCGGAGTGTAACGAACCCTCATTGGTCATGGCGCTTATCGGCTTTGGCTACCACATCGTCGGATACGAATTTGCCTTGATCCGCTTCAGCCATGCCCTGGCTCACGGCGGCTCGCTCGTCGTCAGACATGCTGTAGACGCCGGTTCGCCGCGCCTCGATTTCGCGGGCGTATTCGGCGAGTTCATCCTGATCTTCGCGGGGCCAGGTTTCAGCGTGGGCCAACAGGTCGCGGAGCGTTTTTGTCATCATTGCAATCCACTCAACACGGTCAGGTTAGCTTATTGCCGAATGCGGAAAAGTGCCAGATACAGAAAGTTGCAGCGCGTTCCCCGGACGCAGCGCAGCGCGCCGCACTTCGCGGCGTGGTGCGCTGCAGAGCCGGGGCCCCGGTTGCTGAGGCTGTAACCGGGGTCCCGGTTCTGCGAAGCAGCGTGAAGAACGCTGCATCGCGCCCGGGAAACGAGAGCTACCCCCTCGGTACTCGCCGCCGCTTCACCGCGCTTCGCCGCGGCGCGCGCGCGACGCGCGCGACGCGCGGGCGCAAGCGGCTGGCGGCTTCGCGGCGCGGCTTGGCCGGCGCCTGCGGTCCGCGCGCGAGCTCCATCAGCATCCGCAAAGCTTCGACGACGGAGCGTTGCCGAACCGCGCTGCGGCCGATGGCGCCGAACCGGCATTCGCGGTGCAGGATTCGTCCGTCGCGGGCGGCGACGGCGAAATGCACCAGCCCGACCGGCTTGCCCGGTGTAGCGCCGCCGGGGCCTGCGATGCCGGTGATCGAAACCGCGAGATCGACGCCGGCTTTTTCCAGCGCGCCGATCGCCATCGCGGTCGCGGTCTCCTTGCTGACCGCGCCAAAACTGTCGAGCGTCGTTGTCTTGACGCCGAGCATGGTTCGCTTGGCGTCATTGGAATAGGTGACAAAACCGCGGTCGATCACGTCGGATGAGCCGGGAATATCGGTGAGCGCGCCGGCGACCAGTCCGCCGGTGCAGGATTCGGCGGTGGCGATGGTGAGCTTGCGGCTCCGGCACAGATCGAGCAGCGAGCGGGAGAGGGCGCGGGCGTCGCTGCCGCTCATGTCAGTCGCTCCAACCTTTATCGTCCCAGGGCAGACGGATGGTGGCGCTGGCCATCGCGGCGATGCCTTCCTCGCGGCCGGTGAAGCCGAGCCGCTCGCTGGTGGTCGCCTTCACCGCCACGCGCGACAGGTTTAACCCGGTGATCTCCGCAATGCGCGCGCGCATGGCGTCGCGGTACTGGCCGATCTTCGGCCGCTCGCAGATCAGCGTCACGTCGAGATGGGCGATGCGTCCGCCGCGCGCGGTGACGCGCTGGACCGCGTATTTCAGGAACCGATCCGACGCAGCGCCTTTCCATTGCGGATCGCTCGGCGGAAAATGCGAGCCGATATCGCCGTCGGCCAGCGCGCCGAGGATCGCATCGACCAGCGCGTGCAGCCCGACGTCGCCGTCGGAATGCGCCAGAAAGCCTCGGCTGTGCGGCACCCGCACGCCGCAGATCATCACATGATCGCCGTCGCCGAAGGCGTGAACGTCGTAGCCGCTTCCGGTCCTGATATCGCCCAGCGCAGCGCCGAGGCGCGCTTCCTCGCGGACAAAATCTTCCGGTGTCGTGAGCTTCATGTTCGCAGGATCGCCTTCAAATGTCGCTACCGTCAATCCCGCCCATTCCGCGAGCGCGGCATCGTCAGTGAAATCGTCGCGGCCATCGCGCGCCGCGCGGCGATGCGCATCGAGAATGACATCGAAGCGAAATGCCTGCGGCGTTTGCGCGATGCGCAGCCGCGCGCGCTCCGGCGTGGCCACGACGTGTCCGGCGTCGCCGATCAATTTGATAGTGTCGGTCACGGCAATCGCCGGCACCGCCGCACCGGTGATTCCGGCGGCATCGATCGCGCGCGAAATCACTGCCGCGGTGACGAACGGCCGTGCGGCATCGTGGATCAGCACGATATCAGGCGACTGGCTTGCGAGCGCCTCCAATCCGGCGTGGACCGAGGCCTGGCGTGTTGCGCCGCCATTGGCGGGCGGCTGGTAGCGCAGTTCGCTGACCGCCTCGTTGAACATCGCCGCGTCGTCGGGATTGAGAACCGGCTGCACCGCAAAAACCTGTGGATGGCGGCAAAAAGGCTCCATCGCCCGCGAAATCACCGTTCGGCCACCGATCGTTCGGTATTGCTTTGGGCCTCCGGACCCGGCACGAAGCCCGCGGCCGGCGGCGACAATGATAGCGGCAGTCCGTTTCGGTGTCGGCATCGTGATCTGTCAGGGGCAATCCGGGAGGAAACACCGGGCGTTACCCCGGCGGCGCACAGCCCTTATCACGCCGTCATGTGAAAGCAGAACAATTCCCAACCCTGTGCGTATTTTGTTGCACTGCACTTGCAAGATCGTCAGAACTGTCTAAAGTGTAGGCATGAAACTTGACTGCCCAAGAAATGTGCGCAGAATTGTGCGCGGGGCGGCCGCAATGAAGCGGTTGTCACAAAAATGAGTAAATCCGTGACGGGCCCGGTGTTCTCTACTCTCAAGCCGCTAAAAATTGGCGATATCGCGGTCGCTAACCGGGTTCTACTGGCGCCGATGTCGGGGATAACAGACGCGCCGTTTCGACGGCTCGCAGGTGCGCTCGGCGCGGGCCTCGTCGTTTCCGAAATGACCGCCAGCGATGATCTGGTCCATGGCCGGCCGATGTCGCGTCTGCGCTGCGAGGCGACTGGAATAGGACCTCACGTCGTTCAACTCGCCGGCTGTGAAACGCATTGGATGGCGGAGGGCGCGCGGATCGCGGAAGCCGCCGGCGCCGACATCATCGACATCAACATGGGCTGCCCGGCGCGCCATGTCACCGGCGGCCAATCCGGCTCGGCGCTGATGCGCGACCTCGATCATGCCTTGAAGCTGATCGAAGCAACGATATCAGCGGTGAAAGTGCCGGTCACATTGAAGATGCGGCTCGGCTGGGACGACCGCTCGCTCAACGCACCCGAACTGGCGCGCCGCGCCGAGGCTGCGGGTGTGCAACTGATCACGGTGCATGGCCGCACACGATGCCAGTTCTACAAGGGGGAAGCGGATTGGAGCGCGGTGCGTGCTGTCAGGCGCGCGATTGGCATTCCACTCGTGGTCAACGGCGATATCACCTCCTACGAAAAGGCCGTTGCAGCACTTGAAATGTCCGGCGCCGACGCCGTCATGGTCGGGCGCGGCGCGCAGGGCCAGCCGTGGCTGCCGGGCCAGATCGGACGCCGCCTCGAGAACGGAATCGTGGAAGCCGTGCCGACGCTGGCCGATCAGTTGAAATACGTCTGCACGCTCTATGACGAAGTCGTCAGCCATTACGGCCTGCGCATCGGTCTTCGCCATGCGCGCAAGCATCTCGGCTGGGCGCTGGATATCGCGGCGAAAGTCAGTTGCGCGCCGTCGGCTGTCTTAAAAACCTGGCGGCAAAAGATTCTGACCGCCGAGGATCCTTCCGGCGTGCATCGCTCGCTGCACGATGCATTTGGCGACTTTGCATGGAGCGCTGCCGCATGACTTCAGCCGCAGAACATCGCCGTCCGCTGCCGAATGACGGCGACGCCATTCTCAACGCGCTGCCAAACCCGGTGCTGCTGGTCGCGCCCGACGGCAAGATCGTCGATGCCAACATGGCGGCGGAATCGTTTTTCGAGATTTCGACGCAGTTTCTGCGCCGGCAATCGCTGAAAGAGCTGGTGCCGTTCGGTAGTCCGCTGCTGGCGCTGATCGACCAGGTTCGCAGTAGCGGCTCGCCGGTCAACGAATACAAGGTCGATCTCGGCACGCCGCGGATCGGCGGCGACCGCCAGGTCGATCTGCACGTCGCACCCTTGACCGAACGGCCCGGACATATCGTGGTGATGCTGCAGGAGCGCACCATCGCCGACAAGATGGACCGGCAGTTGACGCATCGAAGTGCGGCGCGTTCGGTGATCGCGCTGGCGGCGATGCTTGCGCATGAGATCAAGAATCCGCTGTCCGGCATTCGCGGCGCCGCGCAACTGCTTGAGCAGGCAGCATCCTCGGAAGACCGCATGTTGACGCGGCTGATCTGCGACGAGGCCGACCGTATCGTCACGCTGGTCGACCGGATGGAAGTGTTCGGCGACGACCGTCCGGTGGCGCGCGGCCCCGTCAACATTCATTCGGTGCTCGACCACGTCAAGCGGCTCGCGCAGTCCGGCTTCGCGCGCAACATCCGCTTTATCGAGGATTACGATCCATCGCTGCCGCCGGTGCTCGCCAATCAGGACCAGTTGATTCAGGTGTTTCTCAATTTGGTGAAGAACGCCGCCGAAGCCGTGGTCGATCTCGGCAGCGATGGCGAAATCCAGCTCACCACTGCGTTTCGGCCGGGCGTTCGTCTGTCCGTGCCCGGAAAAAAATCGCGGGTGTCGCTGCCGCTGGAATTCTGCGTCAAGGACAACGGCTCCGGCGTGCCGGAAGATCTGCTGCCGAACCTGTTCGATCCGTTCGTCACCACCAAAGCCACCGGCAGCGGGCTCGGGCTTGCACTGGTGGCCAAGATCGTCGGCGATCACGGCGGCATCATCGAATGCGAATCGCAGCCGCGCAAAACCATTTTTCGCGTGCTGCTGCCGATGTTCAACACCGCCAAAGCCTTCGAACAAAGCAATGGCGACGACGCGTCGGGACCGTCGTCGCTTGCCTCACAGGACAGAAGATGAGGAATAAAAATGCCCGCAGGTAGCATTCTTGTCGCCGATGACGACACTGCCATCCGTACGGTTCTGAATCAGGCGCTTTCTCGCGCCGGCTACGAAGTGCGCCTGACCGGAAACGCGGCGACGCTGTGGCGCTGGATCAGTCAGGGGGAGGGCGATCTCGTCATCACCGACGTGGTGATGCCCGACGAGAACGCGTTCGACCTGCTGCCGCGGATCAAGAAGATGCGGCCTAATCTGCCTGTCATCGTCATGAGCGCGCAGAACACGTTTATGACCGCGATCCGCGCGTCGGAGCGCGGCGCCTATGAGTATCTGCCGAAACCGTTCGACCTGAAGGAACTGATCGCGATCGTCGGCCGCGCGCTGGCGGAGCCGAAGGAGCGCGTCGCCAATCACGCCGACGAAGCCGAGTTCGATTCGATTCCGCTGGTCGGCCGCTCGCCGGCAATGCAGGAAATCTATCGCGTGCTCGCGCGCCTGATGCAGACCGACCTCACCGTGATGATCTCCGGTGAGTCCGGCACCGGCAAGGAACTGGTTGCGCGCGCGCTGCACGACTACGGCAAGCGGCGCAACGGACCGTTCGTCGCAGTCAACATGGCGGCGATCCCGCGCGACCTCATCGAGTCGGAATTGTTCGGCCATGAACGCGGCGCGTTCACCGGCGCCAACACCCGCGCGTCGGGCCGGTTCGAGCAGGCCGAAGGCGGCACGCTATTCCTCGACGAAATCGGCGACATGCCGATGGAGGCGCAGACGCGTTTGCTGCGCGTGTTGCAGCAGGGCGAATACACCACCGTCGGCGGTCGCACCCCGATCAAGACCGATGTGCGCATCGTTGCCGCCAGCAACAAGGATCTGCGCATCCTGATCCAGCAGGGCCTGTTCCGCGAAGATCTGTTCTTCCGCCTCAACGTGGTGCCGTTGCGGCTGCCGCCGTTGCGCGAGCGCATCGAGGATTTGCCCGATCTGATCCGGCATTTTTTCGCGCTCGCCGAGAAGGACGGATTGCCGTCGAAAAAGCTCGACGCGCTGGCGTTGGAGCGGATGAAGCAGCATCGCTGGCCGGGCAACGTACGCGAACTTGAAAATCTGGCCCGACGGCTCGCGGCGCTGTATCCGCAGGATGTGATCACCGGCTCGGTCATCGACGGCGAGTTGGCGCCGCCGGCGGTCGTCTCCGGCGGCAATTCCCATCACGGCGTCGATAATCTCGGCGGCGCGGTCGAAGTCTATCTGTCCTCGCACTTTTCCAGTTTCCCGAACGGCGTGCCGCCGCCGGGGCTCTACCATCGGATCTTGCGGGAAATCGAGGTGCCGCTGCTCACCGCGGCGTTGGCCGCGACCCGCGGCAACCAGATCCGGGCAGCAGATTTGCTCGGCCTCAACCGCAACACCCTGCGCAAGAAAATCCGCGATCTAGATATTCAGGTGTATCGCACGGGGAGCTGAGACCGAGACAATCGGCCGCTGCGCTTACGGTCCCGTACGGCCCGATAACGCGCTGTTGCGCGCGCCACGTGCCGCGGATTAGTCGCAATTCGGCAACAATGTGATATGAATGCATCAGTCCGGCTGCCGGCACTCCGGCGGACGGCAGGCTTTCACGCTCACCCATTGCCGGAATGACCAGCGCAGACACGTCGGCCCCACCGTTTGATCCGTCGTTTGCCGAGCCTCGCCGGTGGCCCCTGCGCAGGCTGCTGGCGCCGTTCGCGGTCGGCTTCGCGCTGCTGTCGGCATTCCTCACCTTCGTGGTGCTGACGGGCCTGACGCCGATCGAGCCTAATCGTAACGTCGTCGTCTCCTTCCTGCTGATCAACGCCGCCACCATTCTGCTCCTGGTAGGCATCATCATCCGCGAAGTCTGGCAGTTGGTGCAGGCGCGCCGGCGCGGACGTGCCGCGGCACGGCTGCATGTTCAGATCGTCAGCCTGTTTTCGGTGATCGCGGTGCTGCCGGCGGTGCTGGTATCCATCGTCGCCAATGTGACCATCGATCGCGGCCTCGACCGGCTGTTTTCGGGGACAACGAAAGCTGCGATCGACAACTCGCTGATCGTCGCCAGCGCGTATCTCAACGAGCACGCCCAGCTCATTCGCGGCGACATCCTGGGGATGGCCAACGATATCGCCAATGCGCGGCCGCTGTTCGACCAGGACCGCAGGTCGTTTCGTGACGTGCTGACGGCAAGTGCTGCTGCGCGTAATCTTCCGGGTGCGATGCTGCTCGACAAGGAAGCCAACGTTCTGGAAACCGCGCAGACCGGCATTGCGCAGGATTTCAGCAAGCCGCCGGCGGAGTTCATCAAGGACTTCAACGACACCGAGCCGGAGATCGTGATCGAAGCAAATTACGTCGCCGCGGTCATTCGCCTGCGCGCATTCAACGATACGTTCCTCTACGTCGCGCGCCTGCTCGATCCGCGCGTGGTCGCGCAGCTCCGGCAAACCCAGGCCAGCGTCGCCGAATACGCCCAGATCGAATCGCGCAGGCTCGGCATTCAGGTGGCCTTCGCGCTGATGTTCGCGGTGATCGCGCTGACCATCCTGATGTCGTCGGTGCTGATCGGCCTGAATTTCGCCAACTGGCTGGTGGCGCCGATCCGGCGGCTGATGGGCGCAGCCAATGTGGTCTCGACCGGCGATCTGCATGTGCAGGTGCCGGTGCTGAAATCCGAGGGCGATCTCGCGCAGCTCGGCGAGACCTTCAACAAGATGACGCAGGAGCTGCGCACCCAGCGCGACGAACTGGTGAGCGCGAGCGAGGTGATCGACAGCCGGCGCCGCTTCATCGAGGCGGTGCTGTCGTCGGCGAGCGCCGGCATTATCGGCGTCGATGCCTCCGGCAGCATCGGCATCCTCAATCGTTCGGCGGAAAAACTGATCGGTCACGCGGAATCCGAGACGCTGGGCCATCCGCTGTCGGAAATCATTCCCGAGCTCGACGACATGATGAAGACCGCGCGCGAGGGCACGCAGCGGCTGGTGCAGGGCCAGATCACGATCACCCGCGACGGCCGCGAGCGCAATCTTTCCGTGAGGGTCAGCGCCGAGCATACCAGTCAGTCGCAGGACAGCTACATCATCACGTTAGACGACATCACCGATCTAGTTTCGGCGCAGCGCACCTCGGCATGGGGCGACGTGGCGCGGCGTATCGCGCATGAAATCAAGAATCCGCTGACCCCGATCCAGCTTTCCGCCGAACGCATCCGGCGCAAGTTCGGCAAGGTCATTGTCGAGGACAAGGCGATCTTCGAACAGTGCACCGATACGATCGTGCGCCAGGTCGACGATATCAGGCGGATGGTCGATGAATTCTCGCGCTTCGCGCGGATGCCGAAACCCGTCATGGAAGGCGAGGACGTCGCCGACGCGGTGCGCCAGGTGGTGTTCCTGATGCGGGTCGGGCATCCCGACGTTGATATCGAGGCGCAGATCAAGCAGGAGCCGATGCGGGCGCAGTTCGACCGCCGGCTGATCTCGCAGGCGCTGACCAACATCATCAAGAATGCGACCGAAGCCATTGAGGCCGTCCCGGCGGAGACGCTGGGCAAAGGCCGCATCGATGTGATCGCGGCGCAGGAGGGCGACGACATCCTGATCGACGTGATCGACAATGGCATCGGCCTGCCGAAGGTGAGCCGCTCGCGGCTGCTCGAGCCCTATGTCACCACCCGCGAGAAAGGCACCGGCCTTGGCCTCGCCATCGTCGGCCGGGTGCTGGAAGATCACGGCGGCCGCATCGAACTCCACGACGCGGCGGAGCTGCGGCCCGGCGCGCGGGGCGCCTGGATGCGGCTGCGCTTTGCGGTCGCGGGCCACGCGCCGAACGCCGACCCCAAACCGAATATCGAAGCAAATATCGAAGCAAATATGCGGAGAGACGAAACCGCCGAGGCTTCTGCCGCGACCAATGATGAAACAAAAATCAAAGCCGAAACAGGCAACTGACAGACAGGCGTGACCCATGGCAAATGATATTCTGATTGTCGATGACGAAGCAGATATCCGCGATCTGGTTGCGGGCATTCTTGAAGACGAGGGGTTCACCACCCGAACCGCGCGCGACAGCGATTCGGCGCTGACGGAAATTTCCAATCGCCGCCCGCATCTGGTGTTTCTGGACATCTGGCTGCAGGGCAGCAAGCTCGACGGTTTGCAATTGCTGGAGGCGATCAAACGGGATCATCCCGAACTCCCGATCGTGATGATCTCCGGTCACGGCAACATCGAAACCGCGGTCGCGGCGATCAAGCGCGGCGCCTACGATTTCATCGAAAAGCCGTTCAAGTCCGACCGGCTTATTCTGGTGGCGACGCGCGCGCTGGAGACGTCGCGCCTGAAGCGTGAAGTGAAGGAGTTGAAGCAGCTGGCGCCGGCGTCCAGCACGCTGATGGGCCGTTCGCCCTGCATGAACCAGCTGCGCCAGTCGATCGAGCGCGCCGCCAAGGCCAACAGCCGCATCATGATCGTCGGCCCCTCCGGCGCCGGCAAGGAACTGGCGGCGCGGACGCTGCACCACGCCTCGCCGCGGTCCGAGGGACCGTTCGTCGTCATCAACGCCGCGGCGATCACGCCGGAGCGCATGGAGGTCGAACTGTTCGGCATCGAGCAGACCAATGGCGAACAGCCGCGCAAGGCCGGCGCACTGGAAGAAGCCCACGGCGGCACGCTGTTCATCGACGAGATCGCGGACATGCCGCGCGAAACCCAGAACAAGATCCTGCGCGTGCTGGTCGACCAGACGTTCCAGCGCTCCGGCGGCACCGCAAAAGTCCACGTCGATGTCCGCATTGTTTCCTCGACCGCGCGCAACCTCGAAGAGGAAATCGCGGAAGGGCGATTCCGCGAGGACCTCTATCACCGGCTGTCGGTGGTGCCGATCCGGGTGCCGCCGCTGTCCGAGCGCCGCGAGGATATTCCCGAACTGATCGGATATTTCATGGACCAGATTTCGGCCACGACCGGCCTGCCCAAACGGCAGATCGGGCAGGACGCGATGGCGGTGCTGCAATCGCATGTCTGGCCGGGAAACGTGCGCCAGCTCCGCAACAACGTCGAACGCGTGATGATTCTCGCCGGCGGCGGTCCGGAAGTCATCATCAGCGCCGACATGCTGCCGCAGGATGTCGGCTCGATGGTGCCGGCGATGCCGACCAGCAACAATGGCGAGCACATCATGGGCCTGCCGCTGCGCGAGGCGCGCGAAGTGTTCGAGCGCGACTACCTGATCGCCCAGATCAGCCGCTTCTCCGGCAACATATCGCGCACGGCGGAATTCGTCGGCATGGAGCGCTCGGCGTTGCATCGAAAGCTGAAGGCGCTCGGGGTGGGGTAGTTCGTAGGGCGGATTAGCGAAGCGTAATCCGTCGAGTGGCGGGTTACGCCTTCGACTAACTGCCGAGAAAGCCCCTTCAAACGAAATAGATGCGAGAGCCCGTCTTGGCGAGGATCGTTACCCGAAGGGCCAAACGCCGAAGGTGGTTCGGTCCTGGCGCTCTGCGGGCAGGATCGAGCCGTACCCTCGAGCGAAGCGGGGGTAGCTCCCAAATCCTTCAGTTGTTGCTGGCAAGGGCCGGTGAGACGAGCGTATAGTAGTCGCCTTCCCTCAATCGTTTGAACGGAAATGCCGCCTTGGCTCGCATCCGCGACATCGACATCAAGAATTTTCGCGGGCTGCAGCAATTGAAGTGGCAGCCGGCCCCAGGCGTGAACTGCTTAATCGGGCCGGGTGATGTGTGCAAATCGACCGTGCTCGATGCGATAAATGTCTGCCTTGGCGCGGGCCGGAACGCCTCGTTTTCGGATGCAGATTTCTATGGCCTAGATGTCACGAAACCGGTCTCGATCTCGGTCACGCTCGGCGAACTCGATGACAGTCTCAAGAGCATGGACACTTATGGAAACTACCTGCGGTCTATCAACGCGGAGACCGGCGAAATCGATGATGAGCCCGAGGCCGGCCACGAAACGGTGCTGACGCTCAACGTTACCGTCAAAAGCGATCTAGAGCCCGTCTGGACCCTTGTCTCCGCGCGCGCCGAAGCGGCAGGGCAAGCGCGATATCTGACCTGGAGCGACCGCATGCGTCTTTGCCCCACGCGTATCGAGGCTTTCGCCGGCAACAATCTGGCTTGGCGGCGCGGCTCTGTGTTGGCGAAACTCTCTGACGAAAAGGTGGAGACATCGGGCGCGCTGGCGGATGCCGCGCGTCAGGCGCGCTTGACCTTCGGTGGCATCGCCGACACGCAGCTTGCGGCAACACTCGGCATCGTCAGCATTACCGCGCGCGATCTTGGCATCGATATCGGTAAGCACCCCAGGGCGCTGCTCGATGCGCATTCGGTGTCGTTCAGCGGTGGCACCATCGCGCTTCACGACGAAAACGGCGTCCCACTTCGTGGACTCGGTACCGGTTCGGCGCGTTTGCTGGTCGCTGGACTCCAGCGCAAGGCCGCCAAGGAGGCGACGGTCCTCCTGATCGATGAGGTCGAGCACGGTCTCGAACCGCATCGGCTGATGCGATTGCTCCAATCAATCGGCTCGAAAGAAAGCCCGCCTCCACTACAAGCCTTCCTCACCACCCATTCGCCGGTCGTCGTGCGCGAGCTTGCCGCCGACCAACTCGCCGTGCTGAGGCGCGATAAAGACGCTCATAACGTCGTGGCGGTCGGCTCGAAAGCAAACATCCAGGGCACCGTCCGGATGTATCCCGAAGCGTTCCTCAGCCACTCGATCCTGGTCTGCGAAGGCGCAAGCGAGGTCGGTCTCGTGCGCGGTATCGATCAGTATCGCACCGCGATCGGCAAGGTGCCGATGGCAGCTTCGGGCGTGGCGCTAGTCGACGCCAATGGGGTCGATAATCTTGTGCCGCGCGCCATCGGTTTTCGGGATTTGGGCTACCGGACAAACATTTTGCGGGACGATGATGCCCAGCCGACCGGCTTTCAAGAAAGATTGTTCATCAGGCACAACGGCCCAATCTTCAAATGGCGTGAGGGCCGAGCTCTCGAAGATGAGCTGTTCGAATGCCTTCCCGATGCTGCCGTATCAAACCTGTTGACCTATGCGGTAGACCTTCACGGCCTCGAACTGGTTGAGGCGCATATCGGGTCGGCCTCAGCGGGCAAGCTGTCGCTCGCCGCCTGCAAGGCAGACATGACGCCGAGGATTCGGACATGCCTCACCAAGGCCTGCGCCACCAAGCAGAAGCCATGGTTCAAGAATGTAACCGCAATGGAATATTGCGGACGTGAGATTATCGGGCCCGCCCTAGCGGACGGCGAAGCCGCGTTTCGGAGGATCATTGAAAACGTGTTCGCCTGGATCGACGATGACCGAGCCTGAGATCGATCTTCTGGGGATCGCTAAAGGCGCGGTCACGGCGCCTGCCGGCTGTGGCAAGACCCAGCTGATCGCAAGCGCGCTGATCCGGCATGTGGCCGCTAAGCCCATTCTCGTGTTGACGCATACCAATGCCGGTGTCGCAGCGCTACGCGGCCGCCTCGACCGCGCGGGCGTTGCAGCCTCGCGCTATCGTCTTGCGACGCTTGATGGCTTCGCCATGCGGCTGATTAGGACCTTCCCGGCGCGCAGCGGGCATGATCCCGAAATCCTCCAGCTCACCAGCCCAAGAACGGATTATCCTGCGATCCGCGATGCTGCCGTGGCCTTGATCGGCGATGGGCATTTGAATGACATCATTCCTGCGACCTACGACCGGCTTTTCGTTGATGAGTATCAAGATTGCTCACTCATCCAGCACACGCTGGCGGCTTCTATCGCCGAGACAGTTCCGGCTGCCGTGCTTGGCGACCCCATGCAGGCGATCTTCGGCTTCAATGGCGCGTTGGTCGATTGGGACGAGGACGTGCATAGCTATTTTGCGCCCGCGGGAGAACTTGCGACGCCCTGGCGGTGGATCAATGCGGAAGAGGAAGAATTCGGCCGCTGGCTACTGGAGGTGCGCCAGCGCCTGCTCGCCGGCCAGACGATCGACCTCGCTACTGCGCCAAAAAACGTCGTACATGTCGCCCTGGATGGCACCGAGGATCACAAGACGCGCCTGAAGGCATGCCTCACCAAGGCGCCGACGGCGGATGGCTGCGTGCTGATTGTCGCGGATTCAACGAAGCCCGCCGAACAGCGCCGTTTCGCAAGCCAGACCCCTGGCGCAGTCACGGCGGAAAGCGTCGACATGCGCGATTTAGTCGAGTTCGCTGATGGCTTCGATCTCCAAGGTGAAGATGCGCTTGAGCGGATCGTAGTGTTTGCTGCGAAAGTGATGACCAATGTCGGGCCCGATGACCTGCTGGCGCGGGTCGCTAGCCTTCAATCGGGAAAGGCGCGCAAGGCGGCCTCTGAAGTCGAGACGGCGGCGGTGCGATTCGCTGCCGCGCCGGGCTATGATACGGCCGGCGCGCTACTGGCCGCCATCAGCAAGGATGCCGGCGTCCGGACGCACCGTCCGCCCGTTCTGCGCGGATGTCACAAGATGCTTCAGCTCTGCGGCGTCCCGGGCGGGCCGACACCCTACGAGGCGGCAGTTCAGGTTCGCGAACAGGGACGCCTTATCGGCCGGCCGCTAGCCAAACGAACGGTCGGCAGCACGCTTCTCCTCAAGGGACTTGAAGCGGATGTCTCAGTCATTCTCAATCCCGAATTGATGGACGCTCAGCACCTTTACGTCGCGATGACGCGTGGGGCGCGCCGTTTAGTCATTTGCTCGGAAACGGCGACGATCGCCGGTTAGCTGGTCGGCTAAATACCGCCCTGCGAAATCAGCCTGACGCCGACAAAGAGAAATTTCTTCTCTTTGCACTCTGTTAACCCGTCTTTGATCGGCGGCCGCGTGAACCGGCTTGCCTAAAAACCACGCCTGCCGTCTAATTGCGCTTGCCGGGCCCTCGGAGGGGGATCTCAGGGGAAGGCCCGGCAGCCGGGTGACGCTCCATAAGAGGGTAGCGGCCGGTTTAATAAAAAAGAGAATGCGGGATAAAAACAAATGGCGGCAGACCGCGCACAAAATCTACAAGACACCTTCCTTAATCACGTTCGTAAAACCAAAACGCCACTGACGATCTTTCTGGTCAACGGAGTGAAGCTGCAGGGCATTGTCACCTGGTTCGACAATTTCTGCCTGCTGCTGCGGCGCGACGGTCATTCGCAGCTTGTCTACAAGCACGCGATCTCGACCATCATGCCGGGTGCGCCGATCCAGTTGTTCGAAGGCGGCGAGGATGCTCCGGCTTGAGCACATCCTTGAAAGACACTTGATTGGAACCCCGAAATCTTGAAGGGGGCGCCGACCGTCCGCGGCCGGCGAGGGGCAAACAGACCGGGCGGGTGATCGTCATCGGCCCCTATTTGCGGATGCGCCGCGGCGACCCCGACGCGCAAACGGATAGCCATGCCATCCGCAATTCCGAAGCGCGGCTCGAGGAGGCCACGGGCCTCGCGCGCGCCATCGATCTCACCATCGCCGAGGCGATCATCGCGCCGGTCGGCCAGATCCGGCCCGCGACGTATCTGGGCAAGGGCAAGGTCGAGGAAATCGTCGGCCTCATCACCGGACACGAGATCGAACTGGTGGTGATGGATTGCGCGCTGTCGCCGATCCAGCAGCGCAATCTGGAGAAGGCGTGGAATACCAAGGTGCTCGACCGCACCGGGCTGATCCTAGAAATCTTCGGCCGCCGCGCCAAGACCAAGGAGGGCGCGCTGCAGGTTGAGCTCGCGCATCTCAATTACCAGCGCAGCCGTCTGGTGCGCTCATGGACCCATCTGGAACGGCAGCGCGGCGGGTTCGGCTTCATGGGCGGCCCCGGCGAAACGCAAATTGAAGCCGACCGGCGCCTGATCGGCGACCGCATCGCGCGCCTTGAGAACGAGATCAAAAAAGTTCAGGCGACAAGGCGGCTGCACCGCGCCGGCCGGCAACGCGTGCCGTATCGCGTGGTGGCGCTGGTTGGCTACACCAACGCGGGAAAATCGACGCTGTTCAACCGGTTGACCCGCGCCGATGTGCAGGCCGCGGACATGTTGTTCGCCACGCTCGATCCGACGTTGCGGAGCCTAAGCCTGCCGCATGGCGGCAAGGCGATGCTGTCGGACACCGTCGGATTCATCTCCAACCTGCCGACGCAACTGGTCGCGGCATTCCGCGCCACGCTGGAAGAGGTGATGGAAGCCGACGTCATCCTCCACGTCCGCGATATCTCGCATGAAGACGCCGACGCCCAGCAGCGCGACGTCGATGCGGTGCTGCGCCAACTCGGCATCGATCCGGATGCCGGCGCGCGCATCCTCGAAGTCTGGAACAAGATCGATCGGTTCGCGCCGGAAGGGCGCGAGAACCTGCAGAACATCGCGGCGCGCCGCCCGCCGGAGCGGCCGTGCTTCCTGGTCTCCGCGGGTTCGGGCGAGGGCATCGATGCGCTGCTGGCCGCGATCGAGGATCGGCTGGCCGCTACGCGGATGACGCTCGACCTGTCGATCGACGCCGCCGACGGCGCCGGCATCAGCTGGCTGCATCGCAACTCGGAAATCCTCAACAAGGAGTTTCACGACGGCCGCTTCGCCATGACGGTGCGCGTCGATGAGACCAAGCGCGATATCGTGGTCAACCGTTTCGATGCGGTGCCGCACGCGGTGTGAGCCTTAGCGCCACGCCTTGTAGGCCATGAACGCGGCCATGCCGGCGATCACGACCATCAGCACGATCCGCAACTTGTCGGGACGCACGCGATTGGCGAGCCGCGCGCCGATATCCGTTCCGACCCAGAGCCCGACGATCAGGCTGACGATCGTGAGCCACGGCAACTCGGTGCCCTGCTGCACATAGAGCAGCGCCGCGGGCAGGGTGACCGGCAGCGCCGTCACCGCGAGGCTGACCGCCTGCGAACGATGCTGAGAGACTTTCAGCAGGCCCGTCATCAGCGCGGTGATCGCAAGCCCGCCGCCGATGCCTAAGAAGCCCGATGACCATCCGGCGATCGCGCCGATGGCAGCCAGCGCCGCCCACGGCAGCGGCAAGTCTTCGGAGTGATCGGCGCCTTCCACTTTAGGCCGCGGCGGCCGCAGGATGACGATCGCCAGCAGAATGATGAGATAGCCGACGAAGGTCCATTGCAGCGCGCGATCGGAAACATGGGTCGCAAGCAGCGCGCCGACACAGCCGCCGATGGCAAAACCGATCGCGAGCCAGACCAGCCAGCGCATCGAGATGTGATGGCCGCTCTGGCGATAATTGCGCACGCCGGAAAGGCTGGTCGGCACCACCTGCGCGACCAGCGAGATGCCTTGGGCGACATGCTGGTCCTTGCCTAGGATCAGCACCAGCAGCGGCACCAATATCCCGCCGCTGGTAATGCCGAGAAAGCCGGACGCGATGCCGCCGACGCCGCCCGCCAGCAGGCCACCAAGCACGTCGTTGAAAATCATCGGCAAATCATCCCCGCCACGCATCGCAACCTACCGTAGGGTGGGCAAAGCGAAGCGTGCCCACCAATCTACCTCGGCATTCTAAATTAGTAAGATGGTGGGCACGGCGCGAAGAGCGCCTTTGCCCACCCTACGACTTTGGCGTTCCCCGGATGCAGCGCCATAAGCGCGTTCACGCGCGTCTTCGACGCGCTATGGCACCGCACTTCGCGGCGTGGTGCGCTGCTGATCCGGGGTCCCGGTTGCTTGCTTCTTGAAGAAACAAGGGTCCCGGTTCTGCGAAGCAGCGTGAAGAACGCTGCATCGCGCCCGGGAAACGGCACCGAGCGCATAGGAATGTAATCACGGTTTGTTGATCATTGCGAACTTTGACAAGTTTCCCGTTTAGAATATATTCCTAACCATCCCGTCCCACTTGAGGGGCGTTGCCGGGACGCTTGTAGCGCGGGGCGGGATGCGGCGCCTGCGGGCGTGGGGGTCGTGCCCTGCGCACCCGGGGGGCCTTGGGTAGCCGTCCGGGCCCACTACGGGGCTCTGCCTTCAATGGCTGGACGGGTGCTGGCGAAGGGTGGGGAAACCTGCCTGGATCAGCGGGCTTGCTCGCGCCGGTGCCCGGAAGTTAGGCCCCAGGGTCGAAGAAGTCGCCGCGGCGGAACGTCGAGAGGCGTTGCCGTGTGCCTCTGTTTCCCGGCGATCTGGGAAATAAGCCGCGGCCGTTGACCTAAGGTGCGCCTTTCGGCGTTCCGCCTCCCTCTCGGGGGAGGTCAATTGAAACCTCAACTCACGTGAGGAATTCGCGGGCGGCGATGACGCTTGCCTGCATGAAGGCGATGTTCGCACACCCAATCAAAACTCGTCATCGCCCGGCTTGACCGGGCGACCCAGTATTCCAGAGTGTTGATGAGACACCGCGCGCCAAACAGGCACTCTGGAATACTGGGTCCCCGCCTTCGCGGGGACGACAGCGGAGTGCGGTTTCGCGGGGACGACATCGAGTGCAAAGGAAACACTTGACCGGGAAGGGCCCGGCACTATTCCATGCCATCAAACCAAAACGGAAAAATCAGGGAGAGCTTTGTGGCCTATTCCGACACCCAGTTGTTCATCAACGGCACATGGCGTCCGAGCCAGTCTGGCCGGACGATTCCCGTGCTCAACCCGGCCACCGAAGAGACCATCGGCGCCGTCGCGCATGCCGATCGCGCCGATCTCGATGAAGCGCTGGCCGCGGCTGCCGCGGGCTTCAAGGTCTGGCGTGCGGTGTCCGCCTTCGACCGCTGCAAGATCATGCGCAAGGCCGCGGCCATCATGCGCGAGCGCAACGACGAGATCGCGCCATTGCTGACCATGGAGCAGGGCAAGACGCTGGCCGAAGCAAGAATGGAAGCGATGGCCGCCGCCGACGTGATCGAATGGTTCGCCGAGGAAGCCAAGCGCGCTTACGGCCGGGTGATTCCGGCGCGCGGCCCCGGCATCTATCAGCTGGCAATCAAGGAGCCGGTCGGCCCGGTCGCGGCGTTTACGCCGTGGAATTTTCCTATCAACCAGGTGGTGCGCAAACTCTCGGCGGCGCTGGCGTCGGGCTGCTCGATCATCGTCAAGGCGCCGGAGGAAACCCCGGCCTCGCCCGCGCAACTGATCCGCGCCTTTGCCGATGCCGGCGTGCCCGCGGGCGTGATCAACCTCGTCTACGGCGTGCCGTCGGAAATCTCCGAATATCTCATTCCGCACCCCATTATTCGCAAAATATCCTTCACCGGCTCGACCGTGGTCGGCAAACAGCTTTCCGCGCTCGCCGGTCTGCATATGAAGCGCGCCACCATGGAATTGGGCGGCCATGCGCCGGCGATCGTGTTCAACGATGCGGACGTCACGTCGGCCGCGAAGATTCTGTCGGCGGCAAAATATCGCAACGCCGGGCAGGTCTGCATCTCGCCGACCCGGATGCTGGTGCAGGACGACGTCTTCCGCGAGTTCGTCGACAAGTTCGTCGAGGGCGCAAAAACCATGAAGGTCGGCAACGGCATGGACGCGGATTCGAAAATGGGTTCGCTGGCCAATCCGCGCCGCGTCAACGCCATCGAGGGCATGGTGCAGGACGCGGTGGGCAAGGGCGCCAAGCTCGAGACCGGCGGCCACAGAGTCGGCAACAAGGGCTATTTCTACGAGCCGACCGTGGTCAGCGATGTGCCCAAGGATGCCCGCGCCATGAACGAGGAGCCGTTCGGACCCTTGGCGCTGATCTCACGCTTTTCGACGCTCGACGAGGTAACCGAGGAAGCCAACCGCCTGCCGTACGGGCTGGCGTCCTACGCCTTCACCAGCTCGACCAAGACCGCGACCGCGATTGGCGCTGCGATCGAAAGCGGCATGGTCTCGATCAACAGCTTTGGCCTGGCGCTGCCCGAGGTGCCGTTCGGCGGGGTGAAGGATTCCGGTTACGGCTCGGAAGGCGGCACCGAGGCAATGGATGGTTATTTCAATACGAAGTTCATTACACAGACGGGGGTGTGAGCGAACGTCGCGCCTAACCCACACCGTCGTCCCGGCCAAGCGAAGCGCGAGCCGGGACCCATAGCCGCCGATGTTGAGTTCAGCTTCAGTGTCTCAACATGCTTGTGGGAACACTGTTCACCAACTGGAAGACGGAGGTTATGGGTCCCCGCGTTCGCGGGGACGACGCGGAGATTCCTCCCCCTTCGCCTCGTTCCACAGCGCATCCATCTCCTCCAGCGACGCGCCGTCCATCGCGCGTCCTTGCGCTGCCAGCGCGCGTTCGATGTAACCAAACCGCCGCTCGAACTTCGCATTGGTGCCGCGCAGCGCCATTTCGGGATCGGCGCCGACGTGCCGCGCGAGGTTGACCAGCGCGAACAACAGATCGCCGGTCTCGCCCGCGACTTCATCGGCACCGCCGCGGTCGAGGGCGACTTCGATCTCGTCCGCCTCTTCGCGGATCTTGTGCAGCACCGCGCGCGGATCGTTCCAGTCGAAGCCGACGCTGGAGGCCTTGCGTTGCAACTCCATCGCGCGCGAAAGCGCCGGCTGCCCGGCCTTGACGCTCGACAACAGCGATTTGTGCGATGGTTGCTCCGGCGGCCGTCGCGCCGCGCGTTCAGCCTTCTCCTCGGCCTTGATGCGATCCCACGCGCCTTTCACATCCGACGGCGTCAGGCGTCCGCTGCTATCGGCAAACACATGCGGATGGCGGCGGATCATTTTGCGCGTGATCGCCTCGACCACGTCGCCGAACGAAAACGCGTGTTGCTCTTCTGCCATGCGGGCGTGAAACACCACCTGCAGCAAGAGATCGCCGAGCTCGTCGCGGAGATCGTCGAGATCGCCGCGCGCGATCGCGTCGGCGACTTCATAGGCTTCCTCGATGGTGTAGGGCGCGATGGTCGAAAAGTTCTGTTCGAGATCCCACGGACAGCCGCTGCCCGGTGTGCGCAGTTGCGCCATGATCTCGAGCAGGCCGGAAATATCGCGGGAAGGGGTCATGGCGCACCGAACCTGAAAGGATCAGGCCTTGGTATGCCGCAAGACGCGCGCCCGGCCCAGCAAAAGCCGGGGGCTATCCCCGGATGATTGCATTCGCGTGCGGCGTAACGGCGCGGAGGTGTTGTTATCGGGAATGCGGACAGTCAGGTGGTGTTAATTTCGGAGCAGGGAGGAGACACAGATGCACAACAAAATGCTCACCACACTTTTCATGGCGGTCGTCACGATCGGGCTGTCCGGCGTCGCAAAGGCCCAGACGCCGGCAGCGACACCCGCTCCGGCTGCAACGCCAGCGCCGCCGCTGTTCGCGACCACCAAGGTCGAGGGCACCGACAATGTTTACGTCTTCCGCTATCAGAACCATCAGGCGATGTTCATCGTCACGCCGGCGGGCGTGATCGCCACCGACCCGATCAGCTATGGCCGGCCGCAGGCGGCGAAGACCTATGTCGAGGAAATCCAGAAGATCACCAAGGCGCCGATCAAATATTTGATCTACAGCCACCATCATTACGACCACATCGCGGGCGGCAAGCCGTTCAAGGACGCCGGCGCCAAGATCGTCGCGCACAAGCGCGCCAAGGAGCGGCTGATAGCGCTCAAGGGTCTCGACGTCGTGATTCCCGATGAGGTGGTCACCGGCAAACGCATGATCAAGCTTGGCGGCACCACGCTGGAGCTGATCGACACCGGGAAAAACCATTCCGACTCCTCGCTGGTGATGTTCCTGCCCAAGGAAAAGATCATCTTCGCGGTGGACTTCAATGCGCTCGGCGCGGTGCCGTCGCGGCTCGCGGTCAACGATTCCTACCCAATCGAATGGGAAGCCTCGTTGAAGAAGACGCTGGCGCTGAACTGGGACCGCCAGATTCCCGGACACCCTGGACCCAACGGCCGGCTCGGCACCAAAAAGGACATGGAGCAGCAGCTCGCCTTCATGACCGACCTCTCAACCGAGGTGAAGAAGGCGTCCGACGCCGGCAAATGTTTCGATCCGGCGGTGAAGGATGTGCGTTTGCCACAGCACGCGACGCTGCAAGGCTACGAACAGAATATCGAATGGAATATCCATCGCTGGTGCGGCTATTGGGGCCGTGGCATCTGAATCGTCATTGCGAGCGAAGCGAAGCAATCCAGAGGCCGCAAGCAAAGACTGGATTGCTTCGTCGCTTCGCTCCTCGCAATGACGGCGCGGTTCGACCAGAATTCATCACGCTCTAGTTGCTAAAATCTTCCGGCTTCAACTCGATCGGCTGGCCATGCGGCGTGCGATCTGCCGCATGGTCCCAGGCATCACGGTAGCGATGCAAGGTGTCGGATGTGGCGACGCCTTTTGCTGCTGTCAGCTTTTCCAGCGTCGCGAGCCAGTGCCGGTAATAGGTCTCGCCGGTGTCCGGATCGCCAGCGCCTTGTGCACGTTTGATTTCATCGGCCAGCGAAGCCGCCCATTCGCTCCAGGTAAACACGCCCCGCGCATGCAGCGCCAGCGCCATTGCAAAAGCCTGGGCTTCCCATGGCTCGCGAAACACCGGTCCATCGTCATCGCGGGGAATGCCGGGCACAGCGCTGGCCGCATGCGCCGCAGCTTGCGGGTCGATCGCCATCAGGCGGGCTCCAGATAGGGCTCCCAGGCATCGACCGATACCTTCAGGTCTGGATCGCCGTCATCTCCCCACAATTCGCGGCCGTCGAAGGTCACGGTGTAGAGCCATTGCGGATTTTCGCCGGCGCCGCGCGCATTACTGTCGGGATAGACATGACAGCCCAGCACGCGTTCGACGATTCCGGCGTGTCCACGCACATACTGCGGCAGCCGGGTATGGGTCGGCGGATGGATGGTACGGGCGCGCACGCGATCGCCGGGCGCGAAATACGCGGGCCGCATGGCCGCGCGTTCGGTCGGCCCGCCCCGGTGCAACATGCCGGCGACGCCCTCGGGCGTCAGCGTTTTCGCGACCGGCTTTACCGGATGCAGGCTGTGACCGGCCTCGACCTCGTCCGATGAAATCAGATTGCGCTCCAGCATCAACCGCTCAAGCCCGGCGAGCCATATCTCAAAATAGCTCTTGCTGAGATAATCCTTGGGCGGACGATCCTCGCGGGCGAAGCGCGACATGTCGATATTCCAGCCGCCGGGCATCGCCATTGCGAGCGTGATCGCAAACGCGCGGCGCTCCCATTCGGCGTGGAACGGCGGCTCGTCCGGCTCCGGCTGTACCGGATCGGACCACGCGACGCCGCCCATGTCGTGCGCGCCGTCCATCAGGCAATCTCATGCGGCTGTTTCGGCAGGCCGGTGCCGATCATGCTGTCGCGGGTGACAAGATCGGCGAGGCGCGCTTCGCTCCAGCCATCGGTGCCTTCGGGACGCATTGGCAGCACGAGATAACGGATTTCCGCGGTGGAATCCCAGACGCGGATGTCGGTACCCGTGGGCAACTCGAATCCGAAATCCCTGAGCACGCCGCGCGGATCCTTCACGGCCTTGGAGCGATAGGGTGCGGATTTGTACCAGACCGGCGGCAATCCAAGCACCGGCCACGGATAGCAGGAGCACAGCGTGCACACGACCATGTTGTGGAGGGCAGGGGTGTTTTCCAGCGCCACGATGTGTTCGCCCTGACGTCCGGCATAGCCGAGCTCGGCGATTGCCGGCGTTGCGTCTTTGATGAGGCGGGCGCGATAGCCGGGATCGGCCCATGCGCGGGCCACGACGCGCGCGCCGTTGCGCGGACCGACCTTGGTTTCGTAGGTCTCGATCAGCAGGTCGAGCGCAGCCGGATCGACATAGCCTTTCTCGGTCAAAATGGTCTCGAGCGCGCGCACCCGTAATTCGGTCTCGGACAATTCCGAATGGTCGTGGTCGTGGTGATGATGATCGTGGTCGTCGTGGCCGGTCATGACTTCAGGATAGACGCAAGTTTCGGGCTATGTCGAGGCGCAGACTCTGCTAGCTTGCCTGCATGGGGCATCGGGCAGGGCGCATAGCATTCGCGGCGTTAACGGCCATCGCGGTACTGCCATTGGCCGATCGCGCATGGGCGGCCAATGGCGCCTTCGCCGTGGACTCCGCCGATATTTCCGAGGTCGGCTCCTGCAAGCTGGAGAGCTGGATTTCGACGGCGACCAACACCGACTTTTCGATGGTCGCCAATCCTTCCTGCGTGGTCGATGTCGGAAAGCCCGTCGAATTCAGCGTATTGGGCAATCGCTCGCGCAGCGACGGCGAATGGAGCACCAATTTTCAGCCCAAGGCCAAGACCAATCTGGTTCCGACCGGCGTCGGCAAGTTCGGCTTTGCGACGTATGCAGGCGCCTCATTCGACGCGCTCACTGGCGATAATCTCACCGCCTTCGCGGTGGTGCCGGCGACCTATCGGCTTTCCGAAACCATGCGGATCAACCTCAATGGCGGCTGGCTGTGGGACCGCACCGTCGATCGCCATTACCTGCTTTACGGCATCGGCTGGGACTGGAAATTCACCGATGTGTTGCAGCTCACGCTGGAGGCATTCGGGCAGGCCGGACAGACCGATGTGCCGAGCGTGACCCGGCCGCGGTTTCAGACCGGCGTGCGCTATCGGCCCAACGAGATTTTCTCGGTCGATCTCATCTACGGCCGCAACATCATGGGTGAAAATGCCAACTGGCTGACCATTGGCACCACGATCCGGTTTCCGCCGCCGGACAGCAAACCCGCGCGCGAGCGTACCGGCCATTTGTGAGCTGAGGTTATAAAAAGACGAATGGGCAGGGAGGCGCGACGTTGCCGGATTTTGTAACCATCGAAAAGGGCCTCGGCCCCGACGGCCGCATCGCGGTGGTGCGTTTCGACCGCGGCGACGGCATCAATGCGCTGTCGCCGGAAGCGCTGCGGCAACTGACCGACGCCGCGCGCAGCTTTGAGGACGACGGCGACACCTCAGCCGTGGTGCTGACCGGGAGCGCGAAAGCATTCAGCGCCGGGTTCGACCTGAAAGACGCCGAGGGCCGCTCGCGCGCCAGCATGGATTTGGGGTCGTTGCGCCGGCACTTAAAACTGGGACCGCGGCTGACGCGCGCCTGGCAGGAGATGGAGCAGATCACCATCGGCGCCATCGAAGGTTTTTGTATCGGCGGCGGCGTAGCATTGGCGGTGGCGCTGGATTTCCGCGTCATGGCGCGGGATGCCCATATGCGCGTGCCCGAGATCGGCCTCGGCATGAACATGAGCTGGCAGAGCGTGCCGCGCATGCTGCATCTGATAGGCCCCGCGCGCACCAAGCAGGCGGTGATCCTGGCCGACCAGCGCATCTCGGCTGTGGAGGCCTACGAATGGGGTCTGGTGGAGGAGGTGGCCGATCCCGGCAAGGCGTTCGACGCCGCGATGGCGCTGGCTGCGAAGGTCGCCGCGCAGCCGCCGCTGTCGGTCGCCATGACCAAGCTGACGGTCAACCGCCTGACCTACGCGTTGGACGATCTCGCTGGTCACATGGACGTCGATCAGTTCGCGCTGGCGAGCCTGACCGAAGATCACAAGGAGGGCGTGGCGGCGTTCCTCGGCCGGCGCAAGCCGCGCTTCAAGGGGCGCTAAACGGTAACTGACGGCGCTGCTCACGCTTGCAAGGCGCCAAAAAGATAGAACGATTTGCGGTGGAGAAAAACCCGACATGACCAAGGCTTCAGTTCGTCTCGGTACCTTGGCCGACGAGTCGGCTGTTTTCGCGTTGTTGCCGGCCTTGACGGAGGCGGAACTGGTCGCGGGTATTCCGATCGGACAATCCGGTGCGGCACGCGCCGTCTATCGCGACCTGGTCACAGGCGCGCGTGGCGGCGTCATTGTCTTTGAAGTCGATGGAGAAGTTCTCGGCGTGATCACCTCATCTTACGTCTCCGCGATCCGTTATGGAGGTGAATACGCGCGGCTTGAAGAACTCATCGTTGACGACAAGGCCCGCGGGACCGGCGCTGGAATGGCGCTGCTGAAGGCCGCAATCGCGGAAGCGCGCCGGCGCGGTTGTAGCCTCGTCACGCTCTATTCGCGCGAAACCACACGCGCCTTCTATGAGAAGGCTGGTTTTCGCTACGCCGGGCCGGAACTGCATCGTGCGACTGATTGAGCCTTAAGTCTATGGCTGAACGAGTGGGGAACGGAAGGTCTGCACCGGGCTCTGTCGAAGCGACTGACCCGCTGTACTGGATCGTCGTGATCACAGCGGCATATTGCTCTATCCGGCATCCTCAGTGATAGAGATGGAGCAAAGACCCAGCCTGCGAAATTCGCATAAGGTATATTATGGAATATTTATAGGCGACGTTTTCACTTCCCATACCCACTAACAATATCAAACACTTAAGCCAACAAATCCGACTAGCCTGTTTCAATCCCTAGCGCCGTCATCCTGACGCCCAGTTTCTCTCCGACGGTGACCGAAACCGAAGTCGTATCGCCGCGCGTTGGCTGGGTGTGCAAGCGGAGGGGTCATGAGACTAGCAATCGCGTTTGTGTTGGCACTGGCCGCGACTGCGGCCGACGCGCAAGATACTAAGTCTGGACAATCGCAAACCCCGGCCGTTGCCAGCGAAAATGGAACACGGCCGTTCCTATTTGACGGACGAATGCGAGGCGATGGCTCCCGACAGGGAGCGCTCGCCGACGATCGTCACCCCAACACTGGGGCCATCGTCATGCCACCGAAAGCAAGCCAGCACATCGACAGCCCGGCCTCGCTCAGTGCGACGTTCTAGCGCTGCAGTGCGTCGCGCATAGTGAAACATTGTATTTATATTAGGATATATTTCAAATACTTATAGATGAAGCTTTGTAATCTACATGAAATTGTCCGCAATCAACCCTGCAATAGCGTTGCGGGCCATCGAGGCGGTGTTCGCACGGTTCTGAACCGCAATGCGCCGCCACCCCATCGGATCGTCGCAGGACAGCAGGTCCCGAGGGGCGCCGCGACCGATATTGCCGCGCTGCCCGGACACTGCAATAAGCCAAGCCGAGACGCTTGGTGACCGGACGCAACCCGGTCCCTATGATCCACCTCATAAGAACAATATCAGGGAGACAACCAGATGAGCTTTTCACGACGCACGCTGTTGAAGGCATCCGCGGCAACGGCGGTCATGGGCGGCGTCGGCGCGCCGTTTATCGCGCGGGCCCAGCAGGCCGAATTCACCTATAAATACGCCAATAACCTGCCGGACTCGCATCCGCTGAACGCCCGCGCCAAGGAGATGTCGGCGGCGATCAAGACCGAGACCCAGGGCCGCTTCGACCTGCAGATTTTCCCGAATAACCAGCTCGGCTCCGATACCGACATGCTGAGCCAGATCCGCTCCGGCGGCATCGAATTCTTCACGCTGTCGGGCCTGATCCTGGCTACGCTGGTACCAGCGGCGTCGATCAACGGCATCGGCTTCGCATTCCCGGATTACGACACGGTCTGGAAGGCGATGGACGGCGACCTCGGCGCCTATGTGCGCGGCGAAATCACCAAGGCCAATCTGGTGGTGATGGACAAGATCTGGGACAACGGGTTCCGCCAGACCACCTCCTCGACCAAGCCGATCAACGGCCCCGACGATTACAAGGGCTTCAAAATCCGGGTGCCGGTCTCGCCGCTCTGGACCTCGATGTTCAAGGCGTTCGACGCGTCACCTGCCTCGATCAATTTCAGCGAGGTCTATTCCGCGCTGCAGACCAGGATCGTCGAAGGCCAGGAAAATCCGCTGGCGCTGATCTCGACCGCTAAGCTGTACGAAGTGCAGAAATATTGCTCGCTGACCAACCATATGTGGGACGGTTTCTGGTTCCTTGCCAACAAGCGCGCATGGGAGAAGGTGCCCGAGGACGTCCGCGCCATCGTCGCCAGGAATATCAACGCGGCGGCGGTGAACGAGCGCGGCGATACCGCAAAACTCAATGCCACGGTGCGCGAGGAACTCACCGGCAAGGGCCTGATCTTTAACGAGCCCAATGTGGCGCCGTTCCGCGAAAAGCTGCGATCGGCCGGGTTCTATTCCGAGTGGAAGGGAAAATACGGCGATCAGGCGTGGGAGTTGCTGGAGAAGTCCGTCGGCAAGCTGTCATAACGGATCGTCATGGCCCATGCCGAAGTCTCGCAAGCGGCGGGCGGCGAGGCGGCGATTGCGCCCCCTCGCCGCCGTTCGCTCGCAATGTCGCTCGACGTCTATCTTGGAATGCTGGTCGAAATTCCGGCGGCACTGCTGGTCGTCGCCGAGATCGTCATCCTGTTCGCCGGCGTGGTCGCGCGTTATGGGCTGCACCGCCCGCTGATCTGGTCCGACGAACTGGCCTCAATCCTGTTTCTCTGGCTGGCGATGCTGGGGGCCGCGGTTGCGTTTCGCCGCGCCGAGCATATGCGGATGACCGCCGTGGTCGCGAGCGCCAAGCCCGCGATGCGCGCCTATCTCGACGTGGTTGCGACCTGCGCCGCGCTGGCGTTTCTGCTGCTGATTGCGTGGCCGGCCACCGAATATGCCTACGAAGAAAGTTTTATTACGACGCCTGCGCTGCAGATCCCCAATATTTGGCGCGCCGCGGCGTTGCCGGTCGGCATCTGCCTGATGGCGCTGTTTGCGTTTTTGCGGCTGGCACGGGCTGGCGATGTAAGGACCTTGTTAATCGCGGTTGCATCGGTGGCGCTGCTGATCGCGATCTTCTGGCTGCTGCAGCCGTGGCTGCGCCCCTTGGGCAATATCAACCTGATCATCTTCTTTGTTGGCGTGGCCGGCTTCTGCGTCTTTACCGGCGTGCCCATCGCGTTTGGATTCGGGCTGGCGATTTTCGGTTATCTGGCACTGACGACGCGCACGCCGCTGATGGTGCTGGTCGGCCGCATGGACGAGGGCATGAGCCATCTAATCCTGCTGTCGGTGCCGCTGTTCGTCTTCCTTGGGCTCCTGATCGAGATGACCGGCATGGCGCGCGCCATGGTGGCGTTTCTGGCGAGCCTGCTCGGCCATGTCCGTGGCGGGCTGCATTACGTGCTGGTCGGCGCGATGTACCTGGTGTCGGGCATTTCAGGTTCGAAGGCCGCCGACATGGCCGCGGTCGCACCGGTGCTGTTTCCGGAGATGAAGCAGCGCGGCGCCAAGCCCGGCGATCTCGTCGCCCTGCTCGCAGCCACCGGCGCGCAGACCGAAACCATTCCGCCAAGTCTTGTGCTGATCACGATCGGCTCGGTGACCGGGGTTTCGATTTCAGCGCTGTTCACCGGTGGCCTGCTGCCCGGCGTGGTGCTGGCGATCACACTGTCGGCGCTGGTGTGGTGGCGCTATCGCAGCGAGGACCTCAGCCACGTCACCAAGGCGAAGGGCGGCGAGATACTCAGGTCCTTCGTCATCGCCCTGCCCGCGCTGGCGCTGCCGTTCGTGATCCGCGCCGCCGTGGTCGAGGGTATCGCGACCGCGACCGAAGTGTCCACCATTGGCATCGTCTATGCGTTCGTGATCGGTCTTCTGGTCTATCGCCACTTCGATTGGCGACGGCTGATACCGATGCTGATCGAGACGGCGTGCCTGTCCGGCGCGATCCTGCTGATCATCGGCACCGCGACCGGTATGGCCTGGGGACTGACCCAGTCCGGCTTTTCGCGTGCGCTGGCAGCGGCAATGACCGGCCTGCCCGGCGGCTCCGCGACTTTTATCGGTGTATCGATTGTCGTTTTTGTGGTTCTCGGCAGCGTACTGGAAGGCATTCCGGCCATCGTGCTGTTCGGTCCGCTGCTGTTTCCGGTAGCGCGTTTGGTCGGCGTCCACGAAGTTCACTACGCGATGATTGTGATCCTCGCGATGGGCATCGGCCTGTTCGCGCCACCGTTTGGCGTCGGCTATTATGCCGCTTGCGCGATCGGAAGGGTCGATCCCGCCGAAGGCGTCCGCCCCATTATGGGGTATCTGCTTGCGCTGCTGGTCGGGTTGATTATCGTGGCGATATTTCCCTGGATTTCGATCGGGTTTCTGTAGCCGCGAATGGACCAAACGATGGGTGATCAGGGCCATTACAGCATCGGACTGGACAAGACGCCGGCCAATTTCGTGCCGCTGTCTCCTTTAAGCTTTCTTGAGCGCACCGCCGCCGTCTACCCGAACCTCACCAGCGCCGTCTACGAGGGCCGCGTCTTCACGTGGAGCCAAACCTACGAACGCTGCCGCCGTTTCGCATCGTTCCTGGCCAAGCACGGCATCGGCCGCGGCGATACGGTGGCGGCGATGCTGCCGAACATCCCCGCGATGAACGAAGCGCATTTCGCGGTGCCGATGACGGGAGCCGTGCTCAACACACTCAACATCCGCCTTGAGGCGCATACCATCGCGTTCCAGCTCGACCATGGCGGCGCAAAAATCATCCTGGTCGATCCGGAATTCGCCGGCGTGATTTCGGAAGCGCTCACGCTGATGAGTGGCCCAAAGCCTGTCGTGATCGACGTTGACGATGCGGCTTATGCCGGCGGAAAGCGGATCGGCGAACTCGAATACGAGGACGCCGTGTCGCAAGGCGATCCCGGGTTTGCCGCAACACCGCCGCAAGACGAATGGGACGCCATTGCGCTCAGCTATACCTCGGGAACTACTGGAAATCCCAAGGGCGTCGTCACTCACCATCGCGGGGCCTACCTCAACGCCGTCAGCAACATCCTCGCCGGCAATCTCGGCCAGCATCCGGTGTATCTATGGACGCTGCCGATGTTTCACTGCAACGGCTGGTGTTTTCCCTGGACGATTGCGGCGACGGCGGGGATCAACGTCTGCCTGCGTAAAGTCGATCCCGCCAAGATTTTCGAGCTGATCGCAGAGCACGGCGTCACCCACATGTGCGGCGCGCCGATCGTCTACAACACGCTGATCAACGCCCCGGACGCGCCCAAAACAGCCACGCGACCTGTGGTCGGTTTGATAGCCGGCGCGGCGCCGCCGGTCGCCGTGCTGGAAGGCGCGGAAAACATCGGCATCAAGCTCGCGCACGTCTATGGACTGACGGAAACCTACGGCCCGGCGTCGGTTTGCGCGGAGCAACCGGGCTGGGACGATCTGCCCGCCGACGAACGGGCGCAGCTGAAGCGACGGCAGGGCGTATCGTATCCGCTACAAGAAGATGTGACGGTGCTCGATCCCGAGACCATGCGAGAGGTACCGCGCGACGGCGAAACCATCGGCGAGGTGATGTTCCGCGGCAACATCGTGATGAAGGGTTATCTGAAAAACGAGAAGGCGACCAGGGACGCCTTCGCAGGCGGCTGGTTTCACACCGGCGATCTCGGCGTGCTCGATAAGGACGGCTACGTCATCATCAAGGATCGCTCCAAGGACATCATCATCTCGGGTGGCGAGAACATCTCCTCGGTCGAGGTCGAGGACGTCCTCTACAAGCATCCGGCGGTGCTGTTCGCGGCCGTCGTGGCAAAGCCCGATGCGAAATGGGGTGAGGTGCCCTGCGCCTTCCTTGAACTGAAAGACAACGCCACCACAACCGAGGCCGAGATCATCGCGTTTTGCCGTGAGCAAATGCCCGGTTTCAAGACGCCGAAGTCCGTGGTGTTCGGTCCGATCCCGAAGACATCGACCGGCAAGATCCAGAAATTCATGCTGCGCGATCAGGTCAAGTCGGCGAAGGCGATATTGGCGTGAGAAGATTCCGTGCCCCGGACGCAGCGCAGTGCGCCGCACTTCGCGGCGTGGTGCGCTGCTGAGCCGGGGCCGTAACGAAGCGCTGAGTTTGGTACGGTCCCGGCTCTGCGGAGCAGCGTGAAGAACGCTGCACCGCGTCCGGGACATGTCACTCTCAATCCAGCGTCAGCCGCATGCCATCGTAGGCGGGAATGACATTGGGCGGCAGGCTGAGGCGCAGCACCTCGTAATCGAGGTCCGAATGCATGTTGGTGATGACCGCGCGCTTCGGCTTGAACCGTTCGATCCATGACAGCGCATCGCTGACGCTGAAGTGGCTGGGATGCCCGGTGTAGCGCAGCCCGTCGATGATCCATAGATCGAGATTTTCCAGCGCGGGCCAGCTCTCGCGCGGGATGTCGTTGACGTCGGGCGTATAGGCAGCGTCGCCGATGCGATAACCGAGCGCCGGAATATTGCCGTGCTGCAGGATGAAGGCCGAGAGTTCAAGCGAACCGCCCTTCCCTGCGATGCTTCGGCCTTCGCCGGCTTCGATCGGGTGCGAGTCCAATATCGGCGGATAGTCGCTGCCTTCGGGCGAAATGAAGCAATAGGAGAACCGCAGCAGGATGTGCTTCGCGGTCGATTGGTTGAGATATACCGGAATGCGTCTGCGTTGATGCAGCACGACGGACCTCAGATCGTCGATGCCATGGGTCTGGTCGGCGTGTTCGTGGGTGAGAAACACCGCGTCGATATGATCGACGTTGGTATCGATCAACTGCTCGCGCAGGTCGGGAGAGGTGTCGATCACGACCCGCGTGGTGCCGCTCTCCGACGTTCGCTCGACCAGCAAGGAGCAGCGGCGGCGGCGGTTTTTCGGATTGTCGGGATCGCACGCGCCCCATCCAAGTGCGGGACGCGGCACGCCAGCCGACGATCCGCAGCCGAGAATGGTCAGCGTCAGCGTCATGCCGCGGCTTTCACCGGCGGCGGCGCCTTGCTGAACAGGCGGAAGAAGTTTTCCGTTGTCTGGCGAGAGATATCGTCCAGCGAAACGCCGCGCGTTTCCGCCAATACCTTCGCAATCTCCACGACGTAAGAAGGTTCGTTGCGCTTACCACGGAATTTTCCCGGCGCGAGATAGGGCGCGTCGGTTTCCACCATGATGCGATCGGCCGGAAGCTCAGCTGCGAGGTCGCGCAGCGCGCGTGACTTCTTGAAAGTTAAAATGCCGGTAAACGAAATCGAAAGGCCCAAAGAGATTGCTTTCATCGCGAGGTCACGCCCGCCGGTATAGCAATGCAGCACGGCGCGAAACGATCCCTTCGCCATTTCGTCTTCCAGGATGCGGCCGCAGTCGTCGTCGGCGTCGCGGGTATGGATCACCAGCGGCAGACCGGTGGCGCGGGCAGCCGCAATATGCGCGCGAAAACCGCGCTCCTGCGCCTCGCGCGAGCCGTGCTGATAGAAATAATCCAGCCCCGCTTCGCCCAAAGCCACGACCTTGGGATGCTTGGTAAGCTCAATCAGCTCTTGCGCCGGAATGCCGTCTTCCTCGTCGGCATGGTGCGGATGGGTGCCGACCGAACAATAGACGTTCGGAAAACGCGCCGTGATATCGAGTAACTCGTCGAGACGTCTCACCCGCGTGGAGATGGTCACGATGCGCCCTATTCCGGCCGCGTCCGCTCGCGCGACGATGGCGTCGAGGTCGTCGGCAAAGTCGGGAAAATCGAGATGGCAGTGGCTATCGACAAGCATGTGATGTGAGCCGTTCACGCCGCGGTCGGCTCGATATAGCGCGGAAACACCGGCGCCGGCGCGGGCAATTTCGCGCCGGCCTTGATGCGCGCGACGTTACCCAGCGCCGCGAAGTCGCGGGCGTCCGCAGGAATACCAAGGCTGTCGAGCAGCTTGGCCGACGATTGCGGCATCACCGGCTGGGTGAGGATCGCAATCTGCCGGATTACCTCTGCGGTCACATACAGCACTGTACGCTGGCGCGGCGGATCGGTCTTCGCCAGCGCCCACGGCGCTTCGCCAGCAAAATAGCGGTTGGCTTCGGCCACGACAGCCCAGACCGCGCTGAGCGCCTGATGAATCTGCTGCGTGCTCATGGCGGCGCGCGCAAGCTCGATTATGCCATCGGCCTGCGTCAGGATCGCCTTGTCGTTGTCGCTGAAATCGCCGGGCTCCGGCAACACGCCGTCATACTGCTTGGCGATCATCGACAGTGAGCGCTGCGCGAGATTGCCGAGATCGTTGGCGAGGTCGGCGTTGGTCCGTGCCACAATCGCTTCATGACTGTAGCTGCCGTCCTGCCCGAACGATACTTCGCGCATGAAGAAGTAGCGCATCTGGTCGACGCCATACTGATCGGCCATCGCGAAGGGATCGACGACGTTGCCGGTGGACTTCGACATTTTCTCGCCGCGGTTCAAGACGAAGCCGTGCGCGTAAACGCGCTTCGGCAGCGCGATGCCTGCCGACATCAGGAAGGCGGGCCAATACACCGCGTGAAAGCGGATGATATCCTTGCCGATGACATGCAGGTCGGCGGGCCAATAGCGCCAGCTCGCGTCTTTCTCATCGGGGAAGCCGACGCCGCTGATGTAGTTGGTCAGGGCATCGACCCAGACATACATCACATGTTCGGGGTCGTCGGGCACCTTGACGCCCCAGTCGAAGGTGGTGCGCGAGATCGATAGATCCTTGAGCCCGCCTTTGACAAAACTCGTTACTTCAGCCCGGCTGGAATCCGGCCCGATGAAGTCAGGCTGCGCCTCATAAAGCGCAAGCAGCTTGTCCTGATAGGCCGAGAGCTTGAAGAAATAGCTTTTTTCTTCGACCCATTCGACCTGCGTGCCTTGCGGACCGCGCCGCACCTTGTCGTCGCCGACGATCGTCTCGTCCTCGGCGTAATAGGCCTCGTCGCGCACGGAGTACCAGCCGGAATAACTGGAAAGGTAGATATCGCCGTTCGCAGCCATGCGCCGCCAGACTTCCTGGACCGAGCGATGATGCTGCTCTTCGGACGTGCGAATGAAGCGGCTGAAGGAGATGTCCAGCTTTTCATCGAGACTTCGCAGCAGCTCTGCGTTGCGCGTCGCCAGTTCGAGCGCGGAAATATTCTCCTTCTGCGCAGTCTGAATCATCTTTTGGCCGTGCTCGTCCGTACCCGTGAGGAAGAACACGTCCTTGCCATCGAGCTTCTGAAAACGTGCGAGTACGTCGGTCGCAATCGCCTCATAGGCGTGGCCGATATGCGGCGCGCCGTTGGGATAAACGATCGCCGTCGTGATATAATAGGATTCACGGGGCAAATTATTTGCGTTCGCCATCGCTGCGAAAGCCTTTCATCGGCACGTCAGTTGATCGCCTCCGCAAGAAGCCCGAACACCGAGAAAACCAGCGGTTTTCGCTCGAGATTGTATTCTGCGGTGTCGCGCGCGGCGCGGCTGATCTTTTCCCATACCTCCGCCAGCCGCGCAAGGCGCGGCAGGTTTGCATTGGCATTGGCGTCGTCGGAGCGCAGGCGCTCGGCAATCCAGCGATCGACGCTGTCGATGAAGGCCGCGAGCACGGCGCGGTCGCTGCCGCCGAGCGCGTCGCCGAGCGCATGAAGCTCACGCGGATCGACCCGCGGCAAGGTATTCAGCAACGCCGCCGTGCGTTGGTGCAGTTTTAGCGCGTCGCCGCCGAGCAGGGTCAGCGCCCGTGCGACACTTCCCTCCGCCGCATCAGCGGCTTCCGCGAGCGTGGGATCATCGGCCGGCCTATGCGTGGCCGCGGCAGCGGCATGAATAACGTCGCCGATTCCCAGCGGCCGCAACGGCAGCTTTCGGCAGCGCGACTGGATGGTCGGCAGCACGCGCGCCGGCGCATGGCTGACGAGAAGGAACAGCGACTGCCGCGGTGGCTCCTCCAGAACTTTCAACAGCGCGTTGGCCGCGTTGGCATTCAACTCATCGACGGTATCGACGATGCAGACCCGCCACCCCTCCACCGCCGCGGTCGAACCAAAAAACGAAATCGTCTCGCGCGTCTCGTCAACGGTGATGACGGTGCGCATCACGCCCTTGTCGTTGAGCGTCCGCTCCAGCGTCAGCAGCCCGCCATGGGCGCCGGCTGCGACATGACGGGCAACCGGATGGGACGGATCGACTGACAAGGTCTTGGCGGCTTGAACATCCGGCGCCAGTGGATCGCGGTGCGCGAGCACGAACCGCGCCATCCGATATGCCAGCGTTGCCTTGCCGATGCCTTGCGCGCCGCCGATCAGCCACGCATGCGGAATCCGTCCGCTGCGATAGGCATTCAGCAGCGCCAACTCAGCCTCGCGATGTCCGAACAGCGAGGTGGTTTCGCGCGGGTGTGCGATTTCGCTGGAAGCTTCAACCTGGCGCGCACTCATGCGTTCGCCACTTTGGCAATATCAAACACCGGGAAACGATCACGCACCGCGGTCCAAACCTTATCCGACACAATGCGGGGGGCGGCGTTGGCATCGATCAACACGCATCGCTGCGGCTCAGCCGCCGCGATCTGCCGATAGGCCTCGCGCAAGCCCTCATGGAATTTAACATCCTCCGCCTCGAACCGGTCGGGCGTGCCAGTGCCGCGCCGGGCGGCGGCGCGTTGCATGCCGACTTCAACCGGGACGTCGAGAATGATCGTGAGGTCAGGCTTGAGATCGCCGATCGTCACCCGTTGCATCGCGTTCAGAACGCCGGGATCGACTTTCCCGAGCCCGCCCTGATAGGCGCGCGTGGAGTCGGAGAACCGGTCGCACAGCACCCATAAGCCCTGATCCAGCGCCGGTTCGATAACCGTGTGGACGTGATCGTCGCGCGCCGCTGCGAACAGCAGCGTTTCCGCCTCGGGACCGAGCAGCTTGCCCATTCCGGACAACAGCAGATGGCGGATGATTTCGGCGCCCGGCGATCCGCCCGGTTCGCGGGTGACGATGGTGCGCAACCCGGCACCGTCGAGGTATTCGGCGAGCGATTTGATTTGGGTCGACTTGCCGGACCCCTCGCCGCCCTCGAAGGTGATGAATCGTCCGCGTCCTAAGTCCTTTGTGGCGGCTGCAGCCATGGTCAGAGCTTCTCGGCGCCGGCGCGAAACATTCCGATCACGAGTTCGCTGGCCCCATCGATCGCCCGCCGCACGGTCGATCCGGTTCCCACCGATTCCGCGGCATAGACCGGAGCTTCCACGGCGATATTGGCGCCGCGCCAGACCTTGACGAAACCGACGCGCTGGCCCGGCTCGATCGGCGCGCGTACCGGTCCATTATAGACGATGCGGGCGATCAGCTTGTCAGTGCCGTTCTTCTGCACCATCACCTTGATGGGTTCGGGGCTTGCCAGCTTGATCGACCGGCTCTCGCCGCCAAACACCTTGGCATAACCCACCGGCTGCTGTGCCGCGAACAGCGTCCGTGCCTCGAAATTGCGGAATCCCCATTCGAGCAATTTCTTCGCCTCGGTTATGCGATCATCGGGATCGTCGACGCCGTTGACGACGACGATCAGGCGCATGCCGTTCTGCACGGCGGAGCCGACCATACCGTAGCCGCCGTCCTTGGTGTATCCGGTCTTCAGTCCGTCAGCTCCTTCCATCGAATTGAGCAGCGCATTACGATTCTGCTGGCGGATCTTGTTCCAGGTGAATTCGCGTTCGCCGAACAGTTTGTAGAATTCCGGGTAGGTCTGAATGACATAGCGCGCGAGTTTCGAGAGTTCACGCACGGTCATCTTGTTGCCGGGATCGGGCAGTCCGTTCGAATTGGCGAAGGTCGATTGCACAAGACCCAATTCGCGCGCGCGCTTGGTCATCATTTCGGCGAAGGCTTTCTCGCTGCCAGCGATGCCTTCGGCCAGAATCATGCACGAATCATTGCCGCTCTGGATGATTGCGCCATGCAACAGATCATCGACGGGAATGCGGCTGTGGATCGCTGCGAACATCGTCGATCCTCCCGCCGGCGCGCCGCCCTTGCGCCAGGCATTTTCGCTGACGATGTACTGATCGGTGAGTTTGACGTCGCCCTGCTTGATGGCGCGGAACACCACTTCGGCGGTCATCAGCTTCATCATGCTGGACGGCGCCCGCAATTCGTCGGCGTTCTTCTCGAACAGCACGCTGCCGCTGCCGGCCTCGATCAGGATCGCGGTGGGCGCGTCGGTGTCGTAGCCGCCGTCTTCCTTCTTCGCTCCCTGCACGCTTTGATTGGCCGCGTAGGCCACGCCGCCGCAGGCTATGCCGACCGCGACAAGGCCTGCGATCAGGGCCCGCGCCGCCGTGAAACCAAATCCGTCATTCTTCAATAAACTGAGTGCCATGCAGGATGTCCTGAATGCGGTGGTCTAACAGTTGGAGGCGGCGCAAACAACGAAGGCTTACGCGGTCGCGGGTGCGGTCCTGGCCGATTGCGAGCCGTTCCGATCAACCCTATCGTGCCCGTTGCCGCAAGCTCACAAAATCTTTCAAACAAGGCGGAAAAGCGATGCAATCGTCACGGACTGTTTCCGCCAACGGTATCCCTTCGCAAGATAAAAAACAGCCGAACGAGGTGCAGACAATATGAAAAAGAGCGCAACGACCAAGGGCGAATCCCCTTCCCGGCTGATCGACGCGAGGATCAAGGAACTGAACGACTGGAGGGGCAAGACGCTCGCCCATGTCCGCGCGCTCATCAAACAGGCTGACCCTGAGGTGGTCGAGGAGTGGAAGTGGAGAGGCGTTCCGGTGTGGGAGCACGCCGGCATCATCTGCACCGGCGAAACGTACAAGAGCGTCGTGAAGCTGACTTTCGCCAAGGGCGCTTCGCTCAAGGACCCTTCAGGACTGTTCAACTCCAGCCTCGAAGGCAATGTCAGGCGCGCCATCGATATCCATGAGGGTGATGAAATAGATCAGGGTGCCTTCAAGACGCTCATATGCGCCGCTGCAGCCCTGAACCGGTCGAAGGCCCGATAGTCGATCCAGGCTGTGGCGGGACTTGTCTAAATCACGTACCAACCACTTTGTAACAGCGCCTAGTATAATCCGCGCCCGGACAGCAACTCGCTCGGTCCGCGCTGGTCGACCGGCGCGTAGGCTGTGACGGGTCTAATGCTTGGCGGCGCATAGGCACCGTCGTTTTCGTACGTCACTGCGCGCGGATTTTCCAGCATGCGGCCGCCGGATCGCACCCGACTGGATGCCGACATCTCCGAAGTCGCATTAATAGACGCGAGATCCGCCGAGGTATTGCCCAGCGTATAGGGCCGCCCTTCCGGCATCGGAACCTCGCCGCGGATCGCGCGGCCCTGGGCCGGAATTTCCGGGATGAACGGCTTGGCCGACGCCACGCGCACCATCGAGGGCGACGGCGCCGGCACGCCGGTACGCAGCGTGGCGACGAGCTGGCGATCGTCGGAGCCTTCCAGCGGCGCACGCGCGACATATTCGACCCGCACGCGCGCAACGCCATTGCCCTTGAATTCGAGCAATTCGGCCGCGCGGTTGGAGACGTCAATCAACCGGTTGCCGTGATAGGGCCCGCGGTCGTTGACCCGGACGATCAGCGACTTGCCGTTGCTGAGATTGGTCACGCGGGCATAGGAGGGCATCGGCAGCGTCGGATGGGCCGCGGTGAGCGAGGCCATATCGAATATTTCGCCATTGGCGGTCAGCCGGCCATGGAAATCATCGCCATACCAGGAGGCCATGCCCTCCTCGCGATAGCCGGTGTCTTCTTCCGGCACATAGACCCGGCCTGCGACGGTATAGGGCTTGCCGACGCGGTAGGTGCCGCCGCCCTTGGGCACCGGCTCGCCGAAGGCGACGACCCGCGGGCTGCTGGACACCCCGTATTTGGGATCGACGCGGCTGAATTTTCCGTTTTGCGCGCAATTGGCCAAAAGCAGGCACGCGCCAGCGACCGCAGCGGCCCGCACTGCCCCGCCAACCGGATTTGATCGCCGAATCCCCATTCGTCCCAAATACCATTCCGCCGGCCGCGTGCCTATGTCGGGCTCAACGGCCGTATTTCCCGGTACGGCCCATCTCCGCACCAAGCTATGAACATATCGCAGGGCGAACGCGGCGGAAATGGGGTGTGCGTGGACGTGGTGAAGGAATGGTTGCTTTCGCCGGCCGCATGTCTTTCGCCGAAACGCGCGGGAATCGAGCTGTCGCTTGCAATCGGCGGCGCCTTCCCTCATGAGGTGCGCGACGGAAGGGTGGCCGAGTGGTTTAAGGCACCGGTCTTGAAAACCGGCGTGCCTGCAAGGGTACCGTGGGTTCGAATCCCACCCCTTCCGCCACCCGCCTTCGCTTACGCTCCGGCGCGGCGAGCCGCGATGAAGCGTAAGAGAAGCGGGTGCCGCGCCATAGCTGCGAAGCAGCGACGGCGGGTTGGTTCGAACTTTTCTACCCTCAGGCGGCCAGAACTCCGCCCGAGCCTTCGATACCGAACTTATTTCCGCCCTTAACTATCCGTCCATTCGGGTTGGAGCGCTCATCCCCGGTTCACATTCAACTTGATACTGTGTGCTATAAGCTAGCTCTCACTGGAGGAAACCATGAAACTTAAGTTTGCACTTGTTGGCCTGATTGCGCTCGGCGGCGCAGCGCTCACCGCCGGATCGGCATCAGCCATGCCATTCGCCCCGCTCGGGCAGCCCTCAAACGTTGAGAGCGTCGCGCTGGTCTGCGGTCCGAACGGGTGTATCCGCACCGCGCCGCGTGTTTATGGCTATGGCTACGGCGTCCGACGAGGTTACGGCTACGGCGTGCGCCGCGGAGGCTATGCCTACGGAGTTCGCCGGGGCTATCGCCGCTATTGACCAAGGCCGCTACCAATCAAGAAAGAGGGCTACGGCCCTCTTTTTCGTTTTTGCCGCTGGCGCTTTTCACCAGCGTGATCATCTTGCAGCTCATTTTCCGGCATGATCTGGCTTGATCCGTCCGGCCTCGAAGGCGGAACGCAAAGTGATCGATCCCGAGGTGCACAAAGTTACCTGGGCGCAGGTCGGGCGGGTTGCCGAACCCGGCCGATATCTGTTCACCTTTGGCTGGCTGACGATTACGGCAGACGATCTCGCGATCTGGCACCAACATCCAACTGCCGCGTTCACCCTCGTGGTGCGGTCCCCGACTGACGCGGTCGAGGAATATCATTTGGGCGCGTTCGAATTGCGGGGCGACTAGTCCAGTCCGCGTTCGCGGCTGAGGCGGACCATCTGGTCGATAAAAATAGCTTTTTGCCGCGCATCGAGGCTTGCAAACAGCGGCTCGGCCGCATCCGCGACATTCCTCTGATCGACGGCACGGTCGTTGAGAAACTGCGCTTCGTTGCGCATCTGCTCGATGATATCGTCGGGAGGATCGCGCCGTGCGCGCGCAATTCGCAAATTAAGGCGATCTGCGCCATTGTGTCCGAGGTAGTGCATGGCGCTGTTGAACGCGGTCCAGTTCTTCTCCTGCTCGGGCGTCAATTGCAGTTCGGTCTTGATCCGGTCGATATACGCATCGCTGTTGGCGACGATCTGTTCCGCCGTTAGCTGGGGCTGATCGGCTTGCCCAGGGGCCGCCGGTTGGGCACCTTTGCCCCCCTTGGCCGTTTTGGCCGCCTTCGCGGGGCCGGTCTGTTTTGCTCCGGGCTGCGCAGGCGCCTGCGCATTGTTGTTGCCGGGAACTCCCAGCACGCCGGTAAAGACACCCACGACTCCGCCGATCGCGCCGCCCAGCACCCCGCCTACCGGTCCGGCCGCCTTGTTGCCGGCCTGCGCCCCCTGCTGAACGCCTTTGACCAATCCTTGAGCATGCGCGGCAGGCGAGGCCGCGACAAACGCGATGGCGCCGGCGACGAGCACGACATGCAATTTTTGGTTGGTGCGCGCCGGCGTTTTCAGGCTGATCATTAGCTGGTCTCCATGGTCGATCGAATGCTTGCCGCGCATCGCTGCGCGGTTGCGGCGACTCAGACAATATCTTTTTCAGATCACGCAAGTCCACGGGCCGAACCGTGGCATCGCACCGACATGAGCCTGCGGCAATCGCGCGCGGGCCGATTGGCGCACATGGTCGTGTGCAGCGCGGTAGATCGACGATCCGACCCGGGCGAAGCTTGCCGCCCGCCGTGTCCACACGCAACGTAAGTTCTAGAAGCCGGCACAAGCTGATTTCTCGACAGACGCCGGCAATTCTGCTCTGATCGTCAAAATGCAATCTCCACGGCGCCCAGCAGTGCCCGATTCCGGCCTGGCTGGCAGATGGAGAAACAAAAACAACAGCACAGTTTAGCTCACCACGATTGGCTCACCAGGGAGGGAACGCCATGTCTCGGAGGAAGCTTTCTCGACGGCAATTTGTCGCCGCTACCGCACTGTCATCCGCCGCACTGATCACCGCGCCCTATATTCGAACCGCCAATGCGGCCGGCAAACTCACGATGGGCTTTTGGGACCACTGGGTGCCCGGCGCCAACAATGCCAGTACCGAACTCGTCAATGAGTGGGCCGCCAAGGAGAAGGTCGAAGTTTCGATCGACTACATCACAAGCCAGGGCAACAAGAATCTGGTGACCATCTCCGCCGAGGCCCAGGCGAAGTCCGGCCATGACATCCTGGCGATGCCGACATGGTGGCCTCACGCGCAGGCCGACCTGCTCGAGCCCATGAACGATGTTGTCGAGCCGCTCATCAAGATGAACGGCGAAGTCAACGGCACCGTCAAATATCTCGGCAAGGCTGGAGATAAGTGGCTGGGCGTCCCGGCCTGCATCGGCAGCCAGATCAAGGGCCCCTGCTCGCGCATCGATCTGATGAAAAAATACGCCAATATCGACGTGCAGGAAATGTATCCCGCAGGTTCGCCGCCGAAAGCCGACGCCTGGACCACTGACGCCTTTCTGAAGGCGGCCGAAGCCTGCCACAAGGGCGGCGTTCCCTTCGGCATCGGTCTCGGTGAAACCAGCGACTCCGTCGATACCGTCGGTGCGTTCTTCCTGGCGTTCGGGGCCGAGGTTGTCGATGCCAAGGGCAACGTCGTCGTCAAGAACGACAACGTGCGCCAGGTGCTTGAATACTACAAAAAGCTGATGGCGTTCCTGCCGCCGGATGCGCCGGCGTGGGACGATGCCTCCAACAACAAATGGCTGGTTTCAGGCAAAGGCGCGTTGATCATGAACCCGCCGAGCGCCTGGGCCGTGGCCAAGCGCGATGCGCCGCAGGTCGCCGAGCAATGCTGGACACACGGCTTCCCGGCAGGTCCGAAGGGACGCTTTGCTCCGTTCCTTCCGTACTTCTGGAGCGTGTGGAATTTCTCCAAGAACAAGGAAGCCGCCAAGAGCCTGCTCACGCACCTGTCGCAGGCGTCTTCGGTCGAGAAACTGGTGGCGGCGAGCGGCGGCTACGACCTGCCGGCGTTCGAGAAACTCACCACCTTCAAGACATGGGCGGAGGAAGGCCCGCCGAAGGGCACCCTGTTCCACTACCCGAACCCGTTCAAGCACCAGACGCTGTCGATCTCGGCATCTCCGGCGCCGCCGAAGGTCGCCCAGCAGATCTACGTCCAGGCGACCCTGACCAAGATGTGCGTGCGCTTCTATCAGGGCGAAGCCATGGAGAAGACGCTGGCCTGGGCGGAAGGCGAGCTCGAAGGCTTTATGCGGAGCTAAGGCGAAGGGATGCTCGCGGCGGCCACGCGGTCTGATGCGTGGCCGCCGCGAGCCTCGCAACGGCGCTATTGCGTCAACACGACCGGCGGCCGGCCATGATGCTGGTTTCGCGTTAGGTCATCCGGAAATTCCGGATGCCGGATCAACTGAAGCCAGGCGAGGAAGATGCATCATGGTCGATGTCACGTTTCAGCCGAACAACGTCGCCGTTCCGCGAGCGGCGCGGAAGCGCTCCAGTTTACGAACCGCGATGAAGCGGAAATCGACCGCGGCCTTTCTGATGACGCTGCCGCTGATCCTTCTGATCGCCATTCTGGTTATCTATCCGGCATTCTATTCGCTGCATCTCGCAACGCTGAACAAGTCGATGCAGCGCTTCGTCGGACTCGGAAACTTCGAATTCCTGTTCAAGCGCGAGACGTTTTGGCTGGTGGTGAAACAGTCGTGCATCTTCGCGATCACCGCCGTGGTGTTCAAGGCGCTGATCGGCTTCATCGTGGCGCACTTCGTCCACAACCTTCCCGTAAAGGGTCAGCGCAAATGGCGCGGCATGCTGCTGGTGCCATGGGTCATTCCCCCGGCGATGAGCACGCTGGCCTGGCTTTGGCTGTTCGATCCGTCCTACAGCGCGTTCAATTACACGCTGGCGTTTTTTGGCATCGGGCCGATTCCCTGGACCGGCGACGCCTATTGGGCGCGGTTCTCGGTCATCCTGGTGAATATCTGGTTCGGCGCGCCGTTCTTCATGATCATGTACCTGGCTTCGCTGAAGTCGGTGCCCGACCAACTCTATGAAGCCGCCGCCATCGACGGCGCCAACTGGTGGCAGCGCATCTGGTACGTGACGCTGCCGATGATGCGCAACATCATCGCGATCACGACGCTGTTTTCGCTGATCGTGACCTTCGCGAATTTCGACATTGTGCGGGTGCTGACATCGGGCGGGCCGCTGGATCACACCCACATCTTCGCCACCTGGGCGTTCCGCGTCGGTATCGAAGGCGGCGACATCCCGCTCGGCGCCAGCGTTTCGCTGTTCATGTTGCCGATTCTCGCGGTCGCGGCGATCTTCATTCTGCGCGACATCAACAAACGCGGGAATGAGGCCTGATGACCAGCACGGTAGTGATCGACAAGGCCGCGCCGACCCGCGCGCTAAAAAAATACGGCAGCATGAGCCGCGACCGCGCCTGGGCGCTGAAATGGTCGTACTTTTTCCTCACGCTGTTTGCGATGTTCTCGCTGTTGCCGCCGATCTACATGCTGATCACGTCGCTGAAGACCAGCACGGAGATTTCGGCTGCGACCAATCCGTGGTGGGTGTTCCATCCCACGTTGTCAAACTACGTTGAGCTCCTATCTTCCAATCAGTTCCTGACATTTTTCCGCAACTCGGCGCTGGTCTCGGTCTTCGTCGTCACCATCACCATGCTGATCAGCGTGCCCGCCGCCTTTGCGCTGTCGCGCATGCGGTTCTGGGGCTCGGCGACGCTCGCAACCGGCGTTTTCCTGACCTACCTCATTCCGGACACGCTGCTGTTTCTGCCGTTGTTCAAGATGTTCGCGGTGTTCGGCGATCTCACCGGAATTCAGCTGATCAACCGCTGGTACGTGCTGCTGATCGTGTATCCGACGCTGACGGTGCCGTTCTGCACCTGGATCATGATCGGCTATTTTGCGTCCATCCCCAAAGAGCTCGATGAAGCCGCTATCATCGACGGCGCATCCTGGTTCCAGACCCTGACACGCATCTTCATTCCGGTTGCGCTACCCGGTATTATTGCCGCGACCATCTTCGCCTTCACGGTCTCCTGGGCGCAGTTTCTGTATCCGCTGGTGTTCACGACATCGACCGATCAACTGGTGCTGCCGGTCGGAATCATCACGACCCTCATCAAGGGCGATGTCTTCAACTGGGGAAAAATCATGACCGGCGCCCTGCTTGGCGCCGCCCCGCCACTCATCATCTACGCGTTCCTGATGGACTACTACATTGCCGGTCTTACCGCCGGCGCGACGAAGGGTTGAGTTTCATGGCCGATGTTACGTTGCGTAAAGTCATCAAGCGTTACGACGAAGTGGAAGCCGTGCGCGGCATCGACCTCGACATCGCCGACCATGAGTTTGTCGTGCTGGTGGGACCATCCGGCTGCGGGAAATCGACCACGCTGCGGATGATTGCGGGTCTCGAAGACATCACTGGCGGCGACATCATGATCGGCGGCGACGTCGTCAACGACGTGCCGCCCAAGGACCGCGACATCGCCATGGTGTTTCAGAATTACGCACTGTACCCGCACATGACGGTTGCGGAGAACATGTCGTTCGGGCTGCGCCTGAAGCATTACCCGAAAGCCGAGATCAAGACGCGGGTCGACGAAGCCGCCCGCATGCTCGACATCACCGAACTCGTCGACCGCAAGCCGAAGCAATTGTCGGGCGGTCAGCGCCAGCGTGTTGCGATGGGCCGCGCCATCGTCCGCAATCCAAAGGTGTTCCTGTTCGACGAGCCGCTCTCCAACCTCGACGCCAAGCTGCGGGTGCAGATGCGGATCGAGATCAAGAAGGTGCACCAGAAAGTTCGCACCACGACCGTCTATGTGACCCATGACCAGGTCGAGGCGATGACGCTCGCCGACCGCGTGGTGGTCATGAACCATGGCCGCATCGAGCAAATCGGTACGCCGAACGATCTCTACCACAAGCCGGCCACCCGCTTCGTGGCCGGGTTTATCGGTTCGCCGGCGATGAACTTTATGCCGTGCCGGCTGGAAGACGTTTCTGGAAAGTTGAACGTTCGGCTGACCGACCGGATTTCGTTTCCTCTCCCTCCGGCGCGTGCCGCGAGGTACCAGTCGGTCGGACGAGACGAAAAGCTACTGCTCGGATTGCGGCCGGAACATATCGCCGAGGCAAGCGCGCATCCCGAGCCCGGCCATGAGGAATTCGAGACTGTGCTCGATGTCATTGAGCCGATGGGCATGGAGACGCTGGTCTATTTCACGATGGAAGGCGCCCAGATTTGCGGAAAAGTTAATCCCAATGTGAATGCGCAAGCCTTAAAACCGCTCCGATTGGCAGTGGACCTCAACAATATGCACCTGCTAAATGAGGCCAGCGGCGCCGTCATTTGACGGACGCATAAAAAGAAAAAGGCCAAGGGTGCAGGGAATGGCGACCAACAAGAAGAAAATTCTGATCACCGAATCTTTCTCACCAAAGGGACGAGAACTCTTCAAGGACCGCGACGATATCGAAGTCGTCGAATTTCCCAATATGATATCCGCCGTGGATTTCGAGGCGATGCTCAAGGAGCAGGCGCCGGTTCACGGCGTCGCGCTGGGCGCGACCCGCTTCGGCGAACCTGAACTTGAAGCTTCCAAGGACATGAGGGTGGTGACCCGGATCGGCGTCGGCTACGACGCGGTCGATGTTCCGGCGCTGAGCCGCCGCAAGGTGCCGCTGATGGTCGCGGGCACGGCCAACTCGCCATCCGTTGCCGAACAGGCGATGTTCATGATGCTGACGCTGGCCAAGCGCGCCGTGGAAATGCATGCACTGGTCAAGGAAGGCAATTGGGGCACGCGCCTCGGCAAGCTGCCGTTCGATCTGTACGGCAAGACCGTTCTCATCATCGGCTTCGGCCGTATCGGCACGCGGACTGCCAAGCGCTGTCTGGCCATGGAAATGAACGTTCTGGTCTATGACCCCTACAAGACCGCCGAGGAAATCAAGGCCGCCGGCTGCGAACCTGTCGCTGATCTCGACGCGGCGTTGCCGCGCGCGGATTTCGTCAGCATTCATTGCCCGAAGACACCCGAAACCGTCGGGATGTTCGATGCCGCGCGTCTCAAGCGCATGAAGGCCACGGCCTATCTGATCAACACCGCGCGCGGCGGGATTATCGACGAGCCCGCTTTGCACGACGCGCTGGTTTCCGGCAAGCTCGCGGGCGCGGGTCTGGACGTGTTCGAGCAGGAGCCGCCGCCGATCGGGCATTCGCTGTTCGACCTGCCCAACGTCATCATCGCGCCGCATGTCGCGGGCGTGACACGGGAAGCGGTCGACCGCATGAGCGAGCAGACCGCGCGCAATATCTTAAGCGCGCTCGACGGCGATCCGATCCGGCAGAACGTCATCAATCAGGACGTGCTCGGCTGACGCGACGGCGATAGCCGATCGCTGGCCATAATTGCCTTCGACGCGAGTAACACGCATGGCCATCAAGGAATACGGCAGCTACGACGGGCTCGGTCTTGCCGAACTCGTCCGCAGCAAACAGGTCAGCGCGCGAGAATTGCTGGACGAAGCCATCGCGCGAACCGAGAAGATCGATCCGCAGATCAACGCCGTGGTCGTCAAGCACTACGATTATGCGCGGGCGCAGATCGACAAGGGGCTTCCGGATGGTCCCTTCTCCGGTGTGCCGTTTCTGCTCAAGGATCTGGATCTTCTTCAGGGTACACGCACGACTTCCGGCGCCAGCGTCTACAAGGACAATGTCGCCGATCACACCGGCACCCTCGCCCAGCGCTTCCTCGACACCGGCGTGACCATTTTCGGCAAAAGTTCAAGCCCGGAATTCGGGCTGATGCCGACGACCGAGTCCCGGCTGTTCGGCCCGACACGAAATCCGTGGAATCTCGCGCATTCGTCCGGCGGCTCGTCCGGCGGCGCTGGTGCTGCTGTCGCCGCGCGCATCCTTCCCGTCGCGCATGCCAGCGACGGCGGCGGCTCGATTCGGATCCCCGCCTCGGCGTCCGGCGTGTTCGGATTGAAACCAAGCCGCGCGCGAAATCCGCTCGGACCCGATCGCGGCGAAGGCTGGGGCGGATTTTCCTGCGGCCATGTGCTCAGCATCAGCGTGCGCGACAGCGCAGCGATGCTGGACGCGCTGCACGGCCCGGAACCCTCGAGCCCCTATGTCGCGCCGCCGCCGGAGCGTCCGTTCGCGCAGGAGGTCGGGCGCAACCCCGGGCGGCTGCGCATCGCCTTCACCGACAAGTCGCCTTATGGCGACAGTATCGATCCCGAGATTGCCGCGGCGGTACGCGATGTGGCGGGGATGCTGGCCGGCCTCGGTCACCATGTCGAGGAACGGGCACCCTTGCTGCCTGCCGATCCGGCGGTGGTGATGTCGACCATTGTCGCCGCCAACACCGGCCTGAATGTGCGCGTTGCGGAAGCACGTTTCGGCCGCGCCATGACCGGGGATGATTTCGAGAAACTGACGCTGGCAAGCGCCCACAATGCAAAGAAACAGAGCGCGGTCGATTACGTCGCCGCGCAACAGAACGCGTTCCGGATCTTGCATAGCCTCGCGATGTTCTTTGAAAGCTGTGACGTCTTCCTGTCGCCGACCTTGTGCACACCGCCGCTGCGCATCGGCGAGCTCAACACGATGTCGGACGACCTGTCGCACATTCCGGTTGTGCTGCGGCGCTATATGCCGGGCACCAGCATGTCCAACATGTCCGGCCAGCCGGCAATGTCGGTTCCGCTGGCCTGGAACGCAGCCGGGTTGCCGCTCGGCATGATGTTCGCCGCACGGCTGGGCGAAGAAGCAACGCTGTTGCGCTTGGCGGCTCAGCTCGAACAGGAGCGGCCTTGGAAGGACAAACGCCCGCCGGTTTGCGCTTAAAAAAGCCACAGCTTTCGGAATAAACAGGGTATCACGCGTCGGCGGGCGCCGGACGTGTTAGCTGCGAATTGGGGAGACTGCGTCTTGAGCCAAAGCGATCCAACCGATCACGCGCTTGCCGCGATCGCGAGCATTCTCGACCAGCCGGAATCCCTCTCGTTTGCGGATGCGCCCGCTGCTCCGGAAAAGCCCGAAGAAAAGCCGCCCGCCGCCCCCTCCGGAGACATTGAGGCCGAGGGTTATTCGAAGATCGGCCCCGGTCCGTTGCAGGCGATCCGTTTCAAATGGAGCGTTCGGCGCGACGACAAGGGCGACTATTTTGTCGATGAGACGATTGGCGAAAACTCGATGCCGATCAGCAGCGGGCCGATGTCGAAAGACGCCGCGGTCAAATTCGTCGACGATCGCGAAAGCGAAGCGCGGCGGCGGTTCGAAGGCATCAAAAGCGAGATGGCGCGCGGAGCTCAAGCTTCCAAGGATTGATCCGGCGTTCCAAGAAAATCCTTCTTGACCAGTTCGACGCCGCACTGCCGCAGGATATCGTAGGCGGTGGTGACGTGGAAAAAGAACTGCGGCAGGCTGAAGGTCAGCAACAGCGATAGCCCGGTAAATTGACGTTCCAGCCCGCTTCTGAACTTGAAAGCCACCTGCTTGTTTTCAGTTCCGTCGATCTGCGACGGCGCCAGGCTCTTCACGAATTCAATCGCCGTTGCGATGCGCGCCTTGAGCTCCGCAATATCCGGCTCGGTTTGCGGAAAGTCCGGCGCCTTCACGCTGGCAAGCAGCGCACACGCAACAACCGCATGGCGATTCGCCTCGCCGACCTGCTGCTTCAAATTGTACATGTTCGGATAGAGCCGGGCGTTCAGCAAAATCGCAGGATCGATTTTTCTCGCCGCGGCGTACTTAGCCGCGCGGTCGAGAAGATCGGACAGGCTTCCGAGAAACTGGACAAAAACGCCGACAGATGATTTGTGCATGGAAATGGTCACGAATTCGATCCTCTGTGGCCTGCAGCTATCGGCCGGTTGAACCCCTGTAACCGCGATAAGCTGTCATCGAATGTATCCGCGGAGAAGATGGTATGTTTCGAATGTTAGCCGGCCTCGTTGCGATTTTTCTGATGTTGATGCCTGCACATGCCCAGCAGAACGCCCCAACATCGCGTCTCGACGATATCGTGAAGCGCGGAACATTGCGCGTCGGCATGACCGGCGACTACCTGCCCTTTACCTTTTTCGACAAGACGACGTCAAAATTCAAAGGTTTTGACGTCGATATGGCGGAGGCGCTGGGAAAGGCGCTGGGCGTCAAGGTCGAATATGTCCAGACCGCCTGGCCCCAGTTGATGAAGGATTTTGAGGCGGATCATTTCGACATCGCGATGGGCGGCGTTTCAATTACCCTCGACCGGCAGAAGAAGGGAATGTTCTCCACGCCGATCATGCGCGAAGGCAAGACGCCGATCGCACGCTGCACGGACAAGGGCAAATACGAGACCATCGCCGACATCGACAAGCCGGGCATTCGCGTGATCGTCAATCCCGGCGGCACCAACGAGCGGTTCGCAAAGGCCAACGTCAAGAACGCCGACATCAAAATCCACAACGACAACGTCACGATCTTCGACGAAATCGCCAGCGGCAACGCCGACCTGATGATGACGGATTCCTCGGAGACGCGATATCAGCAAAAGCTTCACCCTGGCGTGCTCTGCGCGGTGCATCCGGAAAAACCGTTCGATTTCGCCGAGAAGGCGTACTGGCTGCAGCGTGACGTTTCGCTGAAGGCGTTTGTCGATCAGTGGCTCCATATCTCGATGGAGGACGGCAGTTTCAAAAAAATCTATGCCGCCTGGTTCGAATAGCGCCTGCGGAATGGCCGCGCCTTGGGCAAATTGACCCTGCCCGCCGTCCTGACTTAAGCTGCCTGCAAACAGGGCGCCACGTTATTGAACCTAAGCCGCTGACCGGCGACTCATCTGATGAAAGTGATGTAAGTCACGTTGCTGGGCGTTGCCGAAGCGTAGGGTTGGGACAGGGATTCCACCTGCTCAGGAGGTCGTTATGAAAATGCTTCTTGCCGCCGCCGTGCTTCTGCTGGCAAGCACCGGCGCACAGGCTCAATACACGTTCGAGTATGGCGGCCGCACTATTCGTGTCGATCCGGATCGCGGTACCGTCTCGATACCGGGCTACTATGACAACACCGGGCGTCGCGCAAAACGTTCGCGTAACGATCAGGACAGCGACCGTCCGCGCAAACAGACGCCGCAGCAAGCGAAGGTCGATCCGCAGGCCCCCACCGGCGCGCCGGCACAAGCCGACCAGACCGCCATGCCCGCAACGACTACCCCGGTTGAGCCTTCATCGACCACGGCGACCCTCGCGCCATCGGATACAACGTCCGCGCCGCAGCCGCAGGCCAATGCGCCGGCGCCGCAGGCTCAGCAGGATCCGGTAGCCAAACCCGCCCCTGCTCCCATGGTCGCCACCGCGCCGGTCGCGGCTCCGGTGCAGAAACAACAGACCCCTGCCCCGGCTTCGGCGGCAGCTCAGTCGGCTGCGTCACCGCTCGGCCTGTGGGTGACGGAAGAGAAAGAGGGCAAGGTTCGCATCGAGCAATGTGGCGTCAATCTGTGCGGGTACTCCGTGGACGCCAAATCGAACCAGAACGGCGAACAGGTCTTGATCAATATGAAGCCCGGCAAGGATGCCAAATGGAGCGGGCGGATTCTCGATCCGAACACCGGCAGCACCTATGACTCGACCATCGCGCTGAAAGGTTCGGACAGCCTTCGCGTTCAGGGCTGCGCCTTCGGCGGCATGTTCTGCGGCGGCCAGACCTGGAGCCGGGTGAACTAGCTACGCCGGCCGTCATCACCCGCGAAAGCGGGTGACCCAGTATTCCAGAGTGCCGGTGCTGGATCGAGAAGCCGCAGCGTACTGGATACCCGCTTTCGCGGGTATGACATGTGGAGCAGCACTGTGCTCCACATCAGCTTATTTATCCCCCAATCGCCACCGCATATTCCTCGTCGGTCACGTGCTCCATCCATGTCACATGGTTTCCATCCAGCGATTCATGCATCGCGATGTGAACCATGCCGTTGGTCGGCGAGGCGCCGTGCCAATGTTTTTCATTGGGCGGAATCCACACCGTATCGCCGGGGCGGATCTCCCGGACCGGGCCGCCCTTGGTCTGCACGCGTCCGACGCCGGAAATAACAAAAAGCGTCTGTCCGAGCGGGTGGGTGTGCCATGCGGTGCGCGCGCCCGGCTCGAATGCGACGCGCGCGGAATTGACGCGCGCTGGGGCTGGCGGAGTGTTGATCGGATCCTGCCAGACCGTACCGGTGAACCAATCGCTCGACGCGCGCCGTGTGGGCCGCGAACCTGCGAGATGAATTTCCATCTAGTTTCCTCTCTTTTGTAAGCTTGTTACTTCTTTGTAGCCGCGTAACGCGCCTTGGTCTCGGCATTCATCGGATACAGTCCCGGCAACGCCGCGCCGCCGTTGACCTGATCGACGATCCAGGCCTCCATGCGTTCCTGCTCGGCACCCTCAGCCAGAATGAGATCAAGAAACGCCTTCGGGATCACTACCGCGCCGTCCTGATCGGCGACGATGATGTCTTCCGGGAAGATTGCGACGCCGCCGCAGCCGATCGGCTCGCCCCAGCCTACGAACGTCAATCCGGCAACCGAAGGCGGCGCCGCAAATCCGTCGCACCACACCGGCAGGCCGGTGCCGAGCACGCCTTCGAGGTCGCGCACCACGCCATCGGTCACCAGCGCCGCGACGCCGCGCTTGACCATGCGCGCGCACAGAATGTCGCCGAAAATGCCGGCGTCGGTGACGCCCATGGCGTCCACCACGGCAATGCAGCCTTCCGGCATCGCCTCGATGGCGGTACGGGTTGAGATCGGCGACGACCAGGATTCGGGGGTGGCGAGGTCTTCGCGGGCAGGCACAAAGCGCAGCGTAAATGCTTCACCCACCAGCCGCTTCTGTCCCGGACGCAGCGGACGCGAACCGCGCAGCCAGACGTTTCGCAGTCCCTTCTTGAGCAGCACGGTGGTGATGGTAGCAGTAGTCACGCGCGACAGCGTGGCGATGGCTTCTGGACTGAGTGGCATTGGCAGGGCTGCTCCGGTGAGAAATTCGGTGGCGCATCTTGCGGAGGCCGGGCACCGCGTCAAGTGGTGCTAACCCGCAGGCTGAAGCATTGCATCGCATGGCCGGCGATCACAACATCTTATCATGGCTGTTTGCATTAATTTATTGAAGTCGCAGGCTAATTTGAGCGAAGCCGATTCCACTGACGTGAAAAACGCGCTATGGCTGAGCACCCGCCGAAGAGTTTTTGAGGCCATGGCCGCGACCCTCTCCCCGCCCCGTATTCTGCCCAGTGGCGACAGCGCCATCACGGTGGAATTCAGCCGCAAGATCGACGATGACGCGAACCGGCGCGTGCTGGCGCTCGATCGTGCCGTCGCGCGCGACGCAAACGCCGGGGTGACCGAGACGGTACCGACCTATCGCTCGCTGCTGGTGCATTACGATCCGGTGCAGATCGGCTTCGAGGAGCTCGGCGAGAAATTGACGATGCTGGCGCAACTGCCGGTGCCGCCAACGCTGAGCACGCGGCGTTGGCGCATTCCCGTGGTGTACGGCGGCGAGCACGGCATCGATCTGGAGGACGTCGCCAAGACGCTCAACACCACACCGGATGATATCGTCGCGCGGCACGTCGCGGGCGACTACCGCGTTGCCATGATCGGCTTTACGCCGGGTTGGTCCTATCTCAGCGGCCTGGAGGATTTCCTGCACATGCCGCGGCGTCAGAACCCGCGGCTCTTGACGCCGGCCGGCACGATCTCGATCGGCGGCGTACAGACAGGCGTGCAATGCCTGGCCGGCCCGAGCGGCTGGCACCTGCTCGGGCAGACCGCGGTGCGAACCTATCAGCTGCATCGCGATCCGATTTTCCTGCTCGAGCCCGGCGATGCCGTGACGTTCTCCGCCGTGGATACCAAAACCTTCGCGGAACAGGATCGCGCCGCCGAAAGCGGCGAGGTCGTCGCGGAGTTGATCGCGCCATGAGCCGACTCGTCATCACGGCGATCGGGCCGGCAAGCTCCGTGCAGGACGGCGGACGCTACGGCGCGCAGCGTTATGGCCTCGTGCCGAGCGGCGCGATGGATCGGCTGGCGCTGGCGGCGGCGAACTGCCTGGTCGGTAATGCGCTGTTTGCCGCGGCGATCGAAGTCGGCCCGTTGGGCGCAACATTCACCGCGCGTGAGGGCGCGGTTCGCGTGGCGCTCGCAGGTGCTGCGCGCAACTCCGACATCGCCAAGCGCGCGGTCGCATTCGACACATCGATGACGCTGGCGGATGGCGAAAGCCTGACGCTCGGTTTTGCGCGCGACGGCGTGTTCAGTTACCTCGCGATCGAAGGCGGCGTGCGGGGCGAGCCGATGTTCGGCAGCCTTGCTGTCAACGCTCGCGCCGGCCTCGGCAGTCCCTACCCCCGCCCGTTGCAGGCCGGCGATACGCTTGAAGTGAAGACGGCAAGTGATGCTATCGAGCGCGGCATCGACCTCCCGGCAATTCCGGACGGACCGATCCGCGTAGTGATGGGACCGCAGGACGACGAATTCGGCGACGCCACGGCGTTGTTTTTCGACAGCGAGTGGAAGATATCGGCGATCAGCGACCGCATGGGCTATCGGCTCGAAGGCCCCATCATCAAGCACCTGCACGGCCACAACATCGTCTCCGACGGCACCGTGAACGGCAGCATCCAGGTGCCCGGCAACGGCGCGCCGATCGTGCTGATGCCGGATCGCGGCACCAGCGGCGGCTATCCCAAGATCGCGACGGTGATAACCGCCGACCTCGGCCGATTTGCGCAGACCTCCGCGGGCCGCGCCTTCCGTTTCAAGGCTGTCAGTATGGCCGAAGCACAGGCCGAAGCGCGGAAGTTTGCAGAACTGTTGCGCAGCCTGCCCGATCGTGTCCATGACATGCAGAATTCCGTTCTCGATCTTGAAGCGTTGCAGAGCGCTAATGTGGCGGGCGCCGCGGTCAGCGCCATCGATGTACGAACATGGCAAATTCAAGCGCAAGACTGATTCGGGAACACTTATTCACAAAAGCGGACATCACATCATGACCATCGATCTGAACTGCGACCTCGGCGAAAGTTTTGGACCATGGGAAATGGGCAACGATGCCGACATGATCGACCTCGCAACATCGGTCAACATCGCCTGCGGCTATCATGCCGGCGATGCCGATATCATGCGCAAGACGGTTGATCTCGCAAAAGCGCGCGGCGTCAGTATTGGCGCGCATCCGGGCTACCGCGACCTGCACGGCTTTGGACGCCGTCCCTTTCCCGGCATGAAGTCATCGGAAATCGAAAACCTGATCGCCTACCAGATCGGCGCGCTGCAGGCGATCGCAACCGCGGCCGGCCACAAGGTGACCCACGTCAAGGCACATGGCGCGCTGTCGAATGTCGCCTGCGAGGACGACATGACCGCGCGGGCGATTGCATCCGCCATCAAGGCCGTCGATCCCAATTTGATCTTCGTGGTGCTGGCGAATTCGAAGCTGGTGCAGGCCGGCGAAGCCGCCAACCTGCCGATGGTGCACGAGGTGTTCGCCGACCGCGCCTATGAGGACGATGGCTCGCTGGTGTCGCGCCGCAAACCCGGCGCGGTGCTGCACGACGCCAACCAGATCGCGCAGCGCGTGGTGCGGATGGTGCAGGACGGCGCGGTGGTTTCAGTTACCGGCAAAGTCATCAAGATGCGCACCGACACGGTGTGCATTCACGGCGATACGCCGGGTGCCGTGGATATCGCCCGCGGCGTACGTCAGGCGTTGAAGGATGACGGGATCGAGGTCGCGCCGTTCGCGAAGCGAAATTAGAACGGATGGACCGACAGCGTACCGAACACCACGGCGGCGATCATCGCGAACGCGCCATACAGCGCGGCGGTATGCAGGCCTCGCCCGGTTCGGGCGGACAGCGAGCGCGCGTAAAAGTGCAGGCGGGCCTCGGCGGATAGTTCGCGCATGGTCGATCTCCAACGCAGCATGTGCGTTAAAGGAATGCCGATTTTTGCCAAGTGCAAGCCGGGCCGGAAAATAACGACGCCGATTCCGCCGGCGAGTCGATTAGCAGACGAAAATTCTACCCGGCGATTCTAGCTGAGAATTTTATTCGCTCGAATTTTCGCCAGTTTTGGTTCCCGTCAGTAGACGTCCTGTTGGAACCGGCCCTTCTTCTTGAGATCGGCAACAAACAGCACGGCTTCATCGGTCGATCTCGCGCCGAACTGGGCGATGATATCCACCAGCGCTCGCTCGACATCCTTTGCCATCCGCTTGGCGTCGCCGCAGATGTAGATGTTGGCGCCTTCGGCGAGCCAGGTCCATAATTCGCGGCCGACTTCGCGCATGCGGTCCTGCACATAGAATTTCTTGTCGCCGTCGCGCGACCACGCCAGCGACATCCGCGTCAGCAGGCCCGCGGTTTTCATTGCGTTGAGTTCGTCGGCATAGAAGAAATCGCAGTCGCTGCGCTGATGGCCGAAGAATAGCCAGTTCTTGCCGGGCGCGCCGGTCGCCCTGCGGTCCTGCAGGAAGGCGCGGAACGGCGCGATGCCGGTACCGGGCCCGATCATGATGATCGGCGTCTTCGGATCCTGCGGCAGCGCGAAGCCGTGCGCCTTCTGAACATAGACCTTGAGCTGATCGCCGGGTTTGATGCGCTCGGCCAGGAAGGTCGAGGCCAGTCCAAGGCGTTTGCGCTTGCCGATCACATAGCGCACGCAGTCTACCGTCAGCGACAGCTTGCCGGGCGTCGCATTGTGCGACGATGAGATCGAATAGAGCCGAGGCTGCAAAGGCTCCAAAGCCTCGACAAAGGCTTCCGGATGCGGCCGCACGCCCGAAAACTTCAGCAGCGCCGCCATCACATCGAGCGTCGCGGCGTCGCCGTCGGGATCCTCGCCTTGCGCCAGCGCCCGCGCTTTCTCGCGCTGTGCGCCGCCGGTGATGAACGACAGCAGTTCGAACAGACTGTCGGGCGCCGGCGCCAGCGAGACCTCATCCTGCAGCATCTCGCGCAGCGTCTTGCCGCGGACTTCCGTGGCATGCGACGCGCCTAATAGAGCGATGATCTGATCGACATGGCCGAGATCATTACGTGCGAAGATGCCGAAGGAATCGCCGACGACATAATCGAGGCCGCAGCCGCTGAGGTCGAAATCGATATGCCAGGTTTCCTTCTCCGAGCCGGCCTTGTTGAGCAGGCGGCGCGACACGAACGTCGCCGGTGCGGGATTGTCGCGGGAGCGGCCGAGTTCGGCTGTAGTTGCCGGCGCCGCTACGACGGGTACGATGGTCGCCGGTGAAGCCGGTGCTTTCTCCAGCTCCTCATTGAGCGTCTTCAGCATCCGCGCGGTTTCCTTGCCGCCGGGGACACAAAGGTTCAGCCGCGCTTCCGATTTGCTGGCGATCGCGTCGGAGTAGTCGTTGCAATTGTAGCCGCACTGGCCACAATCCTGCTGCGCCATCGCCGCCATCATCCGCCGCCGCAGCGGGCGGCCCTCGGCGAGCTTCATGCGATCCGCGATCGGCATGGTCTGGTCGTGCCACGGCGCCTCGCCGTCATCGCCATCGCCCGTCGGCCCTTGCAACAGAGCGGTGCCCTGCTCCGCTGACAGCGGCGCGGGCCCGTCCGTCGAGAGCAAGCCGGCGAAGAAACCGTTCAGCCAGGAGCGCTGCGCTTCGGAAAACGGCGCTGACGATGGAATGATTTCGATCTTGGGCGGCGGCGTCATCTGGTTCATGAGGAGGCCTCCGCATCCGCGAGCTTTCGCAAGGTTTCGCCGTCGTGGCGGCGCGCGAAGGTCAGGAAGGTTTCATCCGGTGACGCGCGGTTCGCCAGATACGCCTTCAACAATCGCTCGATGACGACAGGCGTGTCCTCGGATTTCACGTCGCGATAGACTTCCTGCCCGACATCGGCGTCGGGACCGAAACCGCCGCCGGTCAGGATATGAAAGCCGTCTGTGGTGTCATCGCTGTCCTCGAACGCGATACGCGCGCCGATCATTCCGATGTCGCTGATATAATGCTGCGCGCAGGAGTGATGGCAGCCGGTGAGATGGATATTGATCGGTGTATCGACCTCGACCCGCGTGTCGCACCAGTCACCGATCGCGGCGGCGGTGCGCTTGGTATCGGCATTGCCGAACTTGCAGCCGGCGCGGCCGGTGCAGGCGATCAGCCCGGCGCGAACTTCGGTGGTTTTTATCGCGAGCCCCATCGCCTCGATGGCGGCAGTCGCGAGCGGGACGTTGTCGTCGCGCACGCCCGGGATCAGCAGGTTCTGCCAGACCGTGAGCCGGATGTCGCCGTCGCCGAGATCCTGCGCGATCTTCGCAAGCCCGCGCATCTGCTCGCAGGTGACCTTCCCCAGAGGCAACGCCACGCCGATCCAGCTCAGGCCGGCCTGTTTCTGCCTGTGCACGCCGATATGCGCCGTGCGGTCGAACGCCGGGCGCGGCGCGAAAGCATCCGGCGGCACGCGGGTGAAGGCATGGCCGAGCTTCTCTTCGACCAGCACGAGAAACTTCTCCATTCCCATGCCGTCGATCACATATTTCAGCCGCGCCTTGAGTCGGTTGGTGCGATCGCCGAGATCAATGAACACCCGCACGATGGCGTCGGCGACCTTGGTCGCATCCGCCGGCTTGACGATGATGCCGGTTTCCTTGGCAAAATCCTTGTGACCGGTGATGCCGCCGACGCCTAAGCGAAACCAGATGCCGGGCTCGACGCCAAACCCGTCCTTCACCTCGACGGCTGCGAACGCAATGTCGTTGGTGTCTTCGAGCACCGCGATCTTGCCGGCGCCGTCGAAGGCCACGTTGAACTTGCGCGGTAATCCCGTCAGCGAGCGGTCGTTGAGAATGTGGTAATGCCATTCCCGCGCATAAGGACGGGTGTCGAGCAGTTCCTGTGGATCGATGCCGGCGGTCGGCGTGCCGGTGACGTTGCGGATGTTGTCGGCGCCGGAGCCACGCGAACACAGCCCGAGATCCTGGATGCCTTCGATCAGTTCGACCGCGTGCTTCGGCGGAATCTCGCGCACCTGCAAATTGGCGCGGGTGGTGACATGGCAGAACGGTCCACACAGCCGCTCGGCCAGATCGGCTAAGCCTGCGAATTGCCAATGCTTGAGGATGCCGTTCGGAATCCGCAACCGGCACATGTAGGAGTCCTGCGCCGGCGCCACGTAAAACAGGCCGTAATAGCGCCAGCGGAAATTATCCGCCGGCGACGGCGGCGCGTTGGTCAGCGCCTGCTCTTTCAGACGCGGATAGGCGTCGAACGGATGCTCTTCGCGTTTGTACTTTTCGGGATCGGCGAGTTTCTTGCCGCTGGCGAGAACGTTGTCCTGCGCCTTGAGATGCGCGGCGTCCGGACCAGTCGGCTCCGAATTGACCTTCGCGGGGGCGCTGCCCAAACCGCGCCCGGCGCGGCTGATCTGCAGGCCCGACGTAAAGCCCTCGAGATAGCGCTTCTGCTCGTCGGTAAAGTCGATGGAGAGGGTTTCGATTTTCATTTCGTGAGACGAAGCTCCTGCTTGCCACCTGTCGTGGCTCAACGGGGACACGGATTCTGACCGCGCGGAAATCGACTGATTTCCAGGGACGGTCCGACCAGCCTCGTTGCTGCGGAAATCCATCTTGAACGTGAGCCAGCGCGGCATCACCGGCGGCTGGCTGCACTGCAACATTCAAGTTGTGTGCCAGCCCGGCACTTTAAAAATGATATTTAAATTCAATGGCTTACCGAAACGGTCGGAGAGCTTGCAGGTCGCTCCCGTCGCCGATTTCGAGCAGACAGCCCAAAAATTAGCCGGTTGCGCTCGCTGCCAAAATCTCGCCCATTGTCAGGTTTGGCGCCGCGCGATCTCGAACGCCGCCAAATGGCCGGCGATATCGTCGGCGTCGAATGCGGGACCTGCGAAGGCGCCGATGGCGTCAGAACCGCCCTTGCCGGTGTCGCCTTCAAGACCCAAAGCCGCGTCGTAAAGGTCCGGCCGGAAAACCGCCTTCGCAACGGCGAGCGCCTCAGGGCTGATCGAGGCCTGCCCCCAGCGCACCATCTGCACGTAAAGCCATGCGGCCTGCCTTGGATCGGGACGTCCCGCCCCTTCGCGTCCGACCAGGAGATAGCGGCTGCTTTCGCGCATCGTCCCATCAGGCGAAATCTTCAGCCGTCCGACCAGCGTGCGCAGGATGACGTCGGCGTCCACGCCGATCCGCTCCGGCTGCGCCAGAATCCGCGCCGCTTCGGCGCGAGTGCTTGGATCCTCGATGAATTCCGCGGCGCGAACATGGGCGCGGATCAGCGCCGCCAGCACGTCCGGATTCTTCTCGGACCAGTTTTGCCGCACCGCGAGCACTTTTTCCGCCGCACGTACCAGAATGTCGGAGACGAAATGCAGGATGTGTCCGACGCCGAGATCGACCGCGACGGAATTCCAGGGTGCACCGACGCAAAACGCATCGACATGGCCGTTGGCAAGGCTGTCCACCATGTAAGGCGGCGGCAGCACCACGAGACGCACGTCTTCATCGGGGTCGACGCCGCCCGCGGCCATCCAGAACCGCAATTGATAATTGTGGGTCGAGAACGGGAACGTCATGCCGAAGGTCAAGGGTTCGGCGCCGTTCTTGCGTCTCGCCGCCACCACACGTGCCAGCGCTTTTGCGGTCGCCATCGGGTCGAAAGGATCGCCGTCGATCTCGCCCATGATGGCAGCGTGCAATGCCGGCGATACCGTGATCGCATTGCCGTTAAGCCCGAGATTGAACGGCGCCACGATCGGCACCTTGACGTGGCCAAGTCCGAGACTCGATGCTATCGCCACCGGCGCCAGCAAATGCGCGGCGTCGAACAGGCCGATGTTGAGTTTGTCGCGGACATTAGACCACGACACTTCCCGTACCAGCGTAACGTCAAGCCCTTCCGCCGCGGCAAAGCCCTTGTCGATGGCGACGATCAGTGCCGCGGCATCGACCAGCGGAATGAAACCGATGTGAAGTGGTTGGCAGGTCATTTCAGCAACTCCGCCGCGGTGACGATCGACTGGGCGATCTCGCCGATTTTCTTTTTTTCGCGCATCGCGGTCGATCGCAGCAGCACATAGGCCTCGTCTTCGGTAAGCCCCTTCAGCTTCATCAGGATGCCTTTGGCGCGATCGATCACCTTGCGATCCTCGAGCGCGGATTTGGTGCGCTCCAGCTCGTCCTGCAACTTCGAGAAGGCGTTGAAGCGCGAGATGCAGAGATCGAGAATCGGCTTGATGCGTTCCTTCTTCAGCCCGTCGACGATGTAAGCGGAAACGCCGGCATCGACCGAGGCCTGGATCGACGCGGAGTCGCTCTGGTCAACGAACATCGCAATCGGCCGGCGCACCGCGCGGCTGACCTGGAACATCTGTTCCAGCACGTCGCGGCTGGGGTTTTCAAGATCGATCAGGATCACGTCGGGATCGAGGGCGTAGATCCGGGCCAGCAGATTATGCATTTCGCTGATATGCGTGACACCGGTGAAACCGGCCTCCCGCAACCCCTCTTCGAGGATCGCGGCCCGAATCGGGCTTTCGTCGACGATGACGATTTTGGGAGACTGGTCAGCGGCCATCGATCACTCGCATTCCGGCAAAAATATCCATAGCACGCTCAAACACAGCATAAAGCCTTGTAATTATGAGCCATTAGGACTAGCTCCAGCCATCAATCAGGCAGTTTAAACATGCACCAGGCCGCGGCGCCCAAAGTCAGCTTTGTATCCTTGGGATGCCCCAAGGCGTTGGTGGATTCCGAGCGTATTATCACGCGGCTGCGCGCCGAGGGTTACGAACTTGCGCGCAAGCATGACGGCGCCGATCTCGTCATCGTCAACACCTGCGGCTTCCTCGATAGCGCCAAGCAGGAATCGCTCGGCGCCATCGGCGAGGCGATGGCGGAGAATGGCAAGGTGATCGTCACCGGCTGCATGGGGGCGGAGCCCGAGCAGATCGAGGCGGCCTATCCCGGCGTGCTCTCCATTACCGGCCCGCAGCAATATGAGAGCGTGCTCGATGCCGTGCATCGCGCGTTGCCGCCGCTGCACAATCCGCATCTCGACCTGGTGCCGCCGCAGGGCATCAAGCTGACGCCGCGGCACTATGCCTATTTGAAGATTTCCGAAGGTTGCAACAACCGCTGCAGCTTCTGCATCATTCCAAAGCTGCGTGGCGATCTGGTGTCGCGCCCGGCCAACGACGTGCTGCGCGAGGCTGAAAAGCTGGTCAACGCCGGCGTCAAGGAATTGCTGGTCATCTCGCAGGACACCTCGGCCTACGGCGTCGATATCAAATATGCATCGAGTCCGTGGAAGGACCGCGAGGTCCGCGCGAAATTCTTCGATCTCGCAAAAGAGCTCGGTGAGTTCGGCGCCTGGGTGCGGCTGCAATATGTCTATCCCTACCCGCATGTCGACGAGGTCATCGGCCTGATGAATCAGGGCAAGGTCTTGCCCTATCTCGACATTCCGTTTCAGCACGCGAGCCCTGAGATACTCAAGCAGATGAAGCGTCCGGCGGCGCAGGACAAGACGCTGGCGCGGATCAAGAAGTGGCGGGAGGAATGTCCTGAGCTGACGCTGCGCTCGACCTTCATCGTCGGTTTTCCCGGTGAGACCGATTCCGATTTCGCCTATCTGCTCGACTGGCTCGACGAGGCCGAGATCGATCGCGTGGGCTGCTTCAAATACGAGCCGGTCGCCGGGGCTTCCTCGAACGCGCTCGGCAATCCCGTGCACGAAGAAATCAAGCAGCAGCGCTGGGACGCCCTGATGGCGCGGCAGCAGAAAATCTCCGCACGCCGCCTGAAGCGCAAGGTCGGCACAAAGCAGCAGGTCATCATCGACGAGGTCGGCCCGACGGTGTCGAAGGGGCGCTCCAAGGCCGACGCGCCGCAGATCGACGGCGCGGTTTACGTCTCAAGCCGCCGCCCGCTGCGCATCGGCGAAATCGTCACCGCGAAGATCGAACGATCAGACGAATACGACCTGCACGGCAGCGTGGCCGGCTTCTAGCTGCTCGCTTTTCAGTAACCTACAATCAACGCTCGCTAGAGGCCAAATCCGGAAATAAGGCGCATGTCCAAAATCCGAATGGTTCACCTGTCCGACATCCACTTTGGTCAAGAGGACAAGGATGGCACGTTTCATCATCAGGAAGACGTGCGTGACGCCGTTACGCGCGACTGCGAGGTGATGCGCAACAAGTTGGGGCCAGCCAACGGCATTCTTGTGACCGGCGATATCGCCTACGCGGGTAAAAAAACTGAATACGACCGAGCCGGCATTTGGTTGGACAAAATCTGTGACATTGTAGGCTGCGAACGGCGCGCTGTTCACATTATTCCTGGAAACCATGACGTCGACCGATCGAGGATCGACTATGGTGTCGAGCGCATGCATAAGGATTTTCGTGAATGTTCCGCTGGTGACGTCGATAAGATACTGACAAAAGTGCTGGGAACTGATCCAAAAGAACTCAGCACAAGCGCCGTGGCGTTCTTCGAGAAGCTGGCGGCATATCGCGAATTCTCAAATCGGTATGAATCCGATTTTCAAAGTGAACGACGCCCCGTCTGCATCAAGGAAATTAAGTTCGCAACAGGCCATATCCTAAGATTTTTTGGGATGACAAGCGTGCAAGTTTGCGATGCGAACGATGCGAAGGGCACAATGGTTCTTGGCAGCAGCCAGTACATTTTCAAGCAAGAGAGCAATGTCGAGTATGTTGTGATGTGCCATCACCCGCTCCATTGGTTCAAAGACGAAGGCAACGCGTTGCCTCGCATACGAACGCGAGGGCGTGTCATCCTTGCGGGACATGAACACCAACCGCGCTTTCGCAAGATTATGGAAGCGGGTACGGAATACCTCATGTTGGATGCCGGAGCGACGACTCCGCCAGGAAGCGAGCAGCGTTCACCCTTTTGCTACAACTGGCTAGAATTCGAGCTGACGGAAGCGAATGGAAGCTTCTCGCTCAGCGTCTCGGTGTTTCCGCGCAAATGGATACATGAAAAGGCAGAATTCGACGAAGATCGGGAGCGGACCGATGGCGCTGGGTTTGAGCAGTTCACCGTATCGTGCCGAAACTATGCCAAGATTGAGGAGCCTCCACCCGTCGAGGCGGTGTCGGCGACTCCGGTCGGCGTAAATGAAGAGGAGATCGCAACCATGCCGGATGAAGAGCGGTTTGCAAAACTCCTTTATTTCTTCTGGCGGTATCTCGATTGGCGTCAAAGGTACGCCGTGCTAGCGAAGGTGGATGTACTTCCGAAAGGGCTCGAACGGCCAATGCCACAGCTTGTGGAGCGCGGCGCGCTTTCGACGGCGCGGGATAGAAATAAACTTGCCGATATCTGGAATGAAGTCATGACACATGTTCCAGAGGCAGAGCGACAACAAAATCCATTCTGAGACGGAGGGGGAAATGCTTTCAAAAGTTTTTGAGTGGAGCCGAATTGTTCATCCGGCACCTGAGGACGACTTTGTAACGAAACGCACAGCAGTTATTGCCGCCTTGGCGGACGCATTTTCTACAACCCCTGAACGCATGGTTGATTGCGCTTGCATTGCGTCTGCTGGTCTCACAGCGCGGTTCGTTCAGGACACACCGATCATTTCTGAAGTGATCGCAGCAATAAAGAAGGAACAGCCTGCAACGCCAGAAGCGTTAAGTCAAAATCTATTGAATATTCGATCCTGCTGCGCGCTTGTAGTAGGTGAAATTGCTGAGAGACAGAGGAAGAAGGGCGGCCGCTCGACCAATGTCGATGCCATGGTGGGAGTCGTTTCGGCCGCACTTGCGAACCGGCGAGCGCCTACGGAAAAGTACCTACGTGAAATGCAGAGCGAGTTATTGGGGGTTTGCCGAGTCGTTGCGGGCACCTCGGCAACGCATCGGCATCAGCGCTACCGCTTGTTATCTTATATCAATCAAATCCAGGAGGCCGCCGACGTTCCGGCTTTCTGGAAAGAAGCTAAGAAACCGTTCTCATCTTTGGCCAATGCGATCGAGGCGAACGAGGCAGTAACGCGAGAGGAACTTGACACGCTATGGTGGGCTTTTAATGGAATGTCGACCGGTGCTGGAAGCGCGTTCGTCGATATGCCGCCAGGGCTGGTTGCGCTCGATAGCGCAACGGAGCTTGCTGATCTCGTTTTAGTCCCACCGTTACCAAATACACAGTTCTTGCTTAGTCGCGTTTTGAAGGTGGGCAGACAGGCGCAAGACCTTGAAGATAAAAACCTCAAGGACCTATTGGGCCAGTGGGACACTGAAGCGGCAAGACGGTACGTGATAGACGACGAACAGGTTACCGCGCTTGTTCAACACAATCCGGCCGTGTTTCCTCTTTCTTGGGTCTGCCTGCGGATAGCTGAGGGGGCGTCTTTCTTGTCTGACATGAAGAAAGCCACAGGATGGGACCCCGCCGGAAAAATCCGACCTGACCGCCTTGCTTTTCAAGCATTTCAGGAAAAGGTTGCCCTGTATCTGTATCAGAATGCCGAGTGATCCATGCGGCTTTCCTGTTCTAAAGAGGATTGCACTGTAGCGGCGACGGGCACCTGCGTGTTGCTTAACAAGCCGCCTGAGACATGTCCTCACGCCACCATTCTGGATAACGGTGAATCGCGGTCGGTAGACCACGATGAAGCTGTTGTTGATCAATCGCCGCAGAGTGAGGAAGTTGGCCGAGCCTTCTTTTCCGGCTTCGAGCTAGGAACGTCAGATGCAGCAGAAGTCATGCGCGCAAACTACGGCACTGTCATCGCCGTGCTCGGCCAATACGACACTGGCAAGACATGTTTTCTCGCCTCGCTCTACCTGATGGTTGCATGTCGGGGCATAGGTGACGATCTGGGGTTTGCAGGAAGCTTGACCTTGAATGGCTTCGAAGCACGGGCACGGCGGCTGCGCGAGTGGAGCAATGGGGCTCTCCCCAAGCAACTCGTCGACCATACGGTCCTGGCCGATCCGCGAAAGCCAGCTCTCCTACATATGGGACTGCGCGAACGATCGGGAGCCAAGCGGCGTTATGATCTCTTGATTACGGATCTCCCTGGGGAATGGTCGACCGACCTTATCAAAGATGCTGGCGTTGCCGACCGCTTTGCCTTTTTAAGGCGAGCTGATGGTATTGTGATCGCCCTTGATGGGCCGATGCTGAAGGGGCCTGAGCGCCACGCCGCGGCGCAGAACGCGAAGTTGCTTGTTAGTCGATTGGCAGACACGCTGAACGTCGACAGGTCACTTCCCTTCATATTGATGGTTACCAAGGCCGATGAAATCGGCATGGCGGTGCCAAGCATCGTTGGGTCGATTGAAGCGCACGCGACAAAGGTAGGCTTTGCTCCAAAAGTAATTCCGGTAGCAGCTATTTCGCGCTCTCCTGCGACAGTGAAGTCCGGCACAGGCGTCATGGATGTTCTTGAATCCATCTTGGGAAGAGAGGCTGCTTGGAAGGCGCCGGAACCTGCCTACATGCAAATTCCTGGCGGTCGAAATTTTGCGCGAGTTCGAGGTTGAATATGAACGCGAACCCTACGCCAATCTCTTCGGTCGTTTTGGTCGGCGGCCCCGACAGTGGGAAGAGCAATTATATTTTCCGCCTTTGGCTTGCGATGAATCAAGGGGGTGGGAAGATACGGTGTGATGGCCTGCCCGACCATTTGGACTACCTACAGGCCGGAAGCCAGTCATTGCTGAAGGGCGAGTTTGCGCAGCACACTCCGCATGACGTTTTCAGCGAAAACGTCATTCCGTTCAAGATTGGGGAGGGAGACCACGCACATTCTGGAAATCTGATTGTTCCGGATTGTTTCGGCGAAAGATGGCTGTCCATCTTCCGCAAACGAGAATGGAGCCAAGAATGGGAGGATCGTATCTCTCAGCCGTGTGGCATTCTGATGTTTGTACGCGCCGCCTCCGATCAAATAGTCGGTCCGCTTGACTGGATAAAATGCGAGCAAATGTGGGGCACGCCCGTTGGGGACGCCAATGGGCAAGAGCTGGTTGTTCCAACACAGGTGGTAATGACAGACTGGCTACAGTTCTTTGATGAGGCGTTTGCGGAACGATGCGACAGTGGCTTTCGGCCGAAAGTTGCGATGGTCGTTTCGGCATGGGACCGCGTGCCCAAAGACCGTCAGGGGGCAGGTCCAGCTGCGTTTCTGTCCGAAGAGTTTCCACTCCTTTCGCAGTTTGTAGAAGCGAACGACGACAAGTTTGACTTCGCGGCGTTCGGAGTGACTGTGGCGGGTGGTGACTTCGACCATGAGCCCCAATTCAAAGCGCAAAGTCTAAATCAAGATGATCCACTTTCGGGTGGATACGTGATGCATGAACTTGGTGGAGTGCCCACGATCGTAAAAGATATGACACTGCCCATCTCTTGGATCATGGGCTTCGAAGCGGAAAGGCAGAGCTAGAAAATCGTGTCATTCCCGCGCGTTCATCAATTGCTCCACGGATATCGAAACGGCCACGAGTTGTTGGCTGGGAGCGTCAAACTGTCTTCGGCCGATTCTGAACTCGTCGCTCGTTTGAGTGATTTATCCGGCACGCTTCAGAGTGATGTGCGGTTTTATCCGTACGTGACGGCCTATCCCCTTCCATCAGGAACGCACTATGCCATTGCTCGAACCTGGCTGGATAAGGAAGCGCCTCGAAGTGGTTGTGTGCTGACTCGAACCGCACTCGTTGCGATGTTAGATTGGCAAAGGGGCGATATCAGCATGGCCGGTGTGCTGGAGATGCTTTCGCCTCCTAGTCGCGACAATACGAGTTCAATTCAGCATCCACTATCGATTGAAACCGATTTGTTTCCGTCTTCCGGCACGTCTGTTCCAGGGAGGGAAATAGAAGCGTTTGTGGCGAAGTACTTTGGTGAAGGTATTAGGCCCATCGTCTGGCTGCGGGATGGTGGCTCGGATGACATTTTGGTGTCGATTTCACGCGTATTGTGGCCACAACTTCGAAGGCGCTTTGCTGCGTGCACCTTAAGCTTGCAGCCGAGGAACTTGGCGGATGCTCCGTTCGATCTGCTCTTTGCTCCAACGGCAGTCTATTCTCGATTTTCGAAAATTGGACGCGAGAATTTCATCGAAGCATCTAATCTCGGCAAATCGCGCCAGGGACGCGAGGAATGGATGGTGGAGTTGGCGCGACTGATTTCTGCGTCAGGATCGCCACCAGTTACATACGATGCGGCGGACCTTAGTAATGCTCTGGGCCCAGAACCGACATCCATTCGATGGCTCTATTTACTGAACGATCTGCGGTCGAGAACGAAGCAATCACCCACTGCGGCGCTTGGCGCAATGGACGTCGTAGAACGATTATGCTCGGAACCTACATCGGAGGCGGAACTCAAGGAGTCGGTTGCGCAGTCGGCGCTATTGGCGGCCGATCAAATAGAAGACGCCCGACCAGCCTTGTCATTCTTGCAGCTTGTCTGTGAGAGGTTATCGCACTCGCCGTATTCGAGGGTTAGCGAACGGATTTTGGAGGATTTGCGGTTTCGCGTTGAAAAACGGGCACACAAGGCGCTTGATCAAGCACTTGCAAGTTACGAGGAACTTATGGGACGAACAAGCGCAGATGATCGCGCGCGACGCTCGTTCCAAATGGGGATAGTTGATGGCATTAAATGGCTGGGAGAGACCAACTCATCCGATCTGATTATTTTGCACAACTTTGACGGTGCAGCTGCTGATATTGTTCCACTTCATTCAGAAATCGGCCGAAGCTACTTAAAGCTTCGGGCGAATGCAGAATTTCGACCATCAACAGACCTCATACGCTGGCTTAAAAATCGCGCTCGCGACGTAAATTGGACTGAGTGGGCAACCACGCTGGGTTCGATAGACGATGGTGCAACCGTTGACAGTCAACTTTTCGGTGAGTGCCTTTCCCGACTGTCCAGTGAGGGCGTCGGCATCTTTCTCGACCAAACGAGAAATGCAAAAGTAAGCGACGAGCTAGCGGATGCAATCGAGACGCACCTTGTTCCAACAAATTCGTTGTTGGTACGCCGGTGGGCATTTAGTTTGCAGCCGCAATCAGAAGTAAGTTCGCGCATTGCCAGCGCGACGTTTGATCTGTCTTTGGCTGGTCTTGTTGAACTGTTGGAATACGAGCCGACGGATCGCGCCGCAAAAATTGCCGTTCTCATAGAACTTCTAGGGCGCTTACCACGGCATGGCCGGCTCCCTGACTGGCTTTTTGGCGCATTTGGTCAAAGTCGACGTCTAATGGTGGAGCTTGTTCAGACAGGCTCCGACAAGTCCGGTCGAGCAAGCGAGATAGTCTGTTGGATTTTGCGTGAACGGCCCAATCTAGCTGACGAAGAGCTGGATATGTTGCTGCCCGAGTTGGAAAACTTGGCGGACAGGCAAGTGATGGAAGCGCTGGTGCCGCTTCTTGTTCGTTCGATCCTATTGGGGACGTTACGCGGCAAACGCAGTATTAATGATCTCAAACGTATTGACCACATGCCAATTCTCTCAACGTGGCTATCGGAGGTCGACGGGTCACGGCTCGCGAGCCTGTTTAGCGAAGAAATCGCGCAAAGCAGAGACAGATATGACCGCGCGTGGCTTGTACTGGCAGACGCTCCTGAAGCTCTCTATCGCTCGCGAAGGCTCGCAACCATTACGATAATAAGCCAACTGCTCAGACAGTCGCATGTTAGCTGGTCTCATGAAATTTCCGGTTCTTGGCGCGTAGTTCTTGGTCGGGCAAAAGCCCTTTGCGAACCGCGCTACTACATACGCCACTGTGTTCAAGCGTTAGGATTTTCGCTTGCAAGCACTCGCTTGCCGGTTAGTGCCGTCGTCCGTTCTGCTTTTCCGGATGTGTACGAGACGGTTGTCGAAGAATCCCCTTACAATGATGAAGCCAACAGCCTTGTTTCTTACGATTGGGACCGTGCGAAGGGCTTACGACGAACCTTGGTGGATTCATTCTATCAATCGAGTTGGCCGGAAGGTGATCTGGCGCTGACTGCGGCAGAATCCTTTGGCTTGAGAAAGCTCTTCCGGCGCGTATGGCGAAAATGGTCTGGTGAAGAATATGTGGCACGTATGATTGCTGACTTGCGACGACGGGATGAACCTTTAGCTAACTCATGTATGCTCGAATTGCTCGCGTATTACCAAAAGCCAAATTTCTATGAGCCGTGGGACTAAATTGCATTCGGTGCTTATGCTACCTGCAAAAATGCAGCGCAGGCGACCGGAGGACGCGTCTTTGGCGGCACCTCACTTGACAGCGCCCGCCATTCAGCTGTATGTGCGCGCCCATGACATTCACCCGGACCATTTCCCGCGCAGCTTTCCGTCGTCGCTCGTTCGACGATGATGGGCTGCGCCGTGTCCGACGACAGAGCTGAACAGACAGATCAGCTTCACGTTTTCGAGAAGGCCGCACCCCAAGTGCGGCCTTCTTTTGTTTTGGCCGGCCTTTCCAACCAACCGCAGGAGTTTTGACATGACTAATGCCACACATCCGTTCGACGCGCTGATGGAGATCACGGCGCGCCCGCCGGCCGTGTTCGTCCGGGGCGAAGGCTCCTGGTTGTGGGACGACACGGGAAAACGCTATCTCGATTTCGTGCAGGGCTGGGCGGTCAATTGTCTCGGCCACTCGCCACAGGTAATCGCCGAAGCGCTTGCCGAGCAGGCAAAGCTGCTATTGACGCCGAGTCCTGCGTTTTACAACGCGCCCAGCCTCAAACTGGCAAAGGCGTTGGTCGATCAAAGTTGCTTCGACCGGGTGTTCTTCACAAACTCCGGTGCTGAAGCCAACGAAGGCGCCATCAAGCTCGCCCGCAAATACGGCGCGCTGCACCGGGGCGGCGCCTACGAGATCATTACGTTCGAGGGCGCGTTTCACGGCCGTACGCTGGCGACCATGTCGGCGTCCGGCAAGAAGGCTTTTGAGCCGTTGTTCGAGCCGAAGGTATCAGGTTTTCCGAAAGCCAGGCTCAACAGTTTCGCCTCGGTGAAGGCGCTGGTCAATGACAAGACCATCGGCGTGATGCTGGAGCCGATCCAGGGTGAATCCGGCGTCTGGCCCGCGACGGATGAATTTTTGCGCGAACTGCGGGCGCTGACCAAAGAGCACGGCCTGCTGCTGATTTTCGACGAAATCCAGACCGGCATGGGCCGCACCGGCAAGCTGTTCCATTATGAGCACGCCGGGATCGAGCCCGACATCATGACGCTCGGCAAGGGAATCGGCGGAGGCGTACCGCTCGCCGCCCTGCTCGCCACCGAAGCGGCTTCCTGTTTCGAGCACGGCGATCAGGGCGGCACGTTCAATGGCAACCCGTTGATGTGCGCCGTGGGGCTCGCGGTCCTGAGCCAGGTCGGCACTCCGGGCTTTCTACAATCGGTTGCAGACACCGGATTGTTTCTGGCGAGCGAGTTGCAGCGAATAGCGGCGCGGCATGGCCTTGGCGGGGTGCGTGGCAAAGGCCTGCTGCTGGCGCTCGATCTGAAACGCCCGATCGCAACCGCCATCGTCGCGCAAGCGATGCAAGATGGCCTACTGCTCAACGCGCCGCAGCCGGACGCGCTGCGCTTCATGCCGGCGCTAAACGTCACGCGCGAGGAAATTTTCGAGATGATCGACGGGCTGGACGCGGTGTTGGCGAAAATTGGCGCGGCAGTAGACCGCGCCAGCTAGCGGCAGGCAATCATTATTCCATCGTTCGAACATCGTGGTGTGCGGACCTGGAGTGTATAAACTACGTTTCCGCTAGTTTTTCGGCGATATCGATAACCGTGCGGCGTAAAGCCTGATTCTTGATCTTCAACATGGCCTTGATGATGGCGACACCGTCTTTCGTGGCCATGAACGTTGAGGACGGTTTGCCGGCGGTCGTCTGGTCGCTGTTGATGCTCACGTAAAATTCCATGACGTCGCATTCGAGCGCTTCGGCGATTTTGAGCAACCGCCCGGCGCCGATACGGTCGGCGCCCTTTTCATATTTCTCAATCTGCTGGAGCGTGACGCCAACAGCCTTTCCGAGAAAAGTTTGGCTCATCTTGGCTTGAATGCGGCGCGACCGCACCCGCTTACCAATCAGGATATCAATGTCAGCGGCAGGGCGAATTTTCCGGCTCATGGCGATTCTTTCTGGTTAAGGCAGCAGCGGCGGAGGCGAAGCGCGGGGCTTTGAGACGACATCGCGGAAATTATCTCCGGTTCTTTTTCTTTGCGGCTTTGGCGATTTCATCGACCAGTTCGGCGACGCACCGCCGGATCGCTCGATCGGTGATGTCCGCGTAGGAGGTCAACAATTTGAGCGCGTTCGGGTCCGTAATAAGCCCGACCGGAGCAACACTTCCCGTCCCCTTTCCGGGAGACGTATCCGCATAGCCTTTGAAGAGAACGCTGATCGGGATGTTGAATATCTCGGCGATCTGCGGAAGGCGGCCGGCCCCAACCCGGTTCGCACCCTTTTCGTATTTCTGCACCTGCTGAAACGAGACGCCGAGTCGCTCCCCAAGTTCACTCTGGGACATCCCCGCGATCAGCCGATGCGCACGAATGGACTTGCCGATTTGAGTGTCTGCGGAATTTGGCCGCCTTTTCTTTGTCGTTGAGGTTCGGGCCATTCCGATCGGGCGGTCCTCGGAGGGGTTTGTCTGTTTTTTCATTGAAGAAATTGCACGACCTGCGGGGGTGTTTGTTCATCCGGTGCAATCTTAGATATTTTTTCTTCAAGCCGTTCTGCTCGTTTGTAGATAGAACAGCGGGTCATCCACCACCTACTTTCCGCGTGCGTGTCGCGGTTGTCGGCGGTTTTCCGGCATACTCCCGAGCGTCCTTTGCTACTGCGGCGTCCCTCGGGAAAAGATTTCGCTCGGTCAGTTCAACGCTGGCGTTGAACGGCGGTACGTATTGCCACCTTCCGCCTGCCGAGCAGATTCGATCTATTCTCCACTACCTGACGTAGAGAGGAGACAAGTTGTGGAACATAAGATGAGGGCTATCACCCCGGACCACAATCAAATCCGCTGCGAGGTCGTGACGACGTACGAGCAAATGCTACACGCGTACGCCATTCGCAGTATTTGCTTCATGGAAGAACATGGCGTCAAAGCGCAGCAGACGTTCGACGGCAATGATTACCAAGCCACGCACGTAATCGTTTATTCGGACGACGAGCCGATTGGCACCCTTCGCATCCGCTGGTTCGGGGATTTCGCCAAGTTTGAACGCACTGCTTTTCGTGGGGCGTACCGCAATATCCACACGCTGAAGGCAGCAGCCGACTTCTCCTTCGACCACGTCGCCCGCAAGGGATTTGACAAGGTCATTACCCATGCCCAGCCGAAGTATGCGCGGCTGTGGAGAATGATTCTTGGATTTAAGAATGCCGAGGGCAAGAGCCCCATCTACTTCGACGGACACGCAGAGCCTTACATCGAACTAGTTAAGAACCTGACGCCTCCGGCGAACGTGATCTCTGCAAGTACAGATTCCGTTGTTCTGTTTCGAACCGAAGGTTTCTGGGATACGCCTTCGAAATTCGAGGCGGTCGTCCAGTGAAGGAAACTTGCTTAGGGAAATTCTCAACGGGCTGCCGCCGCTGGATCGGCTAGAGGAGCTGACGTCGTCGTGGACTTTTACCGATCGCAACTTAAGCAAGTGGTCGCCATCCATCAGGCAATGTTTCAAAAGTTGTTGTTCGAGGAGAACTCAGCAATAGGACCGGATTTGGCCGAACTATTTCAGGATGTCGGAAAAACCTATCTTAAAATCTCGGAACGGATCAGCGAGAATTACTCCCATCGCTCTCTTCAAGATTAAACATTCTCCTAAATCCGACATCGTGCCCGCTGGACGCATTATTAAGTTTGAACTCGTCGCTGAACCAAGGATTATTGCCGCCGAAAACTTCGCTAAGCCAATCGAAGACGAGGCGAACCGGTCGGGCATTCAAACGCTCGGTAAGCACGACTAGAAAAAAAGGGACTGAAATTCTCAAGCCAATTTCTAACGGCATCGCACATGGCTCGATCAGTGTGTAGCTGCCGAGCAAACCGATCCCGAGGCCAGATTTCACAAGCATGCCGTATGCGAACGAGTTGTCGCAATAATGCGCAACGCGCCCGCGCGACACGGCGTGTTGCCAGCCATCCCACAGGCCCGTTTTGGCGAGGTAATATTCCGACTGAATGAAACGATGTTGTTCCAGATTCGAGGCGGTCGGAAGCCCATGGTTCCGGATATAGTCTTTCGCGACTATCGGAATGAAATGAAGCTGGCCGAGTTTTCTGAATTGGAGATGGTTTGACACGCTGGGACCAAATCCGAGCATGATGTCCGTTTGATTTTCCCGCAAGTCGATATGGTTGAGTGGACTTTTCAGATGCAACTGGATTTTTGGATACTGCGCGGAAAACTGCACGAGCGCGGGAGCGGCAAAGAAGGCATTCAGTCCGTCCGTGATGCTGACGCGCACAATACCTTCCGCTTCACGGGTCTCCGCTTTCAAATCGCTAGTGATGGAAAAGAGGGTGTGGTCTAGTCGCGACAAGGCTTGTGCTAGGGCTTCTCCCTTTTGAGTGAGTTTGACGCCGCGTGGGGTCGAGATGAAAAGCTGCGACCCCACCACGTCCTGTAGACGCTTGACTTGCCGGCTTACCGTCGGCTGACTTGTGTTGGTGATCTCCGCGGCCCGGTTGAACGACTTGGTCTTGGCCACCGCAAGAAAGACACGTAGTTCGCCCCAGAACTGTCCGCTCAGGAGCGTTTCCTCATCGAGCGGGCTTTTGTTGAGAGACTGCTGTTCCTCGTCGAATGGGAGCATGGCTTCCCCTGATGGATGGTGTGGTGACGCACAGCTTATCCGTGTCGTCGGCCACGAGTCTACTCACGAGTGGCATGGTCGCGCTCGACCGAGCATCGTCGCATCTGGCTTCGCCGGCCGGGCTCGGCCACTAGCTAACGATCCCTCAGATCCTACGGCCTCAGGATCGCCGCCCCCGTGGTCGCCCGCCCTTCCAGATCGATATGCGCCTTGGCGGCGTCCTTCAGCGCATAGGCGTGATTGATCGGCACGTGCAGCTTGCCGTTGATCACGGCCGCGAACAGCGTATCGGCGCCCTCCAGCAGTTCCGAGCGCTTGCCGACGTAGTCGTTCAGCTTCGGCCGCGTCGCGAATAGCGAGCCGTGATTGTTCAACTCGGCGATCGAGAATGGCGGCACCGGCCCCGACGCGTTGCCGAAACTGACGAACAGGCCGCGCGGCTTCAGGCACGACAGCGACCCCGGGAACGTGGTCTTGCCGACGCCGTCATAGACCACGTCGCACAACTCGTTGCGGCTGATCTGTTTTACCCGCGCGACAAAGTCCTCGTCGTTGTAGAGAATGACGTGATCGCAGCCATTGGCCAGCGCGAGATCGGCCTTGGCCTTCGAGCCGACGGTGCCGATCACATGCGCGCCGAGCGCCTTGGCCCACTGGCACGCCAGCAAGCCGATGCCGCCAGCCGCGGCATGGATCAGCACGCGATGTCCCGGCTCGACCTTAAAAGTCTTGTGCAGCAGGTACCACACCGTCAGCCCCTTCAGCATCAACACCGCGCCCTGCTCGTAGGTGATGTGATCGGGCAGTTTTACGAGCTTGTCGGCGGGAATATTGCGTTCTGTGGCGTAACCGCCGAGATTAAAATAATAGGCGACACGGTCGCCGGGATGAAAATTGGTGACGCCGGGGCCGACGCTAAGAACCTCGCCGGAGGCTTCGTTGCCGGCGATGAACGGCAGCGACGGCGCCTTGTAGAGGCCGGTGCGAAAATATACGTCGATGAAGTTGAGGCCGACCGCGTGCTGGCGGATGCGGACCTCGCCGGCTCCCGGCGCCGGTACATCGACGGCCTCATAGGTCAGGACTTCCGGTCCGCCGACTTGATGTACGCGCACAGCCTTGGTCATTGCTTGTTCTCCCTAATTTTCTTGGCCTCAAGCGATAGCCATTGAGGCTTCGTTGTCAACTCCGCCCACTCCGATGCGGCGGTTAGGCGGCCTTTTTGCGGTTGCGTTTGGCCAGCACGTTGAAGAATTCGACGGCGGCCGAAAACACGATGGCGAAATAGATATAGCCGCGCGGGATGTGGAATTTGAATCCATCCGCCACCAGCGCCACGCCGATCAGCACCAGAAACGCCAGCGCCAGCATCTTGGTGGTCGGATGTTCCGCCACGAATTTCGCCACTGGTCCCGACGAAACGTACATGATCACGCAGGCGATGATCACGGCGGCGACCATGATTTCGAGATCCTGCGCCATGCCGATCGCGGTGATGATGGAATCCAGCGAGAACACCATGTCGATGATGATGATCTGCACGATCACCCAGAAGAACGCGCTGGGGTGGGGCGTCGATTCGAGGTCCTCCTCGCGCGACTCGACCTCGGTATGAATTTCGTGCGTCGCCTTGCCGATCAGGAACAGCCCGCCGCCGATCAGGATGATGTCGCGCCATGACAGCGCCACGCTTTTCACCGTAATAACCGGCGCGGTCAGTCCGATCAGCCACACCAGCAGGCTGAGCAGCAGGATACGAAACACCAGCGCCAGCGCGAGACCGATCTGACGCGCGCGTTTCGCCTGCCGCGGCGGAATGCGCGAGACGATTACCGAGAGGAAGATTACGTTGTCGATGCCGAGCACGATCTCCAGCGCCGTCAGGGTCAACAGCGCGGCCCACGCCTCCGGACTCGTGAGTAATTCGATCATGCGCTGGCCGGCCTCATCAGGCGGATCACGGCGTCGCTGGCCACCACATAGACCGCGATCGCGCACAGGGCGATGGTCACGGGCATCGCGACGTTGAAATCGTAAGTGAGTGTCACGATCGCGAGCAGCGCCCAGACGCCCATCAGCGACAGCGTCAGGCCGCGCAGGCGCGTCACGCGAACCGGATGGATGACGTTGAACGGCACGAATGTCAGCACAATGAGTGCCGCGACGCCGAGACTCGAAAGCGCCGGCGGCATGTGCAGCAGGAACAGATAAAACGCCACCGCATTCCACAGCGCCGGGAATCCGCGAAAATGGTTGTCAGGCGTTTTCATGCGGCGGTCCGCGAAATACAACGCACCGGTCACTACAATGCCGGCACCCAATAACGGCGCCGCCAGCGGCAGCAGCAGGCCGCTTGCGGTGATCGCATAGGCCGGCACGAACACGTAAGTGACAAAATCCACCACGAGATCGAGCACCTCGCCCGACCAGTCCGGCTGCACCCGCACCACATCCAGCCGCCGCGCGATCGGTCCGTCCAGCGCGTCGATCACAAGGGCTACGCCAAGCCAGGCAAACATCGCGGCCCAATGCTCGCGCACCGCCTCGAGCAGCGCGATCAGGGCAATCCCCGCCCCCATCGCCGTGAAAACGTGCACGGAGAATGCGGCGGCGCGCATTGCCCTGGATGTCTCTGGAAAGTCTTGCTGGTTGGATTGGCTCATTGGTCCGGCTGCTTATCAGGAATCGCCTGCAATTGCACATTGGGCCTTGCGGCGTTCCGCCGCGCGGATCACGGGGAACATGAGCGCGCTTGAAAACGCCGCCGCAAACGTCAATTGTCATTTCATGAATGATAATTCTCCGGATCAAAGCGCTTACGACGTTGCCGTAATCGGCGGCGGACCCGCCGGCCTCGCTGCGGCGATCGCGCTCGCGGATGCCGGCGCCAGCACCGCATTGATCGCGCGGCGCGTGCCGTATGGCGATAACAGGACCACGGCGCTGCTCGGCGGTTCCGTCGATTTCCTCGGGCAGTTGGATGTCTGGCGCCGCTGCGAGGACAAGGCGGCGTCGCTGCGGGTGATGCGGCTGGTCGATGATACCGGCCGCCTGATCCGCGCGCCGGAAGTGCGGTTTTCGTCCGACGAAATAGGTCTCGATGCCTTCGGCTACAACATCGAAAACCGCGTGTTGATGACGGCGCTGGAAGAGCGCGCCGCCGAGCTTCCCGGTCTGATCAGGTTCGATGATGAGGCGGAAAGCGTCAGCCCCGATGATGCGCATGCTTCAATCCAGACCCGGCAGGGGCAGTCGCCCTCCGCGAAGCTTGTGGTCGGCGCCGATGGCCGGCAGTCGCTTTGCCGTGCAGCCGCCGGCATCGAGGTCAGGCGTCGCGATCTCAACCAGGCCGCGCTGACGTTCAATGTCACCCATTCGCGGCCGCACCGAAACATCTCGACCGAGTTTCACACCCCGCAGGGGCCGCGCGTATTCGTGCCGCTGCCGGGAAACCGGTCGAGCGTGGTGTGGGTCACAACGCTTAAGGAGGCCGAACGTTTGAAGGCGCTAAGCGACGGCGAATTGTCCGAAGCCGTCGAGCGGCAGTCTTACTCGATCATGGGCCGGATCGGCGTCGAACCCGGACGCCATCTGTTTCCACTCGCTATCGAGCAACCGAAACAATTTGCCAAGAATCGGATTGCGCTGGTCGGCGAAGCCGCCCATGTGCTGCCGCCGATCGGCGCACAGGGCCTCAATATGGGCCTTCGCGATGCCGCCGATATCGCCGACATCGCGCGCGATGCGATGTTGCAGGGCGAAGACCCCGGCTCGCCCCAGGTGCTATCGCGATACGACAGTGCCCGGCGTTCCGACGTCGCCAGCCGCACCTTCGTGATCGACATGGCGAACCGCTCGCTGCTGTCGGATTTTCTCCCCGTTCAGTCGTTGCGCGCGGCCGGGCTGCATTTGATCGGCGCGATTGGTCCGCTTCGGCGCCTTGCCATGCGCGAGGGACTGGCGCCGTCGTGGCGGCCGGCGCGAGAGCTTAAGGAAACGCCAGCTGACCCGACTTGATCAGGTACATCACGCTGGTCAGCGTGATGACGGACGCGAAGGTCCCGATCAGCACCGCGACCGAAGCCGGCTCGATCCAGGTATCGAATTGCCGGGCGATCACAAAGACGTTCAGCGCCGGCGGCAGCGATGCCATCAGCACGGCTGTCAGTGCCCACTCCGGTGGGAACGGCCCAAACAGCAACATCAGCGCGAACACGATCAGCGGATGGACCAAGAGCTTCACCGCGATGATACCAGGCACTTCCCATGGCATTCGGCTGAACGGCCGCAGCGCCACCGTGACGCCGAGCGCGAACAGCGCCACCGGCGCTGCGGCGTTTTGCAGAAACGCCAGCGTGTTCATAATTGCGACCGGAAACTCCAGATGCAGCCCAGCGGCGAGTGCCCCGGCGCAGGCCGACATGATCAGCGGATTGAGTACGATCTGCCGCACCACGATGCCGAAGGTGTGCAGCAGCGGGCGGCGCTCGCCGGTGAATGCGATCAGAAGCGGCACGATTGAAAACAGAAAGATGCTGTCGCAGCAAAAGATTAGCGCGGTGGGTGCGGCGGCTTTGATGCCGAGCACGGCCAGCGCCAGACCGGGGCCCATATAGCCGATATTGCCATAGCCGCCGGCCAGGCCCGCCAGCGCCATTTCGCGTAACGACAGTCCCCCCAATAACCGCCCCACGATCATCGCCAGAATGAACGCGGTGGCGGTGCCGAGGGTGGTGGCAATCAAAAATGGCGGGTTGTTGAGTTCCGCGAACGGGGTCTTTGACATGATGCCGAATAGCAGCGCCGGCAGCGACACATAGAGCAGAAAGAAATTCATCCAGGCAAGGCCGGTTTCCGGCAGGTTTTTGGATTTGCCGCAGGCGAACCCTATGAAGATCAACCCGAAATAGGGCAGCGCCAGATTGAGGATGTCGAGCATGGGCAGCGTGTCTTTTTCGTCGTTATCCGCCGCGAACCGGGCGTTCGGGCGGATCGGCAGCGGATAAGGTTAATTCGTCGGTTGCCTCTAGCATCGGCCACAATCATGGTCTATTCGACCAGTGATGATCAAAACGCGAACCGCCAAATTTCAGATCGGACAGATCGTTCGCCACCGGATTTTTTCGTTCCGGGGCGTGATCTTCGATATCGATCCGGTATTCAACAATACCGAGGAATGGTGGCTCTCTATCCCTGAAGACGTGCGGCCGCACAAGGACCAGCCGTTCTACCATTTGCTCGCGGAAAATTCGGAATCCGAATACGTCGCCTATGTTTCGGAGCAAAACCTGCTGCCCGACGATTCCGGCGAGCCGATCCGGCACTCGCAGGTCGCCGAGATTTTCGTCAAGGACAAATCCGGCGGCTACCGGCCGCGCAATCCCTCGCTGAATTAGAGTTCGCGCAAGAAGACTACGTCATCCTGAGGAGCCGCGCGACGCGCGGCGTCTCGATGGATGGGCAACATGCGCTGATTTCGCGTCCTTCGAGGCTCGCCGAAGACGGCGAGCACCTCAGGATGACGGTCCCGGCTTTTTCTCAACAAAAAAGGCGCCGAAACCGGCGCCCTTTTCGTTTCGCAGTGAGCGAGCCTACTTCGCGGCCGGATTGGGAGCGGCGCCCGCCGGCTGCTGGGCTTCGAGCTTTGCGCGCGCTTCAGCGGCGCGCTTCTGCAGCTCGTCCTGCAGCTTCTTCTGAGTTTCTTCAAAAACCTTCGGATCGGTCGGCGGACCGTCATAGGCCTTGGCGAATTCCGCCAGCGGCAGCGGCAGCGTCAGCGGCGCGCCGTTCGAGTTGATCGCCTGAACTACCAGATTCTGCCCCTTCTTGAGGTTGGCGATCAATTCCGGGGTGACGTCGTAATCCGACATGCAGCCATTCTGGAAGCAAATCACATACGGCGCCTGCGCCGGCGCATTGCTGTCAATGATGACGCGGGTTCCGTGAACGAGCTGCATGCCCAAGGGCAGCGTGACGCGAAGGATCTTTTTCGGCTCGCCTTCGGGCTCGATGATCACGGCGGCGATCACCGGCTGGCCGGACTCGATGCGTCCATCCTTGCCGGTGAAGCAAACCTGCTTGGCGCCGGCATCCTGGCCCTTCAGGCAGAATTTGGTCCACGGCGCATAGATCAGCTGGACCTGGTCGGCCGGCTGGCCGCCTGCGGCGGGAGCTCCGGCGGCTGGCGCGGCCGGGGCTGCCTGAGCGGCCGGCGCTGGGGCCGGTGCTTTCGGGGCGGCCTTGGGAGCGGCCTTCGGAGGAGCGGCCTTGGGTGCGGCGGCGGGCGCACCGGGAGGCGGCGCGGGTGTCTGGGCCTTCGCGTCCGGAACGAGGCATGTGGCGGTCAATGCCGTCGCCGCCAGCAGGGCCAAAACCCGCTTACGCGACCGGGCCGACGCGGCCAAGATACGGAAATTCATCGCGGAAAACCCTTTCTGAAACGGTGGCGCTCGAACCGCGACAAAGGCGCCGAAACTGCCCGCCCGCGGCGGCTGTCTCATTGCCAAATGAGGCGGTTGCGTGACAGGCCGCGCTGTCATCGTCAATTGCACGCCTTCAATACAGCGGCGGGCGAAAAGATCAATGCCGACAACCGTCTTAGGCGTGCGCAATGGGCCGGACGACTGCGGCTATGGTAAAATTGCGTGGTGAACCACACCGAATCAAACCAGCGCCTTGTCCAACGAATGAGGCCGGTTCGAAGCCGCGCGCTTATATTCGCTGCCCTCGCCTTTAGCCTGTTGCTGTCGGCGGCTGCCGGCCCCGCCGCGGCGGACCCGAGCGCTGCCATCGCCATGCACGGCGCGCCGGCGTTGCCGGGCGACTTCTCCCATATGCCCTACGCCAATCCCGATGCGCCGAAGGGTGGCCGGCTGGTGCAGGGCCTGCTCGGCACCTTCGACAGCCTCAATCCGTTCATCGTTCGCGGATTAGCGGTCCAGCAAATCCGCGGCTTCGTGGTCGAGAGCCTGATGGCGCGCGGCAATGACGAACCGTTCACGCTGTACGGTCTGCTGGCCAAAAACATCGAAACCGACGATGCGAGATCCTACGTCACCTTCCGGCTCGATCCCAAAGCCCGGTTCTCCGACGGCCAGCCGGTGCTCGCGGAGGACGTGCTGTTTTCGTGGGGCTTGCTGCGCGACAAGGGCCGTCCCAATCATCGGCTGTACTATGTGAAGGTGGTCAAGGCCGAAGCGCTGGATGAACGCACGATTCGCTTCGATCTCAGCGGCGTCAACGACCGCGAGCTGCCGCTGATCCTGGGCCTGATGCCGGTGTTGCCCAAACATGCGGTCGATGTCGCGACGTTTGAGGAAACCTCAATGACGGCGGCTGTGGGTTCGGGCCCCTATCGGGTGACCGCGGTCAGGCCCGGCGCAAGCCTGACGCTGACGCGCAATCCCGACTATTGGGGCCGGGATCTGCCGGTCAATCGCGGCTTGTGGAATTTCGACGAGATCAGGCTCGATTTCTACCGCGAGGCCAACGGCGCGTTCGAGGCCTTCAAGCGCGGCCTGTATGATTTTCGCGTCGAGACCGAACCATTGCGCTGGCATGACGGCTATGATTTCCCGGCGGCGCGTAGTGGTGAGGTGATCCGCGACGTCATCAAGACCGGCATGCCACAGCCGTCGGAATTTTTGGTATTCAATACGCGGCGGCCGGTGTTCGCCGATATCCGCGTGCGGCAGGCGCTGACGCTGCTGTTCGATTTCGAGTGGATCAACCGCAACTATTTCTTTGGGCTCTATGTGCGCTCCGGCAGTTTTTTCGCCGGCTCCGAATTGTCGGCCTACATGCGTCCGGAAGACGATCGCGAGCGCGAAATGCTAAAACCCTACGCATCGCGCATCCCGCCGGATATTCTCGACGGCAGTTACCGCCTTCCCGTCAGCGACGGCTCCGGCCGTGACCGCACCACGCTGCGCAGCGCCTTGGCGTTGCTGTCGCAAGCCGGCTACGATCTCGACGGCACCGTGCTGCGGCAGCGCTCGACCAAAGCCCCCCTCACCTTCGAGATTCTGGTGACCACGCGCGATCAGGAACGCATCGCCCTGGCGTTCCAGCGCGACCTCAGGCGCGCCGGCATCGAGGCCTCGGTGCGCGCGGTGGACGGCGTGCAATTCGACCAGCGCCGTCTGTCGTTCGATTTCGACATGATCCAGAACCGCTGGGATCAGTCACTGTCGCCGGGCAATGAGCAGTCGTTCTACTGGGGCTCTGAGGCCGCCGACAATCAGGGCACCCGGAACTACATGGGCGCGAAAGATCCGGCCATCGACGCCCTGATCGCGGCGATGCTGGAAGCGCGCGAGCGCCCCGAATTCGTGTCGGCGGTGCGCGCGCTGGACCGCGTGCTAATGTCCGGCTTCTACGCAATTCCGTTGTACAACGCCGCCGAGCAATGGATCGCGCGCTGGAATCGGATAGAACGGCCTGCAACCACCGCGTTATCCGGCTATCTCCCGGAAACCTGGTGGCGGAAGTCCGAACCCAGTCAAAAGTGACCTCGTGATCCAGACCAGCGCACCGCCAACGCTCGACGGCCTGTTTCGCCGGCTGCTGGCGCGCCAGCCGGATGCGCTGGCGCTGGGCGATCCCCTGGACAAATTGCGCGTCACCGGGCAGCCGCCGCGGCAACTGACCTTCGCGCAGGCCGACCGGGCGATTGCGGCACTCTCGGCGCATTTCGTCGAGGCGGGATTGCCGGCCAATTCGGTGATCGCGGTCCAACTCCCCAACACCATCGAATTCGTATTGACCGTGCTGGCGGCGCATCGCGCCGGGCTTGTGGTGGCGCTGCTGCCGCAGCTGTGGCGGCAGGCGGAGTTGACGGTGGCGCTCAACCGCACCGGCGCGCGCGCGGTGGTGACCATGAGCCGGATCGACGGCGTCAACCACGCTGATCTGGCCATGAACGCCGCGGTCGAGGCGTTTTCGATCCGCCATGTCTGCGGCTTCGGCAGCGACCTGCCGGAAGGCATGGCCTCGCTCGATGAGGTGATGGCCAATGGGTCCGCCACAATCCCCGCCATTCAGGATGGCCGCCGCGCGGCGATCATTTCGTTCGACGTGACGGCGGACGGTTTTCGCGCGGTGCCGCGCACGCACCTCAATCTGATCGCCGCCGGCCTCGCGATCTTCCTGGAAAGCGGCGCGCCGCAGGGCGCGGCCATGCTGTCCGCATTCTCGCCGTCCTCATTTGCCGGCATCACATCGTCGCTGGTGCTGTGGCTGCTGAGCGGCGGCACGCTGGCGCTGCATCATCCGTTCGACGGCGACGTGCTGGAACGGCAGATCGGCGAACAGGCCTGCGACGTGCTGATAGCGCCCGCGCCGCTGGCGTTGCGGCTTGCCGAGGCCGGAATGCTGTCGCGCGCGCCGGCGCTGCGCCACGTGATCGGGCTTTGGCGCGCGCCGGAACAGGTGGCATCGAGCCCCGTTTGGCCGGGCGACGGAGCCGCGCTGACCGACGTCTATCTGTTCGGCGAGGCCGGGCTGTTCGGCGCCCGCCGCGCGGACGACGGCGCGTCGGTTCCGATTAAGCCCGGGCCGCAGAGCGCGCCGCGCGATGCGGAGGATGCTTCGGTCACCGGCGAGATTCTGCTGACGCCGAAGGGAACGCTGGCGCTGCGGGGGCCGATGATTCCCGTGGCCGCCTACGCGCCGCCCGCGCCAATGAGCAATTCCCTGATCGCGCAGCCGCCGCTTGATCATGTCGATACCGGCTATGCCGCGCGGCTGGACCGCACCACCAGCACGATCTGCATTACAGCACCGCCCTCGGGCATCATGGCCGTCGGTGGCTATCGTTTCCTCGCGCACGACCTGCAGGAATGGGCCAAGCGGCTGGGACAAGGCGCGCTGCTGACCGCGTTGCCCGACCGCTTGAGCGGTCATCGCCTGGCCGGCCGCGCCCAGGACAATGCCCGGGCCCGCGAAGCGCTGTTAGAACTCGGCCTCAACCCGTTGATGTCGGAAGCGTTTCGCGATTCGCGCCCGGCGGGTTGATCGAATCAACGGCAAGCGTTGACGCGGCATTAAGCGCGGCAACTTACGCTTCACGCGTTCAACAGATCGCGCTTGCCCGAGTACCAAATGTCCCAACAAGGCCCGATCATTGTGGTGTCGTCCGCTGACGCCTCGTCCGTGGCGGCAGCGCTGTCGGAAACCAAGCTGTTTCCGGTGGTCGAGACAACCTGGTCCGAGGCCGCGCGCGCGGTCGAGCAGTTGCAGCCTGCCGCCGTGCTGGTGTCCGGCAAGACCGGAGCGGGATTTGAGGCGCTGGCCAGCCAAGTCGCCGGCATGAAGCCCTATGTGCCGCTTGTTATCGTCGATCCGCAGTTCTCATTGCCGAAGAACGCACTGCCGTTTGCGCTTGATGGCGGCGGTTTCGATCGGCTGAGTGCCCGCCTGCGCGCTGCGCTGCGCGTGCGGTCCCTGCATGCCACCGTGCTGCGCCGTATTGCCGACGATACGGCCGCATTGAGAGTGCTGACGGAAACCGATCCGATTCAAGACGCAACTGTGCTGCTGATTGGCCGAGGCGCCGCCTATCCCGCGCTGTCGGTGGCGCTGGGCGAGCGAATCGGCGTGGTCGGCGCGCTCAGCATCGAGGCCGCCGCGAAACATCTCAACGCGCGCGATCTCGATGGCATCGTGCTGGCGGAGGGTTTCAGCCCGCGCGTGGTCGATGCCTTTCTCACCGTGCTCGCCGAGGACGTGCGGTTCCGCAATCTCCCGGTCGTGGTGACCATCGAAGGCCTGAATTTATCGCACGATCTGCCGAATCTTGAATTGATTTCCGGCGATCCTGCCCGCGTTGCATCAAACGCCTTGCCGCTGATCCGCCAGCATGCCTTCGAGGCTCGTTTGAGCCGGACGCTGAAGTCGATCGATGCCGGCGGCCTGCTCGATCCGCGAACCGGCCTGCTGACCCCAGTGGCCTTCAACCGCGATTTTGCCACCGCGGTCTACCAGACGCAGCAGCGCGGCGGCGGACTGTCGGTGGCGCGGTTTTGGTTCGGCCAGGGTCACGAGCGCGCGCAACTCGACGGCGCGCGCATTATTGGCCGCCTGATGCGGCAGATGGATTTTGGCGCGGTGCAGGACGACGGCTCGATTGTGGTGGTGTTTGCCGAGACCGATCTGCGCAATGCCCATATGATCGCGCGGCGGCTGTCCGGCGTGATGAAGCATACCGTCCACGCCAAACGCGAGCAGCGTGTCGAGCCTGAAATAACGGTGGCGACATTGCTGCCATCCGATTCGGCGAACGCAATTCTGGCGCGGCTGACCGCAGAGTCCCGCCGCGCCGCATCATAAAACGTTCCAAATTAAGTCACGGAACAATTATTCCTGCGTTGCATTGTCCGGCCAGCAATTCTGCCCCTGGAGGACAACATGAAGAAAATAGCACTGATCACCGCCTCGCTCGCGCTGCTCGCCACCCCGGCCTTCGCCGAGGACGCCAAGACCACCGGCACCGCGCCGGCCGAGGCCAAGTTCTCGACCGTGTCGAAGGACGAGATGTTCTCATCCAAGCTGAAGGGCCTGAACGTCTACAATCAGAAGGATGAATCGGTCGGCGAAATCACTGACCTCGCCATCAAGAACCATCAGGTCGACGCGCTGATCCTGTCGGTCGGCGGCTTCCTCGGCGTCGGCGAGCACTATGTCGCGGTGTCGCCGTCATCGGTCAACGTCCGCTACGATTCCAAGAACAACAAGTGGCTGGCGTCGATGAATACCACCAAGGACGCGCTGAAGGCCGCGCCGGAATTCAAGTATCCGAAGTAAGCGTTGCGTTTCGTAGGGTGGGTTGGGCGCGAAGCGCCGTAACCCACCACATTGGTTTACAACTGACGATAGTTCGGTGGGTTACGCGCCTTCGGCGCTAACCCACCCTACGGTCCTACTTACGCCGCCTTGCGATCTTCCGCGAGATTGGCCAACTGCCGTAAAATCTCCGTCGTCCCCATCAGGCGCTCTTCCGGTGTTTCCCATTCCTGGAAAAACACCACCTTCATGTCGGGCCGGACCTTCGCCGCCTGTCCGTGCTGCCGGATGAAATAGACCAGCCGCTCGGGTTGCGCGAACTTGTTGTCGCGGAAGGTGATCACCGCGCCCTTCGGACCGGCATCGACCTTTTCGACATTGGCGAGGCGGCAATAGCCCTTGATCGCCGCGATCTTGAACAGATAGCGCACTTCGTCCGGCAGCACGCCGAAGCGGTCGCGCAACTCGGCGGCGAAATTGTCGATTTCGTCGTCGGTATCGAGGTCGGCCAGCCGCCGGTACAGCGACAGCCGTACCGCGAGGTCAGCCACATAGTCTTCCGGGATCATCACCGGCATGCCGACGGTGATCTGCGGCGACCAGCGGTCCGCCGCAGGCTCGGTGACGCCGGCCTTGAGGTTGAGGATCGCTTCCTCCAGCATGGATTGATACAGCTCGAAGCCGACTTCCTTGATATGCCCGGATTGTTCTTCGCCGAGCAGATTGCCCGCACCCCGGATATCGAGATCGTGCGAGGCCAGCTGGAAACCGGCGCCGAGCGTTTCCAGCGATTGCAGCACCTTCAGCCGCCGCTCGGCCTGGGCTGTGATCTTCTGCTGTGCCGGCAGCGTGAACAGCGCATAGGCGCGCAGCTTGGAGCGCCCCACCCGTCCGCGTAACTGATAGAGCTGCGCCAGCCCAAACATGTCGGCGCGGTGCACGATCAGCGTATTGGCGGTGGGAATATCGAGCCCGGACTCGATGATGGTGGTCGAGAGCAGGATATCGTATTTGCCGTCGTAGAATGCCGACATGATGTCCTCGATCACGGTCGGCGCCATCTGGCCATGCGCGACGGCGACTTTCATCTCCGGCACGTGCTTGTCGAGAAAATCCCTGACGCCCGCGAGGTCTTCAATGCGCGGCACCACATAAAACGCTTGGCCGCCGCGGTAGCGCTCGCGCAGCAGTGCTTCGCGGATCATCAGCGGGTCGTGCGGCGCCACGAAGGTACGCACCGCGAGACGATCGACCGGCGGCGATGCGATGATCGATAGATCGCGCACGCCGGTCAGCGCCAGTTGCAGCGTGCGGGGTATCGGCGTCGCACTCAGCGTCAGCACATGCACCTCGGCGCGCAACTGTTTTAGCCGCTCTTTGTGCGAAACGCCGAAATGCTGCTCTTCGTCGACGATCAGCAGGCCCAGGTCCTTGAACTTGATCGATTTCCCCAGCAGCGCGTGGGTACCGACCACGATATCGACCGCGCCTTCCGCGATGTTCTTCTTGACCTGCGACAGTTCCTTCGGCGCGATCAACCGCGAAGCCTGCGCGACATTGACCGGGAAGCCGCGAAACCGCTCGGTGAAGGTCTTGGCATGCTGCCGCGCCAACAGCGTGGTCGGCACCACCACCGCGACCTGCTTGCCCTCGAGCGCTGCGGCAAAGGTCGCGCGCAATGCCACCTCGGTCTTGCCAAAACCGACGTCGCCGCAGATCAGGCGGTCCATCGGACGGCCGCTTTCGAGATCCTTCAATGTCGCGTTGATAGCACCGAGCTGGTCCTCGGTTTCCTCGTAGGGGAAACGCGCACAGAATTCGTCGTAGGAGTGCGGCTGCACCGGGAATTTCGGCGCTTCATGCAGATGCCGCTCGGCCGCAATCTTGATTAACTCGCCGGCGATCTCGCGGATGCGGTTCTTCAGCTTGGCCTTGCGCGCCTGCCAGCCGCTGCCGCCCAGGCGATCGAGCTCGACATTGGCGTGATCGGAGCCGTAGCGCGACAGCAGTTCGATATTCTCAACCGGCAGAAACAGTTTTGTGTCGGCGGCATAGCGTAGTTCGAGGCAGTCGTGCGGTGCGCCGGCGACGTCGAGCGTCTGCAGGCCGACAAAGCGCCCGATGCCATGCTCGACATGCACCACCAGATCGCCGGCCGCGAGGCTGGTGACCTCTGAGATGAAATTGTCGAGCTTGCGGCTGGCCTTGCGCGGCCGCACCAGCCGGTCGCCCAAAATGTCCTGCTCGCTGATGACGGCGACATTGTCGGTCTCGAAGCCGGATTCCATGCCGACCACGGCCAGCATCGCCTCGTTGCGCGGCGTCGCCTGCACCGTGCGCCACGAATTGACGCTGGTGAGGTTGAGCAACCTGTGGTCTTTCAGCATGCTCGCCATGCGGTCGCGCGAGCCTTCGCTCCACAGCGCGATCACCACCTTCTTGCGCAAGGCCTGCAATGCCTGCACATGGGCGACCACGGCCTCAAACACATTGATGGAACTGTCCGCTCTTTCCGGCGTGAAATTGCGGCCCTGCCGCGCTCCGGCGTCAACCATATCGGCAGTGTCGTCGGGCACCGCGAACGGCGTCAGCCGCGCCAGCGCGGACGCGTCGAGACGCTTCGCCCATTCGTCCTCGGTGAGATAGAGTCGATCAGGCGGCAACGGCTTGTAGACCGCGCCGCCGCCGGGATGCTCCAACGCCTCGCGGCGGGCCTCGTAATAATCGGCGATCTGCTTGAAGCGTTCGCGCGCGGCGTCGTCGCCTTGCGGCTCGATCGCGACCGGCGCATCGCCCAGGTAGTCGAACAGCGTATCCATCCGCTCCTGGAACAGCGGCAGCCAGTGTTCCATGCCGGGATGGCGGCGGCCTTCGCTGACAGCCTCATAGAGCGGATCGTCGCGTTCCGGGGCGCCGAAGGCTGCGACGTAGCCCATGCGGAACCGGCGGATGGTTTCTGTGACCAATTGAAATTCCGAGATCGGCACCAGATCGAGCGAGCGCATGTCGAAGTGCGTGCGCTGGGTTTCGGCGTCGAAGCTGCGGATCGATTCCAGCGTGTCGCCGAAAAAATCGAACCGAACCGGTTGATCGAGCCCGGCCGGAAACAGATCCAGGATGCCGCCGCGAACCGCGTATTCGCCGGGCTCGCGCACGGTCGAGGAGCGGTTGTAGCCGTTGTGCTCCAGCCAGGCGATGATGGAGTCCATCGGCACCACATGGCCTGGCGCCACCGACAGCGCCTGTGCTGCGATCATTTCGCGCGCGGGCACCCGCTGCAGGATCGCGTTCACCGTGGTGAGCACGATCAGCGGCTTCTCGCTGCCCTGCAGGCGCGAGAGCCGCGCCAGCGTGGTGAGCCGCTGCGCCAGGATGCCGCCATGCGGCGACACGCGGTCATAGGGCTGGCAATCCCATGCCGGGAACTGCATCACCGACAGATCAGGCGCGAAGAATTCCAGTGCCCGCGCCAATTGTTGCATGCGCGGACCGTCGCGGCACACCACGGTGAGGCTCACCGCCGGCGGTTTGGGTCGTGCCGCCACCGCACGGGCCAGATCGGAGACGATCAGGCCCTCCGCGCCCTCAGCGACATTGGCGAAGGTCAGCGCGCGTCCGGGTGCAAGCAGTTCGGCTGGCGATCGTGTTGGCGATTTCATGCAGAATGATCCACGGCGCGGAACGACTTGATGCGGTCGAACAGTTCGGTCCGGTATTCCAGCGCCAGCAACACATCGCTGCTCAAGGCGGCATACAAATCGGGATCCGGTACCTCGATCAGGTGCTCGAGCTGCGCCACTTCGGCGTCGGTAAGGCCGGCGATTTCGGCATCGGCAAAGCGGCCGAGGATAAGATCCATCTCGCGGGTGCCGCGATGCCAGCAGCGAAACAAAAGCCGCTTGCGGCGGTCATCGAGGCCGTCGCTCGATCGTGTCGATCCCGTCATCTGTCTTTGTCCCGTGCGAACGCCAAAAGCCCGGACGTGCCGGGCGAGGTTGATATAGCGTTGGTATCAGCGAATGTCAGCCCTTCTCTCAGCATGAGTGCTAAGCGAACCGCATCACAAGGAACGTCATGGCCGGACTTGTTCCGGCCATCCACGTCTTAAGCTCCAAAAAAAGACGTGGATGCCCGGCATAAAGCCGGGCATGACGAACAGAAACGGCCTTAGGTTTCTGGATGCGCCCTGCCCTGCTCAATCCGCTGTTTGCGCCGGTCACCAGCCTTTCCGGCGTCGGGCCGAAGCAGGACAAGCTGTTTCAGTACCTGCTCGACCGCGATGACACGCCGCGGCTGGTCGATCTCCTGCTGCATCTGCCGGCGAGCGTGATCGACCGCCGCGCGCGGCCCAAAATCCGCGACGCGGTTCCGGGCACGATCGTAACGCTTGAGGTAACGGTGGATCGGCATCGCCCGACCCCGCCGCGCGCCCGCTCACCGCATCTGGTCTACGCCAGCGACGACACCAGCACTGTGGTCCTGACCTATTTCCGCGCTCAGCCGGGTTATGTCGAAAAACTGCTGCCGGTCGGCGCCAAGCGCTACGTCTCCGGCACCTTGCAGCTATTCGACGGCATGCCGCAGATCGTGCATCCCGATCGCGTGCTGGACGAAGCCGCCTTCACCAAACTTTCCGGCATCGATCCGGTGTATCCGCTCACAGAGGGGTTGGCGCTGGGCTCGCTGCGCCGCGCGATCGCACAGGCGCTGCAAAAGCTGCCTGAGCTGCCGGAGTGGATCAGCCCGGACGTGCTGCGCCGCTGCAAGTTTCCGCCGATCGCGAAGGCGCTGAACCGCGTCCATTTGCCGGTCGAGCTGACCGACATTCTGCCGGACGGCCCGTTCTGGTCCCGCCTTGCGTTCGATGAACTGCTGGCCGGCCAATTGGCGCTGGCGCTGGTGCGCGCGCAATTGCGGCGGCCGGCGGGCGACCGCAATTCCGGCGACGGTCATCTGCGCAAGAAGATCATCGACGCGCTGCCCTATTCGCTCACGTCCTCGCAGCAGCAGGCCGCCGCCGCCATCACGGACGATTTGCGCCAGCCGGTGCGGATGCTGCGGCTGCTGCAAGGCGACGTCGGCTCCGGCAAGACCGTGGTGGCGCTGCTCGCAGCCGCCGCCGTCGCCGAAGTTGGCAAGCAGGCCGCGCTGATGGCGCCGACGGAAATCCTGGCGCGCCAGCACATCAAGACCATCACGCCGCTGGCCGAGCGCGCCGGCCTGCGCGTCGCGATCCTGACCGGCCGCGAGAAGGGCAAAGAGCGCCGCGAACTTCTGGCGCGGCTTGAATCCGGCGAGATCGATTTGCTGGTCGGCACTCACGCGCTGATCCAGGACGACGTGCTGTTCAAGGCGCTGGCGCTGGCCGTGGTCGATGAGCAGCATCGCTTCGGCGTGCGCGAGCGGCTGGCGCTCACCGCCAAGGGCGAGGCGGTGGATGTGCTGGTGCTGAGTGCGACGCCGATCCCGCGCACGCTGGTGCTGACCTATTTCGGCGACATGGATGTTTCGGAACTGCGTGAAAAGCCCGCGGGACGCCAACCGATCGATACCCGCACCGTGCCCAACAGCCGGCTCAACGAGGTGATGGACGCGGTCGGCCGCGCACTAAAGGCCGGCAAACTGGTGTACTGGATCTGTCCGCTGGTGGAGGAATCCGAAGCGGAGGGCACAGAACATCTCATCGACGCCACCAAACGGTTCAAAAGCCTGCAAAAGCGTTTTGGTGACCGCGTCGGTCTGGTGCATGGCCAGATGAAGGGCGCGGAAAAGGACAGTGTCATGGCGCAGTTCGCCGCGGGCGAAATCGGTCTGCTGGTCGCGACCACCGTGGTCGAGGTCGGCGTCGATGTTCCCGCTGCTACCATCATGGTGATCGAGAACGCCGAACGTTTTGGTCTGGCGCAGCTGCATCAGTTGCGCGGCCGGATCGGCCGCGGCTCGGAAGCATCGACCTGCCTGCTGCTCTACGAGGAGCCGCTCAACGAGATGTCCACGGCACGGCTGAAGGTCATCCGCGAAACCACCGACGGTTTTCGTATCGCCGAGGAAGATTTGCGGCTGCGCGGCGAAGGCGACGTGCTTGGCGTCAGACAAAGCGGCCTGCCCGGCTATCGCATCGCGCGCCCGGACGTGCACGGGCAACTGATCACGCAGGCCCGCGACGAGGCGCTGCGAATCATGAAAAGCAATCCGAAGCTGACCGGCCCGCGCGGCGAGGCGCTGCGCTGTTTGCTGTATCTGTTTGAACGCGATGAGGCGTTGCCGCTGCTTGGGGCTGGTTAATCCGTCATTGCGAGAAGCGCAGCGACGAAGCAATCCAGTCCTGCGCGGCCATTGGATTGCTTCGCTGCGCTCGCAATGACGGAGAGGTCTAATCCACCTTCGCCGGCACCGGCTGCAGCGATGCCGCGTTCGCCACCCGCGCCGCATTCGCGGTCTCGGCCAAGGCAGCGATCTTCTTCTGCGGATCGGAGCCCGGCTGCACCACGCCGCACGACATGATCAGGGTCGCGGCATCCTCGGCGCTCATCTCGACCTCGATCAGCTTGCTCTTCGGCACGTAGAAGAAAAAACCGGTGGTCGGGTTCGGCGCGCACGGCAGGAATACCGAGATATGCTCGTCCTCGCCGGGAAGACTGGCGGCGATTTCCACGCTTGGCGCCTGCGAGATCAGCACGATCGACCACATGCCCGGCGAGGGAAATTCGACGAGGCCGACGCGTCGGAAACTGGACCCCTGTCCGGAGAACAAGGTTTCGAACACCTGCTTCAGGCCGCGATAGATCGCGCGCACCACTGGCATACGTCCCAGCAGCTTTTCGCCGAGATCGACCAAAGTGCGGCCGATCAGGTTCGCGGTGAGGAAGCCGAGCAGCGTTAGCGCGATCACGGCGACGATCAGTCCCGAGCCCGGCAGCCCGAACGGCAGGTAGGTTTCCGGCCGGTACGCAGTGGGGACGAACGGCCGCACCAACCCATCGACCCAGGTCACGAACCACCAGGTCAGATAGAAGGTGATCGCGATGGGGCCTGCGACAATCAGGCCGGTCAGAAAATAGTTGCGGAAACGGGCCATGAATCCGCGCGGAATATCCGGCGGAAGCTCGCCTGGCGGCGGCATGATCGGAGGCAAGGTGTTGCGATTCATCAGGATTCCGGAACGGTCAGGCGGCGTGGGCAGAACACCAGCTAAGGCGTTCTAGCAGACTTTTGAAGGCCCGGCATGACCAAGCGGCTTAGACCGTTGGCCTATTCGACAGTGACGGATTTGGCCAGATTGCGCGGCTGGTCGACGTCGGTGCCCATGACGACGGCGGTATGATAGGCGAGTAGCTGCACCGGAATGGCGTAGACTATCGGCGTAAAGGTCGCGGCCATGTCCGGCATCACGATCGTCACCAGCGATTCCACCGTGGCCTCGGCGGCGCCCTTGGCGTCGGTCATCAGGATGATCCGACCGCCGCGCGCCGCCACCTCCTGCATGTTGGAAACGGTCTTTTCGAACACCCGGTCGAACGGCGCGATCACCACCACCGGCATGTTCTCGTCGATCAGCGCGATCGGCCCGTGCTTGAGCTCGCCGGCGGCATAGCCCTCGGCATGGATGTAGGAAATTTCCTTCAGTTTTAGCGCGCCTTCCAGCGCCAGCGGATAGCTGGTGCCGCGGCCGAGATACAGCACGTCTTTCGATTTGGCGATGTCGCGTGCCAGCCGCTCGATCTGCGGCTCGGTCGCGAGCGCCGCCGCCATCAGGCGCGGGATTTCGACCAGGCCATGGACGAGCTTCGCCTCGTCCGCATCGGACAATTCGCCGCGCGCCTTGCCGGCGGCGACCGCTATCGCGGCCAGCACCATCAACTGGCAGGTGAACGCCTTGGTCGAGGCAACGCCGATCTCCGGCCCCGCCAGCGTCGGCAGCACGGTTTCGCTTTCGCGCGCGATGGTGGAGGTCGGCACGTTGACGACCGAAAGCGTGTGCAGCCCCTGCTCCTTGGCGTAACGAAGGGCTGCCAGCGTATCGGCGGTTTCGCCGGATTGTGAAATGAAGATGCCGAGGTCACCCTTGCGCAGCGGGGCTTCGCGATATCGGAATTCCGAGGCGACATCGAGCTCGACCGGCAGCCGGCTCAAGCGTTCGAACCAGTATTTGGCGACATAGCCGGCATAGCTCGCGGTGCCGCAGGCGGTGATCGAGATGCGCTGGATGTCTTTGAAGTCGAACGGCAGGCTCACGGGCAGCGACACGCGCTCGGTCGCCATGTCCACATAGCGCGCCAGCGTGTGTCCGACCACTTCCGGCTGCTCGTGAATTTCCTTGGCCATGAAGTGGCGATAGTTCGCCTTGTCGACCAGCGACGTTGCGGCGCTATGCTTGATCGCGTCGCGATGCACGGCCGCGTTGTCTTTATCGTAGATGGTCGCGCCGCTGCGTGTCAGGACGACCCAGTCGCCGTCCTCAAGATAGCTGATGGTGTCGGTGAATGGGCCGAGTGCGATGGCATCCGAGCCCAGATACATCTCGCCCTCGCCGTAGCCGATGGCAAGCGGCGGACCGTTGCGCGCGCCAATCAGCAAATTATCGTCACCCGCGAAGATGAATCCGAGTGCGAACGCGCCGCGGAGCCGCGACAACGCCTCCTTCACTGCGTCGGCCGGTTTGAAACCCTTGACGAGATAGCCGTCGACGAGATGCAGAACAATCTCGGTGTCGGTTTCGGTGGTGAACACCGTCCCCTTCTTCTGCAACTCCTCGCGCAGCTCGCGGAAATTTTCGATGATGCCGTTATGGACCACGGCGACGCGCGCGGTCGCATGCGGATGCGCGTTGTTCTCGGTCGGCTTGCCATGGGTGGCCCAGCGGGTATGTCCGATGCCGGTATGACCCGCAAGCGGCGACGCCTGCAGGCGCGCTTCGAGATTGCGCAGCTTGCCTTCGGCGCGGCGGCGCTCCAGATGCGCGCCTTCCAGCGTGGCGACCCCTGCGGAATCGTAGCCGCGATATTCAAGGCGCTTGAGTGAATCCACCAGTTGTTCCGCAACCGGCCCGCGTCCCAAAATCCCGACAATGCCGCACATGCGGGTCCATATCTCCAAATCGACGAAAATTGCCCACGGAGGCCCAAGCACCTCTTAACGAGAATCGTCGGAGCCCTGATACTCAATAATTATTGCGGATTGAGACAGTGTTAAGCAGCAGGCTTAATTAACCGTCCGTCAATGTTTCTGCTCAACGCTGATCGCCCCGGAGGCGAAAGCCGTGACGGATACGCGTGAACCGAAGACCGGTCACCGGAGCTTTTTCGCTCCCTCACGAACTCGGCCTGAGCGAACCAAGCTTGCGCATTGGCCGCCGCCGTTCCGCAGCGGGCAAACCCAGCCGAAAATCATCAGGCACGAGCCCGGCGAAAAGCCGAAGCTGGCCAAGCCGCGCGGCTGGCGTCTCACGCGAGCGCTGTTCTCGGAATTTGAAGACGATTAGCGAGACCGATAACCGGGACCTACCGTTGCGGCGATGCGGTCGGTGCAGCATCATCCCCGGCCGAATTGCTCGACCAAAGCCGACCACAGGCGCCAGATCTCGGTATTTCCCTCAACCGCGGTCTGCACCATGACGAGCTTCGAGGCCGGATCGACGCAGATCCGCTGCCCCAAGTCTCCGAATAGTGCGAACTGGCGTCGCGTCCCTGGCAGCAGCCATAGCAGATAGCCGTAACCGAACGAGTCGCTCCCCAGCCTTCCCGAAGCCAGATACGCATCGGAGGCGCGCACGGTCGTCGCGTCGATCATCCATTGTGCCGGAATGATCTGCCTGCCGTCCCACGCGCCGTCATGGGCGAGCAGTCGTCCGAGCCGCGCATAGTCCCGCAGCACGGCGTTGAAGGCGAAGTGCGCCACTTCAAATCCTTCCGCATCGATCAGCCACGCGGCATCGGCTTCCGCGCCGATCGGCTCCCACACTTTTTCCTGCAGATAGTCTGAAGCCGATTTGCCCGTGGCATAATGGAGCACCATGCCGAGCACGTCGGGTTCAATGCTGGCGTAAAAATACCTCGTTCCCGGCGGCGCGATCCGCCGGTTGAATTGCGCGATGCTGTTGATCGTACCCTTCGGGGAAATCCAGGCCCCGCGGATCATGTCGTTCCACAGCCGATTGAGGTCGCGTCCGTTGTCTTCCGTTTCGCGGAATTCAACGCCCGAAGACATATGAAGCAAGTCGCGGAGCGGCGTCCGGCCGTATTCCGTGCCCTTGAATCCCGGCACGTAAGTCTCCGGCGTATCGTCGACCGATTTGATCGCGCCTTCGGAAATGGCGATGCCGATCAACAAGCCCATGATCGATTTGACCATCGACTGCGAAATCAGCCGGTCGCGATCGGTCCGTCCGTATTGATAATGCTCGAACAGAATCTGGTCGTCCCTGGCGATCAGGAGGCCAGTGACGGGATTGCGCGATAAATAGTCGGTGACGGAAGAACGATTGCCGCGATACGAATAGCGAACGTCGGCTTGCGAACGTTTGAACATCCATGGCACGGCGGCGCGCTTGATCCGCCGCGTCGGGTAGATTTCGTCGAAATGGCTGAACGCGCCGACGCGGTATTTCGGATCATACGGATTGCCGGGTTGAACAAAAAGCGCGCGATTGGCGATCGGGAAACCTTCCGCGGCTCCATAACGCTCGGCATCCGGACCTGTAGGGGAGAAAACGGGACCGGCGTCATTGTCGGCCGCCGCGCTATCCGAAATCGGTCCGCCAATGCCGGAGCCGTATGCGGCGGCAACTGCGAGGCTTGTTAGCACCGCGCGCCGCGATACAAGGGAATGCGGCTTGCTCGACATTCCCTGCCCCTTGGTTCGACGCGGCGATCCAACCCGACGGTCGTCTCGCGGTGTTCAGGTCTTCGGCGTCTTGCCGAGTGATTTCATCTCGCGATACCGGCTCGCCCCGCCTTCGCGCGTGACCTGCTCGCCGCGCGTTACCGCGAGCGCGTTGTCGGGCACGTCGCGGGTGATCACCGATCCCGAACCGACATAGGCGCCGCTGCCGATTTTCACCGGCGCCACCAGCGACGAATTCGAGCCGACGAAAGCGCCGGCGCCGATTGTGGTCTTGTGCTTGTTGAAACCGTCGTAATTGCAGGTGATGGTGCCCGCGCCGATATTGGCATTGGCGCCGATATGGGTATCGCCGATGTAGGTTAGGTGATTGACCTTGACGCCGGCCTCGAGGGTCGCGGCTTTGGCCTCGACGAAATTGCCGATTCGTGCGCCCTCGCCCAACGACGTTCCCGGCCGCAGCCGGGCATACGGACCGACCGACGCGTTCTTGCCGATGCTGGCCTGGACGAAATTGCCGATTCGTGCGCCCTCGCCCAACGACGTTCCCGGCCGCAGCCGGGCATACGGACCGACCGACGCGTTCTTGCCGATGCTGGCCTGGACGATGTGCGAAAACGCGTGAATCACCGCACCATCGGCGATGGTCACGCCGGGGCCGATCACCACGAACGGCTCGATCGTCACGTCCGCGCCGAACGTCGTGTCGGCGGCGAGGTAGACGGTGTCCGGTGCGATCATGGTTACGCCGGCATCGAGTGCTGCCTGACGAAGCCGCGCCTGCATCACCTGTTCGGCTTCGGCGAGTTGGGCTTTGGTGTTGATGCCGCGCACTTCATCCTCGCTGGTTTCGATCACAGTGGCCTTTAGTCCAAGCTCTCGCACGATGGCAACGGCGTCGCCGAGATAATACTCGCCTTTGGCGTTGGCATTGCCGATTTTTTCCAGGACTTCCAGCGCGCGGCGGCCGTCGAATGCCATCACGCCGGCATTGCAAAGGGTGATCGCCCTCTCGTCGGCGCTGGCCTCGGCCTGCTCGCGGATCGCAACCAGCTGGCCGCCTTCGACCAGCAGCCGGCCATAGCCAGTCGGATCGGCGGCGCGAAAGCCGAGCACGGTCAGCGCCGCGCCATTCTGCAAAGGCGCCCGCATCCGCTCGAAGGTTTCAGCCGAAATCAGCGGCGTGTCGCCGAACACGACCAGGAGATCGTCCGCACCACCCTTGATCGCTTCTTTGGCTGCGCGAACCGCATGCGCGGTGCCAAGCCGCTCGTGCTGGACGAACGTCGCCGCATCCGCGCGGACGCGCCTGGCTTCGTTCGCGACGGCCTGGTGGTTCGGCCCGATCACGACGGCAAGCGCGGCGCCCGCTCCTTGCGGGGCCGCCCTGAGCACATGCGCCAGCAGCGATTGGCCCGCAACCTGATGCAGGACTTTCGGCATCGAGGAGCGCATGCGCGTGCCCTCGCCGGCGGCGAGCACGATGGTGAGGCTGGTTCTGCCCGTCATCCGAATCCTTCGTCGTTGGGCGCGGGCCGCGCCGCCGCCGTCATAAAGCGTTTTCGACCGAAGTGGAAACCCGATTCGGCGGCGGATAACGGGCTGCGGCTCAGGAACCAACCCCATTTCCTGATAATGTTTGCCGAGTGATTCGCGCGAGGCTCCGGGGGGCCCGAAGACGTCGCATGGCAAAAAATCGCGACAATCTGGCTGACGGCTTCGACACCGACAATTCCGGCGGTTGGCTCGGCGGTTTTTTGGCCGACGAGGACGATATCGATCGCCGCTCGCTATGGCGCCTTGGTTCGTGGGGCGTCGGATCGGTCGCCGCCGTGGTGGTCGCGGTCATGGCCAGCCAATCGTCGATCGGGGTGCGCCGCGACCAGCTCGCCGCCGCCGATCTCGTACGGCAGTCGCAGCAGATCCAGTCGGTCGCGAAGGACAGCCAGTCCGAGACGCGGCGTCTGGCGTCCGCCATCGACACGTTGAACGGCGACCGCGACCGGCTGTACTCGCGGGTCACCGTGCTCGAACAGGGTCTGGACAGCGTTACCGGCTCGATCGCACGCCAGAATTCCGCCACCGGTTCGCCGCAGCCCGCCGCAGCCCGGCTAAGTGGCCTGGAACCGCAGCCGGCCTTGCAGGATTCGCCTCCGCTTGCCGCTGCTCCCGCAACCACAGTCGCCGCGCTCACGGAGAAGCCGCGCGACGTTGCAACGCGTCAGCCGGAATCCGTTGCCCCGGCCACCTCGACCGCGTCCACGGAGATCAAAGCCGCCAATCCGCCCGCCGCGACCCCGGCAATGCCGCTGATGCCGCCCAAATCTATGATGGCGCCACCTGATCCTGCCGCGGCAAAACTGATCGAGCCGGAGCAACCGCCTGACGTCATTATGGCAACACCAATGCCGGAAGCCGTAGCGGCGGCGTCGGCAGCGCCCGATTCAGCGTCATCAAAACCGGCGTCCGAAATCGCCATCCAGCGCACCGAATTCGGCGTCGATCTGGGGGCTGCGAATTCGATCGATGGCTTGCGCGCGCTATGGCGCGGCCTTCTCAAATCGAACGCGGCGCTGGTATCGCTACGGCCGATCATTGTCGTGAAAGAGCGCAGCAACGGGCTCGGCATGCAGTTGCGGCTGGTCGCGGGACCGTTGAGCGACGCGGCGGCAGCGGCAAAAATCTGCGCGGCGTTGATCGAAAGCGAGCGCGCTTGCGAGACCTCCGTATTCGACGGCCAACGCCTCGCCATGAAGAGCGACGATCCAGCCCCTGCCGTTCGGCCCGCGCGCAAGCGTAGCAGCGCAAAGCGCGCCAGAACCGAAGAGCCCGCGCTAAAACCGCAAACATCGACGCTGTCTTCGCTGCTCGGAAAGCGATAGGGGAAGATGATAAATCGAGTTCTTTCAGCAAGTTGGAAGGCATACCTTAGAAATTGATGCGGATTTCATCAGGCCGCGATAACGGGTTGTCCCGCCGCGCGATCCAAATCATATTCGCCGCATGAAAAAAGATCCGTTCCGGCTGACGCCGTACCAGGTGCAGTGGCTGTTGATCGTCGGGTTCGCGACCGTCGGCTATGCGCTGTATCTGCGCTATCTCGCCATCGAGTTTTCAACGGTGGCGCTGGCGTGCGATGCCGGCCTGCAGACCATGCTCTGCAAGACCCGCCTGGTCGTGACCTATCTGTTTCGCAATTCGGTGTTCGGCGCTGTCGCGCTTGTTATCGCCACGCTTCATGTCATCCGGCCGTCGATCGTGCTGCTAACCGGCGGCCTGATCGCCGCCGGAGCCGGTATCGTGCTTTACAATATCGCCCTGTCGGGAATCGCGATCGGGCTGCTTATTTTGGGATTTGCACGCCCCGCGCCTGCCACAGCGTAGCGCCAAGCAGAACATACAAGGCGCAGGTCCACAGCGACTGCCAGTTGTCCGCCCCCTCGTTGAAGCCGGTGTAAAGCGCCGCAGCAGCAAACAGCGGAGCGAATACCGCCTCTGCGATCGGGCGCGTGCCGCTTTGCGGACGGTTGAGCAGCATCAGCGCCCACAGCGGCAGCACCGCCATGCTCAGCGCGGCATATGGAAAATCGCGGTAACGCGGATCGAACACGAAGCCGAGCGCGGTCTGGGCTGCGATCAAGGTGGTCACAACCAGCACCAACCCCAGCATCATGGTCAGGACCGACGCCGTTCTGCCCTCGCGCGGACCGATCAGTTCCAGAAACGTCGGCAGCGCGCGGCCGGACATCAGCGCATTGGCCGATAGCGGCGGCGCGGCGATTGCCGCCGCGAGCAGCGCTCCCCACTGCAGCCAGCCGCCCAACCCGTAGCTCTCGTAAAACACCTTATCGCCGGCAATGCCCAGCAAAATTCCGCCTGCGGTCGCGGACACCGCCACTGCCACCCATGACAGGAAACGCGGCGTCCAGGGCCTGCGCCGCAACGTCAACAGCGCGGCGCCGAATACCAGGATGCTCAGCCCCATGCCGCACGCCATCTGCAGCTTCCAGAACGGATAGTTGCTGATGGGCACGCCCGGCGGATATTTCAGCGTGCGCTGCTCTGAATCGATCAGACCCCAGTATCCCCCCACCGTGCCCTCGAGCTGGCGCTTCCAAGGCTGGTCATAGGCTTCGATCAGGTTGACGCGGAAGTTCTCCTGCTTCGCCAGATCGAGAATTTCGGACACCACGCGCGCCTGATTGGTGCGCGATGGCAGCGCGGCGTCGCGCATTCGTCCGGTGCTCGGCCATCCGGTTTCGCCGACCAGGATTTCCTTGGCCGGAAACGCAATTGCCATCCGCTTGCGAATGGCATCGACATGCGCCGCCGCGTATTTCGCCCGGATCGGAAAGTCCTCCCAGTAGGGAAGAATGTGAATGGTGACGAAATCGACTGCGTCGTAGATTTCCCGGTTACGCAGCCAGTACTCCCAGACGTCCGCATAGGTCACCGGAACGGTGACTTGCGCCTTCACCGAACGGATGACGGCGGCGAGGTCGGACGTGGTCATTTCGCCGCGCAGCAGCACCTCATTGCCGACCACCAGCGAGGTGATCACGCCGGGATATTCCTTGGCCAACGCAACGGCTGTCGATATCTGCGCGAGATTCTTGAGCCGGTTGCTGCCGAGCCAGATGCCTTGGATGACCTTGAGGCCGACCTTGGAGGCAAGCTCGGGAACCCGATCGAGACCGTTTTCGATCGAATAGGTCCGGACGCAGTTGGATATTTTTGCGAGTTGCTCGAGATCCTGCGCGATTTGCTCCGGCGGAACGTGGGTCGTGAGCAAGAGCGGTGTCTGGTCGCCCCGGAATGGAGCGTAGGAAACGCACAGCAGTTTCGCCGCGGGATCGATCGGCGCGCGCGCCAGCGTGACCGGCGTGGCCAGCCACCACCACGCCGCGGCAATCGTGCTCAGGGATATCAGGAGAAGCGCCAGCGGCGTTCGAAGCGAAATCGGTTCCGTCCTCCGGGAGGTCCGTCGATTAGCCGGTCACCGGCCGTCTGCCAAGGGCAGGTTTCATGCAACCACAGCCTTCCGGCAGAGCGGCTTTACCACGAACCGATAAAGTTACGGCTTTGCTGGACAAAATCCAAATTGTCGGCCATGGGATTCGGTGGACTATTCGCCGCAATGGAGACCCATTTGAGCGGCATCAACGGCTGTGTCAGAATGTGCCCAATAAAGCCAACAAATCGGCAGGCAACAAATCGGGGACTTTATGCGTCGACGGGTGTTTGAGTTCCAGAATGCGGTTTTGCGTCGCGTTGCCGCATCCGGAATAGCGCTGCTGATCGGTCTCGGCGGCGCCTTCGCCCAAAGCGGCGACCTCCGCACCCAGGATCCGTCCAAACCCAACGCGGCAAACCCGGCGGACGCGGCCAAAGACAATCAGCGCAAGACCGACGAGTTCGTCGAGGCTTCGCAGGCCATCAATGGCCCGGCCGGAAATCCGGAATGCGTCTGGCTCGGCCGCCGTGTGGTGGTCTTGATGTGGCGCGACGATCTCGATACCGCCTTTCGCCATCTCGACCTCTATGACCGGTTTGGCTGCCCAGGCGGTCACGTCCAGGCGACGTTCCGCTGCCTGGTGCGCTTTGGCGCCATCGACCCCAAGGCTCCCGACAGCCTGAGCGGACGAGTCCACGCCTGCTGGATCAATCCAGGCGCCCAGCCGCAAGCTGCCGCGGCTGCCGCACAACCCGCGGCGGCGCCATCCACGGCGGGCGCTGCGCCCGCTGCGGCGCCGCCATCGCCGGCGTCAGCCCCCGCCGCCGCGCCGGCGAAATAATCCGGCGCCGCGCCGGAACGATCGGAAATTTCTCCGGTTTCAAAACTGCCGCCCTCAAAACGCCATGGCGTCATATGAGTTGTTAAATCACGTTGTTAAATTACTTGGCAGAGCTATGCTGATCTGCCGGTGTACTGGTCGGGCCTCGGGGACGGGTCCGCTTCCGCCTTGCTCGCCCCACATGGTCTAGTCGCGATGCGCGCCGTCGTCGCCGTTCTATTGTTTGTCACCGCCATCCACGCGGCGCTCTGGGGTGTATTCCGGGAGAAACAGCCGGCACCGGATTTCAGGGGCATTCTGCCCAGCGTTTCCTATGCACCGTTCGACGGCACCGGGCATCCCGACGTCGATAACATCCCCAACGCCGAAAAAATCCGCGCCGATGTGAGGACGCTGGCGCCGCTGACCCGCGCCATCCGGCTTTATTCATCGACCGGCGGCGTCGAACTGGTGCCGCCGATCGCCAATGAAGTCGGGCTGAAAGTCACCGTCGGCGCCTGGATCGACAAGAATGTCGAGCGCAACGAACGCGAAATGCTGTCCGCCATTGAGCTGGCCAAGCGCAACAGCAACGTCAACGGCATCGTGGTCGGCAACGAGACGATCTATCGCGGCGAGCAGAAGATCGAAGACCTGATCAAGCTTATCCAGCGCGTTAAGGGTTCAGTCAATGTACCTGTAACCACAGGTGAAATCTGGAATATCTGGCTCGAGCATCCGGAGCTGGCCTCATCGGTGGATTTCATCGCCGCGCATATCCTGCCCTATTGGGAAGGCTTTTCCGAGAAACAGGCCGTCGATCAGGCGCTGATCATCTATCAGAAACTCCGCGACGCCTTTCCAGGCAAGCGCATCGTGATCGCCGAATTCGGCTGGCCGAGCGCCGGCTATAATTTGAAAAACGGCACGCCCGGGCCGTTCGAGCAGGCGGTGACGCTGCGAACCTTCGTCAACCGCGCCGAGGCCATCGGCATGGAATACAACATTGTCGAGGCGATCGATCAGCCGTGGAAATTCTTCGAAGGCGGCGTCGGTCCTTATTGGGGCATCCTGAACGCCGCGCGCGAGCCTAAATTCGCATGGACCGGGCCGGTGGTCGATGAAGCTTATTGGAAGCTGATGGGCATCGCGCTTCTGGTCGGCATCCTGATGTCGCTGCCGATTCTGCGGCTAGTGCAGCCCACCGTGATGCAGGCGCTTGTATTGTCGGCAGCCGCCAACGGCGTCGGCGCGTGGGTTGCGACCGTATTCGCCTACTGGACCGGGCATTATTTTGTGTTCGGCTCCGCCTTCGCATTGATCCTCGGTCTGATCCTGCTGGTGCCGCTGGTGCTGATCGCCATGGCGCGAATTGAAGAGATCGCCGCCATCGCCTTCGGCCGCAACCCGCGCCGGCTGCTGGTCAAGGGCCTGCCGATGGCGCTGACGGCTCCAGCCAGTGCCGATCAGGCATTTCCAAAGGTCTCGATCCATGTCCCGGCTTATTTCGAGCCGCCGGACATGCTCAAGCAAACGCTCGATGCGGTCGCGCGACTGGATTATCCGAACTTCGAATGCGTTGTGATCATCAACAACACCCCCGATCCGGAGTTCTGGCAGCCGATCCAGGATCACTGCCGCGCGCTCGGCGAGCGGTTCAAGTTCATCAACGCCGAGAAGGTCGAAGGTTTCAAGGCCGGCGCATTGCGGATCGCGATGGAACGCACCGCGGTCGACGCGGAGATTATCGGCATCATCGACGCCGACTATGTCGTGCAGCCGGACTGGCTGAAGGAACTGGTGCCGGCGTTCGCCGATCCCCGCGTTGGTCTCGTACAGGCGCCGCAGGACCATCGCGACGGCAACCGCTCGCTGATGCACTACATCATGAACGGCGAATATGCCGGCTTCTTCGACATCGGCATGGTCCAGCGCAACGAATTCAACTCGATCATCGTTCACGGCACCATGTGCCTGATCCGCCGCGCCGCGATGGACATGGCCGGCGGCTGGGCTGGCGACACCATCTGCGAAGATACCGATCTCGGCCTTGCGATCATCGAGCATGGCTGGCTCACGCATTACACCAACGACCGCTACGGCTATGGCCTGCTGCCTGACACCTACGAGGCATTCAAGAAGCAGCGTCATCGCTGGGCCTATGGCGGCTTCCAGATCGTCAAAAAGCACTGGCGGCGTTTCCTGCCCGGCGCCAGCCGGCTGTCGCAGGACCAGAAGCGCGAATTCGCGCTGGGCTGGCTGAACTGGCTCGGCGCCGAAAGTCTCGGCGTCCTCGTCGCGATCCTGAATTTGATCTGGGTGCCGATTGTCGCCTTCGCCGACATTGCCATTCCCGACAAGATACTGACGCTGCCGATCATCGCCTCGTTTCTGGTGTCGCTGATCCATTTCGTGGCGCTCTACAAGCTGCGTGTGCCGGTGAAGACCGGCCAGCTGCTGGGCGCGATGATCACCGCGATGTCGGTGCAGTGGACGGTGTCGCGCGCGGTGGCGCAGGGGCTGATCACCGAGCATCTGGCGTTTGCGCGGACATCCAAGGGCGGTTTCTCGATCATGTCGGTCGAATTCCAGGCGTTCTGGGAAGCGGTGATCGGCGTGCTGCTGCTGATCGGCGCCGGCGTCCTGATCGTCACCAACAATTACAAGGAAGTCCGCGAGATCTACGTCTTCGCCGCGGTGCTGGTGCTGGAAAGCCTGCCGTTCCTGTCGGCGGTCGCGATCGCCATTCTGGAAAACTCGAGGATCAACGCGTTTTCATTCTGGAGCAATGCGCGGGTGCGGACCGCCGAATTGATCGGGCTGCGCCCGGTGGCGATGCAGGCTTTGCCTAACGGGATCAGCACATCGCCGCCGGTGAGTTCGGAAATTCGCCAGGAGGCCAGCTAGAGGCGACGGATTGCATGCACCTCATCGGCCGAGGAATCCGCGCTAAAGACCTGCGGCATCATGAAAAACTGGATTTTTGGCTAGGGCATTTGCAGTCGGCCGCGCTATTGACCCGCAGGGGCCCTCCCCCTACACAGCGCGGCGAGTGAGCGCGTAGCTCAGGCGGTAGAGCACGTGACTTTTAATCATGGGGTCGAGGGTTCGAGTCCCTCCGCGCTCACCAATTCTGGTATAGTTGCCGAATTACCGCGTTCATTCGCGGTACACCCCACAGGGTCCTTGGAGATGGCAACATTCCAGAGGCGTTACTTCCAGGTGGCACTGGATGCCATCGAACAGTTTGATCGCGCCGAGAACCTAACCGCCCTTTCCAACCACTTGGTGCGCGCTGCCTCGTCGTTTGGCTATCAATTTCTGTGCTGCTTGTCCGCTCCCGGGCTTCAGAAGCGAGCTTTCGAAGAAAGAGTTTTGCTAAACGTCTGGCCGAAAGGTTGGTTTGAGCAATATCGAAAATCGAATTTCAATGCCCATGACCCGATTACCGCCGCAGTGCGCGTTCGAACTGAAGCGTTCAGGTGGGCGGATGTGGCGATTCCCCCAGATGATCAGCTTGCGAATTCGGTGATGACGATCGCGCGAAGGGATTATCGCCTGCGCCAGGGGTTTTGCGTTCCCATTCACGGCCTGAACGGCTATCAGGCCGGAATTTCGATCGCCGGATTTGAAGTCGAAGACACTATGGAGGCGAATGCGACCCTGCAGCTGATGGGGATCTACGCCTTTAATCGCTTAGCAAACTTGAAATCCATCCGCAAAGAACCCGGGATATTGACGGAGCGCGAAAGGGAGGTGCTCCGTTGGACGGCTGCCGGTAAAACGGCGTGGGATATCGGTAACATCCTCAAGATTGCCGAGGATACCGTAAACAAGCACATTGCTTCCGCGATGCGGAAGCTCAATGTCTACTCGCGTGCCCAGGCGGTTGCTGAATCAATTCGTCGTGGCGAGATCATTCCCTAATTGTCAATTCCGATTTCTCGGAATCGCCAAGACCATCTTGAAAAACGAATGATCTTTAGCATCGTCGGTTCACCCATGACTTCAATTTTACGTGGCGTGTCACCGCACGATTCCGGATCGAAAAGATGTCAAAAAAATCAAATTCGCCTCAACCGGCGGCCTTGCGATCAGATGCGGTCATTAAACAAGGGCTTCGATTGACAAACATCTTCATCAAACTCCGAGAGGCTAACGACCGGGAGAAGGTGATTACCTTGGCCGAGCGCCTTCTCGACGAGCAGAACGCAAACTAGGAAGCTGACAGTGCGTTTTCCGGGTCGCGGGAACGGTTCTCCTTGGTGGAAGTTCCGCTGCTAGTTGAAAACCTTCGTTCAGCAGCGCCATTTGGAGGATGTAAACGGTCATAGCAGACCGGGATGACCTGGCTAGGTCAATCGCATGCAGGAGAGCCGTTACGAGGTCTTCCTCTCTGCCGCTATCGATCATCTTTAGATCACGCATGGACATCTCATGCGATCCGACGCTCAGGAATTGTGCTTTCGAAGACGGATGTATGGATGTTCACCGCCTTGCGGACACGAGACAGGCATTCTTCGTTAACATGAAAAAGAACAGCAATTACTGTCTCCCCATTTATCGTTTGGGGCAGCCCAAGCGGCTCGATTTCAAATCCGAAGCTTTGCAGGATTGGGATGCGTAACGTATTGATGACGGACGTGTACCCGGCTAAGCCTTCGTCGAGGCCGTACTCCTGAATAGCGATCAGAAGCTCAAAATAGTACGAACTTCGACGTTCCGTTTTACGCATCGCAAAGCGTGTAAGCTCAAGCAAATCACTTCGTCGCGGAATGGTGCGATCGACCAAATTTGGAAATTGCTCGGTGAGCATGTGGGGCAATACGGTGGGATATAACCGGAAGCCCCCGGCGACGTTGTCCATCGCATCGACGGCAATAATGTAGACCGTTGAGTCGTTGTCGTACGGATCTTTCTCGTAAATGCCGTCTATTTCGAATTCACGCCACCCGCGATCTTTGACAAATATATCGTGCCGCAGCCGGAATTGGCGATCCAGTATTTTCGCAAACTGGCTGCTGTTGTCGTTATGGACCGCTCTTATCACTGAAAGCTCTCCGACCGCTTTTGCGGGGAGAGTTTTCATTTCGTTGGGACGTCCGGCTATTACGTGGGCATGTTATTGACATTCAAAGAACGATTTCACCCCGCCGTATGCATTCGGCAACCGCCTGCGCCCGCGTATGAACGTTCAACTTTTGCATGGCCATCGAAACCATCTTGTTCACAGTGTCTTCGGAGATTTTCAGAATTGCGCTGGTCGCCCAGGCTGTCTTTCCCGCAGCCACCCAATTCATCACTTCGCGCTCGCGTGGCGTCAGGATCGCGGGACTCGCCGGTTGCCGTGATTTGATTATTGTCAGCCGGTTGAACGCAAACATCGTGACGAGTTCGATCGCTGCCCGCGCTTCTTGCGTATTTTCGACTTCTCGTCCCGCAAGGGATACCCCGGCCTGATATCCGTTCATGCCGTGCACCGGCATGCACAGCCCATACTTTAGACCGTAGTCAGTCGCGGCTATTTCCATGATCGAAATAGCTGTCTTGTTTGTTTTACTGAGGTTGATTTCGGCCCAGGTGAACGATTCAGGGCGCTCTCTGATACGAGGTGCGACCGGATCGAATGCATAATAGTTGGATAGCGCATATTGCTCGGCCCAAGCTTTCGGCCAAAGCTTGAGAACTACCTTTTCATCAAAGGATTGCTCCTTCCGGCCCGACGATGCGAGAAAGCAGATATGATTGTAGCCGAACGAACCGGTCAAACCGGAAATCGCGCTGCAAACGCTTGAAGATGTTTCGGCCCGGCCAATTAATTCGATAGCGTCGAGCGCCAATCTGAAATGTTTCCCCCGCAGTGACCCCATTTGCACAGCCCTTGATACGAGACTCGCGAATTCAGGCGGATTCCCGGACGGATTGCATGCAGATTTTTACTACCGATCCGCTAGTCCGGTGATGCGCGCTCGCATTTCAATGTTGCGGACTTTGATCAAAATCACGGTTCACACCGAATAAGATGGAATAGAGCATCTGCACTTTCTGCTGTCTACGGCGTCCGCGAAGGGAAACGGCAGCTTTCCAATCCTTCTGACCCTTAGGATTCATCGGCTGCAATACCAGCTTGGGATTGCTTCTCCCGCCACTCCGCGTTGAGCGCGAACTCATTTCCCAAAACGACAAAAAAGCCGCCACCAACCGGTGGCGGCTTTGATCACGCGACGCTCGTCCGGCTCACATCTTGTCGTCGGACTTCTTCGTGTGCTTCGATTTCGCCATCTTGGTCTTGCTCATCTTGTCTTTCGACATGTCGCCCTTGGCCATGTTGTCGCCGCTTTGCGCGGCGGGGCCCGTGGTGGCGGGCGCCTTGGTGTCCGAGGTCTGGGCGAACGCGGCGGATGACAGCAGGATAGCCGAGGCGGCGAGCGGCAGCAGAAGTTTTCGCATTGAATATCTCCTTTTTGTTGTTGAACCGGCGCGGATAAACCGTGCGCGATGGCCAACGTTCCCTCGCCTGTCAGTGCACTCCCGACACCGTGATGAAATGTGTTTCTGGCTTACCTGCCGGTCGGGCTGGTGCTCGGCGGGGGTGGCGGCGCGACCTTGGACGCGTTGCCGATGCCACTGGGGTCGTTGACCGAATTGTTGACGCCGCCGACGCTGCCGGGACCGGCGGGAATGCCGCTGACGCCTGTGGTGCCGGCGCCCGCCGAGCCTGCGCTTGGCGTACCGACGGCGCTGCCCGATCCGGCAGCGGTTCCGCCGGCGCCGGTGTTCTGCGCGAACGAAGTTGCAGGTGCGATCAAGATGGCGATGACGGCGAGCGCTGCCGTGGTTGAGGCGTTTGACATATGATGTTCTCCTGTTGAGCCGATAGCCAACGGCGCTGACGGCTTGCTGTTCCGCGCCATGGGTGGACCTCACCGCGCTTTGAACGGATACCCGTGTCCTGTTGATAACCCGGCGCCCGGTTTATGCGCGGCTTTACCCGCCTTGGCCGCGTGCTATCGACGCCTGTGCGCTGGGGCTGGAATCCGACCCAAACGCTCGCCCGCAACCGCTGCTAACGACGGAAACTGATCATGCGGATTACCCTCGTCGGCTCCCGCCACTTCGGGGTGACGACGTTCGACATGCTGCGAAAGCACGGCGTCGAGATTGTCAGGGTGGTGGTGGCCGACGCCGATGACCGGCTTGCCGCCGCGGCGCGCAACGCCGGTATCGAGGTGATGGTGCAGGCCGATCCCAAGCTCGTGGTCGCCGGCGAGATCGCGGAAGCTACCGACCTGATCGTCACCGCCCACAGCCACGCGCGCATCAGCAAGGGAGCGCTGGCTGCGGCGAAGCTCGGAGGGATCGGTTACCACCCGTCATTGCTGCCGCGTCATCGCGGCATCGCCGCGGTCGAGTGGACCATCCGTGAGGGCGATCCGATCGCAGGCGGCACGGTCTATCATCTCGCCGACCGCATGGATGCCGGCGCCATCGCCGCGCAGGAATGGTGCTTCGTCAAAAAGGGCGAGACCGCGCGGGAGTTGTGGGAGCGCGCACTGGCACCGCTGGGCCAGAAGCTGCTCGGCACGGTGATCGATTATGCCAAGGTCCACAACGCCCTGCCCGCCACGCCGCAGGACGAGGAATTTGCGACCAGCGCGCCGCAAATTCCGGCATAAGCCTCGTTCGCGCGCGGGTTGCGGATTTACCTTGGTTGCGGAATCAGGTTGAATTTCGGCGTTGGATGGGGAACTAAACCGTTAGATTTCACTTGGTTGTCATGGAACATTTTAGCTTGCCGCACCGCAGCAAACTTTGAACACAATGTCCCTGGATAAGGCGTCCCATCACACACATCGGGGATATGATTCCATGCGCCTTGATCGCATTCGCGCTATTTTTGCTCATTCCTTTCTCGTTGCCGCCGCTGCCGTCACTGCGGCTCCGGCCACGGCGCAGATGCCCTATGACGGGCTCTGGAATGTCACCATTGTTACTAAAACGGGCACTTGCCAACCTTCCGCGCGCTATCCTCTCACCGTGACCGATGGTAAGGTTTCAGCCGCCGGCGCCGACGTGTCCGGCACGATCGGACGAGAAGGCAATGTGCGGGTTTCCATCGCGGGCGCCTACGCCAACGGCCAGCTCAGCGGCAGCGCCGGATCGGGCAAGTGGAACGGTGCATCTGGTGGAATTCCCTGCAGCGGCCGCTGGGAAGCCTCCCGCCAGTAAGGTGGGAATGGCGGCATGATACGCTTATCGGGTCTCCGGTCGGTAATTCTGACCTTGGCTGCATGCGCAGGATTGCTGCTTTTCAACTCAACAAGCTACGCACAATCGGGACCGTTCGCCGGACTGGCCGGCGTGTGGTCGGGTGGCGGTACCGTCACGCTGGATGACGGATCGACCGAGCGTATTCGATGCCGCGCGACCTACGCCGTCGGCGATGGCGGCACCGGCCTCAATCAAAGCCTGACCTGCGCCAGCGACAGCTACCGCTTCAATCTTGCGAGCAACGTCGTCGACAGGGGTGGAGTGCTTTCCGGCACCTGGAGCGAATCCAGCCGCAACGTCAGCGGAAATCTCGAAGGACGCGGCGGCAACGGCAATTTCCAGGTTATCGCCAGTGCGCCCGGATTTAATGCGAACATTTCATTGACCACGCGCGGCAACAAGCAGTCGGTCGTGATCAGGGCCGAGAGCCAGTTCCGCGGCGCGACCATTACGTTGTCGCGCCAGTAATCCGAACTTTACGCGCGGCTTTTCTGCCGGCGCGCTCATCCCATCAGCTCTGAGGTTTCGGTTTCGCCAATTGCGCAGCCGTGTCTTTCATGGTTTTCGCGATCAGCAGCGCCTGCTCCTTGTTGAGCGCGAAATCCTGCACGCCTTTCTTGGTGGTGAGCGAAAGGATCAGGATATCAGGCTGGTTTTCCGGCCAGCCAGTGGCGAAGGCGGTGACGAAATCTGCTGAGGTGGCGCGCTGCGTTGGCTGGCTCATACGTACTGTCCTGTCGCAATTTGTTTGAATCTATTTCGCCGGCACGAACGCTGTGACTTCGATCTCGACCTTCGCGCGCGCATCGACCAAACCCGAAATATAGAGCAGTGTCGACGGCGGAAAATTGCGACCCAACGTTTCCTTCCACGCCGCACCGATCCCGCCGCCCGCCGCCTCGTATTCGCTTTTGCTGGTCAGATACCATGTGAGGCGGACGATGTGTTCCGGACCGGCGCCGGCTTCTGCGAGCAGCTTGACGATTCGTTTCAGCGCGGTGCCCACCTGCCCGGCCATGTCGTCTTGATACTCGCCCGCCTCATTGCCTCCGGTCTGGCCCGCAAGCACGATCCATTTGCCTGGGCCGTCGACGGCGACGCCATGGGAGAAGCCACGGGGTTTTGACCATTCGGCCGGTTGCAAAACAATCATGAGAAATTCCTCAACAGCAATTGCGCGATCCCGGCAGCGCCGGCCTGCGACCTTTAACACCGATTGAGTGTACGATCCCACCTTGAAATCGCGCGGGCGCATCGCAGCATCGGCAGTTTTGCGCATTGCAAAGCCGCGCCGGGTCGCCGATACGAGCGTCGCTCATTCCCGCCTGAATCCTACCCACTGCAACGCGAATCCCGGACCTGCCCGTTGACCGATCGAAGTCCCTCCAAACCTTTAGCCGCGCTATGGATGGCCGGCTGGCTCACGCTGATGCTGATCGTGGCGATTGCCGGCCGCGAGACCACGCGAGAGCTGAATGTTTTCGAGATCATGGAGGTGCGTTCGATCCTCGGCTTCTTCATGCTGTATCCGCTGATCCACTTCAACGGTGGATTTGCCGCGATGAAGACCGCGCGGCCGCTGCAGCATATCGGACGCAACCTTGTCCATTACGCAGCCCAGCTCGGCTGGTTCTTCGCGCTGACCCTGATTCCGCTGGGCCAGGTGGTCTCGATCGAATTCACCATGCCGATCTGGACCGCGATCCTGGCCGCGAGTTTCCTCGGCGAACGCATGAACCTCGCGAAGGTCCTGGCGATCCTGCTCGGACTGGTCGGCGTCGCGATTATCGTCCGGCCCGGCACCTCCGAGATCAACCCCGGCCAGATGATCGCGCTGGGCGCCGCGGTCGGCTTCGGCATCTCGATTGCGATGATGAAGTCGCTGACCCGAACCGAATCGACACTGCGGATCATCTTCTGGATGATCGTCATTCAGGGCACGGCGGGATTTTTCCCCGCACTTTATGTCTGGCAGTGGCCGTCGGCCTATGCCTGGGGCTGGATCGTCGTGATCGCGTTCTGCGGCACGTTCTCTCACTACTGCATGGCGCGGGCGATGCTCCATGCCGACGCGACCGTGGTGGTGCCGATGGATTTCCTGCGCGTACCGCTGAGCGCCGCGGCGGGCTGGCTGATCTACGCCGAACGGCTGGACATGTTCACGGTGCTCGGCGCCGCGTTGATTCTGACCGGGAACCTGTTGAACCTCCGAAGTTCCGACCCCGCGCCGGCACGCGCTGGAACCTGACTCGCTACGGAACAGCACCTAAAGTGACCAAAATCACGGAAATGGATCGTCCATTTTATATCGTCGGATATCCACCGGCGGCGGCCGCCTAAATTTGCTGCAAAGCTATTTTTTCTGGCGCGGAGTATGGCTTTTTCGTGTAAGCTTGCCGCCATGTTGCCGCCGAAGCTTTTCGATTCCAGGGGAACGCATATGCGCTACGTCATCGTTTTTCTCTCCATGGTTTGCATATTGTTTTCAGCCGATGCGGCCAGGGCCGACCGGCGCGTCGCCTTCGTTGTCGGCAACGGCGCTTACAAGAATGTTCAGCCGCTTCCGAACCCGCCGATCGACGCCAAGTCGATGGCCAGCGTGCTGCGCAACGTCGGGTTCGAGGTGGTCGAAGGCACCAACCTCACCCGCGATAAAATGACCGAGCGGCTGCTCGAATTCGGCAAGAAGGCACAGGGCGCCGACGTCGCGCTGTTCTTCTATGCCGGCCACGGCATCGCCATCAGCGGCACCAATTATCTGCTGCCGATCGACGCCGACATCAAATCCGAAATGGATGTCAAACTCGGCGCGGCGATCAATATCGATCTCACGCTCGACCAGACCATGGGCGATGCCAAGGTCAAGCTGGTGTTCCTCGACGCCTGCCGCGACAATCCCTTCGCGGCCAAGATGAAGGCGAACGCCGCCACCCGCAGCGTCAATGTGCAGACGGGGCTTGCCGAAATGAAATCCGGCGAAGGCACGCTGATCGCCTTCGCCACCGGCCCCGGCCAGACCGCGCTCGACGGCCAGGAAGGCACCAACAGCCCGTTCACCCGCGCGCTGATGGCGAATATCGCAAAGCCCGGCATCGAGATCCAGCAGGCGATGACCCAGGTCCGGGCCCAAGTCAACGAAGAGACCAACAAGGGCCAGCTTCCCTGGGGTCACACCAACCTGATCGGCTCGGTCTACCTGAATGGCGGCGCCGCGCCGGCCGCAGCACCCGTGGCAGCCTCCTCCAGCACGCCCGCGGTTGCCTCCACGTCCGGCGGATCTGACGTCGAAGTCGAGTTCTGGCGCTCGGTGCGCGAGTCGAACAAGCCGGAAGAGCTCAACGCCTATCTGACCAACTATCCGAACGGACAGTTCAAGTCGCTGGCGCTGGCCCGCATCGCCTCCTTGCAGGACGGCCCCAGCACCACGACCCGCAACCTGTCAGCCGGCGTCGATCCCGCGACGTTCACCGCGGAATCCAGCCAGGTCACCGAAGACCAGATCGGCCTCGACAAGGGCCAGCGCCGCGACGTGCAGCGCCGGCTTACGGGTTTAGGCTTCGACACCAAGGTCACCGGCAAGTTCGACGACAACACCCGCACCGTCATCACCCGCTGGCAGGCCGCGCGCGGCTATACCAAGTCCGGCTATCTCAACAAGCTGCAGCACAAGGCGCTGCTGACGGAAATCGTTGCGACGACTACGGCGAGCTCCAGTGACGACTCCGACGAAAAGCCGAGCCGTCGCCGGCGCGGCGGGAGTGGTGGTGGAGGCGGTGGTGGCCATCATTATCGCGGTGGCGGCGGCGGTCCCGGCGGCTTCATCGGCGGTATGGTCGGCGGAATATTCCGCTAGCAATTCCGAACTATCGGCATTCGATCTCGATCAGCAAAAAGCCCGGTTCATGCCGGGCTTTTTCTGTTCTGCTCGTCATTCCGGGGCGCGAGTGAAACGAGCGAACCCGGAATCCATAGCCTAGCGCCTGGATTCCGGGTCTGCGCCAAGTGGCGCATCCCGGAATGACAATTGTCGGCGATTACTTCCCCGCCGCCTTGCGCAAGGCGTCGTTGATGCGGTCCTGCCAACCCGGACCGTCCTCCTGAAAATGTTCGAGAATGTCCTGATCGATCCGCAACGAGACCAGTTCTTTCACGCTGGGAAGCGCTGCCATCTTCGGCGGAGCCTCCGGCACCTTCGTGGTGGTTTTCTTGAACGCCGCCTCCGCTTCCGTGCGGGCGTCGTTCAAGGTTCGCGGCCGTCTCGGTTGGTCTGCCACGATCAAATCCCCTCGAACAGCGCCGTCGAAAGGTACCGCTCGGAGAACGACGGCACGATCGCAAGGATAGTCTTGCCGACGCTCTCCGGCCGTTTGCCGATCTGAAGTGCTGCCGCGATCGCAGCACCCGATGAGATGCCGCCGGGAATGCCCTCGATGCGGGCCAGCGCGCGGGACATCTCGATGGCGGCAGCACTGTTGACCTTCACGATCTCGTCGATAACGGAGCGGTCCAGAACATCCGGAATAAAGCCGGCGCCGATGCCCTGGATCTTGTGCGGCGAATGCGTGCCGCCAGACAGAACCGGACTTTCCTCCGGCTCGACCGCGACAACACGGAGCGTTGGCTTGCGCGGCTTCAGCACCTGCCCGACGCCCGTGATGGTGCCGCCGGTGCCGACGCCGGCGACGAAGAAGTCAATGTTGCCGCCGGTATCGTTCCATATTTCCTCCGCCGTGGTGCGGCGATGGATTTCGGGATTGGCGAGGTTCTTGAACTGCTGCGGCATCACGGCGTTCGGCGTGGTCCGCACCATTTCCTCGGCAGTGGCGATGGCGCCCTTCATGCCCTGCGCCGCCGGCGTCAGCACGATCTCGGCGCCCAGAAACGCCAGCATCTTGCGGCGCTCGATCGACATCGAATCCGGCATCACCAGTTTCAGCCGATAGCCGCGCGACGCCGCCACGAACGCCAGCGCGATCCCGGTATTGCCCGATGTCGGCTCGATCAGCACGGTATCGGCGTTGACAATGCCGGCCTTCTCCATCTCGATGATCATCGCGGCGCCGATGCGGTCTTTCACGCTCGCCGCCGGATTGAAATATTCCAGCTTGGCAAGGATCGTCGCCTGCACGCCGTGCTGCTGCGGCAATTTTCGCAGGCGCACGATCGGCGTATCGCCGACCGCGTCCACTATGCTGTCGAAAACCTTACCCCGGCCGGGGCGATGTGTATGCGCTGCGCTGGCTGACGGCGTATCCATGGCAAATCCTCTGGGACAAATGTGTGAAGTTAGAAAGCTTTCGCGGCCAGACTGCGCCGAAGCGCGCGGGCTTGCAACCGTCGCGCCCGCGGCCGTTCGCTGCGTTGCAAAATCCCAAAATTCCTAAAAGGAACGCATTTGTGTTGCGACATCGTCAAACAAATCATTGTATGTTGCAAACAGGTCAGAACCCGAGGAGGTCACGATGCCAGCGATTGCTGAAATCTTGTCGACCACTGTGCCTCATCCCGCGCCGCGCGGAAGCGATCTGCCGGTCTGCCTCGTTTGTGCCGATTCAATGGTGGCTGCGGAGGCGTCGTCGTTCTCTGACAACATCGTCAGCTATCTCTGGACCTGCGATACCTGCGGTTACGGTTTTGTGACCAAGCATTCGTTCGCCTGCAACTAATCTTCAATGAGTTCAGCGCGGCAGAATGTCGCCACGCGCCCAGCCGGCGCGGGTTCGCTCGCGGAACTGTTCGAACGCTCCCTGCGCGATCGCGTCGCGGATGCCCTGCATCAGCGTCTGATAATACGCGATATTGATTTCGGACAGCAGCATCGCGCCCAGCGTTTCGCCTGATTTCGTGAGATGGTGCAGATAGGCCCGCGCATAGCCATGCGTGGACGGCCAAGCGCTTTCCTCGTCGAGTGGACGCGGATCGTCGGCATGCCTTGCGTTTTGCAGGTTGACCGGACCGAACCGCGTGAACGCCATGCCGTGGCGCCCGTTGCGGGTCGGCATCACGCAATCGAACATGTCGATGCCGCGCGCCACCGCCTCCAGCATGTCTTCCGGCGTACCGACGCCCATCAGATAGCGCGGCCGATCCGTCGGCAATAACGGCACGACCTCTTCGATCATCGCCAGCATCACCGCCTGCGGTTCGCCGACCGCGAGGCCGCCGATGGCGTAGCCGTGAAAGCCGGTATCGACCATGCCGCGCGCGCTGGCTTTTCGAAGCTCAGGCACGTCGCCGCCCTGCGCGATGCCGAACAGCATGTAGCCCGGAGGCGCGCTTTCGAACGCGCGCTTGCTGCGCTCGCCCCAGCGCAGCGAGAGCTGCATCGCGCGTTCGATATCGCCGCGCTCCGCCGGCAGCCGCACGCATTCGTCGAGCTGCATGGCGATGTCGGAACCTAGCAGCCGCTGCACCTCAATGGATCGCTCCGGAGACAGCTCATAGCTTGTGCCATCGATGTGCGAGCGGAAGGTTACCGCGCGTTCGCTGAGCTTACGCAACTGCGCCAGCGACATCACCTGAAAGCCGCCCGAATCGGTCAGCATCGGGCCGTTCCAGCCGGTGAAGGTCTGCAAGCCGCCGAGTGCCGCGATGCGCTCGGCGCCCGGCCGCAGCATCAGATGATAGGTGTTGCCGAGCACGATGTCTGCGCCGGCGTCGCGCACCTCGCGCCAGTGCAGACCTTTCATCGCGCCGGCAGTGCCGACCGGCATGAAGGCCGGCGTCCGCACCACGCCATGTGGCGTAGTCAGGCGGCCGGTGCGCGCGGCGCCGTCGGATTTCAGAAGCTCGAAATGGTTGGGAAGGCTCATGCGGCCGATCTATCACGAAACAGCAGGCAGGCGTCGCCATAAGAATAGAACCGGTAGCCGCCGGCGATCGCATGCGCATAGGCCGCCTTCATCGCGTCGAGCCCGGAAAAGGCTGACACCAGCATGAACAGCGTTGAGCGCGGCAGATGGAAATTGGTCAAGAGAATATCTACCGCACGAAACCGGTAGCCCGGCGTGATGAAGATCGCAGTATCGTCGGCGAACGGTTTTATGGTGCCGTCTTCCGCAGCAGCGCTTTCCAGTAGCCGCAGCGACGTGGTGCCGACGGCGACGATCCGCCCATCCTTGGCACGCGCCGCGTTCAGCGCGTCCGCAGTCTCGCGCGAGATCGTGCCCCACTCCGAATGCATCTTGTGCGCGGCGGTATCCTCGGCCTTGACCGGCAGGAAGGTGCCTGCGCCGACGTGGAGCGTCAGCCGATGGATGCCCACACCGCGCTGAAGCAGCGCCGCCTCAAGCGCAGGCGTAAAATGCAGGCCGGCGGTTGGGGCTGCCACGGCGCCTTCATTGGCCGCGAACATGGTCTGGTAGTCCTGGGCGTCACGTTCATCCGGCGTCCGTTTTGAGGCGATGTAAGGCGGCAGCGGCGGTGCGCCGAGATCTCCGATGGCCTGATCGAGCGCTGGTCCGTGAAATGAAAACGACAGCGTAATCTCGCCGTCTTCGCCTTTGGCCTCGACCTGCGCGTCGAGATGACCGAGGAAGCACACCTTGCCTTCGTTGCCGAAGCGGACGATATCGCCTTGCGCGAGTTTCTTGGCCGGTTTGACCAGCGCCTGCCAGCGCGAACCGTCGAGCCGCTTGATCAGCGTCGCCTCGATCTTCGGCTCGGCGTCGCGACCGATGCGGCGGCCGGTAAGCTGAGCTGATATCACCTTGGTGTCATTGACCACGAGCTGATCGCCGGGCTGCAGGAATTGCGGAAGTTCGGCAACGACACGGTCCCGCAACGCCGCGCCCGGCTGCACCACCAGCATCCGCGCCGAATCGCGCGGGCTCGCCGGCCGCAGCGCGATATGGCTTGGGGGGAGCTCAAAGTCGAAGAGGTCGGTGCGCATGCGCTGGACCCGTCATTGCCGGGCTTGACCCGGCAATCCATCCGTTTCGAAAGACTCTTGTGAAGATGGATGGATGCGCGGGTCAAGCCCGCGCATGACGAGCCTTGCTAAGCCGCATCCGCGGCCATGCGCGCCTTGACGATCTTGTCCGGATTCTTCACCGGCTCGCCGCGCTTGATCTTGTCGACGTTCTCCATGCCCGAGGTGACCTTGCCCCACACCGTGTACTGGTTGTTGAGGAACGAGGCGTCGTCGAAGCAGATGAAGAACTGGCTGTCGCCGGAATCCGGGCTCGCCGCGCGCGCCATCGACGTGGTGCCGCGCACGTGCGGTTCCTTGTTGAATTCGGCCTTCAGCTTCTTGCCGGAGCCGCCGGTGCCGGTGCCTTGAGGACATCCGGTCTGCGCCATGAAGCCGTCGATGACGCGATGGAACACGATGCCGTCGTAAAAGCCTTCGCGCACCAGTTCCTTGATCCGCGCGACATGGCCCGGCGCGAGATCGGGCCGCATCTCGATGGTGACGGACCCTTGGGTGGTTTCGAGGATCAAAGTGTTGTCGTTGTCAGCCATGCTCTCTTCTCTATCGGTTTGGGTGGAGGTCTGCGGATTTGAAACCGGACGGCGAAGGGCCGGCCGGCAACGGCGCCGCCCATGCTATCGGTAAATGGCATCGGCGTGCAGCGTTGCAACGCCTCCATGACCGCGATGCGATACAGCAACCGGTCATTATCGGTAGCATTGTCCGATTCATAGGTGATTTTCGGGTGCCCGAGGATGTTTCCGTCACGCGTGAACGTCACGATCGCGGTGATTTCGACGTCCGGATTGACTTGCGATGCCGGCGGCGGTTTCCAGCACGTTCGCAAGCGCGCGAACGCTTGCTTGATATTATCGACCTGCGGTTCGGCCTGCGCTGACATCGCCGACAGAAACAGCAGCGGCGCTGCAAACCAAAGTACCGATTTGCCGGACCGCGCCACCGGTCCTCACTTGATGTCGGATGCGACCTGCACCTTCACCATCTTGTCGGGATCGGTGACGGTGCCGCCCGAGGAACCGGGAGGCGCTTTCTTCAGCTTGTCGACCACGTCCATTCCGGAGACGACGTCGCCGATCACGGTGTACTGGCCGTTCAGGCTGGAGCCGTCGGCGAACATGATGAAGAACTGCGAATTGGCGGTATCGACGCTGTCGCCGCGCCGCGCCATGCCGACCACGCCGCGCTTGAACGGCACCTGGGAGAATTCGGCTTTCAGATTCGGGTATTTCGAACCGCCGGTGCCATTAAAATTCTGGCCGTCGCCGGTCTGCGCCATGAAGCCATCCATCACGCGGTGGAACGGCACGTTGTTGTAATAGCCTTCGCGCGCCAGCGTCTTGATGCGTTCGGCATGGCCCGGCGCGAGGTCGGTCCGCAGCTTGATCACGATGCGGCCCTTGGTGGTGTCGATGACGATCGCATTCGCCTTGTCGAGATTGGCGGGCAACGGCTGTGCCATCGCGGGAGCCGCGCACACCAGCGCAGCAAGAACTGCAAGTATTCGGATCATGAAAGCTCCAGCGAGTAAGGCCGGCTAACCGGCGAATTTGGCTTTGAGGCTGGCCGCGACCGCGGCGGGAACGAAGGCCGACACGTCGCCGCCCATGGCCGCGATTTGACGCACCAGTGTGGCGGTGATCGGGCGGACGGCGGGGGATGCCGGAATGAATACGGTGTGCACGCCGGGCACCATGGCTTCGTTCATGCCGGCCAACTGCATCTCGTAATCGAGGTCGGTGCCGTCGCGCAGGCCGCGAATCATGATGCTCGCACC
>Ga0193726_1000078_pt1 | contig 173641 bp, 151 predicted proteins | sample H2c1metaG_FD_144928 | JGI IMG/M metagenome (GOLD analysis project Ga0193726, IMG submission 144928) | Soil microbial communities from a riparian zone of the East river system, Colorado, United States - H2c1 | ecosystem: Environmental > Terrestrial > Soil > Riparian zone | place: USA: East...
CGGGATTGCGATGGCCGCGATGATCAAAATGATCGCCACGACGATCAGCAACTCGATTAGAGAGAAACCCTTTTGCTTCTTCATGACTTGTATATCTCCTTGAGAGATTATTGAGAGTATTCGTTAGTGCCAGAGCACACCTACACTAGGGCAAGCTGCATGCCAATCGGAAACTAGTAGTACCCATTGGCGTCATGTTCTAGAAGCGCCTCATTTTGTTGTACATGCGAGTGTACCACTCATTCCTCATCGGCGGTCGCTCTAGCCCAACCTCTGGAAACCCTTAAAATCGCCCCTTTGGGTCACCCCAGAATGACAAAAAGTGTCGTTGGCCATCAATCTCGGCCTCCGAAATTTGTCCGCGGCTATGGCTTTAGTTTTGGGGTGCCAGTCTTGCGGGCGTTTGGAGGTGGGAGTTCGCAGCACGGAATCAAGGATGCCACTGCGAAGCGGCTCTGCACGCGGCACAAAACCTCACAAATTATGCTTCTTCGCGTAATGCCGGAACGACCGGTAGCTTATCTTCAATAAATCCGCCGCCTGGGTTCTCACGCCGCCAGACTTCTCCAGCGCCGCCTGCAGGTACCGCCGCTCCGCCTCGGCAATCTCCTTTTCAAAATCGGCGCCCTCCGCCGGGAACGAAAAGTCGCCATGCCCATTGCCGGAGGTGGTAGCTGTCGAGGCGTACCCCGCTATTCGATCCGGCAGCACCCTGAGTGTGATCTCCGAGGTCGTCTCCAGCGCCACCGCGCGCTCCATCGTATTTTCCAGTTCACGAACGTTTCCCGGCCACTCATACGTCTCCAGCCGTCTCACCACTTCCGGCGAAAGCCCCTCTATCGGCTTTTCCATCACTTTGCGGAATTTCTCCAGGAAGTGTCGCGCCAGCAAGGGAATGTCTTCTTTTCTCTCGCGCAACGAAGGCAGATGCACGGGAATTACGCTCAGGCGGTAATAAAGGTCCTCGCGGAAGCGGCCCTCGGCGATCTCTTTCTCAAAGTCCTTATTGGTCGCCGCGATGATGCGCACGTCCACATTGCTTTCTTCCGTGCTGCCGATGGGCCGCACTTTCCCTTCCTGCAGCACGCGATAAAGCTTTACCTGCATGGTCAGGCTCATGTTCCCAATTTCATCCATGAACAGCGAGCCGCCGTGCGCCGCCTGAAATAATCCGTGGCGATTGTCATTCGCGCCCGTGAACGCGCCTTTCATGTAACCGAACAACTCCGATTCCAGCAGCGTTTCCGGAAAAGCTCCGCAGTTAATAGTGATGAATGGCGCGGAAGCCCGCGCGCTGTTTTCATGAATCGCCCGCGCCACCAGTTCTTTACCGGTTCCGCTTTCCCCAGTAATCAAAACGCGGCTGGATTGCGGCGCCACCGTCTGGATCAACTCGAAAATGGCCCGCATCTTGGGGCTCTGCCCGATAATATTGTCGAGACCCGTCAAACGGCGCAATTCACGCCGCAGGTACCCGGCCTCTTTCTTCCAGCGCAGGCTTTCCGAAACTTCATGTACCGCGCGGCGCAGTTGGTCCACCAGTTCATGGTCCTTTATGACGTAGCGGTCTGCGCCGCTATTGATAGCGGCGATCGCCGTTTCCACCGTGGGCACTCCGGTGATCAGCAGGAAGAAGCACTCCGGCGCGATTTCCTTGGTAAATTTCAGAAGATCCACGCCGCCCTCGCCGGGCATGCGCACGTCGGAAATAATAATGTCGAAGATCTGCGATTCCAGCTTGCGCTTGGCGCCCTCGACGTTGTTGGCCACCTCCACGCGATAGCCTTCCTTGCGGAAAGTAATCTCCAACAATTCGCAGATGGACTTTTCGTCGTCCACCACCAGGATGTGCGGCATCTCCCGGGCCATTTCTTTTACTGCTGTTTTTGCGCCTTGCATGAAGTCCTCACGCAACCCGCGGAAGTTCCACGATGAACTCCGCGCCGCGATTTTTTTCAGAGATTACGCTGATTTTCCCGCTGTGGGCCTGAACGATTTGATACACGATTGCCAATCCAAGTCCCGTTCCGCCTTCAAACTCCGACTGTAATGGCTCAAAAATCTTGGCGCGCTGCTTGGCGTCCAAACCTACGCCCGTATCTGAAAATGCGATGCGCAGCCAGAAGGGCTTTTCTTCAATGCGCACCGTGAGCGTGCCGCCGCTAGGCATCGCTCGCAGCGCGTTATCGCAAAGATTCCAGAACACCTGCTTGATCTTGCTGCTGTCCACTCGGGCCCTTAACTCCTGCCCGTTGAAGGAGCGTACAATTCGATAGTTGGTTCCGATTTCCGGTTTCTTCTCAATCAGCGTCAGCGTTTCATCCAGCAGCCAGCGCACGTCCGCATCCTGAAATTCGTAGGTCTTCTCTCGCGAATACTTCAGGAAATCCGTGATGATCTGATTGAGACGTTCCGATTCCCTGCTGACAATATTTACCAGATGCTTTTCGTCCTCTTCGAGCGGAACCAGCCGCGCCAGTTCTTTCACCGCGCCAGCCATGGCCGTCAAAGGTTGCCGAATTTCGTGCGCGATGGCGGCCGAAAGCCGTCCCAGCGCAGCCATGCGTTCCTTGGTGGCCACTTCCTGTTCCAAGCGCCGAAGTTCGGTCAGATCCTGGAAATTAAAAACGTATCCGCTGCGGCGACTGTCGCGCGAACGAAGTGGAGAAACGCTGATCCCCAGAAACCGCTGCTGCCCGTCCGGAGTAGCGAAGTCGATTTCTTTTCTTCGCGATGTATGCTCCAGCCCGCGTTCGCCGGGCAGCCAGAAATCCGGACTGATATCCTGCACCGGCCGTCCACGTAAAGACGCGAACCGATAGCCTAGTATTTCCTCTCCGGTGCGATTCAAAAGCAAAATCCGGCCCTCCAAATCGGTGGTCAGCAGGCCGCCGCGCATGGAATGCACAATGTCTTCAGTGAAGTCCTGCAGGTCCAGTAGTTCTTCGCGCTTTTCATCGAGCTCTGCGCCCTTGCGACGCAGGGATTGTGCCAGGAAACTCGCCAGATACGCCACGGCCAGAAATCCGAACAGGTTGCTGATAAACCAGATGCGCAGACTCTCCGCCGTGGCGATCCCCACGTATGTCCGCGTGATTTTCTCGTCGTAGGCCAGCGCCGCCATTCCGCCGAGTATCAGGATGCATAAACCCGCCGTCGCGAAAGCCACGCCGCGCGAAAACAAGATACTCGCAACGATGATCACCAGCAGGTACAGCGAAATAAAATAACTTTCCTGCAGTCCCGTGGCGTAAACCAATGCTGAAATCATCAGCACGTCGCAAGTGACCTGCAGCCCGCCGTGCCATGGCGCCTGCGGCAGCCAACGCAGCAGTATCAGGTGCAGGATGCCCAGCGTGATCCAAAAAATAATCAGCGGCAGGAAAAACCTGTTGCCCGGGGAAGCTGGAACATACTGCGGCCACACCACTCCTACGGCCAAAATCAGCGTGATCATCAACAGCCGAACACGCGTCAGCCACTCCAACCATTCCTTCATGCTGGCACTTTGATGCATTTCTGGCAGCCTTCAACTCCCCCGCATCGCCAATACAAGAGATAAAAAAGCCGAGCTGCGATTTGCTGCAGCCCGGCCAGTGACTTCAACAATACGCGTTAGACGCGTCGCCGCTAGTGCGCATCGGCAAGTTTTCCGATGAGCGAGAACAGCGGCAAATACATGGAGATAACCACGCCGCCGACCACCACACCCAGGAAAACGATCATCACGGGCTCCAGAGCCGTCAACAGGTCCTTGACCGCCGCGTCCACTTCTTCCTCATAGAAGTCGGCGATTTTCTGCAGCATGGCGTCCATCGCGCCAGTTTGTTCGCCGACCGCGATCATTTGCGTGACCATGCCAGGAAATACGTTCGATTCCTTCAGCGGCTCGGTGAGCGATTTGCCTTCTTCTAGGGCTTTGCGAACCTTTTGCAGCGCGCGCTCCACTACCGCGTTGCCGGAAGTTTTTGCGGTGATGTCCAGGCCTTCCAGGATGGGAACACCGCTGGAGATCAGTGTGCCAAGCGTCCTCGTAAACCGTGCCACGGCAATCTTTCGCATCAGAATGCCCAGTACCGGCAGCTTCAGGACGATGGTATCCAGGATAAATTTGCCTTGCGGTGTGCCGTACCACACCTTCAAGCCCACCACACCGCCGATGATGGCCACTAGAATCAACAGTCCGAAGTAGCTACCGATAAAATTACTGAGTGCGATAACGATTTTGGTCGGAAGCGGGAGGGTAACGCCCAGCCCCGTGAACAACGTCGCGAAAATCGGCACGACCTTCCACAGCAGCAAGGTGATAACGCCGCCTGCTACGGTCAACACACCGACGGGATAAACGAGCGCGGACTTTACCGCTCGCTGCAACTTCACGTTCTTTTCGATGTACGTCGAAAGCCGTTGCAAAATGATGTCGAGAATACCGCCCGTCTCGCCGGCTTCCACCATGTTTACGTACAAGCCGTCAAACACTTTAGGAGAGGCGCGCATTGCCGTCGAAAGTGTAGAGCCGCCTTCAACCATGGAGCGGGTGGTGGTCAGCACTTTCTGGAAGAATTTGTTCTCCTGCTGGCTGGCCAGAATCTCCAGGCACTGCACAAGTGGCAGACCGGCGTCAATCATCACCGAGAATTGGCGCGTAAAAATCGCCAGTTCCTTGGCATTCACGCCGCCGCCGAATGTGGGCATGTTGAATTCTTTGCCCTTCTCGGACATCTTGGTGGGCGTGATCTGCTGCCGCTTCAAAAGGTTCTGAAGTTCCGCCTTGCTGTTGGCAGTCATCACGCCGCTTACGCTCGAGCCGGCGCGGTTCGTGCCTCGATATTTATAATCCGGCATGTGCTGCCCTCCTCAGTGGCTGAATACCATGAAATTCGTTCACGTTCACCATCGTTATCTCCACCTAGCGCTTGCTGGGTACCGGCGATTTCATACTGCCGCCGCCCGCTGTGGGGGTGGAAACCACGCCGCGGTTGATCATGTCCTGCAACTCGTCAGCGTTCGAAGAACGCGACAGCGCCATGTCCAGCGTGATGGACTTCTGCAAATACGCGTTGCAAAGCCCCTGGTTGAACGTTTGCATGCCTGTCTGACCCGTGCCGGTCTGCATCGCGGAATAAATCTGGTGAATTTTGTCTTCGCGGATCAGGTTGCGAATCGCCGCAGTAGGCACCAGCACTTCCATGATCATGGCGCGGCCGCGTCCATCGGCTCGCGGCAGAAGCGCTTGGCACAAAACTCCTTCAATCACCATGGAAAGCTGCGCGCGGATTTGTGGCTGCTGGTGTGACGGGAATACGTCAATAATGCGGTTAATAGTGGATGCCGCCGAATTGGTGTGCAGCGTGGCAAACGTTAAGTGGCCTGTTTCCGCGATGCGCAGCGCTGACTCAATCGTCTCGAGGTCGCGCATTTCGCCGATGAGCACTACGTCGGGATCTTCGCGCAAGGCCGCGCGCAGCGAATTCGCGAACGAGTGCGTATCCGCGTGCACTTCGCGCTGGTTCACCAGGCACTTTTTGTGATTGTGCAAAAATTCGATGGGATCCTCGATGGTGATCATGTGCTCATCGCGTTCGGCGTTGATCTTGTCGAGCATCGCCGCCAGCGTGGTGGACTTCCCCGAACCCGTTGGCCCGGTCACCAGCACCAGCCCGCGCGGCTTGTCGCACATGCCCTTCACCACCTGCGGCAGGCCCAACGCGTCAAAGCCCTTGATCTCCCATGGAATGGTCCGGAACACCGCGCCCACTGCTCCGCGTTGATTGAACACGTTGCCGCGAAAGCGCGCCAGGTTCTTCAGGCCGAACGAAAAGTCCAGCTCCAGGTTTTCTTCGAAGCGGTGCTTCTGCGCATCGGTGAGCACGCTGTACGCCAGCGACTTGGTGTCCGCGGCCGTCAGCGGCGGCATATCCAGAGGCCGCAATTTACCGTGCACGCGCACGCGTGGCGCGCTGTTGGTCGTGATGTGCAGGTCGCTGCCTCCCATCTCGATCATCTTTTTCAGTAGTTCACTTAATGTCATTCCAGCCATAGCTCACCTTTTCTCCTACAGAACGGTTTCGCGCACTACTTCTTCCATGGTTGTCTGGCCCAAAGCTACTTTGGTCAAACCGCTGCGCCGCAAAGTGATCATGCCCTGCTCCACAGCTTTTTTCTTCAACTCGAGTGCAGACGCGCCCACGAGAATTAACTCACGCAACTCGTCGTTAATTTCCATCACTTCGTAAAGCCCCGTACGTCCTTTGTAGCCACCCTTGTTGCAGGTGTTACAGCCCTTGCCGTGATAAATCTTGGTTTTCTTGGCTTCTTCTTCCGTGTAGCCCGCGTCAATCAGCGCCTGCTCCGGCACTTCCAGTTCCACCTTGCAGTTCTGGCAGATGCGCCGAACCAACCGCTGCGCGCAAATTAAGTTGACCGAAGTCGCCACGAGAAAAGGCTCAATGCCCATGTTCATCAAGCGACTGATGGTAGAGGGCGCATCGTTGGTGTGCAGCGTGGACAAAACCAAGTGGCCCGTGAGCGCCGCTTTCACCGCGATTTCCGCCGTTTCGAAGTCGCGAATTTCTCCCACCAGAATAATGTTGGGGTCTTGCCGCAAGAAGGCGCGCAGGGCAGCCGCAAAGTTCAGGCCAATCTGCTCTTTCATCTGCACCTGGTTGATGCCCGCCAGCTGGAACTCAACCGGGTCCTCGGCGGTCATGATGTTGGTGTCTACTTTGTTCAGCGAAGACACCGACGAATACAGCGTGTTGGTTTTTCCGGAACCCGTCGGCCCGGTAACCAGCACCATGCCGTAGGGCTTGAAAATGTTGCGTTCGAATTTCGTCAGCGAGGCCTGTTCGAACCCCAGCTTGGTCATGTCCAGCCGCAGATTCTCTTTATCCAGCAGGCGCATGACGATTTTTTCGCCATACAAAGTCGGCACCGTCGAGACACGGAAATCCAATTCCTTCTTCTTGCCGTCCGCGCGGTACTTGATCATGATACGGCCGTCTTGTGGCAGCCGCTTTTCCGCGATATCCAGTTTCGCCATGATTTTCAGGCGGCTAGTGATGGCATCCTTCAGGCGCAGCGGCGGGCTCATCACCGTCTGCAGTTGCCCGTCTACGCGGAAACGCACGCGCAATTCCAGTTCGTAAGGCTCCACGTGGATATCGCTGGCGCCCCGCTTGACGGAATCCGTTAGAATCAGGTTCACCAACTTAATAATCGGCGCTTCTTCCGCTGCTTTTTCCAGCGTCGCCGTGTCCAGCTCTGCGACTTCCGCGGCCAGCTCCAGATCCTGATCTTCGTCAACCAGGTCCTTCATCAAGTTGCTCAACTCTTCATGGTTTGAAGAGTTGCCGCCATAAAATCTCGAAATGGCATCGCCAATCGCCGATTCCGACGCCACCACCGGCTCCACATTGAATCCCGTCATGAACTTGATGTCGTCCATGGCGAACACGTTGGTGGGATCGGTCATCGCGATGGTCAGCACCGAGCCGACTCGCGAAAGTGGAATCACCTGGTAGCGCAGTGCGGTATCTTGCGGGATGAGCTTGATGACTACCGGATCAATTTCGTAGAACTTCAAATTTATGGAGGGAACACCGTATTGCCTGCTCAGCACCCCGGTAATATCGTCGTCCGTGATGTAGCCCATCTTGGTCAGACAGCTTCCCAGCTTCCCACCATTGGAGCGCTGAAATTCGAGCGCTTTGGTGAGCTGGTCCTGGGTGATCAAGCTCTCTTTGACTAGTATTTCGCCTAAACGGACGGACATCCGCAGCACTCCTGCAGCTTTACGACCAAGGCTCACATTAACAAATGCCGCAGTCAGCAGCGGTGCGATTTTCCGGCGTAGTTCTAAACCTGCTAATACCTGCCCTTTGGTTCAGGTGGCCAGGCAACGGTACAGTCGCCATTCTTGACTTGCTGTTACGCGCTGGCTATCGTCCAAATACATGCCTTTGCGGCCCGCCCATTTCGCAGCCTCGCGCGCTATGTATGTCTTGGACGAAAAGTGTCCATCCCGGGTGGTCCCCCATAAGCGCCTCCTAACCTCGGCAATTTTCTGGTTTGTCCCGCGCACTACGCCGTGTTTTATTTCCATCGACGGTGCTCTGTGAGTCGTCTCAACTCCAGGCAAAGTTGGGGCCTCGGCGCCGCTGTCGTTTTTCTAACATTGCTGCTGGCCGCGATTTTCACCTTCGGTTCCCTGGGTGGGCCATTCGAACCCGGCAACCTGCGCGACAAGCTCACGCTTTACGCCGTCTCCAGTTTCATCACCGCCGCTTTCATAATTTTTTCCCTCATCCTGATGCGCACTGCGTTTCGCTTGTGGGTAGAACGCAGCAAGGACCATCTCGGCGCCCGTTTCAAAACAAAAATGGTCGTCGGCGCGATGGCTATTTCCCTACTCCCGGTGCTCTTCATGTTTTTCGTAAGCTACTCTCTCTTGAATCGCACGCTGGGTCGCTGGTTTCCTCGCCCACTGGAAATAGCTTCCGAGCAAACCCAACTATTGCTGAGCGATTTCGGACGCACGCAGATTCCGAAGCTGCACTCGGTGGCTCACCAGATCGAACCACTGGTTGCGAAGCCCACTGCCGAGCTCGTGGGCCACGCCATCGCTGCCGGAGCCGACGCCGTCTGGATTCTTGACACCAACGGAAACGCCGTCAGTGGCGGCGTCGTCTGCGACGACCAACCGGAAGGGCGCGACCGCGCGGCCTGTGCGATGCCGAATGTATTGGGCAAGCAGGTTCGCGTTTTGCCCAGCGGCGTGGAAGAGTGGCAGGCCGGCGTTCACAGATACTCCGCCGCCAGGGTCCCGTTGTTGGAAAATGGCGCGCCGACAGGATTCATCGTTACCGCTTTTCGAAGTAACCCCGCATTCTTCGAGCGCCTCGACGAAATACAGAAACAAACCGCCGAGTACTACCTCGAAAAGCAGAATCTGCGCACCCTCAAGCGCCAGATGCTGCTTATCCTTCTTTTCTTTACCGTGTTGGTAATGTTTTCGGTGATGTGGGTGGCTCTGTTTCTTTCCAAGCAGGTTACCGTGCCCATTCAGGCGCTCGCCGAAGGTACGCGAGAGATTTCTTCCGGCAATTTTGAATACCAGGTGCCCGACCAGGCTCAGGACGAACTCGGCATTCTGGTTCGCTCCTTCAACGACATGACAGGCCAGTTGCGTGACAATCGCACGCAGATTGATCAGTTCACCCGCAATCTTCAGCAGGCCGTGCAGGAACTGGAACGCCGCCGCCAGTTGATGGAAACTGTGCTCGAAAATATTCCTACTGGAGTGGTCTCTCTCGATGCCGGCGGAGCCATTCTGCGCTGCAATAGCGCGGTCAGCAGCATGCTCGGCAACGGCTCGCGCGAAAAACAGTCGTTGGATGAATTACTGGGCAGCGAGGCTTCTCGCGCGGTGCAGTACCTGATGCGCCGCTCCCAGCGCATGGGCGTAGTGTCTCGCGAAATTGAAACCGTCGTCGGCGGACGCGTGCTGCATCTCGCCGTCACGGTCAGCTCTCTCGGCCCGCGCCGCGCCAACACTGGCTATGTGCTAGTTCTCGATGACCTCACCGAACTGCTGCGTTCACAAAAATCCGCCGCCTGGCAGGAAGTGGCTCGCCGCATCGCCCACGAAATTAAGAATCCCCTCACGCCCATCCAACTTTCCGCGCAGCGCATGTCGCGTTTTCTGGACCGCCGCGGCGGTGCCGATGCTGACTCTCGCGATCCAGAACTCACCACGCTGGTTCAGGAATGCTCCCGTCTCATCGAACGCGAAGTTTCCACCCTGGCCGCGCTGGTCAACGAGTTCTCACAGTTCGTGCGCTTCCCTACCGCCAAGTTGCTGCTTATGGACGCCAACACCATCGTGCGCGAAGCTCTCGAGGTTTTCGCCAATCGTCTCGACGGCGTTACCATCAAAACTACTCTCGCGGAAAATCTTCCGCAGGTGCGCGCCGATGGAGGCTTGTTACGCAGCGTGGTCGTAAACCTGATTGATAACGCCGCGGAATCCCTGGAGCATTCCACCTGTCGCGAAATCCTCGTCTCCACCCGCAGCCATTCCGATGCCGAAACCGTAGAGATTTCTGTCGCCGACACTGGCCACGGCATCTCGCCGCAAGATAAAGACAAACTCTTCCTGCCACAATTTTCCACCAAGGATCGCGGCACCGGACTGGGGCTGGCGATCGCCGCCCGCATCATCGCCGAGCACGGCGGCACCATTCACGTGGAAGACAATCAGCCTACCGGCTCCCGCTTTTTGATAGAACTTCCCGTCACCGAAGCTCTCCCCGTGACCGCCGGTGATCCCCACGCTCCGGCACCGGAAGCCTCGCGATGATTCCCAAGCCGCATCTACTCATCGTGGATGACGAGCCCGGCATCCGCGAATCTCTCGGTTCCATTTTGAAAGAGGAAGGCTACTTCGTCGAAGCCGTGGGCTCCGCCGAAGAGGCCCTCGAACGCGTCGCCAGCGGCGAACTGGAATTGATTCTTCTGGATGTCTGGCTTCCCGGAATGGACGGCCTCGAAGCATTGAGCCGTATCCAAAGCACGCCGCATCCGCCCATGGTCATCATGATTTCCGGGCACGGCACCATTGAAACCGCCGTGCGCGCCACCAAGCTCGGCGCCTTCGACTTCATTGAGAAGCCTCTCTCCCTCGAAAAAATAATTCTGCGGGTGCGCAACGCCATCCAGCAGCGCCGCCTGGAAGAAGAAAATCAAACGCTGCGCAATCAGTTGGGCCACCGCTACCAGGTTATCGGCGACAGCATCCCCATGAAAGCGCTACGCCAGCAGATTGCCGTCACCGCGCCCACCAACGGCCGCGTCCTCATATATGGCGAGAGCGGCACCGGCAAAGAACTTGTCGCCCACGCTTTGCACGCCGCCAGCCTAAGAACCAAAGGCCCTTTCGTCGAAGTAAACTGCGCAGCCATCCCTGACGAGCTGATCGAATCCGAGCTCTTCGGCCACGTGAAAGGCAGCTTCACCGGGGCCACCGAAAATAAAATTGGCAAATTTGAGAAAGCCGATGGCGGCACGCTTTTCCTCGATGAAATCGGTGACATGAGCCTGCGCACGCAATCCAAAGTCCTGCGCGTTCTCGAAGAGCAGCGCTTTGAGCCCGTCGGTTCCAATCAAACCATCACGGTAGATGTGCGCGTCATCGCCGCCACCAACAAAAATCTTGAACAGGAAATCCTGCGTGGCAGCTTTCGCCAGGATCTCTTTTATCGCCTCAACGTGATTCCCTTCTTCGTTCCGCCGCTGCGCGACCGCCTGCAAGACATCCCCACGCTGGCGCGTTATTTCTTGAATGAATTCAGCGCCGCGTACGGGAAAAAAGGCCGCGAGCTCAGCGACCAGGCTGTCGAAATTCTTTTGCGCTACCCGTGGCCAGGAAATGTCCGCGAGTTGCGCAATCTGGTCGAACGCCTGGTGATCGTCTGCCCCCAGCCGCGCATCGAGCCTCATCATCTTCCACCCGAACTTTTCCGTGGCGTGGCTGAGAGTCCGCAACAACCTTATTCCACGCTGTACGAAGCCCGCAGCGCCTACGAGCGTGAATTCATCCTGCGCAAATTGCAGGAGCATCGCTGGAACATGACTCAAACCGCCGGCGCTCTGGGCCTCGAGCGTAGTCACCTCTATCGCAAAATGAAAAGCCTCGGCATCGCCGCCCCCGAATAGCCCTTCGAGAGCGATTTTCCAGTTTTCCCCCCAATTGACCCTCAGCGCCAAATCCTGCTTGGGGTAGAATGCCTCACACTTTCCTCCAAGCTTCTCAACCGGTGATCAGCCTATGAACGGAACCATGATGCCGTTCCCGCTCACGATAGCTCGACTATTGGAGCGCGCTGGCGCACTTTTCCCCATGGTAGAAATTGTCTCCAGTCGGCCGGACGACTCCGTCCATCGCTACACCTATCGCGACATGTATCAGCGCGCCCGCGCGCTCGCGTCGGCGCTGCAGTCCGTAGGCCTGCGCAAGGGCGACCGGGTCGCCACACTGATGTGGAATCACAGCGATCATCTCGAAGCTTATTTTGGCATCCCCAGCGTCGGCGGCGTGCTACACACGCTGAATTTGCGCCTTCATCCCGATGAGTTGGCCTACATCATCAATCACGCCGAAGATCGCTGGCTTCTCGTGGACGACGTGCTCCTCCACCTCTATGAACAAATCCGCGACAAGGTGTGCATCGAGCGCGTTTTTGTCGTACCTTTCTGCGGCAAGTCGGTGCCCTCAAATTACGAAGATTACGAATCGCTGCTGGAAAGCAGCAATGCCCCTCCGGTCTATCCCGAACTCGACGAACATGATGCCGCCGGCATGTGTTACACCTCCGGCACTACGGGCAAATCCAAGGGCGTGGTGTATTCACATCGAGCCATCGCACTGCACTCCTATTCCATTTCATTGCCCGACAATTTCTGCATTTCACGTAACGATTGCGTATTGCCCGCCATGTCCATGTTTCACGCCAACGCCTGGGGCATGCCCTACGCCGCGGTGATGAACGGCAGCAAGCTGGTGCTGCCGGGACCGAACCTCCAGCCCAAATGCCTGCTTGATCTGCTTGCCCACGAACAAGTCACGCTGACCGGCGCGGTACCCACCGTGTGGTTGAGCGTGATTGACGCTCTCGAACGAAATCCGCACGACTGGCAACTTGCTCCGAATTTGCGCGTGATCGTGGCTGGGTCTGCGGCTCCAGAAAGTCTCTTCCGGCGCTTCGAAAAATTCGGCGTCCAAGTGATTCAGCCCTGGGGCATGACCGAGACCACGCCCATCGCCACGGTATGTACTCTGAAACCGCACATGGACAAGTGGCCGGAAGATCGCAAATTTCAACTACGCGCCCGCCAGGGCCTGCCTTCGCCCTTCACCGAGATTCGCGCCATCGGCGACGACGGCGAGGTTCCGTGGGATGGCGAGACTCAGGGTGAGTTGGAAATCCGCGGCCCCTTCATCGCCGCCAGCTACTACAACCTTCCTCAGTGTAAACAGTGGAGCCCCGACGGCTGGCTGCGCACCGGCGACGTGGTGACCATCGATTCCGATGGCTACATGAAAATCACCGACCGCACCAAGGACCTCATCAAGTCTGGCGGAGAGTGGATCAGTTCGGTGGATCTCGAAAACGCGCTAGTCGGTCATCCCGCGGTGATGGAAGCGGCAGTCATCGCCGTGCCGCATCCCAAGTGGGTGGAGCGACCTGTAGCTGTGCTCGTGGTCAAGGAAGGCGATCACATCACGCCTGACGAACTCCGCTGTTTTCTTTCTGAAAAATTCGCTAAGTGGCAATTACCCGACGAATTTATTTTTGTAACCGAGCTGCCCCATACTTCCACGGGCAAACTCCTAAAGTCCGCCCTGCGCGAACGCTACAAAGCTCGTGCCTGATCTGCGTGAAGCCGCGCCACGCTGCCTGCCGCGAAATCTCGCGCCTTGCCGCAGTCAAAGAATTGGGTTAGAAATCAGAACAAAACGGAAGGCAGCCAGGCACCAGCCGGCTCGTTGTAGAGTCCGACGCTCATCAACGTCATCGGCTGGATCACCTTCAAACCGTTGCCGAGGCACCAACGCATCAGCGCATTGTTCCGTGACGGCACGAGAATCCCCGAGCCGCCAAAAGTTTCCGCCGATGCGATGAGCGCCCGCAGGTCCACATTGCTCTCCGCCGTGGCATGACCGAACAGAGCCAACACTGTCGCGTACCCGGTGACGCGGCCCTCGCGTTCCACCACGCAGGCAGTTTTCTCCTGAATGGCCTCCGCCAATTCCTTGCCCCGGTCGAATCCATGTACCCGCCGGGACAACGCGTTGCAAGATTCCAAATCCGCGTTCTGCGCCGGCCTTACAGCACATCCAGGAATTTTTCTTTCAAGCGGCGTCCCCTGCATGCACGAAAGCGGTTCGCGAATATCGAAACCCAGCGCGGAGTACAGCGAGAGCGAGCGGTTATGATATGCGGCCTGCACCAATCGCATCCCCGCTGGATGCCGCTCCCGGGCCCGCTCCATCACCGCTTGCATGAGCTTGCGCCCCACACCCAGGTTTTGCGCGTCCGGGTCCACCGTGATCGGCCCAATCCCTGCAATCAAGGAGCGTTCGTCGAGACAATTGCTTCCCACGATGCGCCCGCCGCTTTCCGCCACCACACAATAAAAGTCCGCGTGCGAAAACAACGTCGCCATCACCCCGGCAGCAATTTCCGGCGCGGGAAAATCGCAGGGAAATCCATGCCTGGCGCTCAAAGTCAAAAAAGCCTGGTAGCAAATATCACCGCAGGGGGCGCTGTCCGCCGCCGTGGCGGGCCGAATCATTATTTCGCGCTCTGATTTTGTCGGCACAAGTCACCTCTCTTTCGGATCGCGAAAGTATACCCGTGACCGCAGAGATTTTTAAGTTTACGTCCAGGCCACCGTGTTGCGCGGCCCGCCGGGCACAAATCTCAGCTGTGCTGCCGCACCGGAAGTATCATTGGCGTGTAAAGGAGCATTGTTCAGTGACCACGCGTCTAACTGAAGTTCACTCGCAACTGGCTCGGTCCGCCGTGCTGATGTTCGGCGCCAACGATCGCATGAACCAGATGCTCATCCAGCATCTCCATCCTGCTGCCTGGAAAGCCGTGCCTCCCGGCAAAGTACGCGGCATCGCCGCGATCTTCACCCATATGCACAATGTCCGCACCAAGTGGATCCGCCTTACCGCCCCGCACTTGACGATTCCAGCTCAGCTGCATCGCGTGCGCTGCACTCAGAAGCAAGCTCGCGCCGCCTTCGCCGAGAGCGCGGCTCGCTGCACGGACATGCTTGCGGAAGCTCTCGGCAGCGCTGACGACCGCCGCATCGAGAAATTTCGTAGAGATGCCCTGGCGCCGGCGTGGCCAGTCGGTCCGGAGATGCTGTACTACATGCTTGCTCACGAAGCTCACCACCGTGGCCAGGTGTGCATGCTCGCCCACCAACTCGGTTACACCTTTTCACACGCCATCTCCGACGGCATCTGGAACTGGGAAAAATTGTGGAAAGAGTGCGGCGCGTCCCGCGGTCCCGGCCGCACTTGATCATCTACAGATAAGCCGGCGTCAGCTCCACCTCAACGTGGTCACCGAATCCGCGGTCAACGCCACTTTGGCAATTTGGCCCGCGCACGCCACGGTTATGTCCTTGGCCTCGCCGGGGTTGGCCAGCACCAGTACCATCGAGCCATCGAAATTTTTCGCCGCAGTATGAAACACGCGAGAGATCGCGGCGCTTTTGGCCGCCGCGGCCCCGGGTGACGACGCTGCTGCCGGCTGACCGATGAGTGCTCCGTTCACCGCCGGTGCGTCGCCGCCGGCATCGCGCGAAGCGACAATCGTTGCTCCTCGGCGAAACGCACGGGCATACTGCGTCAGCGCCCAGTACAAACCCGACATTGTAATTTCCTTCGTCTTCGAATGAATCTGCACCAGCCCGCCACAGTCGAAAGGTCCAATGTTCGGCCGCCCGCGTTCGTCCAGCGCCACATTCCACGTGGTGATGCTCTGCGGCCCGTTCGCCAGAATGCCGCTGAATGTCGCGCCCCACTTGCTCCAGTTCGTCAAATAGTCCGGGAACTTATAATCATCTCCGCCTTCCGTCCAGTGCATTTCTACGTCGGGAAATTTGGTCTTCACATTGTTCATCATCTCCGGAGTGCCCACGTAGCCGTGCCACGCCACCGTGTTCACATATTTCTTGATCCGCGGACGCGACAGTTGATCCAGCGCGTGGCCCCACAAATTGTAGTTGTGATCAAGAGTCCAGATTTTCGTTCCGCTGGCTTCGAGCAGCGGCCCGAGCTCCGCGATCAGCCGCTCCTCATCTTCTTCCGGCCAGGCGCACGCCGGCATGCGCCCTCCCTGGTCCGCGTCAATCTCGTTCTGCGTCGTGACGGCCCGCACTTTCACACCCGACGCCGCATATCCGTCCACAAATTTCTGCAAGTATCGCGCGTACGTCGGAATATTTTCCGGTCGGATGTTTCCGCCTAACATGGAGTTGCTGTACTTCATCCAACCCGGCGGGCTCCACGGCGAGGCATACAGAAACAAATCCGGATTCGCGCCGACTGCCGCCTGCAACGTCGGCAAAATGTAATCGCGGTCATGGTCAATACTGAACCGCTTCAATTCCGGATCGGCCGCGCCGTCGTCGTAGCTGTAAGCCGCAGCGCTGTAATCGCTCGCGCCTATACAGATGCGCCCCATGCTGAGCGCGTGTTGATCCTGCCCGAACATCGTGTGCAAGAGTTTCGCGCGGTCATCGTCGTTCAGCCGCGAAAGCGTGAAGCACGCCGCATCGGTAAACGCCGCGCCAAATCCAAGAATCTTTTGCTTGCTGGTCGCAGGGTCCACCGTGACATCCGCAGCCGTGGCCTTTTTCGCCGCCTTCGTCCACGCAATTTCCGCTCCCGCCGCGAGCCGCTTCCCTGCCTTATCAGTCACCTCCGTTTGCGCGGGCTTTGTCGGAGCTTGCCCCTGACCCGCATCGGTATCCGCGTTGCTCACGCCCAAAGCCGACGCCGCCGCCACACCCAATCCCATCCCCGCATATTTCAAAACTTCTCGCCGTGTCGTCACGCGCATCTCCGTTTCCCGAACCGATCCATCCCAAAAGTACTTCCCGATGTTTTCATCACGCTCGTTGTTGCAAAACTGCGTCGAAGAACGTTCTTGCCCCCGAAGAGCATACTGCAAAACAAATTGGATCGTAATCGCCTTCATTGGACTGTGGTTGATTTCAGGGGAAAGCAAAACGCGCCGTAACAAGTATTGTTGGAGTGGTGCTTTGCGAAGCCAGATTGCTACTCATGTCCAGTATGGAACACAGGGGTATACTCGACAGTAATCGTGTAGATAGGAGATTGCACGGTGCGACCAATCCATGCAGCGCTGGCTTCATTCACATTTCTTGCCTGTCTGGCCGCTGCCGACGCGAGTAAGGGCCAATACGTTGTATATGATCAGCAATCTGTACGCGACATCGATACGTTCGTGAGCCTCGTTCAGTAAAGCCACGATATAGACAGCTCGCTTCTCCCGCCAGTGAGGGCCCGCATTCTCACGAACCAGGCGGAAATGATTTCCTACCTCAAGGCCGAACTCTGTCGAGAATGGTCGAACGAATTATTCGCCTTGTCGCTTCAAGTGAAGGGGAGCCAGCGGTCCGAGGCGCAACGCTCGGCTCTAGGTATTCTTGTGCGGCTCGATCCCAATCGCTCCCTGGACCTGCGGCATGAACTCGGCACGGACGATCCTGCGGCCAAATCCGCCACTTGGCCACCCAAACATTGTTGGCCCAGAAGGCATTCAATATTTTGGCGATGAGGGATGGCGAAAAGGCACTGCCGGTGTTGCAGCAGGAGGCTGAACTCATGGGCCTCCAGGGAAATTATCCCTATGGCGCTCTGGGCTACAGCACGATGCAGGTAGCCGACAGATACTGGGCCGAAGATAGTCCACGGGCGGTCAGGATACTGGATTCCGTCTTTCACCCGGCATTTGCCAGACATAGCCACGCTCCTCGGACCTACCTTGACGATTATGTGTTTGGAGGAATGCTATAGACGCTTGCCGGCGGACTTCCGTTTGATTCTGTGCAGCCTGCCCTGCACCTGCTTGTAAAAAATCTACTAGATACGGATACGAGCAAGTGTCAATTCGCAGCGGAAGTGACGAATTCCAGCGGACAAAAGGCGGCGGTCCATAACGCCATTGATGCCGTCCTTCTAAGTCTCGGATCTCTCGTTAATCGCGATCCCGAACTCATCAAGGAGTTGGAGTCGAGTCGGCCGGAATTGCAACCAGGTTTGGGATTTTTCGCACGAGGACGTTGAACTTGCTTCCCCTCGCCAACGTATCTTCCCTTGTTCCATCCAAAAGGGAGCTCCATGAACAAGCCGCTCGCGTGCATAAGAGCACTTCTGCTGTCAGTCGCCTTCGTTTTTATCTGTATCCCGGCCAACGCTCAAACCTCCCCGCGTTGGAAAAAATCAATTCCCGGGTGGAACTGGAATCCGCAATACGCACCCTGGACACCGCCCTGTTCGCTGCTTACAACCAGTGCGACTTGGAAAAATTCGCCTCGTTCATTGCCGAAGACGTGGAGTTTTATCATGACCAGGGTGGTGTGACTCTCGGCAGAGAAGCCCTGACCGATGCCATCAAAAAGAATATCTGTGGCAAGGTCACCCGCGAACTCGTTCCCGGCAGCCTGCAAGTCTATCCCATGAAGGGCTTCGGCGCCGTCGAGATCGGCGTTCATCGCTTTCACCATCCAGGCAACGATTCCGAAGGCATCGGCGAAGCGCAGTTCATTCATCTATGGCGGTACAAAGACGGCGCCTGGAAAATCACTCGCGTCATCAGCTACGACCACCACGAAGCCACCAAGTAGAGCCAACTCCGTGGCTGATGAGAATCAGTACGTAAGATTTACATCAATCTTCCGCAGCGTCCCGTCGACTCGAACAGCGACAATACATTCGTCATACTGAACAATTCCAAAATCTGCTTGCTGGCGTTCTCCACTTCGAGCGTGCAGCCTCGCGTCCGCGCGGAAACATATAACGTCACCACCGCGCCCAGTCCCGAGCTATCCATCATCGGCACTTCCTTCAAGTCCAGAACCATGCGCCCTTTTCTCTCGCAGGCCTCGCGCATTGCCTCCTTCAGCGCCGGCACATTATCGCTGGTCAGCCGCCCGAAACATTCCACAATCGTGCAATCCTCCGTCTCGCGCCGCTGCACCCGGAAGCCCCTCGTTGAACTCGTTGTGTCATTTCCCGCCACCGTGTACCCCCTCTCCGTCACTTCTTTCAGGCGCCATTCTCATTGCAATTTCCAGCGCGCAATCCTTGTATCTCACTTCTGCCGTCTTGCCCAGACCTTGATGTAGAATGCGGCCCACTTGTGAGGACCGCCCAGCCATGAAAATCGCCGATCTCAATTTTCCGCAATGTATCCGCAGTAAAGTTGCCTGCCCTTCCGCCGGTTTCGTCCTGCTGGCGCTTTTATTCTTTGCGGCGGTGCCACCTCTTTCGCGTCCTCAACAGACTGCCGCATCCAAAACTCATATCAACTCGCAGCGCCTGCAGGGCACGCTCGAGAAACTAAGTGAGTTCGGCCGCAATCCCGACGGTGGTGTCACCCGCATCGGCTATTCAGAAACCGACATGGCTGCGCGGGAATACGTAATCGGACTCATGAAGAGCGCGGGACTCGACGTGCGCATTGATGCTGCCGGGAATATCTTCGGCCATCGCTCAGGCGCGGAGAAGCTCCCGATATTGCTGTTCGGCTCACACATTGACTCCGTGAAGCATGGCGGAAACTTTGATGGAGACGTCGGCAGCATGGGCGGCATCGAAGTGCTACACGCCTTGAACGATGCCAAGGTAAAAACCCGCCATCCCCTGGAAGTCGTGATTTGGACCAACGAGGAGGGCAACCACTTTGGCCTGGGCACGCTGGGTTCCGGTGTCGCCGCTGGGTTACTCGGCCCGGAAATTCTCGAGCGCAAGGACGAGCAGGGCCTGACCATCGCAGATTGGCTCCGTCGCTACGGACAGGATCCGTCGCATCTGACCAACGCGCGCATCCCGCCCGGCGCGTTGGCGGCATTTCTGGAATTGCATATCGAGCAGGGGCCATTCCTCGACGAAAAGAAAATTCCCATCGGCGTAGTGCAGGGCATCGTCGGTCTCAAACGCCGCATCTGCGTTGTGACTGGTTTCGCTAACCACGCCGGTACGACTCCGATGGATCGGCGCAAGGACGCTCTGGCCGCGGCCTCGAAAGACGTGCTCGCGGTGCGCGATGTCGTGCGCGCCGAACCAGGCAAGCAGGTCGGCACCGTAGGCTTCATGAAAGTAGAGCCCGGAGCCATTAACGTCATTCCCGGCCGTGCCGAATTCCCCGTGGAGTTGCGCGATCTCGACGCCGCCAAAATTGACCACCTCTGGGAAGGCATCGAAGCAAGATTTAAGCAGATTGACAAAGAGGAGAACGTCGAGACTCATTGCGACCTGCTCGAGGAAAACGCTCCCTCCCGTTCAGACGCGGCGATTCAGAACGCCATTCGCGACGCCGCAAAATCACTGGACCTTGCCACCATGGATCTTCCCAGCTCTGCTGTGCAGGATTCCCAGCAGATTGCCAAAATTGCCTCCATGGGCATGATCTTCATCCCCAGTCGCGACGGCATCAGTCATTCCCCTAAGGAGTTCAGTTCCTGGCCAGACATAGCCAACGGCGCGGAAGTTCTCTACCGCGTCGTCCTCCTTCTGGATGATCGTCTGAACCGCAACTGATCGATTTAGCGCCGGATAGAATTTCAGGCGCGCCCGGAACATTTCATTCTTCGCGCAGAGCTACGAGCGAATCCATACGCGCCGCCCGCCGCGCCGGCAGAAAACAAGCCAGCAGCGCAACACCCGCAAGAATACAGGAAACAGAAACGAAAGTAGCCGGATCGGCCGGCCCAATTCCGAAAAGCATGGACCGGTAAATCCTCGTCACTATCGCCGCTCCCGCCAGACCGATAGCTAGCCCGCTGACCACGATGCGCATGCCTTCAACCAACGCCAGGAACAAAATATCCGCACGCTGCGCGCCTAGCGCGACCCGAATCCCGACCTCCCGCGTCCGCTGGCTGAACGAATACGACATCACGCCGTAAATGCCGACGCACGCCAGCAGTAGCGCCACCGCGGCAAAAATTCCCAGAAGCTCGAGAGCGAAACGCCGATTCGCCATGGAGCGGACAATAATTTGATCCATAGAGGTTGCGCTGTACACCGGTACGTTGGGATCCAGCGTTTCCACTTCGTGTCGCACCGCTTCTCCAAGCTGTCCAACGTCGCTCCTGCTGCGCACAAAAACCACTGCGTTGACCGGCGCGAATTGTCCCAGTGCAACATAAATGTGCGGTACGCTGGGCGTCTCGAAACCGTCCGACTTGACATCTCCAACCACGCCCACAATTGTGAGCCCCTGCAACCCGCGTCCAAATTGAAATTTAATTTCCTGTCCAAGCGGATCCTTGCCTGCCCAATACTGTCGCGCCAGCGTCTGATCAATCATCGCCACAGGCTTGGTCTTGTATGTATCGAAGTCCGTAAAACTTCGCCCTGAAATAAGCGGTACTTCCATGATGGAGAAATATTTCGTATCCACCACCGCAATATCCGCAACAGCGCTCCGCTCTGATTCCCCGGCTTGCCCTTGAATGGAAAATGGAGAGAAATTTCTCCCGGAATTCATCGGCAAAGTATCATTCCCAGAAACAGACGCCTGTTCCACGCCCGGCAGCAAGGACACGCGGCGCGAAACATTCACAAGAAAGTCCGCGCGGTTCTCCTCAACACTGTAAGGACCCGCGGCTGGGTCATTTGAAATCGGAATCCATATTTGCATTGTGGTCAGATGCTCGGGATTAAATCCAGGTCGTACTTCGAGCACTCTCCAGAAGCTTCGCAGCAGCAAGCCCGCGCCGACCAGCAGCACAATCGAAAGCGCGACTTCCGAAATAACCAGAATTCGCGATACGCGAGTATGACGCCGGCCAACTCCCGACCCGCGCCCCCCCTCTCGCAAATTTCCTGTCTGGTCAGGATTCGCAGCTTGCAGTGCCGGCACCAGCCCAAACAGCACGCCGGTCACAATAGAGATCAAGAAAGCGAACAACAGCACTCCGCCACTGATGTCCACCTCGTTGAGCCTGGGAATATCGGCGGGAGCGAGCTGGATGATCGTGTTTTCTAGCCACACAACAGTTGCAAGCGCTACAACTCCGGAAATCACCGACAAGAGCAAGCTCTCAGTCAATAGCTGCGTCACCAGCCGCCAGCCACTCGCGCCCAGCGTCAACCGGATTGCAATCTCGCGCCGCCGCCCGGAAGAGCGCGCCAGCAACAGATTGGCGATGTTTACACAAGCGATGAGCAGCACAACTCCCACCGCTCCGAAAAGCAGGAACAACTCGGTGCGTTGGGGACCCACCAGATCTTCTTTCACTGGAACGAGCCGCAACGTCCACGCAGCGGCTGGCGCGTAATCGTTCGGATAATTCCGTCTGAGTTGCGCTACGAACGCGTCGAGTCGCGCTTGTGCCTGCGCCACCGACATGCCCGGCCTCAACCGCGCCATCGCGGCGGGAATAATTCTTTGCGACCTGACAGCGGGCACTGGAAATGGGCTGCCGTTGAACCCGGTAGCCACCCACACATCTACGTCCGTATCGAGCGTCGCCCCAGGGTGACGAAACGCCGCGGGCATCACTCCCACAATCGTGTATATATCGTTGTCGAGCCGCATTTTGCGCCCGACGATTTTCGGATCCGCGCCGTAGTAGCGTCGCCAGAAGCCGTCACTGATGACCACCAGTTCCAGAAATCCCGACGCGCCATCGTGTTGCGTATAGACGCGTCCAAGTTCCGGCTGCGCGCCCAGAAGCGAAAAGTAATCCGGACTGGTGATCAGACTTTCCGCCCGAATCGTTCGGTCCCCGCCGCTTACCGCCGAATTTCCCGGCGCCACCGCCGAAATTTCCTGGAACACCCCGGAGCGTTCCTGCAAATCCCAGAGTTCCGGCGCCGACATGCCCACATCGTGTTCGTTAGGCCCACGAAGATCGTCGAAGATCCGCACAATTTGTTCCGGATGCGGAAAGGGCAAAGGCTTGAGCAGGACGCCATACACCACGCTGAAGGTAGCCACATTGGCGCCAATCCCCAGCGCCAGGGTGAGCACGGCAACCACCGTGAATCCGCGATTTTTTAACAAACCGCGCCAGGCATACCGCAGGTCTTGGACGAATGAAGCCACCGCTCCCCCTAAGGCCGCGTCCTGTCGAAGAAGACGCGATTGTGCTTTGGCCTATGGACGAGCGAACACGCGTCCTTGTTAGCAGCAAGACCTGAATATGACTGAACGTGGGGCGCGAATCTTCCGCGAGCGAAGGAATCGTTAAGTCCGATGCGCTGCCATTGACGGCAAGTTTTCTAATCGGAATTTCGGGTGAAAACTATCGCTTATTGCCGCCGACGCGCTCCCAAGTGATTGCATACTTGCGCCGTTCGCCGCCGGGAGGGGTCTCTTCATCCGAGAGGATCAGTCGGCTGCCTTGGAGTCGGAAATTGCGGCTTTGATCGGTTCCAATATAGTGCGGCCAGGAGCCCACTTCCGGCCGATGAATTACCCGACCTTCTTTTTCGCGGACTTCATAGCTGCCGCAATAAGCAAAAAATGCATCGTAAGAGCGCAGTTTCTCTGCATCGGTCGGCTTTTCCGGATTGCCCCAGTACGGATGATTACGACTGGAGAGCGATACGCACATGTGACCCGTCGCGTCATACATGAGGTAGCCAATTGGATCACGGCCGTATTCAGCATAGGGATCGAACGTGCCGTCTAGGCGGAATGTTCCCGCTGAGACCAGCCTCCAAGTGCCAATCAAGCGCTCACGCGCACCTGTCGAACTCGCATCAGCGTTGTTCTGCGCAGAGGTGGTTGTGCTCGTAGAAAGAAAAACAAAAAACAAAAGTATGTATGTCATCTATGAGTCCTTTTCCGACGGCGACTTGCGCTCAATCTCCTCGCTCAGGCCTTCCAACTGGAAATGCCAATCCAGTTCCCTCACCTTTTGCGGATTTTCACGCCAGTCGGGCACTACTTTCACGAACAGCGCCAGGTACATCTTCAAGTCAAACAGCTTCTCCAGTTCCTTGCGCGCTTCCGTACCTATCTTCTTGAGCATTTCACCTTTGTGCCCAATCAAAATCTTTTTTTGCGAATCGCGCTCCACGTTCATGGTCGCTTCGATGCGCAACAATTTCGGCAGCATCTCGAATTTCTCCACGATTACCGACAACGCGTAAGGCACTTCGTGGTACATCACCTGAATGGCTTTTTCGCGAATAATTTCCGCCGCCAGAAAACGTTCCGGCTGGTCCGTGACCTGATCCTCCGGAAAATACGGCACTCCCTCCGGCAATTCGCGAAGAATCGCGTCCACCAGTTCTTCACAACCCGGGCCCTTCAGCGCGGATATCGGAACGATGGCGGCGAAATCAAACGCCTTGTTGAAGGCGCCAACCACCGGTAAAAGCTTCGGCTTCGGCAAACGGTCCACTTTATTCAACGCCAGTATCGTCTTCCCCTGAAAACGTTCCGCCTTCTGGAGCAGCATGGCGTCCGCGTGCGGATGCGTGCGGCTGGCATCCACCATCAAAAGCAGCACATCAATGCCCTCCACCGCTGCCGCCACTTCGTGCATCATCTGGCGGCCCAGCGCAGAGTCCGCGTCATGCAAACCGGGCGTATCAATAAAAACAATCTGCCCTTCCGGCTTGGTAACAATTCCTTGAATGCGATTTCGCGTGGTCTGCGGCTTGGAAGTAACAATCGCAATCTTCTGCCCCACCAGCCGATTTACCAGCGTGGATTTTCCAGCGTTCGGCCGCCCAACGATGGCCACATATCCAGACTTGTATCTCTGCCGGGTTGTAACTGCTTCGGTTACGTCAGTACTTTTCTTATCGGTCATAGGAATGCGTAGGTCACACCGGCGAAAACTGTCATTTCGACCGGAACAAGCCCGGTGCAGGAATCTCTCTTCGCTTTGCCGTTCGGCTCCAAGAACTTTCCCTTGCAACAGCCGGGTGCCTTATGTGCCGCCGTTGCACATAGGCTTTGACTCCTTCACATAACGATCATCAACCCCAGGCATTCATCGCTTCGGCCCACCCACCGGACTAACCTGCGCCGGAACGTCCTTCCGTATCCGCACGCGCAAAACCTTCCGCTGATTCGCTTCCAGCACTTCAAACTTGTGCCCTTCCAGGTCCATCTTGTCGCCCGGAGCCGGCACCTTGCCCGACACATGACTCAGCAATCCTCCAATGGTGGTAACCGCCGCGTCTGATTTCTTACCAAACTTCACTCCCAGCAATTCCTCAACATCATCTATGGACATGCTGCCGCGCATCACCAACCCGCCGTCCGTCTCGCGGATCACGTCCGCGGCGGGCTGCTTCGCGTCATAACCGCTCTCACCCACAATTTCTTCCACCAGGTCTTCTACAGTCGCAATTCCCGCCACCGATCCGTGTTCGTCAATCACCACCGCCAACGGCTGCCCCTTCTGCCGCATCTCCCGCAGGAGATCCGATCCCGCCTTGGTCTCCGGAATGAAAAGTACCGGTCGCGCTAACTCTCGCACCTTGCGCTTCGGTAAATCCGCGTCGGCGATATGCAGCAAATCCTGCGCATTCACCACGCCAAAAATATCGTCCAGCGATTTCTCGTACACCGGCATCTTCGAAAACTTTTTCTCCACAAACTTGGCGTGCAGCTCCTCGAGCGTGGCTTCGGCCGCCACCGCCACAATGTCCGGCCGGGGAGTCATCACTTCCCGCACGCGCTTGTCGCTGAATTCCACCACCTGTTCAATCAAATCGGCCTGCTCCGGCTCGATGATGCCCTCTTCTTCCGCGGCTTCCACCAGCGCTTCTATGCCTTCTTCCGTTCTTTCTTCCGCGGTTTTCTCGTTTTCCTTCTCGGATATCCGCGCCAAAGACTCCGCGCCTTCCAGGAACACCCGCGCCGGCCACACCAGCCACATGAACAGGCGAATCGCCGGCATCAATTTCAGCAGCCATCGCCCCGTCGTGCGGTACAACAGCATGTCCGGAACGAAGTGCATGGCAATCACAACTTCCAGCGTGAGAAAAACGATGAACTGCAAAACTGATTCCCATGCTTCCGGAACGAAGTGCACCACCCCGCGCGTGGTTTCCAGCACCAGGAACGCCAGCCAGAAATGTCCCAGCAGGCGAAAAGTTCGCCCGCCGCTGCGCCGGTTGATGTGCAGCTTAGGCTCGATCTCCGTTTCGAATATTTCCAGGTGTTCGTGAATGCGCCCGGTGGTCATGCGCCCGAGCTCGCGATAAATAAGCGTCAAATAGGAAAATACCGGCAGGCCAAAAGCCAGCGTCAAAATGCCCAGAATGTACAGCCAGCTGAACGTCACGCCAGACCCAACCGTTTTCGCAGCCGGCGTTCGGCGCGATTCATTTCACCGCGATCCGTTTCGTGGTCGTAGCCCAAAAGGTGCAATACACCGTGGAGCATCAATATCTTCAATTCGCTTGGAAAAGTGCGGCCATAAGTTTTTGCATTTAGTTTTGCCACCGCCGGGGCGATGGCAATATCGCCCAAGGCCTCGCCGCTCGCCAGTCCCAGTGGCACTCTCAGCCGCAGTCGCGTATGTCCCGGGATTCGCGCTTCGGTGGAAGGCAGGGGCTTCTGCCGTTTGGCTGCCGGAAAAGACAGCACATCCGTGGGCCCGGCCTTCTTGCGAAACAACTCATTCATCCCGGCGATCTCCGCATCGCTCACCAGACAAACCGTTACTTCCGCATCTCCCAGCCGCAATTCTCGCCGCAGTTGGCGCAAAAATTTCTCCAACGCGCCCACCGGCAGGGCCACCGCGCGCTGGCGATTTACAATCATAGTTACTTGGCGTCGTGCCCGCTCTCGTGCGGTATATCTGGCTTAGTTTCTAGCGCGGGCGCCACAGCTAAATCGCTAGCATTCTCCTTCGCGCGCTGTCCTTTGCCATTCGCCGTATTCGAACCGGAATTCCGCTGCCCGTACGTCGGATGCGCCACATCATACTCTTCGTACGCGCGGATAATCTGCTGTACCAGGTTGTGCCGCACTACGTCTTTCTCGCCAAACTGAATCGTGCCGATTCCCTCGATCTTCCCGCAAACTTCCAGCGCCTCGATCAATCCCGACTTCTTCCCCGCCGGCAGATCGATCTGCGTGATATCGCCGGTAATCACCGCTTTCGAATTAAATCCCAACCGCGTCAAAAACATCTTCATCTGTTCGCTGGTAGTATTTTGCGCTTCGTCCAGAATCACAAACGAATCATTCAGCGTCCTTCCGCGCATAAACGCCAGCGGCGCAACCTCAATAATTCCCTTCTCCAGAAATCTTTCCAGCTTGTCCGCGTCCAGCATGTCGTACAGCGCGTCATACAGCGGCCGCATATAAGGATCAATCTTCTGCTGCAGCGTACCCGGCAAAAATCCCAGCCGCTCCCCGGCTTCTACTGCTGGCCGCGCTAGAATAATTCTGTTCACCTGCTTGGTCAGCAGCGCGCTCACGGCCATGGCCACCGCGATGTACGTTTTGCCCGTCCCGCCCGGCCCGATGCCGAACATCATGTCGTGCTTCTCGATCTCCTCCATATACCGCCGCTGGCTGGCATTCTTGGGAGTGACCTGTTTCTTCCCAAACGAACGCACCCGCCCCGGCTCAAACATCGTCCGCGGCGATTCGTGCGGCACCTCCGTGGCCACGCGCATCAGCGACTTCACTTCCGCGCTCGTCAGCGTCCGCCCATGGCGCGTCAGGTGGTTGTACTCTTCGACGATTCTCACCGCCTGGTCCACACTGTCCTGCTCACCTTCGATCGTCAGTCGGGTGTCGTGCAGGTGTGTGCGCACGCGCAACACATCCTCGAGCAAACGCACGTTATCGTCGAGCGTCCCAAAAAACGGTTCAATTTGACCGGATATATGTACGGTACGTCTCATCCAATTGGCAGGTTTTCCACTTACGGGTAACGAATGACCGATGGGATTCCTCCGGGCCAGCCGACTGCGGCGCAGTCACTCGGAAAGAAGCTGTTTCAACCCTATCTTAGCCATCCGGTGCGGTCAAGTTACTGTCTCCCGGCGCATTTACGTATCGCACACCGCCCAGCCTCCAACCGCGATTCCGTGTCCAATCCGTCACTCAACTTTAGTACTGAGAAATTATGACCTGCTTCCTATCGACCCGCACACTCGCCGGCGCGAACATAGGCATGTCGCACAGAGACCATATCGTTCGGGGAAGATTCTGAGGGAATACTTTATGATGCCCAAGTTCAAATATATCGGAGCCCTAGCGGGACTGGCACTCGCGCAAGCCGCTCCAGCACAGCAAATCAGCAAGCCCTTGTCTTCGCTGGCCAGCAACTCCGTAACCGGACACATCCTTTGCCGCGGCGGGTCCAATGTTCCAATGACCACCGACGCTGAGCAATCCCTGCCGCTCCGGGTAGTCGCGCATCTCGATTGCGGCCAGGAAGTCTCGCTGCTCTCCAATAGTGAAGGCTACACCGTCAACGTGCATACCGCCGACGGTAAAACCGGCTTCGTCCCCTGGATGAACGTCGCCAAGGGCGCCAGCGCGGCGGTCAAAAAACCCAACGTCCAGAGCGCCCAGCTTCACGACGGCATCGCCAGCTGGGTCGTCGGTACGCCGGGTTCGGAAAGATTTTACAGCGAAGGCCTGATGGTCGAATCCCTGACCGTGAGTGGCGTCACCGTTCAAGTCTCCCTGCAGGACACCGGTTGGAAGCTGCTCGCCAACGTGGCCGTGAACAACGGCAGCCTGCAGGCCATTAACCTGGTGCCAGCGCGTATGTCGCTGGACGATTTGGATACCGATAAATCGCTGCGCTACCAGGAACCGAAGAAATTGCGCGGCGCCGTAAACCATCAGATTCTCTGGACCACTGCCAACGCCGCTCCTAGTGATGCAGGCTATCTTGCAAACTCTTCCGCTAACTCCAATTCTTCCCAGAGCAGTACGCAGAATTATCTGGCCGAACACCAGGCCACCGTGCAGCTGGTCAGCGAACACCGCGCGGAATTCAACCCCCATTCGCAAATGAACAGTGTCGCCCTCCGCGAAACAGCGGTGCTGCCGAACCAGCAGATTTCCGGCTCCAGCTGGTTCCAGCGCAACGGCAAGCGCCAGGACATGGTTCTGCGCGTGCCCGTCGGCGGCATCACTTACGAATTCCCCCTGTCCTTCAGCCACGAAAAGCAGAACTAAGCTTCGCCCAGCCCGAGGCCCGCTGCCCCACCCGCAGCGGGCCTCTTACTTTTGCCACAATTGAAAACCACAGTTTCGGGTGGCTCCTTTTTCCCTGCCTCGCGCACAGCCCGCTTCAGTGTTCAGTTACCACCGCCGGCAATCGCAGAATCACGGGGCCTCCCTTTTCTCGGCCCGCGTGTCCCGGTTTAGTGTTCAGTCATGTTTAATGATAGAATTTTGGCGGAAATCAAAAGGAGCAATAGATGGCAGGTCAGGGCACCAAGATCAAGAAGAAGAAAAAGTCGGTTCTAAAGCGCGCCGCCCAATCGGTCCAGCGCGCCGATGTAAATCGCGCCAATCGCACACGCGTTCGCACCCTAATGAAGCGCCTGCGCACCGCCGTAACCGCCGGTGACGCCACTGCCGCTGGTAATTTGCTGCAACCAACGCTGAGCGCCATCGACCGCGCCATCAGCAAAGGCGTACTGCACGAAAACACCGGCAACCGCTACAAATCGCGCCTAGCCCTGGCCCACAACGGCCTAAAAGCCCGCGCCGCCAAGTAGCGCCGCCGAACAGCATCGATCCACACAAGTTTTGATTTCTTAGCTGTTGGTGCCCCACACGCCGAATTCGCGGGTGGTGGTTTTGCGTCCCGACATGCGCACATTAGCGGGGTGCCGCACTCTTCGTTTTTCAAGGTTGTGGTTTTTGAATTTTCTTACTGTTTCTCATCGTTACCGACCAACCCCCAGCGCTTTCCCGCCAGTCAACTCCACCACCAAAAACTCCATCACCGTCCGCGCATCCTTACTGCTCTTCAACCGGTCATCCGCCCGCTCCAAGGCCCGCAATCCCGCCAGCAGTTGCGGCTTCGAAACATTTCTCGCCGCCCGCATCAACGTTTCCGCATCGTCCGGTCGGACGCCCAGAGTTCGCGCGGCCTGCCAGCCATTCATGGCTCCACGAATCTCGCTGGCCTCAATTAGTTTCCGGTATCGAAACGTAATGGCCCCCAGCATCATCACCGGCTCTTCTCCATCCCGCAGCAAACGTTCCAGGAATTCCATCGATTGCGCGGTTTTGCGCACCGCCATGAGGTCCGCCAACTCCCACACCGTGGTGGTTTTTTCCGAAACCACCAGGGCGTTCACGTCTTCACGCCTAATCTTTGTTCGCCCTCCCAGGTATTCGCGAAGCTTTTCGATCTCTGTCTTCAGCCGCATCAAGTTCGCGGATACTCGCTCTGACAAATCCTCCGCTGCGCCGCGCTCAAATTCCAATTCCAACGTCTTCGCAAAATCCCCAGCCATCATGACCGCTGCCGCCAGCCGCGCTTCCGGCTGGTCGCCTAGTCCCACTTCCACCACCAGTGCCTTCTGCAACACCTTCGCCAGCTTCATGCGTTCATCCAGGCGTGCCGCTTCGATCACTAGCACCGTGAACGGCGCGGGATCGCCCAGATAAACATCCAACTGCGCCACCGTCTCTTCGCGATTTTTCTCGGAATACTTTTCGATGGCTTCCGCTTCCTCCAAAAAAACCACTTGCTGCGGCGCTAACATCGGCAGACTTTGCGCCTGGTTCAACGCTTGATCCGTCTCGCCGCGCAGCGCCGAGTAGCGGCACAGCGCCCAGCTCCGCGCGGCCTCCGGCACGAATTTCTCAATCAACCGTGCCCGGCAGGCATCGCGCAGATAGGGTTCTTCCCCCAGCAGCAAAATCGCCGGGATCACTTTCCCTTTCTCCAGCCTGCTCAACAAATCCTGCGTGGAAAACCGTGCCATGCTAAAGAAGCTCCCTCAATAATTTTCGACTACCGCCGCCACCAGCCGCGTCGCAAAATCCTGCGCCACACGATCCAGCGCGGGGTCCTGCTCTTCAAAGAAACTCTGCACGTCCGTCGAGATTTCATATTCGTTGCGAAATATGAAACCGTCGTTGTGATACAGCACTTTAGAGGTGCTGGAATCCGTCAGTGTCATCTCGCACTTCACGGTAACCAGCATGGTCGTCGCGCGCCCCGTCTGCGTGTCGAACAGTAGCGGCGAGGCCTCCAGGCTCAGAACTTTCCCTCGTAACACCGCATCTCCATCCGCCGCGTGGGAAACAATTTTGTATGGCGTCCTGGCCAGAAACTCGTGAATGGTCGCCGCCGTCAATTTCTGCTCGATGCGGTACCCGCTGGTCTTGTTTTCCAGCGCCATCACCGCAATTACGTGAATATTCTTGGGCAGCGCATTGTTGTGCCCCGCCACGTGATACCCGCATCCTACGCTGCCGATGCACATCACCACCAGCGGCAGCGCCGCAGCAAGCCAGTTCGTCCGCATTACAAAAGCATCTCCGCCAGCTTCACGGCGTTCGCTGCCGGCAACCGAATATTGTCCGCGGCGCCCCAGAACCACCACGTTTCCGGATTGGAGGCGTCCTGTTCAGGCACCGCAAGGTGAATACTTTTCTCGCCCGCCACGCTCACGTTGCTGGGTCCGTCACCGGCCTCCGCGGGCAACGAAAAACCTGCGTCGGCACAAGCTTGAGCTAGACTTCCGCTGTCTCTGCCCGAATCGAAAACGCCCGTGGCCGAAAAAGCCGACCCATAAAATACCGGTGCGTGCACCACTTGAATGGTAGGCATCGCCGATTTGCCATCCACGCTAGCGCGTGTCTCGCCACGCACACGGCCACGAATAGACTTCAACTTGTGCGAGCTACGCGGTCCAAATCGATCCAACATATTAAATGCTACTTGCGTGTCGAACACCGGCTGGCCCACACCTTGAAAGGAAAGTAGCTGCCCCGTTTGGCTTTCGAGTTCCTCAATACCCGCGCGGCCGGATTCCGACACCGGCTCAAATCCAATGAGCATGATGCGCCGTAGCCCCACGCGCGAAAGGGCCAGAGCCAGCGCGGAAGCCGCGGTGGCAATTGCCGATGGCACCGCGAATACCTTTGCTTTGGTGTCGAACTCCCGTCCGCGTAACCAGTCCAGTTTCGGAAACCACACCACGGTGCCTTCGCGCTCTGCCAACGCTCCCGACAGGTCGATTATTTTTGCGCCCGTCTGCAACGCGGCAGAAAGATTCGTGCGCGTAAATTCATTCGAGCCGGCAAAAAAAACACAATCCGCGTAGGCAAAGCTGCCTTCCTCTACCGGCTGAATTACCGCCGGCTCGCCGCCGGCCTCCGTCAGCGTGCCGACCGCCATAGGCTCGTCCACCAGCGAAAAATCCTCGCCGGCAAAGCGGCTTTCACCCAGCAGCGTCCGCAGTTCCGTCCCCAACAAAGAAGAAGCGCCGGCGATTACTAGTCGATGTAATTTTCGTTCTAGAGTAGTCACTTACTGAGCCGTCCGCGGAACCGTGCGGTGCCGCAGCACCCGCACCACATGCAACACCACCCCGACCGCCGCGTAAGTGCAAGCTAGCAAAATCAGCACGTACTCCGAAAACAACCACACCAACGCGACCGTTAGGCACAACAACACAATCGCCAGGGACGGCTGTTTACGCGTCCACGGAATATCTTTGAAACTGTAATACCGCACCGTGCTGGTCATCAGCGCGCCTAGACAAGCCGCCATCAAAAACCACCCCACCGACCAGCGCCAGTCCTGTAAAGGATTCTTGAATCCGTGGACCAGCGAGGCCACCACTGCCGCCGCTGCCGGCGTAGGCATGCCCACAAAATATTTTGAACTACCCGGCGCCATGCCTTGCACATTGAAGCGCGCCAGCCTCCAGGCACAGCACACTAGAAAAGCCAGACAGCAAACCCACCCGAATTCACTCAGGTGCCGGAACGGCACGCCGCTTAAGCCAATAAGGCTGCGCACGCCCCATGCATAAGCCATCACCGCCGGGGCAATCCCAAAACTGCATACATCCGCCAGCGAATCCAGTTGCACTCCGAATTCAGTGTTCGTACCGGTCATGCGCGCCACGCGTCCATCCATGGAATCAAATAGAATCGCCAGCCCGATGGCCTTTGCCGCGCGATCGAAACTGTCCGCGCCGCCAATGAGCGACGCCACCACCGCGTAATAACCGCATAGAAGATTCGCCACCGTAAACAGGCTGGGCAGCAAGAAAATCCCGCGCCGCAGCCGCGGGTTGGTAAAGCGCCTCTTGCGGAACGGCATCTGTTGTTGCTGTGTTTGCTCGTCGAGCATCAGAATTGTCTTCCCGCCGCCACGGGATTTCTGTCCGACGCTGTCACACTTTCGGATCGGTCCATCATTTTTTGCGTCGGCCAGTTAGCCAGCACCGACGATCCGCCTTTCACGTTCTGCCCCACTTTCACCACAATTTCCGCCTCGCGCGGCACCCACAAATCCACGCGCGAACCAAAGCGCACCAGTCCAACGCGTTCGCCACGCTCCACGATGTCCCCGGGTTTTTTCCAACTCACCACCCGGCGCGCGATCAAGCCGGCAATCTGCTTGAACACCAGTTCCCCGGACTCCGTGGCCAGAGTAAAAATGTTCTGTTCATTTTCCGCCGAAGCGCTGGCGCGCATAGCCGCGCGGAATTTCCCGGGACGGTATTCCATTTTTACGATGCGGCCCGCCGCCGGAGCACGGTTCACATGCACATTCCACACCGCTAGAAAGATGCTCACCCGTTTTCCCGGTTTGCCGTCGTAATCCTCGTCCCGCACCACCACTACGCGCCCGTCACCAGGCGAAACCACTGCGCCGGGTGCCGCAGGAATCAAACGATCAGGGTTACGAAAAAAGGAGAACACGAAAAGCGCCAGAAAGATAAGCGCACCCGCCCCAACGTCCCAGCGCAAAAATAATGCCGCACCCCCGGCCAGGAGGAGCGGCAAGCCGAAATAATATCCTTCTTTAACCATGCTTCGGTGTAGACCTCCGCCGTCTACGCGCCGCATGGCCATTCTACGACAGATTTCGAGGCTTATTTTCTAAATACAAGCGTTACTGCGTATGTTCCTGCTGCGGCGCACGAATCCGCGCGGCCAGCAATTCCATCTCATCTTTCACGTGGAGCTTTAATTTTTTTAGTCTTATTTCTTCGAGGAGATCTTCGGCACTGAGGTAATTCGAGGTGGATATTTTGTTTAGTTCCGTTTGATATTTCGTGTGCTGCTCTGCCAGACGCTGATACTCGGCGTCTGTCTCGATCAGTATGTCCCGAGGGCTACGCGCTGCACTTGCCATGCGTCCTCCTCAATACTACGTTCCGGATTTTGGTGAACACTACATGAACGAAAGATAGCACTCTGCCTGTCCACGTCAAGAGGCAACCACTGGAACTTTAGTTCTAGCCTGTGAGTTTTTTCTCCATGACTACGGCATTCTCTGTAGGGCTTTGATAGTACGTAGCACGCTGTCCCGATCTTGCAAACCCGTGCTTTCCATAAAACGCAATCGCCACGCGATTTGATTCGCGCACTTCCAGATACATTCGCTCCACACGGTTGGCCTTGGCTTCGTCTGCCGCCTCTGCAAGCATCCTGCTTCCAACCCCTTGGCGGCGCTGCGAGGGGGCTACCGCGAGGTTTAAGATCTCGCCTTCGCCGGCGACGAAACGGCACACCACGAACGCTAAAACGGCTCCTCCGACTTCCGCCACCAGAACCACTTGGCCTGCGCGGGCCGCTTCCTCGTAACTGCTGGGAGACCATTGCGCCGCCTCCGGCGCTTGCTGGCTGATTGCGGAGATGCCCTCGGAATCCGCCGGGAGGTATTTTCGGACGATCACGCGTGTGCGGGACCTTCCATCAGGATTTTGGTTCGGTGGAAGGTTTGGCAGCCTCCACATACGACCGGCGCACGTAATTCGCGTCGAGGGAAAGGGCGTCATGCACCCTCCCCTGCAAGGCTCTGCGCATCCCCAGTTTGCCGATTAGCGGTGCCAAAACAGGCGAAACCGTCAAGAGGCTATCTCCGCAGGCTACCCGCTCGTGCCAAAGCGGCTCTTTTTCAATTAGCTGCGCGTCAGTTCCGATCCAGGCCACACTCCCCCGCGCTGATTCCTCGCCCACGTAAGCCAGGAAGTCGGAGGCGGACGTCACGGCCTCCTGTCCAACCAATTTCAGGCCGTTGGCCCCACGCCTGTAAAGGCCCGCGAAAATCTGGCCCCGTTGTGCGTCGAGCACGGACGCGACAAATCCGTCGCCACGCTGATCCCCATCGGCTAGTACCTCCAGTCGCGACATGGCCGCGATGGGCTTCCCAAACACTTCGCTACACGCTTTCACAGTTGTCAATCCCAGGCGGACGCCCGTGAAGGATCCTGGGCCGGTGGCCACCGCGAATAGGTCGACATCCGTCAGCCTCGCCGAAGCGCTAGTCATCACGCGTTCAACAGACGGCAGGAGCCACGACGAATACCCCTCGCCGCCGGTGTGCGCGATGGTTTCGACCACTGCGCCGTCCCGGAGGACCGCCACACTGCCGTTCGAATCGCAGGTATCTAGTGCCAGTACAAGCATATAGAGTAAATTTCATCATACACGTACTGGCTCGAAACACGAGTTCGGCCGCAGACGGCCGCATTCGAATGGTTTCGAAATCGTTCGAATGCTTAACCTCGCTGCTGCCCCACTGGGTCGCCAGCGCCGAGCAATCGAAATGCCAAATGGGTAACTAAATTTCCCTAACTCCCTCATTCCACTGGATATATCTTGACTCTTGCGACACAATCCCGTACAGTCATTCCTGTACCTCGGAGGGGGCAACCGCATCCATGGAATACAAAATCGGCGACAAGGTCGTTTACCCAAACCACGGCGTTGGAATTGTCGAGCAAATCAGTTACGGCGTTTTGAACGGCAGGACTGAGCGGTACTTCATGATTCGAATCGTCTCCAGTGGATTGCGCGTTATGGTTCCGCAGTCGAACGCCATGACCGTCGGTCTTCGATCCGTGATTCGTTCCACGGACTCGATGAAAGTGCTGGGCTTCCTCGAAAAAGGCAAACTCAATTCTCACCACGATTGGAAACACCGCTTCAAAGAAAATTCCGAGCGCATGCGCACCGGCGCATTGCTCGAAGTCGCCGTCGTACTTAAGAGCCTGGTTTCACTCAGCTGCAGCAAGCCCCTCTCCTTCCGCGAAAAGAAAATGTTAGAGCGCGCTAAATATCTGTTGGTCAGTGAAATGGCCACCGCGCGGAACACTTCTCCGGAAAGCGCCGAAGCCATCGTCGTAAAGTCGCTGGCCAAAGCCAAACTGCAGTTCCCCGTGCTAACCGAGAAATTCGATTAGCGCTTTTTCATTTCTGGAACATTATCGAGCGGGCGGCCAGTTTGCCGCCCGCTTTTTTTCCTGGGAGCGCCAATCTCTCGATTGGGGCCTTTAACTCCCGGTCACCGAAATTGCTGCCGAGCTCATCCCGCCCAATTTTCTTCACGAGAAATTATTCGCGCTCATTTCTCTTCCCGTGACCGCCACCGCCGGGAGTTTCGATTCGCAAAATATCTCCCTTGTTGGCGTTGAAAGCAATCTTGCCCGGCAGGGTGGTCGACTTGCCATTGCGAATCAATTCATTCTTGCCGCGCTTCCCTTTCGCGCCGCCGGCCAAACCGTACGGGCCGTAGTCGCGCCGGTCGCTTAAAATTCCCACCTGCATGGGCGTGAGCAACTCGATTTCTCTAACGATGCCGTCGCCGCCGCGAAATTTCCCAGAGCCGCCGGAATTTTTGCGGATGGAGTAACTGCGTACGCGCATCGGATATGCTTGCTCCAACACTTCGATGGGGGTGTTCCACGAATTGGTCATGTGACTGTGCGTGGCGGAAATTCCATCCAGGCCGGGGCGCGCGCCCACACCTCCCGCAATCGTTTCGTAATAGGCGAAGGGCACCTGCGTTTTTGGATCGCGGCCGCCGAGCGTCAGATTGTTCATCGTGCCTTGGCTTGCTGCCGGAATTCGCCCCGGCGCCGCTTTGGCAAGCGCGCGAAACAAGGTGTCCACCATGCGCTGAGATGTTTCGACATTGCCGCCGGCCACGGCGGCGGGCAATTCCGCATTCACAATCGTGCCCCGCGGCACGATAACGCGGATCGGACGGATCAAGCCAGACGTTGCCGGAACATCTTCGGCAAGCAGGCAGCGAAAAACGTAATAGACCGCCGAGATGGCGATGGCTTCGACGGCGTTCACATTTCCCGCGCATTGCGGAGCGGATCCGGAGAAATCCACTTCGGCGGAGGCGCGATTTATTTTTATGCGCACGCGAATTCTTATTGTGCCTGCGTCGATGCCATCTCCATCGAGAAAATCCTCCGCTGTGTAAACGCCGGGCCGCAACGCCTGGAGCGTGATCTTCATGATGTTCTCGGAATATTCGAGCAGAAACCTGCTGTAAGTCTGTACTTCCCTCACGCCATATTTCTTCGCCACTTCAAGTAGTCGCGTGTGCCCCGTCCGACAGGCCGCCACCTGCGCGGCCAAATCTCCTTCACGCTCGCCCGGCGTGCGCACATTGGCGAGAATCATGGCCAACACGTCGCGACTGATTTCCCCGTGACGAAATAAATGAACCGCGGGAATACGCAAGCCTTCGGCAAAGATTTCGCGCGCAGGACCCATGGAACCCGCCAGCGCTCCACCAATATCGGCGTGATGCGCGCGATTGGCGATGTAAAACATCGACTCTTTTTTATCACGCAGAAAAACTGGCATCACCATGGTCAGGTCCGGAAGATGCGTGCCTCCCGCGAACGGATCGTTCAGCACAGCGATGTCGCCTGGCGCGAACTTCAGCGCCGCACGCGCGGCGGCGACGGACGCCGGCATCGAGCCGAGATGCACCGGCATGTGATCGCCCATGGCCATCACGTTCCCGTTGGCGTCATACACCGCGCAGGAATAATCGCGCCGTTCCTTAATGTTCGGCGAGTACGCGGAGCGGCGCAGTGCTGCGCCCATTTCTTCGGCTATGGAATGGAAAATATTCTTGAATATTTCCACCTTCGTCGCGTCCGGCTTTGGATTGCGACGCATTCAGTTCCCTCGCCCAGTTGTACGCTGCGCCAGTAAAAGCTGGCCGTAGTCATCCACTCGCGCGTGCCAAAGCGGAGGAATTAGGGTAGTCGCGCTGTATTCCAACACGACGGCTGGACCGGAAACAGTGTCTCCAGCACGCAAGTCATCCCGTTGGTAAGCAGCCGCTCGTTGCTTGCAGCCGTCAAAGACCAACTGAAGGCCTGGTGTTGGGAATTTTTCTAAGCCGCTGCGGATGGCGATTGTTTCTACTGGAGGTTTCTCGGTGACTCCCATTGCGCGGCATCGCACATTCACGATTTCTACTTGGGCGTTTTTATTGTGGTAACCGTAGCGCTGTTGATGCTCTTGATGAAAGGAGTCCACAATATTTTTACCGGCCCGAACGTTCAGTTCGTAGGCTTGCCCGAGATAGCGCATGTCGAGACTGTGATGAAATTGCATTTTGTTTCGCTCGAAGCCCTCGGACCGCAGAATGCGCACCGCCTTGGCTTCCAGTACACCGAATAATTTTTTGAGCTGAGCTGGTTTTACCTGAGCTCTGGCAGTTGACAACAGCACCGTGCGTGAAACTTCTTTCACCACGTCAGCGCGAAGAATTCCTAACGCGGACAACCCCCCGGGGAAAACGGGGATGAGCACGCCGCGCATTTCGAGCGCAGCGGCTAGGTCGCAAGCGTGTAAGCCCCCGGCTCCGCCGAAAGCAATGAGCGAATAATCGCGCGGATCATGGCCCCGTTCGATGGAGATAACGCGAATAGCTTTTTCCATCACGGCGTTGGCAACGGCGATAATGCCTTGCGCAAACGCTTCGACGGAAGGAAACCCGCCGCGAGAGGATTTTATTTCTTCGCGCATGAGCGCGTGCGCGCGCGGGATATCCAGAGAAAACGCTCCGCCGAGCAGCCCTGCATTTCCCAGATGACCAAGCACGCCATGCGCGTCAGTGACCGTAGGTTTCCTTCCGCGGCCGTAGCAGATTGGACCGGGATCGGCGCCGGCGCTTTCCGGTCCAACGCGCAGCGCGCCGCCGGCATCGAAGCGCGCGATGGATCCCCCACCGGCTCCGACGGTGTCAATTTCAAGCATGGGCACCGCCACGGGAAATCCGGCCACAATAGCTTCATTGGTGGTATGCAAATCTTTCTTGAGCAACGCGACATCGGTGGAGGTTCCACCCATGTCGAAGCTGATGCACTGTTCGAGCCCGGCAAGCTTCGCTGCGTGGGCTGCGCCGATTACTCCGCCGGCCGGACCGGAGAGAATGGTGCGCACCGGTTCCCGGGCAGCTTGCTCCGTGGAAATAATGCCGCCGTTGGATTGCAGGATGCGAACGCAAGCCGGAAGCGAAGCGCTTCTTTTTTGCGTCCGGATTCGCGAAGAAGGCCCCGTAGAGGCACGAGTGGAGATGGCGCGCAAATATCCGCTCATTACCGGAACGAGATACGCGTTGATGACAATAGTAGAAGTGCGTTCGTATTCGCGGAACTCGGGAAGGATTTCGTGCGACACAGAGACTTGATAACCCGCCGCTCGGAGGCTAGCAGCGATTTGCTTTTCGTGTTTAGGATTGCGGAAAGAAAACAGAAAACACAACGCAACGGAGTCCGGATTTAGTTTTTGGATGGTGCGCGTGATGCGCGCAATTTCCTTGGCGCTTAGGGCCTTCACACTTTTGCCGTCCGCTGCGAGTCTTTCTTTTACTCCAAGACGACGAGTCGAAGGAACGAGCGGCATGGATTTCTGCGCCAAAAGGTCGTACAGCTTGGCGCGCGCCTGCCTGCCAATCTCGAGTACGTCTTCAAAGCCGGCGGTGGTGACTAAGGCTGCGCGCCCGCCGCGTCTTTGCAGTAGCGCATTGGTGCCCACAGTTGTGCCGCAGACGAGATCGAGATCGTTTTCTTTTTCGCGTGACTGAGCGAGAACTAGTTGAACGGCTTCCGCGATGGCTTCCGCGGGTGCGGTGGGGCGTGAGGGTACTTTGATAATGTGAAGTTTATTTTCGCGGACGAAGAGGCAGTCGGTAAAAGTGCCCCCGCTGTCTATGGCGATACGCATGCGTTGGTGATTCTACATGAGTGTGGGTAAGTCATCGCAAACACCGCGCCCCTTAGAAACGAAGGGTGTGGCACCCGATGGGACAGGATCGCGTAAATAGGGGTTGTGAGTTGTGCAAAATGTCGACGCGTCGACAACGGAACGATTTCTTTTCGGCGATGACCTCTCACGTGAAAAAACGGAAAAGAACAATAGCTAACCTGATTTGTGCGTGAACAGTTGCTAGCGAAACGTTGCGCTCACGCGTTCGGATAAGCGCGTTCAGACGTCTTCGAATCATCATTTGACGAACGTTCGAACATGCTGCCAATTCGAATGGGCGCTAGCGAAGGGAATGTTGTGACAGAAAAGCTAAGTGAGCGCGAGGGCGGGATGGGGTTCGAGAGAAGCGCCGGCGAAGAGGTTGGCGCGGAAACGTGGATGGGCGGCGGCGGCGATCATAGCGGCGTTGTCGGTGGAAAGCGGGCGGCTGGGAAAAAATACTTCGAGGCCTGCTGACGCTGCACGCTCTTCAAATGTGGAGCGCAGCGCGCTATTGGCGGCGACGCCGCCGGAGACAAGAATGGATTCGGCGCCCACGGATTGTGCGGCAGCCAGGGTGCGGTCCACCAAAGTGCGTACGACGTTGCTTTGAAATTCGCGGATCAGCGCCAGCGTTTGCGGCTTGCATAGCTCAAGCAGCTGCTCTTTCTTTGCGCCGCTCTCCAACGCGATTTCGCGTTCGCGAATTTCCTGGCTGTATTCCGGATGCTCGCGCAGATGGTAGAGCACGGCGGTTTTCAGTCCGCTGAAACTGAAATCGAAAGCATTGCCACGCGTTTTGGTTAGGCCGAACTTAACGGGCGCGGGCGTGGGGTGATTGGCGGCCGCCAGATAATCGAGGATGGGGCCGCCGGGATACCCGAGCGCGAGAAGCTTGGCGACTTTGTCGTAGGCTTCGCCGGCGGCGTCGTCACGGGTCTGCCCGATTTTGCGGTAGCTCAAGAGACCCGCGGAAGAATTCTGATTCGCAGTGACTTCGTAGAGAACGGTGTGACCGCCGGAGACAATGAGACAAATCGCAGGGAATTTTGCCGCGCGCCCGGTACGATGGGCTTCCAGAAAAACGGCGTGGACGTGGCCTTCGAGATGGTTGATCGGTATTAGCGGTTTCTGGAGCGTGTTCGCCAAAGTTTTGCCGTAAGTGATGCCCACAAGCAAGGCGCCGACCAGGCCGGGGCCTTGCGTGACGGCGATGGCGTCTAGATCGCGCAATTGCATTTTTGCCTGGGACATGGCTTCGCGGACGACCGGAACAATTTGGCGAAGGTGTTCGCGGGAGGCGAGTTCGGGAACTACGCCACCGTATTTCTTGTGGATGTCGATTTGCGAGGCGACGACATTGGAGAGGATATCGAGGTTGTCGTCTACGACGGCTGCGGCGGTCTCGTCGCAGGAGGATTCGATGCCGAGGATTTTTATGGACATTGGTTGACGGCGTCTTGCCAGTTCCATTGTTCTACAGTGACGGTTGGATTGACAAATTGTGGGGGCTGCCGCTACTGTCGGAATCCAGCTCGGTGTCTGCAATAACATTGCGTTACTCCGGACGCATCGAAGAAAGATCCCTCCACTGCGCAGACCGCTTCTGGGGACGACAGGTTTGCATTCGGTGATTGTTGCTATTGGTCGAAACACTGGCTGCGGATTTGATAGAAGATTTTTTTGTGATTTTGAGTCGAGACATGACAGGTGAACATGACTGAAAATTCTCCGAAAAAACATCAGAAAGTGCGCAAGGCGGTGTTGCCGGCCGCCGGATTGGGAACACGATTTTTGCCGGCGACCAAGGCGCAGCCGAAAGAAATGCTTACCGTCGTGGACAAGCCCCAGATCCAGTACGTAGTGGAAGAATGCGTGGCGTCGGGGATTGAGCACATCATTATCGTGACGGGGCGCGGGAAGAGTTCGATTGAAGATCACTTTGATTCTTCTCCGCTGCTGGAAAAATTTCTCGGGGATAAAGGCAAGCAGGATCAAGTAGACCTGGTGCGCAGCATCAGTGACATGGTGCAGATCAGCTATACGCGGCAGAAAGAGCCATTGGGATTGGGGCATGCGGTTCTGGTTGCGCGGGATCTGGTGGGTGACGAACCGTTCGCGGTTCTGCTGGGTGATGTGCTGATTCCGGGCCAGAATCCGGCGACGAAGCAGTTGGTGGATGTTTATGAAGCGACCGGCGTTGGCGCGATCGCGGTGGAAGAAGTGCCCAAAAACAAAACGCATCTTTACGGAATTGTAGCGGGCGAGCCGGCACCGCAGGGCCCTTTCGGTGCGCGCCTCTTGCGCATCAAGGACCTGGTGGAAAAGCCGAAGCCGGAAAATGCGCCGTCCAACCTCGCGGTGACGGGTAGATATGTTTTGCCGCCGGAGATTTTTGATTGCCTGGCACGCACCAAGCCGGGGGCGGGCGGCGAGATTCAACTTACGGACGGTTTGCGCATTTTGGCAGAGGAGCAAGGGCTCTGGGCGTACATCTATGAGGGGATTTCGTATGACGCCGGAGACAAGCTGGGATTTTTGATCGCCACGGTGGAGTTGGCTTTGCAGAATGAGGAGTTGGGAGCAGGGTTTCGGGATTATTTGAAGGGGTTGAAGTTGTGATTGGTTAAATACGAATCAAGTTCGTCGAGCGAACTACGCTCAATACCAAAACCACACACACAACTTCGGCGTGTGGGGCACCCAACGCCGAGCTTTAGCCTTTTTTTGAGCTAGTTGATTTTTTGTCTTTGGCGTCTTTGCCGGAAGAAGATTCCTTGGAGCTGGCGTCTTTGCTGGAGGAGTTTTTGGAGCCGCCATCTTGGTCTTTAGAGCCGTGGTCCTTGCTGGATTCCTTCGCGTTAGAATCTTTTGAATCTTTAGATTCGCTTGAGGAGCCGTCGGATTTTTTGGTTTCGCCGGCGGGAGTTTTGGCGGCGTAGTCGTTCACGTACCAGCCGGAGCCTTTGAATTTGATGGCCGGGGCGGTGATTACGGATTCGACTTTTCCGCCGCAATGCGGGCATTTTTTCAAGTGCGGTCCGGCGACCGGCTCGATTTTGTCGGTGTGGCGACCGCACTTCAGGCAGGCATACTCGTACAGCGGCACTGATGGTCTCCTTGCTGTTAAATGGACAACCGATTATAACACGCGCGTCCACAGGCCTTGCGAAGCGCATGTTAGACTTGCAGGCATGAGCAGCAAAAAAGTGGAGCGCTTCTCGCGACCCCGCGAGGAAGCTTCCCCTCAAGAATTGGAAAACCCAGAAACGCCGGCGGCGAAACCCGTAGCGGGCGGGTGCCTGTACCTGGTGGGGACGCCCATCGGGAACCTGGAAGACATGACGTTGCGCGGTCTGCGTATTCTGAAAGAAGTGGATCAGATCGCCTGCGAGGATACGCGGCACACTTCGAAATTACTAAATCACTACGCGATTGAGAAACCACTGATCAGCTATCACGAACACAATGAAATGACGCGCGCCGCGGAACTGGTGGTGGCGCTGGAGCAGGGCGCGAAAATTGCGCTGGTTTCCGATGCGGGGATGCCGCTGGTTTCCGATCCGGGGCATAGATTGGTGGCCATGTGTTTGCGGCATCACATTCAGGTGGTGCCGATTCCGGGACCTTCCGCTTTGCTGGCGTCACTGTCTGCTTCGGGATTGCCAAATGAGGAATTCTTGTTTGTGGGATTTTTGCCTTCGCGAAGCGGCGAGCGACGTCGCGCGCTGGAGCGGCTGCGGATCGAGAATCGTACCATTATTTTTTACGAGGCTCCGCACCGGGTGGCAGAGTGCGTGGCTGAGGCGCGGGAGATCCTGGGAGACCGGCAAGCTTGCCTGGCGCGCGAAGTGACCAAGCTGCATGAAGAGTTTCGGCGTGGGAAACTGTCGGAGTTGACGGTTTCATTGGAGGAGCGTCCGGCGCGAGGAGAGATTACCCTGCTGATCGGTCCGGAAGATGCGGAAGCCGCACGTGCTAATCTGGATTCGACGCAGAGTTTGTCGGAGAGAGTGGAGGAGTTGATTCGACAGGCGAAACTGGACCGAAAAGATGCGTTGAAACTGGCGGCCAAGGAACGTGGGCTAACCCGCAGGGCGGCTTACGGGCAGTTGTTGGAAGCTTTGGGGAAAACGGAAGCGGAATCAGAGTAAATTCCCTCTCTGACATTGGGCCAAGCACGACCTAGGCTGCGGATTCGGAGCGGAAGACGCGTCGGAAACGCGGGCCGGTGAACTGCACGCCGATAATTCTTTCTCCCTGAAATTCGGTAGAGCTGCTTCCGTTGTGAGACTCACGGGGAGCTACGTGGACGACGCGGCCGCGGGTGGCGAAATCGGTTTCGTTGCGAGTGGCGGAACTTTGCGAGAACGGGAAATGGATTTCGAGATCGCTGCCGACGGGTAGATCGAGCCGCGTGACGAAGGCGGCACCGTTGCGACAAAGATTTTCGCTGGCAGTTTGTTCGTCGAAGGTGACGCCGTGGCTGTCACGGCCGCTGACTCTGAGCGGCAAGCGTACGGCGATTCTACGTTCCGAGCGCTGCTTGGACGAGCTGAGCTGGACCATGGGCGGGGCCCTCCCCTGCTGTTGCGGGCGTGGGCTGGCCAGCAAAAAAACGCTCGACGCGATCTAGAACTTCCACGGGCGTGCGAGCCGCATGAACGATGCGACGGAGTTCGCTGCCATTCCCCACGCCGTGCGTAAACCAGCAAGCGAACTGTTTCATTTTGCCTACGGCATCGGGCAGATTCGCAGCGGTAATCTGGCGGTAGTATCCGGAAAGTAACTGGTGACGCTGCTCGTCGGTGGGCAAGTCGTAGCGGCCGGTGGCGGCGTATTGCTGCATCTGCAGAAAAATCCACGGATTGGTGGCGGCAGCACGGCCGATCATGACGGCGTCGCAATTGGTTTCCCGCACCATGCGCGCGGCGTCTTCGGGCGTATGGATGTCGCCGTTGCCGATAACGGGAATTCTGACGGCTTGCTTGACGCGAGAGATGAGCGCCCAGTCGGCGACGCCCGTGTAGCCTTGAGCGCGCGTCCGCGGGTGGACGGCGACGCCTTCGACACCAAGGGATTCAGCGAGTTTGGCGACATCGACGGCGACGATGGAATTTTCGTCCCAGCCGGCGCGGAGCTTGATGGTTAGAGGGATCTTTACAGCCGCACGCACTGCACGAAAAATCTCGCCGAGAAGATCGAGATCGCGCAGCAGGCCGGAGCCGCCGCACTTCACCACTTTTTTGGCGGGGCATCCGAGATTGATGTCCACGGCGTCGTAGCCGAGGTCTTCGACCATTTTGGCGGCGCCAGCCATGACTTCGGGATTGGCGCCGAAGAGTTGCGCGCTGATGGGATGCTCGTCTTCCTGAAAATACAAATAGCGAAGAGTTTTGGCGGCGCTGCGAGTGATGCCTTCCGAGGAAGTGAACTCAGTCATCAGCAAGCCGCAGCCACCGAGGCCGCGAATGACGCGGCGGAAAAGCGTGTCGGTGACTCCCGCCATGGGCGCGAGGATGGCGGCCGGCGCGATTTCGACGTCACGGATTTTGAAGGTCGCGAGCAGCATGAGGCTATTTACATTCTTCCTCGACGGCGGGTTCCTGCTTGAGAAATTCGTCGAGCTTGAGGAATTTGCGGCCGAGGGCGCTGCTATATGAGGACCACTGGTCTTCGCCGGCGCCGCTGGCGAGGGCGGAGCGGACGGCGGCGATTTTGGAGTCCATGTCGTCCATGTAATGGAAAACCATGGCTTCGCGAATCATGGGAAGTTTTGGGGAGCCAAATTCGTACTGGCCGTGATGGCTGATGAGCAGATGCTGGACGACGGTTTTTAGGGGTGCGGGAAAATTGGGAATGGCGTCAATGGCGCGCGAGACGGTTTCGATTTCCATGACGATGTGGCCGAGGAGCTGGCCTTCGGTGGTGTAGCCGATGGCGCGCTCGTAGCAGAGCTCATCGAGCTTGCCGACATCGTGCAGCATGGCGGCGGTGAGCAGGAGATCCAGATCGAGCTCGGCGTAATGAGCGGCGAGCTGTTGGGCGAGGCCGCAGAGACCGACAACGTGTTCCAGCAAGCCGCCAATGTAGGCATGATGCATGACTTTGGCAGCCGGCGCGCGCTTGAAGCGCGGCGCAATTTTCGGATCGGTGATGATTCCGCCGACGAGCGTTTTCAACCAGGGGTTGCGTATGGACTGCGCGTACTCCACCAGCTGGGTGTACATCTTCTCGACGTCTTCTTTAGTATGCGGAAGAAAATCGATGAGGTCGATTTCTTCAGGCTTGGCGCGACGGACTTGTTGCAGCGCGAGTTGCGGCTTGTTGCGATAAATTTCGACGCGGGCCTGCACTTTTACGAAATCATCGCGATTGATGTCTTTGGCGATGACTTCGAACAAATCCCACATGCGCGCTTCGACGGTGCCGCTGCGGTCGCCAAGTTCGAGACGGAGATAGGATTTGCCTTCGCGGGTGTTGCGAATCTCTTTTTCGTGAACCAGAAAAAAAGTGGTGATATTTTGTTCGGAGCCGAGATCGGTGACAAAAGGCGCCTTCACTTGCCGGCGTCCGGTTTCTTCCCGAAGAGAACGTATTTCTTGTGGCCTTTTTTGGCTTTCTTTTCTGCTTCGGCGGTGGCACTGACTTCCTGAATTTCAGAATTGCCGCCGCCGGCGATGTCCTGGTAACCGGGCTTGATGACCACGTAGCTCTGTTCACGCAAAGTTTTCACGTATTCGCGCATGGCGGGCTCCATGCGAGCGCTGTAGAGCTTGTCGGTGATTTCGTTTTCAACTTTGGCGAGGGACTGTTCGCCTTCGTCGTAGTGTTCGAGCACCTGGAGAATCAGGAAGCCCTGCTTGGTGTCCATCACGTCGGTAACTTCGTTTTTGCGCATCTTGAAGACAGTGTCTTCCAGTTCCTTGGAAAGTTCGCCGCGCTTGTAGACGCCGAGAAAGCCGCCCTGCTTGGCGGTGCTGCCGTCGGAAAAACGCTTGGCCATTTCGGCGAAGTCGTCGCCATCTTTAATGCGCTTCAAGGTAGTGTCGGCTTTTTTCTTAAGCTCGGCAATCTGCTCGGGGGTTTTCTTCTCGGTGTTTACTTCTATGGAGCGCAGCGCTACCTGTTCCGGGCGAACGAATTCGGCTTTGTGCTCGTTGTAATACTTTTCGATTTCGTCACGAGCGATGGTGATGTGCGAGCCGACTTCGCTGCTGATGACCCGCTGGGTAAGAATGCCGTTGCGCAGATTGTTTTTGAAGTCTTCCCAGTTAAGACCCTGGGCGGAAACGGCCTTTTCCAGATCTTCCATGCTGCTCAGATTATTCTGGATGCGGATCTGGTCGAGCTTCTTGATGACGTCGGTCTCTACGCTTACGCCCATGTCTTTGCCGCGCTGGATGAGTAAAGACTGGTCAATGAGATCACGGAGAGCATTTTTCTGGCGGTCTTCGACGGCGATTTCCAATTGCTCGGGAGAGCAATGATTCTGACAATCCTGTTTGGCGTCGTCTGCGGCGGTAGCGCGCGCTTTGTCGAGTTCGGACTTGGTGATGATTTCGTTGTTCACGCGGGCGATGATTTCTTCGACGACGCGACCAGCATTGGGATCGGAATTCACCGGCGGCTTGACGGCCGCCGCGGGCTTTTTCGCCGCAGGCTTGGGCGCACTTTCCGGAGTGTCGGGTGCCATCGCCGGCTTTTCAAGCGTGGGCGTGTTTTTATCCTGTGCGGGCGGCTTGGGCGCCGGGGTGTCAGAGGAATTGTTGTCCTGCGCCAGAGCGCTCAAAGGCAGAGCCCCGCACAGAGCCACGAGCAAGAGTAATTTACGCATTAATACCTCAGCTTTAGTTTAACACTCTAAGTTTAGCTCTGGCCTTGAAGGCCGAGCAATACGTTTCTCAGGGTTTCCGGAACGGATTCGCCGCGCGCAATTTCCATCCACAACACGCCGCTGGGGTCGAGTTTGACGCCCTTGCGTGAGCGCACCACCTGCACGAGCGTGGCGGGATCCAGAGTTGTTTCGGGATAGAAACGAATGGCCACGCGACTTCCCTGCCGCTCCACGGAAGAAATGCGCAGGCGCTCGCACATGGATTTGAGGGTGGCGTACTCCAAAAGATTTTCCACGGATTTGGGTAGCGTACCGAAGCGATCTTCCAGTTCCTTGCGGACGTCCTGCTTTTCGGTTTCGGTGGAGATGGAGGAGACTCGCTTATAAGTGCGCAGGCGTAAATTTTCGCTGGGGATATATTCCTGCGGAATGCGCACGTCGAAGCCGAGATTGAGTGTGGTGCGCAGCTCGGGAGCGACGTCTTCGCCCTTGAGCTTGGAGACGGCGCGCTCGAGCATCTGGCAATAGAGATCGAAGCCGATGGCTTCGATGTGGCCGTGCTGCTGGCGGCCAAGCATGTTGCCGGCGCCGCGAAGTTCGAGATCGAGCGCGGCGATGCGGAAGCCCGCGCCAAGTTCGCTGAATTCTTTCATTGCAGCGAGGCGTTTGCGTGCGATGTCGGAAAGAATTTCTTCGGGCGGCACGAGCAAGTAGGCGTAGGCACGCTGGCTGGAGCGGCCGACGCGGCCACGCAGCTGGTAAAGCTCGGCAAGACCGAGGCGGTCGGCGCGATTAATGAGGATGGTGTTGGCGCGCGGAATGTCGAGACCGTTTTCAACGATGGTGGTGGCGACGAGGACGTCGGCCTCATCGCGAATAAATTTGAGCATGACGGCTTCGAGTTCCCTTTCGCCCATCTGGCCGTGAGCGACGACCACGCGAGCTTGGGGAACGAGCTTGCTGACTAGAGCAGCCAGCGAATAAATGGACTCCACGCGGTTGTGGATGAAATACACCTGACCTTCGCGGGTGAGTTCTGTTTCGATGGCGCGCTGAACGAGATCTTCCTGGAAAGGTGCGACGACGGTTTGGATGGCGAGGCGATCGCGTGGCGGAGTTTCGATGAGCGACATATCGCGCAGACCGACGAGCGACATATGCAGGGTGCGCGGAATGGGCGTGGCGCTGAGAGCAAGGGCGTCCACATTTTTGCTCATCTCCTTGAGGCGCTCTTTGTGAGCGACGCCGAAACGCTGCTCTTCGTCCACGATGAGCAGGCCGAGTTCCTGAAACTTTACGTCCTTGGAGAGCAGGCGATGGGTGCCGATGACGATATCCACCTTGCCGGCTTCCAGATCGATCAAAGTTTTTTTCTGTTCGGCGGCACTGCGGAAGCGACTAAGCATTTCGATGCGCACGGGAAAAGCGGCGAAGCGGTGCTTGAAGGTTTCGAAATGCTGAAAAGCAAGAACGGTCGTAGGTGAAAGTACCGCAACCTGTTTGCTGTCGGCGACCGCTTTGAAGGCCGCGCGCATGGCCACCTCGGTTTTGCCGTAGCCCACGTCGCCGCATAACAGGCGGTCCATGGGAGCGGCACGTTCCATGTCGACTTTGATGTCGGTCAGCGCGGTGTTCTGGTCGGGTGTTTCTTCGAACTCGAAGGCATCTTCAAATTCACGCTGGAAATTTCCATCCGGGGAAAAGGCGAAGCCGGGGGCGGTCTTGCGTTGGGCGTAAAGGGCCAACAGTTGGTCGGCCATGTCTTCCACGGATTTGCGCGCGCGGGTTTTGCGGGAATTCCAGGCGGTGCCACCGAGCTTGTCGAGCGGCGGATGGTCGCCTTCCACAATGCGATAGTTCTGGACGAGATCCATGCGCTCGAGCGGAACGTAGAGGCGGGCTTCGTCGGCGTATTTGAGGAGCATGAATTCGCCGCGGCGGCCGTCGGATTCAATCTGGCGCAGCCCGTCGAACTGGCCGATGCCATGATCTACGTGGACGACGAAGTCGCCGGGCTTGAGCTCGGCAAAATCGCTGAAGAAACCGGAGGTGCGAATCTTGCGACTGGGGCGCTCGACGGACGGCGTGACGTCAAAAAGGTCAGCATTGCCGAAAAGGGTCACGCGGGCCTCGGGAAAAGTGACGCCCTCGGAGAATGGCGCGCGAATCAGCAGCAGCGTGGCGGACTCTTGGGCGGCTTCGGCGGTGAAGCCGGCCGCGGCGTCTTCGGATTCGCCGAGGACATAGGGGACTTCGTATTCGCGAGAGACGTCGGCGAGGCGCTCGAGCTCCCCGAGGCTGGCGGCGGTTAGAAACACAGTGCCTCCGGCGGCCAGTTGGGATTTCACTTCGCACATGCAGGCGACGACATCGCCATGGAAACGCGCGCTGGGGCGCGAGGACAACTCGAATCTTTGGAAAGAGTCGGCGCTGAGGCCCAGCTGTTCCAGAAGGACCTGCGAAGCTTTTTCGAGCGATTGAGTCAGCTGCTCCGCGGACCAGAAAAAATCAGAGACTTCCGGGGCGTTGGCCTGGGCGTGGCGATCGTAGTTTTCTTTCGCGGTGGCGAGGTGTTTGTCGGCGGCGTCCTTGAGTGCATGCGGCTCGTCGAGAAAAACCAGAGGGCGCAGAGAGCTTTCGGCCAGTTCGAAAAGAAAGGTTTGCTTTTCCTGGCCGGCGGGGCCGAAGAAGGAATGTGTTTCCCAGGGGCCTTCGCGGGTGGGTTCGAAGGAATCGGCGCTGGGCACGGCCCATTCGGTGAGCGGCAGCATGGTGGTGCGAACAACCGGAGCGATGGAGCGCTGGCTGCGGGCGTCGAATTCGCGTACGGACTCGACGGTATCGCCAAGGAGCTCCACGCGCACCGGCCGTTGCGCTTCCGGAGAGAAAAAATCGACGATGCCGCCCCGCACGGCGAACTGTCCGGGTAGCTCCACCATTTCGGTGCGGGTGTAGCCGACGGCGGCAAGATGGCCGACCAGCTCTTCGTGGGGGATTTCGGTGTCTTTGCTGAGCGTGCGAGAGAGAGAAAGATAAAGGTACGGGTCGTTGTAGCGCCACAGAGCGGCGACTACGGGAGCGACGACGAGAGAGACCTGGCCGTCAGCGAGGCGGAAGAGGGTGGCGGCCCGGCGCTCGAGAATGTCGGGGTGCGGACTCTGGGATTCCCACGGAAGGGTGTCGAAGGCCGGGAGAATGGCGACTTCGCCTGCGACACCGGACGCTGCGCCGGTCTTGCCGGGAAAAATGCTGGAGAAGAAGCGCAGAGTTTCGGCAAGGGCTTCGGCACGGCGATTGGAGTTGGTGATGAAGAAAGCGGGGCGGCGCAGCGTGTGGGTGAGGTAGGCGGCGAGGAGGGATTTGGCGACTTCATGGAGGCCGGAGAAGGCGAGTTGGTTGGCGCCGGAACGCAGTGCGGCCAGAGCGCCTTCCACAGCGGGTTGGCGAAGGATGGCTTCCAGGCGTTCGCGGACGGCGGGGAGAATCAAAAGAGAAGTTTAACACGGAGCGCGTGGAGGTGTTTTGTGGGCGGCAGTGGCAAAAAAGGTCGCAGGAGAAAAGAACGTTTTTGGCTTACGGGAAGCCCAGCTAGAAACGAGGACCGGCAAACACTGACGCTATAGCAGAACTAAAAACGAAAACCAACACCAGCCGCAGGTTCCTCAGCCGCCTGAAAAAGACGGCGGATTCGGAATGACGAATTTGAGTAAGGATCGTGTGCTAACGAGTTCAGGATTTCGGGACTCCGGGGAGGTTGCGGATGGATTGGAGGATGACGGTGGTGGAGTAGGAAGGGACGATCGGGATAGAAGCGACTTTGCCGCCGGCGGATTCTATTTCTTCGCGGCCGATAATTTTGTCGCCGGGCCAGTCGCCTCCTTTCACGAGGACGTCGGGGAGGAGAGCGGCGATCGTTTCCCGTGGGGTAAGTTCGTTGTAGATGACGACCGCGTCTACGCACGCGAGCGCGGTGAGGAGTTCGGCGCGTTCATTTTCGGGGAAGATGGGGCGGCCTTCGCCCTTTAGTTCGCGGACGCTGGCATCGCTGTTAAGGCCGACAATTAGTGCGTCGCCCAGATCACGGGAGGCTTCGAGGGTCTGAATGTGGCCGGGATGGAGAAGGTCGAAGCATCCGTTAGTGAAAACGAGACGCTCGGTGCCGCGATGGGCGCGGTCGTAGCGGGCGGCAGCGTCTGTCAGGGAGAGGATTCGGGAGGGCTCGGGAATGTTGGCCATGCGCGAGCGGTCAGTTTAACACGGGGTTAACCGGCCAACCCCGGAGGAGGTGTTCGGTTGGACCGCGACGGGATTTTCGGTGCTGTACTATGCGGCGGTTTCTGCCTTATTATTGGGCAACCAACCTAAGGCTCACCAAACCCACCGAATGCAATCTCGATCCCGATGGATTTGCGGCACGCCAGAAGGACGCAACAGTGGCTGATATAGCGGTCGTCGGCGGTGGCCCCTCCGGGGCGATGTGCGGCGAGCAGTTGGCGCGCACGGGTAACCGTGTCACGATTTATGACGAGCACCTCGCGTGGGAAAAGCCCTGCGGCGGCGGGCTGACGCATAAAGCCATCGAGTGCTTCCCTTTCCTGCTGGACAATTCCTATCCAAAAAAGCTAGTGCGCGAGATCGAGTTGATCAGCAGCGATGAGCATCGTGCTTCGCTGGAGATGACGCATCCGATTGTGATTTATTCGCGCACGGTGCTGAACGGGATGCTCCTGGACCGCGCGCGTGAGGCGGGCTGCGAAGTGCGGCGCTCGCATGTGTTCAGCGTGGATACCACGGGATCGAAACCGCGATTTTGCGTGGACGGCGAATGGCGGGACACGGATTTTCTGGTGCTGGCGGCAGGGGCAAGAAATCAACTGGTGCCGGAAACGCGCGCTTTGCAGCGCGATGAATTGGAAATTACGCAGGGATATTTCGTACCGCAAACCGCGGACGCCATCACCATAAAATTTTTACCGCACTTTGAGGGGTACATCTGGTCGTTTCCGCGCTGCGACCATTTATCGGTGGGCATTTGCGGGAGCATGGCGACGCATAACAGCACGGAACTGCGCGGGCATCTGAAGACGTTCGTGGACAAACATAAGATTCCGACGGAGAATGCCAAGTTTTACAGCCACGTTCTGCCTTCGCCACAGGAACATACGCTTTCGAAGCGCACGGTGCTGGGAAAGAACTGGGCGCTCATCGGGGACGCTGCGGCGTGGGTAGATCCGCTGACTGGCGAAGGATTGTTTTACGCGATCCGTTCGGGCGAACTGCTGGGGAAGGCACTGGCGGAAGGATGTCCGGAGAAATATCCGGCGTGGATTCGGGCGTCGTTTTCGGCGGAACTGGAATTTGCCGCGCGCATTGTGCGGCGATTTTACCGCGGATCGGTTCTAGGGACGGCGATTACCACCCGCATGGTGCAGTTGATGAGGAAGAGCCCGGTGTTTCGGCAGCTGGTGGGCGACTTGTTTAGCGGGAGCCAGGACTACACGAGTTTGAAGCGGCGATTGTGGGGACATCTGGGGATTACTGTGAGCGAATTTATATCCACGGTGCTGAGTCTGGAGAGTCCCCTGGCTGTGCCGGCTACGCGCGAGAGCGGCGACTAGATTTTATTGAATGACAGAATCAGCTAGTGATCAGAAAACCGTGCCTTTAGTGCGCAGGGTGCGGCGCCCGCCTCGGACTTCAATGCAAGGAATTGCGCGAGAATATAACAAGGTCGCATGCCCGGACATCTAAATACGCGGGGCGCTGAACGCGCCTCACCGATGGCTATTGAAAAAGAATCCGGCGCTACATCCAAAACTAAAAAAACAAGGAATGCGTGGAAGAATCTGCCGCAGGTGTGGGTGCTGATCAAGCCGCGCCGCGGAATACTGCTGCTCGGGCTGGCGTTGATGGTCGTGAATCGCGTCGCCGGTTTGATTCTGCCAGCTTCGACGAAATATTTAGTGGACGATGTTATCGGAAAGCACCGGATTGCGTTACTGACGCCGATTGTTCTGGCGGTGCTGGCGGCGACGGTGATTCAGGGGCTGACGTCGTTCACATTGACGCAGTTGCTGTCGAAATCGGCGCAGAAGATGATCGCCGATTTGCGGAAGCAAGTGCAAGCGCACATCGGGCGACTGTCCATCGCGTTTTACGATTCGAACAAGACGGGCGTACTGGTGTCGCGCATCATGAGCGACGTGGAAGGCGTGCGTAATTTAATCGGGACCGGCCTGGTGGAGTTCGCGGGCGGATTGATGACCGGGGCGCTGGCGCTGGTGGTGCTGCTGAGGATCAGCGTGACGATGACGGTGATCGCGTTCAGCGTGCTGCTAGTGTTTGGCGTGGGACTGAACAAGGCGTTCGCTACGATTCGGCCCATTTTTCGCGCGCGTCCGAAGATAACCGCAGAAGTTACCGGCAGATTGACGGAATCGCTGGGCGGCGCGCGGGTGGTGAAGGGTTATCACGCGGAAGAGCGCGAAGAAAAGATTTTTGCGGGCGGAGTGCAGCGGCTGCTGGACAACGTACTGAAGACGCTGACGGCGACTTCCATTATGAGTTTGTCGGCGTCAGCATTGATGGGGCTAGTAAGCGCAGTGGTGATGTACATGGGCGCGCACAGGATTTTGGCGGGCACGATGACGCTGGGAACTTTTCTGACGTACACGATATTTTTGGGCTTGCTGGTGGCGCCGGTGTTTCAGATTGTGGCCATTGGCACGCAGATTACCGAAGCGATTACCGGACTGGAGCGCACGCGGGAAATTCTGGACGAGAAAGTGGAAGATGAGGCGCCGGGTCGAGTGGTGCGACTGCCGCGCGTGAACGGGCAAGTGGTGATGGAGAGTGTTCACTTCGCGTACGACACGCGTAAAGAAGTTTTGCACGACATAAATTTTCACGCGGAGCCGGGGACGGTGACGGCGCTGGTGGGGCCGTCGGGCGCGGGGAAATCCACGATCATTGGATTAATTGCGGCGTTTTATGTGCCGTCGGCGGGGCACGTGCTGGTGGATGGTGTTGATTTGTCCACGGTGAAACTAGAATCGTATCGCACGCAGTTGGGAGTGGTGCTGCAGGAGACTTTTCTTTTCGATGGCACGATTCGCGAGAATGTGGCGTTTGCGCGGCCGGAGGCTACCGAGGCGGAAATTTTGGCGGCGTGCCGGATCGCGCGCGTGGACGAGTTCACGGAAGCGTTTGAGAAACGGTACGACACAGTGGTGGGCGAGCGGGGTGTGAAACTTTCCGGCGGGCAGAAGCAGCGGGTGTCCATCGCGCGCGCGATCCTGGCGGACCCGCGAATTTTGATCCTGGACGAGGCCACGTCAAGTTTGGATTCGGAGTCGGAGGCGCTGATTCAGGAAGGGCTGCGCTATTTGATGCGCGGGCGGACTACGTTCGTCATCGCGCATCGGTTGTCTACGATTCGAAGAGCGGATCAGATCCTGGTGGTGGAGGCGGGGCGAATTATTGAGCGCGGGACGCATGCTTCGTTATATGCCGCGGGCGGAAGATATTACGACCTGTACACGAAGCAGCATGAGGTGGAGACGAATCTGTTCTTGGCGCCGGGGGAAGGTTCGCTGGAATTTGAAGAAGCGGAGAATTCAGGGGCTGCGGGGAGTGGGAATGGCGATCCTGCTTTGCCAGATGCGATTCGGTTGATCCGGGATGGGGATAACGCCTAATAGAGCCGATGCACCTTAAAATCAAATCAATTCATCAGAGAATCCCGGAGTGCCCTTCGCTAAACAAGATCCCCACACGTAAGTGCGACGTGTGGGGCATTCAACACTAAAAAATGTAATCGAGCTAGGCAGTGGGGCGGCGAGCCAGGGGCTTGCGCGCTACCGTTAGCGGCAGAAGGCTGGCCATTTTGCGGATCATGGCTAGGACAAGGCGCTTGTCGCCGTCGGAGAGCGTGGTGCTGTAGCGCTTGATCTCGGCCAGGAAGCGGATTTCGTCCTGGGAGAGTTCGCCGAGCATTTTCTGGGTTTCCTTGTCGCGCGGTGTCTCGGTGCCGGGGAAAAAGTCGGCCAGCGAGATATCCATGGCTTCGGCAATTTTGGCCAGGGTTTCGAGCGAAGGGACGGTGTGGCCGTTCTCCACGCGCGAAAGGTAGCAGCGCAGCAGGCCGGTGCGGCGTTCGATGTCGCCTTGCGACAGGCCGCGCTGGCTGCGATAGGTTTTGATGACTTCTCCGATGTTTACTCTCGGCTTTTCTTTAGGCACGTTATCTCTCCAGTAGATGGGGTATCTTATTCACTAACAGTCAGAGTGGCAAGACCGAATGTGGCTGGTGTGCGCCTAATTGGATAACAGGTGATTACGAACGGTAGGGTATACGACGGAGGAGGTTACTGAGGCGGGGTTTCAACTGAAACCTAGAGCACTGCCTCGGGGAGGTGGATGATTTGGGCGGGTCCATTAGCAAAAACTCCACAGTAAATGCGCCGTGGGCACCCGTGACCCACCCTTGGAGAAAACTGTTAAGTTCCGCGACATGCTTTACAAAGCGTTTCGGAACATCCTTTACACTCTGGGTCCAACAGTTAGGAACCTCATGCTCGACGATCGTCGAGCATGGGACTTGAGGGTCGATTTCGCGGACCAAGGTGTTGCAGTAGAAGACATCCAGCGTAATCCGGTAGACACCAACTGGACCATGCACCTGCCCGGTCTTTGTTGATTTTCCAGTGCGGCCAAATGATCCGCCGGAAAGCCTCTTCGCGTCAGAGCTCGTTGCAGCGATCCGTGAAAGCCTTTACGGGATGTCGCACGCGGCTCCAATGCAGGCGAATTCCTTGAGACATCAGTCGGTGACAGGCGCATGTATCCGGAGGACGAGGGATGCCCCCACCACGGTGTACCGTGATCAACATGCGCTCGGGAACGCCGCACCGGTTCCCCGTGAGTACAGCCGTTGGCAGCCAAGGCGATGAGATAGCGGCTGTGATCATCGAGCTCCGACAGCGGCACGACCGGCTGGGGCCATCCGCGTGGTCCTTTGACATCGATCTGCCACAGCTCATTAGGCCGTCCGCGTTCAAAGCGCTGCGTAGAGGCCGGTGCTAGTCTTCAGGTCACACAAGTTGTGACGTAGCAGAACGTGGTGAATAGTGCTCGGCGAGAGTTCCATACCTTGGCGCGACAACACCACTCGCAACTCTCGGGCGCCCCAGTCCGGATAGCCCAGCCGCGTCCAGAACGGTGCTCCAGCATGGTCGCCGTGGGCTGCGGACTAGAAAACGGACGACGACTTTGCTCGGCAATTCCGTACACCCCGTCTATTTGACAGCGCCGCAACCACAAATGTCCTGTAGGTCGGATATCTCAAACTCCGCACATAAGGCGCGGAAGGGTCGCGCCTTTTGCGTCGCCGCCACCACCAAGCGATGCCGTTGCTCGTGAATGTCCACCGTTCTCCATGCCATCGCCAAGCTCCACGCGTCGTCTACGCGTGGGGCGCAGAGTAAAGGATGTCTCGGAACACTCTGTAAAGGATGTCATGGAACTGAACAAGAAAACGCCAGGGTAGGCCACGCAAGAGCTGCTCGATGTTATTGCTGAGTGGGGGTGACGGTGGCGGGTTGCTCTAGGCGGAACTCCAGCAGAGTTTCGCTCGGCACTTTCACCTGATGGCCGCGGGTGAAGACCTGGGCGCCTGCGCCCGCTGCTGAGCCGACTCCCGCGCCGATGGCTGCACCTTGGCCTCCGCCAGCGATGGCACCGATGACGGCTCCAGCTACCGCACCGCCGCCAACCTTTCTGGCCGTGTCGCCGCCGCGTCCCTGGCCGCGCAGCGTGTAGTCTCCGGTGTCAATGGGAAACTCCTTGCCGTCGATGACAATGCGGGTGAGCTCGAGTTGCAGCTCGGAGCTGCCGGAGAAGTGGCCCGCTTCTTTGGCGTATGAGAGGCGGCCGTAGACATCCGTGCCGCGGCGGGCTACGAGAAGGTTGTCCACCAACAGATCGGTTTCAAGCGTGGCGTGGAAGGGATCGCCGACCTGGTTGTGCTTGGAATCCACCTCGTCAATCATGCGCACGAGGATGGCTTTGCCGTTAGGAATGGTGAGGCTGGTGCCCGGCTGGGCGTAGACGGGCTCGCGGCGGGATTCGCGATTGCGATCGCGATCCTGGTCACGATAGCGGTCGTCCTGGCTCCGGTCTCGGTCGCGGGAATCTGGCGGCGGAGGTGGCGGCGGGTAGTCGTTAGGGCGCGACTGATCGTTGGGCGGCGGATTGTTGCCCTGCTGCTGATTGTAATCACCCTGATTGTCGTTGGGGCGGCTTTGGTCTTGTGACGGAGGATCATATTGGCCATTCGGCGGCGGAGGCTGGCCGGGACCGGACTGATCCCGCGGAGGCACACCGTCATCGCGGCGATCACGATCGCGACGGCGGCCGCGTTCGAAACTTAGATTGGATATCTCACTGACGCGAAACGTCTGCACATCGCCCTGAATTTCGAAACGAATGATTACCTGCGTGCCACCGAGATACTTTCCTTCTAGAACGCGCCCATCTTTCAGCTCGAGCGTGTCCGCGGAAGCTCCTGCGGAAAAAATCACAGCTAAAGCACCGACACCTAGAAGACGACTAAGAATATTCATCAGAAATGTTTCCTCTCAAGCCGATCAGGCGCAATACATTGAGCCGCTGGACCTGTGGCCGACGTAGCAGCCGCTTATCTATTGTATTCGATGAGCTTAAGAGGCTGCGGGGTTGCGTTCTTTTCGGGTGGGTGTTCGTTAACGGGCAATAACGTCCAACGCTGATTGTACGATATGGCGGGTTGGTGCGGACGGCCGGAGAGACAAACGGCTCTAGCGACGAGCTACAGGGCGTTGAGGAAGACGATGAGGTTTTCCTTTTCTTCCCCGGTGAGATTCATCTGGAAGCGCTGGTTGTAGAAGTCCACGAGCTCGGAGAGGTCGCGCGCGGCGCCATTGTGGAAGTAGGGCGCACGAGCGGCGAGTCCGCGAAGGATGGGGCCCTTGGTGCGGCCGACGTCGCTGCACAACCCGCTGACCAGCCCTTTGCCGGGGTCGGTGGTGAGAATTACGAATGGCGTGGTGGAGGGATGCTGGGGATCGCCGAAGGGATCGGGGCATCCGGTGATCCTGAAAATTGGCAGGTCTGGAAAGCTGAGCTGGGTTACGCCGTTGGCGATCAGGGGGTCGGATTCAACCGTGGGGTCGTGGCCGGTGCCAATGTCGAGAGCGAGTGGCAGCGAGTGGTTGCCGACATTGGGAGTGTCATGGCAGGTGGTGCAGAATCCTTGGAACGGCGGGATGGGTACGGAGGTGCCGAGCGCTTTGGCGAGCGCGGCGTTGTCGTTGAGGCCGCGCACGTTTGAAATGGTCAACGCCCGGGTGTTGAAGAGTTTTTCTCCGGCGGCCACGTCGGCACGTGCGTCACGACGCTTCCCTTCCCAATTGGAATACAGGGTGAAAGCCGTGGAGCTAAAAGGCTCTCCGTGGGGATCGGCACCCAGTGAATCGTTGGTGCCGGGATAGTAGGTTTGCGTGGACAGATTGGTCGCGCCGCCCTGGGCGCCAGCGGCGTCCAATTCTCCAGCGCGGAAGCTCAGGGATTGAGCGGAAGTCAGGCCCAACTCAAAATTCACGATGGCGGTTTGCTGCTCAACCGTTGGAGGTTGCGCGGCCTGGGCGTGAATCAGCGTGGCGTCAATGGATTGGTGGAGCAAATCTGCAAACATGTTGGCCTGCACGGTGCTGGCGTCGGTGAGCGGGCTAATGGTTTCGCGGCCGTCAAACATCACCGCGCTGAGATAACGGAGATTGGCGGTGGGCAATACGCGCCGATATACGGAGACGGTCTGCACGCCGGTGGTCGAATCCGTTTGAATGGCGCATCCGTGAGGATCGCGATAGGCCTCAATTTTGAACTGGGAGTTGGCAGGGACCTGCAAGCCGATGCGAATCAAACCATTTTTCAGAAGTAGACTGTGCGCGGAAGGATCGTGAGAGGTGTTGTCCGGACAATTTGCGCCGTCAACCGCCGCGAAGAGAGGGTCGTGGCCACGAGTGCGGAAAAATTTGGCCTGGATGCTGCGGACGCTGAGGCCCATGGCATCGCCGGCCAAGTGACAGGTGCCGCAGGATCGGCCGTTGGTGCCCAGGCTGTCGAAAAAAGGATTCTTGCTGCTGTCATCAACCGCGCCGCCGTTGGCGTTATAAGTGGTGATGATCCCAGTGGGATCCAGGAAATGGAAGAGCTTGTGAAGCATGGCGAACGAGCCCACAGCGGTGACGCCCAATAGAACTGCAACGAACAGGGGTTTGCGAATGCTGAGCACAGAAGTTCTCAAGGTCATGGGTTGCTCCATTCAGCCTGGCGGCCACTGGTTGACTGCGACGACTGTCTTTTTCGAACGAGTGCGGCTTGTAAGCGAAGGTCACACGAGCCTGGGGAACCGTCAATGGCGGCGCGGTGAAGGACGGGTGAAATTGGGGTGAAGGGCGCTGACCACTTGTTTTTGGACAAGTTATATTGCCAACACGCGTGGCGAGGACGCAGAATTCCACGCGCCAGTTCGCTGGTAACCTAACGTTGATGCCAGTCCAGAAATACCGATTTGGATCATTTTTGCTTCAGGTGCGGACGCGCGAACTGTTTCGCGACGAGACGAAGCTAAAACTGCGCCCTCAGGCACTCCAGGTACTGGCGGTACTGCTGGAACGAGCCGGGGATTGCGTTACCCGTGAAGAGTTACAGGAGCAAGTTTGGCCCGGCAACAAGCTGGTGGACGCCGAGCATGGACTGAATACGGCCGTCAAGGAATTGCGGGCCTGCCTGGGCGATTCCGCGTCGAAGCCACGATATATCGAAACGCTTCCTAAGCTGGGCTACCGCATGGTCGCACCAGTGGAGGGGCTTGTTGACACACCCGGAGGACCCGCGCACAAGGCCTTCCCCAGCAGCGACCGCGCAACGGAAATACCAAAAGTTACCGTAGCGCCCGCGAGAGCCGAAACGAGTCGACGGTGGATCGTTTCTTTCGTGGTAGCTGCAGCTGTGATTGTTGCATTACTGGTGGGGCTGAAATCTCCATGGTCCCGTGCGCGTGGTGTGCAACAAACGCCTCGGGCGCGTTCTCGCATAATGCTGGCGGTGCTGCCTTTTGAAAATTTGACGGGAGATGCGACGCAGGATTATTTCAGCGACGGCTTGACGGAGGAAATGATTTCGCAATTAGGGCGGCTTGATCCCCAGAAATTCGGCGTGATCGCGCGGACATCCATTATGCATTACAAGCACAACCCGGAACGTATGGATCAGATTGCGCGCGAACTGGGAGTGCAGCAAATTTTGGAAGGAAGTGTGCGGCGCGAGGGGAGCAACGTGCGCATCAATGCCCAGCTGATCGATCCGTCGTCACAGGCCCGGGTGTGGTCGCGAGAGTACAACCGCGAGACGACAAATCTACTGGGTGTCCAAGCGGAGATTGCCGAGGAAATTGCCAACGAGATACAGATTTCGCTGGGGTCGCCAAGGACAAGCGCTATGGCCGGCACTACGGCCAGCAAACCCACCCTGACGCCGCGTGCTTATCAGGCGTATGACTCTTACCTTAGGGGATTATTTTTCTGGAACCAGAGAACCACAGCGGGATTTCAACAAGCTATCCGCTGTTTTGAGGAAGCCATCTCCAAGGATCCCGACTACGCGCCGGCGTATGCCGGGCTGGCGAACAGCTACACGCTACTGAGCGGATACAGCGCAACCCCCGCTGCTGAATACGTGCCGAAGGCGCGGGCCGCGGCGCAGCGGGCTTTGCAATTGGATGACAACTTGCCCGAAGCGCATGTGGCGATGGCGCTGATTCTGGCGAACTACGACTGGAATTGGGGCTCGGCTGAAAGAGAATACCGGCGGGGCATCCAACTCAATCCTAATTACGCTACCGGGCATCATTGGTTTGCGGAACTGCTTACGTGGCTGGGGCGCTTTGACGAAGCGTTGCGGGAAAGCGAAATAGCGCGCAGCCTGGATCCCCTTTCACTGATTATTGCCACGGATCGCGCGGCCATTTTTTATTATGCCCGGCAATATGACCGGGCCATCGAAGAATTTCGCGCGGTGCAGGAAATGAACCCGAGGTTTCCGCGAGTTCATCTAGTGATCAACGCTTACGTGGAACGAGGCAGGTTCGATGATGCAATGAAGGATTTAGAAAACTGGACTCGCGACTCCGGCGATAGCGGTGATTCCGGATGGATAATCGCGACGCGGGCTTACGTTTACGGCAGGTCGGGTCAAGCTGATAAGGCCCAGGAAGCACTCGCCAAATTGGAAAAGACCGCGACCAAGCAGGACGTCAATACGGCGGCGATGATTTTTGCGCATTTTGGCGTTGGAAATAACGATGCCACGATGCGCTGGTTGGAAAAAGCTTACGCGCAGCATTCCAATGCGATGACGGCATTGAAAGTTGATCCGGCTTACGATTCATTGAGGAGTGATGCACGGTTTCAGGAGTTGTTGAGGCGCGTGGAGTTGGATAAGTAGAGCTTCGACGAGTCAAGCCAGGCATATCGGAATTGTTTAGTAATTTTGAATAAACCTCTGCAAATTCTCTCCGCGGGTGAGCCTTCACAAATCGAGGACCTTAGGTCGCGCCTGGGAATTTAATTGGCCGACATGACATATTGTCACAAAGTCCCCACGTGGAAAAGCGGCTAGTTATCACCGCCAGCGGAGGCGTTGGCTTCTACCGTTTGTTTGGCGACGTTAAAGCCTTCGACTTGGAGGACGGCGGAGCCACCGGCCAGCGCGTCGTTCAAATACGTGGCGGAGATTTCGCGTTGTTCGCCGGGGAGCAGGGAGAAATAGTTGTCTTCCCAGAGAATGGGCGTGACGTCAGTGCTGTCTTTGCTGCGCGCGGCGCGCAGGTGGACCATGAAGGCGATGTTATTGCCGAGATTCTTAACCGTGACGCGGGTGGTGTGTTTTCCGGCGGCGGCTTTGGTGGAGGCAAGGACGTCGAGTTTTACTTCCGGTAAAGTGGCGAGACCGGTGAGGTCGCCAAATTCCGCCTGCGGGGTGTAAACGGTGTCCTGTTTGTGGCTCCAGTCGAGCGTGTCCGCCTTGGTGGAGAGCCAGTAGAAATTATCGCTGACCAGTTTGCCGGCAGAATTCTGCAGCTGCAAACGAAGAAAAAAGGTGGTGCTGATGTCGGGGATTTTGGGCAGGTCAAATGCGGTGACGGCGCTGTCAGGAGGAAGGTCGATGGTAGCGTCTTTACTTCCCTTCTCCGAGGCATCGAGGTCGTAGAGTTTGGCGGTGACCTTCATGGATTTGAGAGTGTCGTACGTGCTGTTGACCACCGCGACGGAATGATTGTCGTAGGAATATTGCACGTGTACGGGCTCGTTGGCTTTTTTGGTGCCGTAGTAGCCGCCGCCGGGAACCATGTAGTAATCGTAGAGATGCCAGATGAGCGAGGGCCAGGCGTTGTCGAGCATCCACTGGATGACACCCGTGGCGGTGTATTTATTTCTGGCGTAGGCCTCGAACATGGCGCGCTGCCCGTCGTAGGTGACGGCTTGCGATTTGCGCTCGAAATCATCGAGTGACGTGGCCTGGCCGTAGCGGCGATTCAATCCATCGGCGAAAACGTTGATGGTGGTGAAGCGTTCCTTGCCGGCGTGGAAATTCCAAACATCGTCAATGGGCCACAGATGATCCTTGGGAAGGAAACGCTCGATGGATTCGCGAGTGGGGATCGCGGGGCCGGGACTAGTTTCGGTGTTGTAACCGTGCGCCCCGCCAGCTTCTTTATCGGTGAGCCAATAGACGGGCGGGACGTATTCGTAGGGGCCGGTCATTTTCACGCCGGATTTTCCGGTGACGGTGGTAGCTGTTTCGCTGGCAGAGGAAACGGAAGGATTGGGCCAGTCGAGATCTTTGAGAATTCCGAGATACATGTTTTCAATTTCGGCGGGCGGCGGGCCGTCGCTGCCGTTCAGCCAAACAAAAACGCTGGGATGCTTGCGCAGAATGTGGATCTGACTTTTCAGCGAGGCAGCAGCGATGTCTTTCTGATCGGCGTGCCAATCTTTCCAGCGTTCCCAGGCGTCGCAGCAGGTCCATCCAGGCATGACCAGAATGCCGAGGCGATCGGTCTTTTCGTAAAATTCTTCGCGGTCCAGTCGGCCTTCGAGACGAATGGTGTTGAGTCCCATGTCGTGCACGTAGGAGAGGTCGGCGTCGAGCTTGCCAGGAACCCAGCGGAAGAGCAAATCGGGGGCCCAGGCGGCCCCGCGGATGAGTATGTTGCGGCCATTAATTTTGAAGAGGCGGAAGCCTTTGTCGGTGAGTTCGGAGATGACTTCGCGGATTCCGAAAACGGTGGAAGCAGAGTCGCTTTCGTGGCGCGCGATGTCGAAAGATATTTTTGCGTTGTAGAGATACGGCTCGCCCATGGTGTAGGGCCACCATAGATGTGGATGCACGAGTTTGAGTGCGGCAAATTTTTCGGGCGTGAAGCGAACGGTTTTGCTTTCACCGGCTTCCAGCGTGACAGGTTGGCTGATTTTCGTTTTGTCGATTTCGGCGCGCAGGACGCCTTTTACTGCATGCTCGGAGATATTTTGCAGATCGGCGGCGACGGTGAGCCCGGCAGATTTGTAATCGGAGGAAAGCTTGGAAGAGACAAAAGGATTGCGCACGGTCACGTCGGAGGATTGCGTCAGGAAAACTTCTTTCCAGATGCCCATGTCCTTGTCAGGCGGCGTGGGATTCCAGTCCACCCAGGTGATGCCCAGGTCGTCCTTGCCGGGAGCGGAAATTTCCACCGCCAGGGTATTGATGGCACCGGCTTTCAGGAATTTGGAAACGTTGAATTCGAAAGTGCGGTAGGTGCCGGCGACATCTTTAGCGTCGGCAACTTTCTGGCCGTTGAGCCAGATATTGGCGCGGTAGTTGATGCCGTTGAAATGGAGCCAATCGGTCTTGCCGGCGCCCCTTGCGGGAGCTTGGAATTCGGAGCGATACCACCAGGTGCAGGCGAAGGGGCTGCCTGCGGGCATGTCCACATTGGCGAAGAAAATCTTTTCGGAAAAATACATGCCGGGGAAATTTTTGAGATTGGTGCCGTAGTTGGGGTCCGGCAAAGTTTTGTCGGTGACGAGGACCCCAACGACGGTGGCGGGGACGTCGGTGTGATGCCACTTGGCGGCGTCGAAACCGGCGGTGGAGATTTTGTCGGCAGGGGCTTGGTCGTCACAGGAGGACTGGACCTGCCAATCTTTGTGGAGGAAAGTCTTGGCGGATTCGGTTTTCTGGTTAGCCGCCTTTTTCCCTTGCGCGACCGCGGGACGCGGCAAGGTGAGCGCTAACGCAGAGATGGCGAGCAGGCCGAACCGGGTGGAACTGGACATGCGACTCCTCCTCATAGTAAAGCGAGCTGAACTTTTGCTTGCGCGTGGGCCGCGGTGGTCAACGGGCGTAGCCATATTAAACCGTTTCAATAAGAGTGATTAGTTGTTTTTTGCATTATTCTTGGCCGGCGACCGGTGATCCCGTGGGCCAGGTGGAGAGCAAGAATGGAAGTAGCACGCTGCCAAGAGTTTTGACTGGAATGAGGGCAAAAAAGCTTTCCGTACGGAATTGTTACCAACACAAGGTTTCAGACAGTTAATTCGCCCGCGAATGGAATTCGGCCCCAGGCGCCAAAAGGCCCCGATAGCTGCATTTTCCCACTTTGGAGCGCCCGCGGCGAGAGTTCTGATTGGCTTAGCAAGCAGACACAGTTTATTGCGCCTTTAATCCGGACAGCTATCAGCATGGAGTTTTTGCGGCGGGAACTCGCTTGCCGCCGCGTTTTCGAGACAGGAGAGAAGCGATGGAAATGACGTTGCTCCAGGAGGAGCATTGGATATGCCAGAACGGCGCTTGTGGGTCCGAGATGATGGTGATCAAGCCCAGTGAAATAGCGGGAATCGGGCTGCCAAGATGCCGGTGCGGAAGCATTATGAAAAGGTTCTATACCGCCCCGACGTTCCGACATGTCGGGTCCGAGGAGGCGGAGAGATTGTTCTGGGATGGGGAGCCGGCCGGCAAACCAGTTCCTAAGACCAAGTAACCCAACCGGGAACATTAGGTTTTCGGGTACACGCAATGTTGCGGGCCTGCCCTGTGGCGAAGGGAGCGATAAATGAATTTCAGTACGAATTGCGACGAATGCAGAAAATGCGTCATGGCTTCAACAACTCTGGACACCGATGAGCTTCTATCGGCGTTAGAGGACAATGCCGAGGTCGAAGTTTTTCACGTGTCAGACAATCACAATGACCATCGTTGGAAGCTCGACGAGGAAGAAAAACTGCATCTGCTGAGTCGAATGACGACGGGATAACGGGAAAGAAAACGAAACCATTCATGGAAGAAGGTCTAGGAAGGTAGATGAGATTGGTGCCGGAGATAGGAGTCGAACCTACACGGGCGTGAGCCCGGAGGATTTTGAGTCCTCTGCGTCTGCCATTCCGCCACTCCGGCTCCGTGGCTGCGAAACTAATCTATCGTAGCAAGATTCTGAACGCACTGCAGCAACTTCGAAGCCAGAACCCAGCAAAAGTAGAAGGACGATAGGCCTAGCGATAGAGTTTTGGCGGCGGGGGAGTGTTGGTGAGGAAAGCCGGGCGGCTGGAGAAGTAATTTACGGCGTTGTGGCCGATAGATTTGGTGGTGCGCTTGTTCCAAAGGGCGCCCATGGCCATGGAGACTCCAGGGACGACCCCGTTGACGATGGAGCGGCGCACCAGTTTGTAGCCAAGCTTTTTTGCAAAGCGCTTGAGGACTTCGAAGGATTCTTTTTTTGCGTAGTAGCGGCCGACCACGGCTTTGGAAAGTTTCGCGCCTTCCCTGCTGACGGCTTGTGCGGCCGCGCCGCCAAAGGCGAAATTCATGATGGCCAAAAGATCATCGGGATTTTCCGGGTCGAGGGAAGCGCCGTAAAGAGCGGCGAGGCGCGCGACGAGCTGTAACTGGATGCGCGCGGTGAAGAAAACTTCGGAGCAGATGGCCGCGGCGGCTACGGCGATGTTAGCGGGAATGCCGACGACGGCTTCGCCGGCGGTGAAGAAGCCCACCAGTTCATCGGCGGAAACTGCGGCACCGGTGATTGCGCCAGCGAGGGCGGCCTTTCTCGAGGCGCTCTCGATGAGGCGTTCGGAGATTTCGGCGCGGGTGCGGCCGGGAAATTCGAGCGCGAAAGATTCGGTGGCGGCTTGCACAGAGAAATTGCGAAAGGTCTTTTCCATGAGGTGGAAAAGCCACTCGCCGGTGCTGAAGCCGGACCAGCCGCCAAGATTCTTGACTTCGGTGGCGACTTCTTTCAGTTGCTGACGAATTGCGTCGGTTGGTGCGGACTTGCTCATGGCGCTCCGGTACACGTGGGCCTCTTTTATCATACGCCTATGGCGCTGGCGGCTGGCGCGCGGACGGCGAAATGTGCGCGTGCTTACGGTATGCAACTTTGATTCGAGGTAAACTCGGATGGGTTCGCCAAATGTCCATCGATGAAAACGCTATTGGGGTGCCGCGAGGGCCGAGGTCTGGTTCCTGGGTGAAGGGGATTATTGCCGGAAGTCTGGTGACGATTTTGATTATTGGCGTGGTGGTGTGGCTGTCCACCGGCGTGGGATTGCTGCACCTGATGGGGTTGTTTCGGAGCGGCGGAATCCGTTTCAACGTGGACCAGGCGACGGTAGTGCGGCAAATCCAACGGCTGCAGAAGCTGGAGACGGTGAGCTACACGATGGACAAAATTATCGGGGGCGCGCGCGACAACGCGTACCTGCCGAAATTTCTGGCGGGCGACAGGATTTTGTTGGTGGTGCATGGAGAAGTGGTGGCGGGGGTGAACCTAGAGAATATCAAGGCCAGCGACGTAACCGTACTGGCGCACAGCATTTCATTGCGATTGCCGCCGGCGGAAGTGTTCAGCACGCGGATTGATAACGCGAAGAGTCGGGTGTACTCGCGAGATACAGGACTGTTTACTTCTCCGGATCCGAATCTGGAGAGCGAAGTGCGGCAGGAGGCGGAGAGGCAGCTGCAGCAGTCGGCAGTAGTGGACGGGATTTTGAAATCGGCGGACCAGAATGCGCGAAACACGGTTTCGGGGATGTTAACGGGCTTGGGATTTACGCAAGTTAGTTTGCAGTGACGTCTCTGGTTTTCTGGTTGACTGATTTATTCAGTTTATGGAAATCGCGCATGTAGACGCGCAGGCCGAAGGTGGGAGTAATTTTTGTGTAACCGGCGGTGAGCTGGTCTTTGTAGTGGTCGAGGTAGAAGTCGAAGGGATCGTTGGAGTCCATGTCGATCAGATTCATGTCCGCGTCGGTCATGAGCAATTTCCCGAAGGCCAGGCGATTGCCGCGATAGGACATGTAGTTTCCCGCCTGCAGATTTTTTTCCCGCTTATTTTTATCGCCAAAGGTAAGAACGACCGCGTCACCTTCAATGCGGATGGCGGTTACTTTCCGTGCATGTGCGGTGGCGGGAAGACCAACGCGGGATCGAGAATCAAATCATCTTCGTGCGTTTCCACGCCGGGGATCTTGCCGCTCTTTATCAGATCGGACATTTCGACGCCGAATAGACCCATTATTTTTTTGACGGGGACGTGCAGGGCTTTCACTTTGGCGGCGTGGAGCAGAATCTTTCCGTCCTGGGTGGGAGTGAGTTCGCCTTCGGTTTCGAAGGGGATGGCGCCTGCTTCGTGGAGGCGGCCTTTTATTTTGAGGCGGCCACTCTGGATGGTCACGGAGAGGCCCCTGATCGGGGCTTTGGGCCGCGCGAAAACATAAGAGTTCAAGACGTTGCCCAGATCCGTTTCCGCGGAATTGATGGCCACGGTAAAGAAATCTTTGTTGTCGAAGACCGGATAGACGGATGGATCAGCTGGATCAAACTGGCCGTCGAGTGTTTTGATGTGCACGGCGACGTTGGAAGAGAAGTGATACATCACGTTGCGCATTTGCATTTGTACGGCGTTGCTTTCCGCGGCGCGGGAGCCCGCGGGGGGCGCGGTCTGCGCAAGTTGAAGCCCCAACAAGCGCTAGTAATGACCAGTATCCCCGAGCGGAGATCGACATGCGGTTAGCGAATCTCAATAGTCACCCTCTGTGCGTCTGAGTTCGGTATTGAGATGCAGGTTTTGATTGGATAGCGTCGTAAATTTGAATCTGCTAGACTGGCGCGGCTTTGAGGCAGACGACGCGTAGACGATTTCTGATGCGGTCGGTGGTATTTGGCGGCGGCGCGACGTTTTGGCCGGCACTGCGGCCACTATTCGCCGTGACTTCCCTTCCCAATATTGTGTTCCCCACCGAGCCACGCGAGCGGATTTCCATTGCTTCGTATCCCTTACGGGATTTTGTGGCCGGACGCAGGGATGCCGAGGGCGGCGGCAAGATGGAGATTAAGGATTTTCCGGCGCACACGGCGGCGAAATTCAACATCAAGAAAATTGAGCCGTGGAGCGAGCATTTTCGTTCGCTGGACGCGCGGTATTTGGGACAGATTCGCGCTGGGGTGAAAGCCGCGGGCGGCGCGATTGTGAATATCGCGGTGGATGGGGAGCACAGTCCCTACGCGGCGGACCGAGCGGAACGCGACGACACCGTGGCATTCAGCAAGGAATGGGTGGATGCGGCGGTCTTGCTGGGCGCGCCGAGCATTCGTACGAATATGCCCAAGGCTAAGGATTCAGAGCCGGATGTGGATCGCGCGGCAGGGAGTTTGTCTCAAGTAGCTGAGTATGCTTCAAAGAAAAACGTAGTTGTGCATCTGGAAAACGACAACCCGGTGAGCGAGGATCCGTTTTTTATCGTGAAAGTGATTCACAAAGTGAACAGTCCTTGGTTGCACTCTCTGCCGGATTTTGGAAATTCGGTGGCGGCAAAACCTGCGGAGTACGCCTACGACGGCATCACGCAGATGTTCAGCCAGGCGTATGGAATCAGCCACGTAAAGGAAATCGTAACCGACGAGAAGGGCCAGACGTTACACGTGGATATGGCCAAGACGTTTAGAATCCTGAAGGATGCGAAATATAAAGGCTACTGTTCGATGGAATTTGACAGCCCCGGCGATCCTTATAAGGGAACTGCGGATTTGATCGAGACTACGCTGAAGTACCTGACCTAACCTTCGACCGATGCCCACTCCACAAGGTAAGTGCCCGTCAATGAAACGCGCGACGCAAGAGGCCTGCTCATGATTGTGGGTGTGCCTCGCGAAATTTATCCCGGAGAGCGGCGTGTGGCGCTGGTGCCGGCGGCGGTGCCTGTTTTGGCGAAGGCCGGGATGGAAGTTCTGGTGGAGGCTGGAGCGGGCGCGATCGCGGGCTATCCCGATGCGGAATATTCGGCGAAGGGCGCGAAGATCGCGGCAGAACGCGCGGAAGTGTTTCGTGCCGCGGATGTGATTGTGCAGGTGCTAGGTTACGGTGCGAATGACCGCACTGGAACAGAAGATGTGCCGCTGCTACGACGCGACCAGGCGCTGATTGGATTTTTGCGCCCGTTAGGTTCGCAGGAAAGTGTGCAGGAAATTGCGGCCACCGGGGCGCGGGCATTCGCGGTGGAGCTGATGCCGCGGACTACGCGCGCACAGAGCATGGATGTGCTTTCGTCCATGGCGACTATCAGCGGATATAAAGCGGTGCTGATGGCGGCGGACACGCTACCGCGACTTTTGCCGATGCTGTCTACCGCGGCGGGGACGATTACTCCTGCACGCGTTTTTATTATTGGCGCAGGGGTGGCGGGGCTGCAGGCAATTGCGACCGCCAGGCGTCTGGGCGCAGTGACTTCTGCATATGACATGCGGCCGGTGGCCAAAGAACAGGTCATGAGCCTGGGCGGACGATTTGTGGAGCTGCCGATTGAGGCGAAGGATGCGCAGGACGCCAGCGGCTATGCGAAAGGGCAGGACGAAGAGTTTTATCGCAAGCAGCGCGAACTGCTGGGGCAGGTGGTATCGGAAAGCGATGTGGTGATCACCACGGCGGTGATTCCGGGGAAAAAAGCTCCGGTGCTGGTGACCGGCGAAATGGTGAAGAGGATGGCGCCGGGTTCGGTGATTGTGGACCTGGCGGCGGAGCGCGGAGGGAACTGCGAGTTGACGGTGCCGGGAGAAATTGCCGACCAGCATGGCGTGACGATTATCGGGTTGTTCAATCTGGCGAGTACCGTTCCCTATCACGCGAGCCAGATGTATTCGAAAAACGTGGCGACGTTTTTGCTACACATCGTAAAGGATGGAAGCCTGCGCCTGGACACGGCGGATGACATTATCCGCGACACGCTGCTGACGGGCGATGGCGAGATTGTGAATAAGCGGCTGCGAGAGTTGTATTCGCTGCCCGCGTTGGGGGAGCCAGCTGCGGGTTAGCGGCGCTTGAGTGTGAGTGGACGGATTCACCCTTGCGAAAGGCAAAGACACAAGGGTAGGCCACCCAAAGGCGTGCTGCGCGCGATACGCTGCGGAAAGGTGAAAGTCGTGACGGAGGAAATTCGGGCATGAAACTGGATTTGATAACGAGTCTTTATGTGTTCATGCTGGCGGGGTTTATCGGTTTTGAAGTAATCCGGCGGGTTTCGCCGCTGCTGCACACCCCGTTAATGTCTTTGACGAACGCGCTGGACGCGATTGCGGTGGTGGGCGCGATTATTCTGGCGGGCGAGCACAAAACTACATTTGCCACGGTGCTGGGAACGATTGCGATTGTGTCGGCCACCAGCAACATTGTGGGCGGATTCCTGATTACCGACCGCATGCTGAAGATGTTCAAAGCCAGCGGGCCGAAAAAATCATGATGTCCGAGTTGCCCTCCACACAATTGATAGAAGTTACCTATCTAGTCGCCTCGGCGCTTTTTATATTGTCGCTGAAGTGGATGAGTTCGCCGGCAACGGCGCGACGCGGAGTGTGGGCCGGCGAAGTAGGCATGTTGTTGGCGATTGCCGGGACGCTGCTGCACCACGGCATCGTAGATTACAAATGGCTGGCGGCAGCCCTGGTGCTGGGCACCATCATCGGTATTCCGCTGGGCAAAGTAGCCATGACCGCCGTGCCGCAGCGGACAGCGTTGAGCCATGCGTTTGGTGCGCTGTGCGTGACGCTGGTGGGTACGGCGGAATTTTACCTACGCGCACCGGCGGTGCCGAAATTCATGATGGCGGTTCTGGGAATGGAAGTAATCCTCGGATCGCTGACATTTACGGGCAGTTTGATGGCGGCGGGAAAACTGCAGGAAGTCTTGCCGCAGCGGCCGATTACTTACAAGGGCCAGAACATTGTCAACCTGATGGTCCTGGCGATTGCCGTGGTGGTGGCGGTGATCCTGGTGATGCATCCTGAAAAAATTTACCTGTACCCGCTGATCGTGATCCTGCCGCTAATTTTTGGCGTGCTCATGATTATTCCCATCGGCGGCGCGGACATGCCGACCGTTATTTCGCTTTTGAATTCTTACGCGGGATTGTCGGCGGCGGCGATGGGCTTTGTGTTGGATAACAAACTGCTGATCATTGCGGGCGCTCTGGATGGAGCTTCGGGATTTATTTTGTCGGTGAATATGTCGAAAGCCATGAACCGCTCGTTTTCGAATGTGTTGTTCGGAGCGTTTGGGCAGGAGCAAGCCAGCGCGGCGGCCGGCGCGGAAGCGCGGCCGGTAAAGAGTGCGAGCCCGGAAGAAGCGGCGGGAATTCTTGCGGCGGCGAATAAAGTGGTGATTGTGCCGGGTTACGGTATGGCGGTTTCGCAGGCGCAGCACAAAGTACGAGAGCTCTACGATGCGCTGACCAAGCGCGGCGTGGATGTGCGATTCGGGATTCATCCGGTGGCCGGGCGGATGCCGGGACACATGAACGTGCTACTGGCGGAGGCGGATATTCCCTACGACAAGCTGATGGAGATGGATGACGCCAACGGGGATTTTGCACAGACAGATGTGGCGCTGGTGATTGGCGCGAATGACGTGACGAATCCGGCCGCGCGCACGGACGCGAGCAGTCCAATTTATGGGATGCCGATTCTGGATGTGGACAAAGCGCGGACCGTGATGGTCATCAAGCGTGGGATGAGCGCGGGGTTTGCGGGGATTGATAACCCGCTGTATTACGACGATAAGACGCTGATGTTGTTTGGGGATGCGAAGGGGTTTGTGGGGTCGATAGTGCGGGAGATTTCGGGTGGCGGACACTAGTGGTGGTTTGTACGTGCACACTGATATTGACAGCTCCGACTGATCGGGGCCGATAAGTCAAAGACCGCATCGTTGGCAAATCGGCGAAGAATGCTGCACCCCCGTTTAATTTTTCTAGCCATCATTGCCAAATCCTCACACGTGAATTCGACGTGTGGGCACCCGGAGGAAAAGCAACAGCCGGGTCCTGACCCGCCTGGAAAACCGGCAGGATGACTTGTTCTCGTGTGGCGCGGGAAAGTTGCTTAAGAGGCTTTTTCCTGGGACATGATTAGGTAGTCGGAGTAGGGGCCTTTGAAGTCTTCGATTTTGCCGTTTTTGAAGTGCCAGATGCGGGTGGCCACCTCGTCGAGGACGTCTTCGTCATGGGTGACGAGTAGCACGGTGCCATCGTATTTTTGCAGCGCGATGTTCAGGGCGTTGATGGATTCGAGATCCAAATGGTTGGTGGGTTCGTCGAGCACCAGAAAGTTTGGTTTTTGCAGCATCAGTCGGCAGAAAATCATGCGCGCGATCTCGCCGCCGCTTAGCGCCTTGGTCTGCTTGAGAGCGTCTTCCCCGCTGAACAACATCTGACCCAGCAAACCGCGAATTTCTTCCTGCGTGGATTTTGGATTGAACTGCCAGAGCCATTCGATGGCGGTGTAGTCGGAGACGACAGAGTCGCGATGGTCCTGCGGAAAATATCCGACCGTTACTTCGTGGCCCCATTTCACGCTGCCGCCATCTATGGGGAAAACTTTTTCGGCGTCATCTATGAAGCCTTCGGCGTTGCGGATGAGGGACTTCAGCAAGGTGGTCTTGCCGGTACCGTTGCGGCCGGTGAGGGCGATTTTTTCTCCGCGACTGACGGCGGCGGTGAACGGCTTGATGACTTTCAGCTCGTCGTAGGATTTCGCGACGCTTTTTATTTCGAGCGGGTGCCGGCCGGAGTTACGCTCGATGGCGAAACGAATATACGGGCGGGCGATGTTAGAGCGCGCCAGCTCGGTGGTTTGCAGGCGCTCGACTTCTTTTTTGCGCGAAGTGGCTTGTGCGGAACGGGTGCCGGCCGAAAAGCGCGCGATGAAGTCGTTGAGTTGCGCTATTTTTTTCTCGCGATTGGCGTTGTCGGTTTCGATGCGTGAGCGAATCTGCGTTTTGGCCATGACCATATCGTCGTAGCCGCCGTTGTACATGATCACCGTTTCGTAATCTATGTCCGCAGTGTGGGTGCAGACCCTGTTCAAAAAATGGCGATCGTGGGAGATGACGATGAGCACGCCTTCGTATTCGAGCAGATAATTCTGCAGCCAGTGCACGGAATCAAGGTCCAGGTTGTTGGTAGGCTCGTCGAGGAGCAGGGCCGGCGGGCTGCCGAAGAGGGCTTGCGCGAGAAGTACGCGGACTTTCTGGCCGCCCTGAAGCTCGCCCATCTGGCGCTCGTGCAGAGAGCTTTCCACCCCCAGGCCGTCGAGCAAAATGGCAGCGTCTGCTTCCGCAGTGTAGCCGCCTTCTTCGCCGACGATACCTTCGAGTTCGCCGAGGCGCATGCCGTCGGCGTCGGTGAGCTTGTCATGCGGCTTGGAATAAAGCTTGTCGCGTTCCTCGAGGGCCGCCCACAGCGGGGCATTGCCCATGATGACGGTGTCCATGACCCGAAACTGGTCGAAGGCGAACTGGTCCTGGCGCAGGATACCGAGTTTTTTGGGGCGCGTGACGCTGCCCTTGGGCGGGTCGAGTTCGCCGGTGAGGATCTTCATTAGGGTGGACTTGCCGGCGCCGTTGGGGCCGCTGATGGCATAGCGGCGGCCGTCGAGGAAGGAGCAGGTGACGTCCTCGAAAAGGATGCGGGGGCCGAAGCGCATGGAAACGTTGTCTACGTAAATCATCTCTCAATAATTATAGCGTGGAATAGCGGCATTTGTTGAGTTGGGTGTGCGGTGCGGGAAAACTGGATGGGGCTTGAATTAGAAGAAACCTTGGATAAATCCCCGCCCTCAAAAAACTGGGGACGGCGCACTCAGCGTTGGACATCGTGGTTGCTGTAAGTAACCCCTATGGGTAGACTTCGCGCGCGTATGTCATCGAACTCACAAGATTCCGGGGAACGGGCAGCTATGCGGGCAGCGCCGCAGCTTGGAGGGTTTTGGGCGCTGATTACTACACAGTTTCAGGGGGTGTTTAGCGACAACACTTTGAAGTGGCTGGTGAGTTTTCTGGTTCTGGAGACGGCTGCTACCAAGGAAGAGCGGGATTTGTGGTTTGTACTCATTGTGCCGCTACTGTTTTCGGTTCCCTTCCTGTTGTTTTCCATCCCGGGCGGATTCCTGGCTGATAAGTACAGCAAGCGCAGCGTGACGATCTGGACGGTTGTTGGGCAACTGTTGGTGATGGGGATGGCTACCTGGGCGCTGGCGACGGAAAGACTTGGCTGGGCCGGTGGCGCGCTGTTCCTAATGAGCACCATCGGTGCGATTTTTGGGCCGACGAAATATGGGTTGCTGCCGGAACTTCTGCCAGAATCTAAATTGAGCTGGGGGAACGGGATTATTGAGTTTGGGACGCTGCTGGCGGCCATTGTGGCGGCGCTGGCAGGCGGATTTTTCGCGCATGCTTTTCGAGGCCGGCAGGTGTGGTCGGGCGTGATTTTTATCGCCCTGGCGCTTGTGGGATTGGTGATCAGTCTGGGGATTACGAAAGTTCCGGCGGCGGATCCTGGCCGGAAATTTGACTGGAATGTTCCGCGAGAGTTTTTTTCGGAACTGCGACACATGCGCGGTGACCGGACGCTGCTCACAGCTGTGGTGGCCAATACGTTTTTCTGGTTTCTGGGGTCGCTGCTGCTGCTGAATATCGTTTTGTACGGAGCGGACGTGCTATTCCTGGACGAAACGCACAGCAGCTACCTGCTGGCGGCGCTGAGTATGGGCATCGGGGTTGGCAGCCTGGCGGCAGGCTTCGTGTCTGGGAAGAAAATTCAATTGGGAATGGTGCTGCCAGGGCTGGCGGGGCTCTGGGTGATGTGTGTCGTGTTATCGCTGTCGGGGATCGGATTCACGAGGGTGCTGTTGCTCTTGACGGCGCTGGGCTTCGCGGGGGGATTTTTCGTGGTGCCGATTAACGCGCTGATTCAGCGGCGCCCGTCGGCGGAGGAGAAGGGCCGGACCATCGCGGTGGCCAATCTTTTGTCATTCGTAGGGGTGGCCCTACAGCCGCTAGCGCAGTTCGCTATGCTGCGGCTGGGGCACCCCAACCCTTCCCGAGTTTTCCTGATTGCGGGCGGCATAACCGTGCTGATGGGCGTCGTTTTGATCAAAATGCTGCCGGAATTGTGGGTCCAGGCGGTGGGCTGGACGGGCCTGCAACGAAGGGCTAGGCTATAGGCTCGTTTGGCAGGGGCATTTCGACCAAGCGAATGCGTCGAGGAAACAGACAACGTGGCTACCCTCACTACCCTTCCCACTCGCCCGCCGGCGAGTGGCAAACCACAGCATCGCGAACTCTCCGACTCCATGGACAGGGTGCGGGACGAGCTGGAAAAGGTCCGTTCAAAACCCACTGAGGAGAATGTACACGATTTGCGGGTGGCCATCCGGCGATGCCGATCGGTGGCTGCGGTATTCGAAGAGATTGATCCGGATGACTCCTGGCGGGAAATGCGCAGAAAAGCCAGAAAGCTCTTTCGAGCGCTTGGCGCACTGCGCGACGGACATGTGTTAGCCGATTGGGTAAAGAAATTAGCAGCCGAAGATGAAGTAGTCCGGAAGCATCTGCACGAACAGATGGACGTGGACGAACCCGAGCTCCTCAAGGAAGTGGAGAAAGCGGCGGGAAAATTTGATGACAAAGCCTGGAAGCGTTTGCGACAAAGGCTGCGCCGGCGCGTTCGCTATATTCCGGTGGGCGGGCTGGCGGCGGAATGCCTGGCGCGGGAGAGATTTGAAGAAATCAAACAGCTGCATCTGGTGGCGTTGCGAACGGAGAAGGCCAAGCCGTGGCACGCGCTGCGCATCGTTTTGAAGAAATTTCGCTACACCGTGGAGACGCTACTACCAGAACATCATGCGGCCTGGAGCAGCGATTTGAAGCGGCTGCAGGACCTGCTTGGCGACATTCATGATCTGGATGTTCTGGGCGCCAGGGTCACGGCCGAAACTGAGTCCGACGCCCCGTCGCGAGTTGTCTGGAGAGAGAAATTACAGCGCGAGCGCGATGAGCGGGTGCAAACCTATCGGCAACTGACCCTGGGACGAACCAGTATCTGGAACAAGTGGAGCCACGCGCTGCCCCATGGCGAGCGGCTGGAGGCGGCATCATTCGCTAGGCTGCAGGCTACGGCGCGGGCCACGCAATCCAAGCCGCGCAAAGTGGCGAGAATCTCGTTGCGGATATTCGAACTGTTACGGCGCTTGAAGGCTTTGCCGGTGTTTGGCGAAGCGAATATGCGGCGGAATCTGCGCGCCTCGGCTTTGTTACACGCTATAGGAAATGATGAAAAACACCCCCCGCGGGCAGCGCGCAAGTTTTTGCTGGCGATGCAGGCTCCTCCGCGGTGGACGCGGGATCAGTGGGAGTTGGTGGCGTGGGCAGTGCGATTTCATCGTGGCGCGGAGCCGGCGGAGGATGACGGCGCGTTCGGGAAATTGCCGGCGGCGGCGCGACAACACGTTCGAGCGTTGGCGGGTGTGGTGCGGCTGGGGCGAGCGGTCCACAAATCGGGCATTGATTCGCCGGTGGGATTTAAGATCGAAGTGACGCCGGAGATTGTGACTTTGTTCATTCCGAACCTGGTGGATAGCCTGGAGAACGCGGCGAGGCGGGCCGCGGGGAAACATCTGCTGGAGACGGTGCTGGGCGTGCCGTTGGTGGTGCGGGCGGCAGTGGCAAAGGTGGTCACACTGGAAGAGACTCCGCGGGAAGTTTTGTTTGCGACTGCGGTTGGTTCGGACTAGATTTTTCTCGGTTCGTAAAATTCACACTTCAAAATAGTTTGGCTCTGAGAGAGATCGAAGAGAGATTCTTCGGCTTGGCTCGGCATGTCCCTGCCTGGGCGGTTTGCGACGTGTGAGGCACCTAGAGGAAGACTCTTATTTAGCGCGGCGGAGGATTTTTGGGGTGGTCAGCCAGAGTAGTTGGGCGCTGGGCGGGGAGATGCGTTTCAGGGTGAGGGCGGCGACGCCGGATTTTTTGAGGGTGGTGATGTTGTGTTTGGTTGTCAAGGCGGCGGCGATGAGTTCGTCCAGGTGCGGGGCGTGGCCGAAGACTAAGACGGAGGAGGAATGCTTGTCTTTGGCGAGTTCCCGGAAAAAGAGCGCGGGGTCGGTTCCGGGCAAGAGCAGATCACTGTGACGGATTTTTTGTTTGGCATAGCCTAGCGCGCTGGCGAAAATTTCCGCGGTTTGCTGGGCGCGGACGTACGGGCTGGAGATTAAAACGTCGGCTGTGATGCCGAGAGCTACAACTGCTTTGGCTACGTGTTTCGTTTTTTCGATGCCCTCTTCGGTCAAGTAGCGTTCGGGATCGGGCGGACACTTGGGGTCTTCGCGGTCGATGGCTATGCCGTGGCGGACGATGTAGAGATCCATTTCTTGTTGCTCCTTGGACGAGTCAATTGAAGTCTATCAGTTGTTGGTGGACTCGGTTTTTTTGTGGGGCTTGAGTTGTGTTGGCGCTGCATAAACTCCAGAAACTGCACGGAAACTGTCCGCGCTCCACAACCGAGAGCGGCCCACCCTGGCGTGAAGCAACGGCGCAAGGGTAGGCCATCGGTACGAACTATGACGGTGTGGATCCGCTAGGCGCCCAGTTGGCGGAAGAAGAGGCGGACGTGGAATTCTTTTTCGAAGAGGTCGGCACTGCGGCTGGCGTCGCGCAAATCTTCGGCGGCATCTCCGCGGGCGTTGACCTGCAACGCTACCGAGCCGCGCTGGAAGTTGGCGTGGACGTTGGTGACGCGCTGGCGGTGAGAATGGTCGAGGCCTTCGGCGATGCGCAGGATGGAGGCTAGGCGCCGGGCGATGCGCTTATCGAGATTGGACAGGGACGAATAGGCAACGTGATGTGCGGCTGGTTCGGATTTGCGGTTGTGATAGCGGGCGAGGGCGGCGACGATGGCGCGGTCGCGTCCGGCAAGACCGGGTATATCACCGTTCAGCGCGAGATATTCACCGTGCTTGTGATGGCCCTGATGACTGACGGTGTGGCCAATGTCGTGGAGCAGCGCGCCGGCTTCGAGGAGCACGCGTGATTGCGCGGGCAAGTGATGGACGGGCTGCAAACGGTCGAAGAGAAGGATGCTCAGTTCGCGCACGTGCTCGGCGTGAGCCTGATCTTTTTCTAGGCGGCGCGCAAAACTCTTGGTGCTGGCAATAATCTGGCGTGCCGCGGCGTTGTAGCGATGCGGCTCCTTGCGCGAGAACGCTTCGTGAGTGATTTCCTGGAGGATGCCCTCGCGAACCCCGACGGCGGGCACCGCCATGCAGCGAACATTGAGATAACGGCCCACGGTGAGCAGGGTGATGGCGGCAATGCCCATGACATCGGCGCGGTCGCGACGCACGCCGTAATGTTTCATGCGTTCGCGGACATTGCGCTTCAAAATATCGGGCAGACGATCGCGCAAAAGAGAAAGTTGCAACATGGGCAAGCCGTGTTCGCGAGGGCCAGGAGCGATGGCGGCGAGAGTTTCGGCATTGCCACCCAGGGCGACGGCCAGTTGTTCGCCGAGGTTGGGACGCGCAGGAAGTTTTGATTCGAGTAGCGCGCGCACATATCTGCGGACTTGCTCAGCTTGCGAAGGGCGAATGACCCCGGGCAATTTGAGCGTGGTCATCAACCGCACCGTGCCCACGCCAAGATGGGCGCTTTGTTCCACCTGGCGGTCGCGCAAAATGCTCAGCTCCAGACTGCCGCCGCCCAGGTCAATGATGCAGCGCGGCTGAGATTCGGGACCGAGGGCGGCAAAAACTGCTTCTCTGCCGAGGCGGGATTCTTCAGTAGCGTTGATGGTTTCAAGAGAGATGCCGGTTTTTTGGCGGATGCGGCGAATGAAGGCGTCGCGATTGCGGGCTTCGCGGGTGGCGGAAGTGGCCACGGCGCGATATTGGGTTACGCCGTACTCCTCCATGGTTTCTTTGAAATCGCAGAAAGCCTTCACACCTTTTTTGAAGATTTTTTCGCTGAAGCGATGGCGCAGGAAAACCCCTTCTCCAAGGCGCAAGGGATAGCGTTCGTCGTAGAGCGGTTCGATATCGAGCGCGGAGTAGGCACGCGCCACAGCGAGGCGCAGGGCGTTGGAGCCGGCGTCAATGGCTGCGATGTGAACCGGATCCGGCATTCAGTCAGCTAGCGCCAGAGATGCGCGAGGGCGGCGGAGGGCGTGTACTTGGTGGCGCGTATGCCGAGATGTTCGCCGATGCGATGGCGAAGTTCACGGTTCACTTTGGAGACGCTGGCTTCTCCGTCGAGCTCGACAAAACTGTGGCGCTTGGCCATCACCTCGAATTCGCGCTTGATCATGGTCTGGTAGCGAATGAAGGACCAGTACAGATCGTGGGAGAGAGACATGTCGCGCCCGGCTTCCCAGTAACTGATGGCCTGCGATTTCCTGAATTCGCGACCGAAGGCTGTCTCCGGGCGCACGTTTAGCCAGAACGTAAGGTGAGGACGCAGAGCCATGGCGTAGAGTCCGCTCATGTAATCGCGATTGATGCCGCGCACAACACCGCGTGCGATGAGCGTGAATATAAAACGATCGGCGAGAACTACCGTGCCGGAACGCAGCGCGGGGAGAATACGATGCTCGACCTGATCGAAAAAGTCGGTAGCGTACATTAGCGCAAGCGTTAGGCGAGTGACGGCGTTCTTAGCGAGAAGTTGGTCAATGTCGCGCCCGACAAGATTCGAACGGCGCAAGCCACTGGTCTGGACGGCAAAGCCTTCGGACTCGAGCCACTCCTGAAGCAGTGTGATTTGCGTGGAGCGGCCGGAACCGTCCATGCCTTCGATGACCACCAGGGTGCCGGTGATTTCGGAGGGATCGAAACCGACGAGGGGCTCGCCAAAGAAATAATGAGAAGCTTCCTCTTCTACGGCGGAAGCGCTCTTTACGACCGCCGGCGGCGCGGCAGCGATGGAGACTTCGGCGGCGTCCGGAACAGGCGATTTTTCCTTTTCCTTGTCTTTGTCGCGTTCTCGTTCGCGGGCTTTTTCCTGATCGGGCATGATTACTCCACTTCCTGAATTCGGGGAGCAAAACGCTTGAGATCGATTTTGGAAGCCACGATATCGCGCATTTGCTTTTGCAGCTTGTTGACGGGGATGGTGCCGTCGAGGACCACGAAATTATCGGTGTCCACCATCTTGTCGTACTCCTCGAGGATGCGGGCCTGAAACAAGCGGAAACTTTCGGCGCGGTCGTAGGACATGCCGAGGTCCATGCCGGCTTCGTAATATTTCAACTTAGGGCGGCCGCTCAAGATGCGATGAACGGCAACATCGAGGGGCGCTCGGAAATAAAAAGTGATGTCCGGGACGGGAGCGAAGCGGTAGAGATTGCGCAGCCAGCGCGCCGGGCAACCGCGGGCAGCGTCGCGAGCGAAAGCGGTGTAAATGTAGCGATCGGCGAGCACGAGATAGTCGCCCTGCAGCAGGGGCATAATCTGGCGTTCACAACGGTCGGCAAAATCGGCGGCGTGCAGCAAAGAAAATGTGGTGGGGGTGAGGAGCCGGCGCTGTTTTCCGCGGCGGGTGGCGGATTTAACCAACGGCGAAGAATTCCACTCGGTGAAGTGCAGGCGGTAGCCACCAATTTCGAGCCAGCGCTTCAACAGGTAAAGCTGGGTGCTTTTTCCGGAGCCGTCCGTGCCTTCGACGACGATCAGTGCGCCGGGATAAGCGCGACTGGGGACTGGGCGGCCCGGCTGGGGCAGGGTGGATTTACCGGCTTCGGGGCGGGATTCTTTTTTGAGTACTTCGGTATTTTCCATGGCTCTATTGTGTCTCGCGGCGCTTTTTCATACCGCAGCGGATATTATGAATTGTTTGTTACAAAAGCATTACAAAGATTGCGCGCCGCGATTTTCCGGGAACTTTTAAAAGACACTGACTTTGATCCGCAGGAACTTGGCCGGATTCTGGCGAAATTCTCCGATAAGCAGACGCAAGTCACCGGACAGGCCGGCGAGATTGTCGTACAACTTGGGGTCGGAGAAAAGCTTTCCCGCGGTGGTAGTGTTTTCGTTGAGCTTGGCAGAAGCTTCCGCTAGATTCGAGCTGGTGTCGCGCAATTTGTTGTACAGGGCCTCGTCGTTGGCGAGCTTGCCGAGGCTGCCCTTTCCCGCGCGGACATCGCCCAGCACGGCGTTGCCATTGGCTAAAGCCTGCTTCGCTTCGTCGTAGAGCGTAGGGTCGTTGAGGAGCTTAGCGAGCGTGCCTTTTCCAGTGCGCACATCGGTGACCAGGCCATTGATGTTGTCGACGCCTTTATCAACCTTATCGTAGAGTTCGTTGGAATTGACGAGCTTGCCGAGTGTGCCTCGTCCGGCCTGAATTCCGCCCATCAGATTGTCAGTGCGGCTCAAGACGCTGTTCAAATGATCGTAGGCCTGCGGATCCACTAACAATTTCCCGATGGTGCCTTTGCCTTCCTTGACGTCGTTCAGAATTTCCTGCATGGAGTCGGAAAGCGCCTGGATGCTGTTTAACATTTCGCGAGTTTCGGAGGCGGGAACCTCTTGGCCCTCTTTTAAGGGGACGCCGGTGAAGCCGCGCGAGATGTTTATGTATTTATTTCCGAGCAGACCCTCGGTAACCAGGCTGGCGGCAGAATCAGTGAGAATGTCGGGCTGGTAACGGCGGTCCAGGCGCATGACGATTTCAATGTTTTTTGTCTTGCCGTTAGCATTGGCCTGCGCCTGGCTGCGCGGGACTAGGGTGATGGATTCCACATTGCCGACGTCAACTCCATCCACACGCACGGGAGCGCCGTTGGCCAAGCCGGAGACGTCCGCCTGAAAGGTCTTCAGGCGATACTTGGGACCGAGTATGCCCGCGCCAGTTACGTAGAAAATTCCTGCCGCCAGCACAAAGAGGCCGACGAGCACGAACAATCCGACGCGTAACTCTGTCCAGGTAAGTTGCTTGCGCTGGGCCATTACCACTCCCCTCCCGAGTGCATCAAGACTACAGCATATTCAAAATATTCAAACCAAGAAGCGCCGGAGATATGGATCCTTCGAATTGGCGATTTCCTGGGGATCGCCTTCGAAGTAAATACGGCCGTCCTTATAGACGAGAAATCTCGTGGCGGCGGGTTTCTGACCGTCGTCGGAATTCGCGGCGCTCGAAGTGTGCAGCACTTTTTTGGATTGCTTGTCGAAGCGAAAGTTGGCGAGCGCAAAGCCATCCTGCAGGCGATGTGTGGCCAAAAGCGCGGTCACGCCGTAGACGTCACGCAGGCGCATGATCAAAGTGATGATGGTTTGGGAGGTGACGGGATCAAGGCCGGCCGTGGGCGAATCGTACAAGACTATGTCGGGGCGATTGATGAGAGCACGCGCGATGGAAACGCGGCGGCGCATGCCCCCGGACAGTTCCGAAGGCAGCTTGTCGGCGGTGTGTGCGAGTTCCACGAATTCGAGTGCTTCCTGCACGCGCGGCTCGATTTCTTCCTCTTTGACATGTTCTTCGCGCAGGCGGTAGGCCACGTTTTCACCGACAGTCATGGAATCGAAGAGCGCGCCTTCCTGGAAAACGAAACCGATGCGCTCGCGGAGGGTGAGGAGGGCCTTCTCGGCCATGGCGGAAACCTCCTGGCCGAGGACGGAGACGCTGCCGCGCGTGGGCTTGAGCAGGCCGGCGGCAAGTTTGAGCGTGAGGGTTTTGCCGGTGCCGGTTTCGCCGAGAAGCACGAGGGTTTCACGTTCGGGCACGGAAAAAGAAACGCCGCGTAGAACGTCGCCTTCGTCGAAGCCCATGTAGACCTTGTCGAAAGATACGGCGGGGCCGGTTCTTAGTCTGGTGGCGGGGGCGTTGGGTGTCAGGGATGTGGACATGGATGGTTGGAAATTATAACGAGCTTCGGCCGCGGGTGCTGTGATTCGGATTGCGAACAGAAATATGCGACCACAGATTGGAATCCGTGCCACTCCACGTTACCAGACCCAGGTTCAAGAAAGCCGAATGTGGGGCACCCTACGCGTTCAATTCCTCTCGTGGAGGGTTACAAGTAAAATTAGAAAAGTTTGTCTCCGAGGAAGAGAGCCAGTTTGGTCAGGAAGAGGTCGGCGGCAATGATCATCACGGAGGAGACCACCACGGCCTGGGTGGTGGCGCGGCCGACTCCTTGGGTGCCGCCGCGCACGGTTAAACCTTTGTAACAGCCCACGGTGGCGAGAACGAAGCCGTAAACCATGGGCTTGGTGAAGCCCTGCATGAGGTCGGCGAAATCGAGGGCCTTGATCGCGCGAGTCCAGAATTCCACCGCGCCGAGGCGAAGGGAAAAAACGGAAGCTACGCATCCGCCGAGGAGCCCGACGAAATCGTTGAGCGCAGTAAGCAGCGGAAGCATCAGGATGGTGGCGACGACCCGAGGCGTGACCAGCTTGCGGCTGGGGTCGGTGCCCATGGCCCGCATGGCGTCCACCTGTTCGGTAACGAGCATGGAGCCGAGCTCCGAGGCGATGCCCGAGGCGCAGCGGCCGGCCACAAGGATGCCGGTGAGCGTAGGGCCGAGCTCGCGGACAAGCGCAATGGCCACAACGTCACCGGTCAGCGCAGCCTGGCCGAAACGCGTGAACTGCGAACCGGTTTGCAGCACCATGACCGCGCCTATAAAAAAACCGGAGAGCAGAACGATGGGTAGCGAGCCGACGCCGATATCATCCATCTGGTCGAGAGTGTCCTGGAAATAGCGCGGGCCGGTGGCGATATTTCTTACGGAGCGAAACGAGAGCAGCGAATAGTCCTGGACACTCGCGACCCAGCTTTTGGCGGAATCGGTTAAGACGTCAATGACCGATAGTTTGGGTTCTGAAGCTGCTTCGCCGCCGATTTGAAGGGGAGTACCTGCCACGATGGCCTTTTTGCCGCTGCTGACCTGGTGCAAATGGGCGCGAGGAAAGCGTAACCGCGCGGGTGATGGGCGTCAAGTGAAGTGCGCGGGGCCTGCCCTTCTCTACTTGATGACGCGGTAGGCTTTGAGAATCTCCACTGTCTTGTCGATGGGCAAGGCTTCGACAGTGTGGCCGTTTGCGGTGGTTGTGATGGCCTTGAACATGGAGTTGTAGATGGCTTCCTCGGTGGCTTCGATCGCAGCTTCAAACAACGGCGACATCGCATCGTTGGTGACCACTTCGACCTTGCGGGTGAGTGCTTTGTCGGTGGCATGAATGCGGACTTGTTGGGCGGTGGAAAATGCGATGGCGTAGTCACCGCTGCCGTTGGAGGCCGAGCCTCCCGTGCGGGCGAGACCGAGGATCGCCCGGGCAGCGAGGCGTCTGAGGTTGCGTCCCTCGAGCGGCGCGTCGGTGGCGACCAGGATCATGCACGAGCCATCGGCTTTGTCTTTTGCGCCTGCTGCCTGCTGCACTTCTTTTTGCAAATAGTATTGGCCCAGTTCCTGGCCGACAGGAGCGCCCCCGATGGTGAGGACGCCCCCGAAATTGGTCTGCACCAGTACGCCGACGGTGTAGCCACCGAGGCTGGCAGGCAGGCGGCGCGAGGCAGTGCCGATGCCGCCCTTCCAACCGAATGCTACCGTGCCAGTGCCTGCGCCGACAGCGCCCTCTTCGACCGGGCCGGCCTTGGCATTCTTGATGGCCGCGAAAACGTCTTCAGACGTGATGTGGCGGCCGCGAATGTCACTGAGATAGCCGTCGTTGGTTTCGCCGACTATCGGATTGATGGAGAGCACATCTTCGTTGCCGGGCAGCGCCAGCATGTAGGTGATGAGCGCGTCGGCGACGCGCGGCACGCTGGTGGTGGAGGTGAGTAAGAGGGGTGTTTCGATGTCGCCGAGTTCGTCCACTTGCGTGGAGCCGGTCAGTTTTCCGAAACCGTTGCCAACGAAAATTGCGCCGGGAACTTTTTCGCGATAGAGATTGCCGGAGTGCGGCAGGATCGCGGTCACGCCGGTGCGAATGTTGTCGCCGCGGATGATGGTGGTGTGGCCGATCTCGACACCATCGACGTCCGTGATGCTGTCGAGCGGTCCGCTAGGCAGGACGCCTACTTTGATGCCCAAGTCTGGGGAGCGCGGGCGTGGAGTGGTAGCCGGGGTCTGGGCTGCCACGCGGAACGCGCCGAGCAAGAATAAAATGACGATAGCGGGTGACGAAATCCAGCGGGATTTTGTTCGGTTGAGCATGATCGGGGGAAATTTATCATGACTTGCCGCATGGGGATGCCTGTCGCTCTAGAACCTGAACGATGTTTTGAGTCAAAGACCGCACGCTTTGAAAATCACAAAAGGTGCGGCACCCTTCTGGGTTTCCGACTCGCACCCAAATTAGTGGCAGCTTGTTTGCTGCTGTGGCGAAAACTCTCGTCGGCTTGACCGGTGCATTGCAGCCGAATAATATCGACGCCCCATGATCAGCTCCGATTTCCGGGTAGGCCAAACCATTTCGCATTACGAAATCACACGAACGCTGGGCAGCGGCGGCATGGGCGTGGTGTACGAGGCGCAGGACACGCGGCTGGGCCGGCGTGTGGCGGTGAAGTTCCTGCCGGAATCGATGGCCCAGGATAGCCAACTAATCGAGCGGTTTCAGCGCGAGGCGCGCGCAGCTTCGGCGCTGAATCATCCGAATATCTGTACGATTCACGCGATTGAACAGGATGGCGGGCAACATTTCATCGTGATGGAACTGTTGGAAGGGCAAACCCTCGGGCAAGTCATTACGAATCAACCGATGACCATGGAAAAGCTGCTGCCCCTGACGATTCAGATTGCGGACGCGTTGGAATCGGCGCACGCCAAGGGCATCGTGCACCGGGACATCAAGCCGGCGAATCTGTTTGTCAGCGACCGCGGACAGGTGAAGGTGCTGGATTTCGGGTTGGCCAAGATTGAGCCGGTGGTGTCGTCCGGGGCAGCAGGGGCGGAGATGGACACCATGGTTGGCGGCGGGCTGACGTCGGCGGGCGCGGCGGTCGGCACGGTTCTGTATATGTCACCGGAGCAGGCCCGCGGACAACTGGTGGATGCCCGGACCGATTTATTTTCGCTGGGAACTGTGATGTACCAGATGGCCAGCGGGAAGATGCCTTTCCAAGGGGACACCTCGGCGTTGATTTTTGACGCCATTCTGAATCGCGATCCGACGCCGATGACGGAAGAAAATCCCGCGGTGCCGCCGGAGTTTGGGCGGATTTTGTCCAAATTGCTGGAGAAAGATCGTTCGCTGCGGTGTCAGTCGGCCACGGAGTTGAAGACCGATCTGACGCGCCTGAAACGCGATCTGGAATCGGGAAACAAGCGCGCGGCGGGAGTGAGTGAAAGTAAGAGTGGTATGGTGAAGTCGCCCGCCAACACGAAATCAGTAGCGGTGCTTTATTTTGAAAATTTGAGCAAGGTCACCGAAGACGAGTACCTGCGTGACGGAATTACCGAAGACATCATCACGGAACTGTCCAAGATTCGCGGCATAAATACCTATTCGCGGCCGACGGTGCTGGCGTTTCGCGACAAGCAGGTGACACCGGGGCAGATCGGCCAGCAACTGAAAGCCGCCTACGTTTTGACGGGAACGCTACGGCGTGCGGGAGCTAGATTAAGAATCACCACGCAACTGGTGGACACCAGTACGGATTTTCCGCTGTGGAGCGAACGCTACGACCGGGAAATGAAAGATGTTTTCGAGGTGCAGGACGAAATCGCACGGAAGATTGCGGAAGCGCTGCGCGTGACGCTCTCGCCTCAGGAACTGGAAGCGCTGTCCATCAAGCCCACGGAAAATCTGCAGGCTTATGATTTGTATCTCCGCGGGAAGCGCTATGCACGGCGGCAGACGCGTCAGGACCTGGAATTTGCGCTGCAGATGTTTGAGAACGCAGTGGCCATTGATCCGAGTTTCGCACTAGCATATGCGGCCTGCGCAAACGCGTGCGCGATGTTTTACTGCAACTACAGCCGCGACCAGGTGTGGGTGGAACGCGCGCGCCAGGCGTCCGGGAAGGCCCTGGCGCTACGCTGGGACCTACCGGAAGTGCAGGTTAGCCAGGCGTGGGTCTTGTACGCCACCAACCTACACGCGGAATCGGTGCGCATGGTGCAGCAGGCCATCGATCGGAAGAAGGACTGCGAGGGCGCGTACTACTTGCTTTGCCGTGCGTTGTTTTCCGCCGGCCGCTACCGCGAAGTCGCGGAAGTGGCCGAGGTGGCGCTGGAAGCGAGCGGCGAAGACTACAACGTATATGTTCCGATCATGAACGCGCTGGGAGCCTTGGGCAAACACGAAATCCGGAAAAACATCCAGATGCGCGCGGTCGCCGCCTTCGAAAACCACCTGAAGCAGGTGCCTGAAGACGCGCGGGCCCGCATCTTGATCGCCGGCTACTATGCGGAATTGAATCGGGTGGACGACGCCATTCGTGAGACCACGATGGCCATGACTTTGCGGGCCAATGAGGCTTCGATTCTGTACAACGCGGCTTGTGTGTTTTGCTCGCTCGGGAAAAAGTCCGAAGCACTGGATGCCCTGCGCAAAGCGTACGATGCGGGCTTCAAAGATCCCAACTGGGCGCGGCGGGATCCAGATATGGCACCGCTTCTGGGTGACCCTGAATTCGAGCGCATGTTTCCACCGACGGAAACGACAAGCTAAATCCCCCGTGAGATAATTCCGGTTTCAATCTACCGCAGTGGCCGCAGACGCTGACTGGACTGGGCACGCTTCGACGGATACACTCCTGAGCTTACTCACGCAGGGCAAATTCTAAACTTTTCGAGGGCGCTGGAAGGCGAATGCTGCATTTTTATACCGCGGGGGAATCGCATGGACAGGCGCTGCTGGCCTTTATTTCGGGGCTGCCTGCTTCCCTGCCGGTGGATGTCGCGTTTATCAATCACGAGTTGCACAGGAGGCAACTGGGTTACGGGCGCGGCGGGCGGCAGAAGATAGAGAGGGATCACGCGGACATCTTTGCTGGGGTGCGGCACGGCAAGACCATCGGCGCGCCCGTGGCTTTACGGATTGAAAACCGCGACTGGGCCAACTGGGAATTGAGTTTGCCGGTGGAAGAGTCGGCGCAGTCGGCGGGAAAAGAAAAAAAACTGCTGGCGCCGCGTCCGGGACACGCGGATTTGGCGGGTTCGCAGAAATTTAATTTTCATGATGCGCGGTATGTGCTCGAACGTGCCTCGGCGCGCGAGACCGCGGCGCGGGTCGCGGCGGGAGCATTCGCGAAGTTGCTGCTGCGTGAACTGGGGACGGAAATTGCCAGCCATACGCTGCGCGTCGGTCACTTCGCGCTGCAAAGCGAGGCGAGCTGGCAGGAAATTCAGGAGATCAGTGAAAACCTGGAGTCTCCTTTGCGCTGCGTGGATGCTGCGCTGCAGGACAAGATGAAAGCGGAAGTGGATGCGGCGCTGAAAGCCGGAAACACCGTGGGGGGAATTTTTGAAGTGGTCGCCCACAACGTTCCTGTTGGATTGGGTAGCCACGCGCAATGGAATGAGAAACTAGACGGGCGTCTGGCGCAGGCGGTGATGAGCATTCAGGCAGTGAAAGCGGTGGAGATTGGCCAGGGCGTTAACGGGGCGGCTTCGTATGGAAGCGAAGTGCAGGATGAGATTTCCTACGACGCGACGAAAAAAATATTTCAGCGGTCGTCGAATCGCGCCGGTGGGATCGAAGGCGGAATCACCAACGGGCAGGACGTGGTGGTACGCGGATATTTGAAGCCGATCTCGACGCTGCGGCGGGCATTGGGCACCGCGGACATGGTTACAAAAGAGCCGGTGCAAGCCGCGTACGAACGTTCGGACTGGTGCGTGGTTCCGGCAGCGGGCGTGGCGGGTGAGGCCATGGTGGCCCTTGTGCTGGCGGACGCTTTTCTGCAAAAATTCGGAGGAGACTCACTGGCGGAGATGCGCCGGAATTTCGATAACTATGCCCGACAAATTGCCGAATTCTGAGGTCGTGACGGAAGCGGACGCCGAGATTTTACCGGCCGGTCCGGCGGGCATCGCGCGGAAGATTTACTCCATCGTGAAATATGGCAATCCTATTTTGGAGAAGCCCACGGCGGCGATTGAGAATTTCAATGCCGAACTGGAAGAACTAACCGAGGACATGTTCGCTTCCATGTACGCCGCGCAGGGCGTGGGGCTGGCCGCGCCGCAAATCGGGAAAAATATCCGCCTGACGGTGGTGGATGTGACCGGCGGGAAAAATCCGGAGGCCAAAATCGTGCTGGCCAATCCGGAAATTATTCACGCGGAAGGTGAAAAGCGTGAGGAAGAAGGATGTCTGTCGCTGCCGGGATTTCGCGGATACGTGGTGCGACCGCAATTCGTGACCGTGAAGGCGCGAAACGCCAAGGGCGAGGAGTTTGAGATTCGCGGTGAGGACTTGTTGGCGCGAGCGTTCTGCCACGAGATCGATCACCTGAACGGGATCCTGTTTATTCAGCATCTGAGTATGCTGAAACGCGACCTGATCCGGCGCAAAATCAAGAAGCTGAGAAAACAAGGCGAGTGGTGAGTTGAGTATTTAGGCTTTGCGCGTTTGTCCCTCCGAATTCCCGCCGCAAATATTGTTACTGTCGTAACGTCAAATCAGGCGAGTCTTCGCTCGACAAGATTTATTGAGGCGGAAGGAAATTCATGCGGATAGTCTTCTGCGGCACACCGGCGTTCGCTGTGCCGACCTTGAAAGCGCTACTGGGGGATCCCACGCACACGGTGGTGGCTGTGATTACGCAGCCGGACCGGCCGCGGGGACGCGGGCAGGAGATTTCTTTCCCTCCCGTGAAGCAGGTGGCACTGGACGCAGGAATTCCTGTGCGGCAGCCGGAAAAAATTCGCGCGCCGGAAGCGAAAGAGCTGCTGCAACATTTCGAACCAGAATGTTTCGTGATCATCGCCTACGGACAGATTATTCCCGCCGCGTTGCTGCCGATTTCCAAGTGTGGGTGGATCAACCTGCATGCTTCCCTGCTGCCGAAATATCGCGGGGCCGCGCCGATAAACTGGGCCATCGCTAATGGAGAGTTGAAGACCGGGTTGACCACCATGCGTATTGATGTGGGCATGGATACCGGCGACATGTTGTTACAGGCGGAGACGGACATAGAGCCTGCCGAAAGGGCTCCGGAGTTGACGGCGCGGCTGGCGGCGATGGGTGCGGCGCTGATGATCGAGACGCTGCGCGGGCTACCGGACGGGCTAGTAACTCCCAAAAAGCAAAACAACGAGCTGGCGACCTACGCTCCGCTGCTGAAGAAAGGAGACGGGCGCATTGATTGGACGCTACGGGCGCGCGATATTTACAACCGCATGCGGGGATTTACGCCGTGGCCCGGGGCGTTTACGGCATTTCGCGGCAAAACTTGCCAATTGTGGGGCGAGACGGCGCAGCGCGAGCGTGCCCCGGAAGTGCCAGGAACCATACTGGTTGAGGATGGCGAATTGCGCGTGGCCTGCGGTGACGCAACCGTTTTGCGCGTTCTGACCGTCAAACAGGAAGGGCGCAGTGAAGTGTCGGCGTTGGAATTCGCCAACGGCGCCCGGCTAGTGGATAAAGAACGCTTTGGTCACAGTTAAATTGCGTGTCGCTTTTTGCTGAGTCATACTCGCCTTCTCCACGAGTTTTTTTGCGGAACTGAGAATCTGAATCGTCAAACCGACGGGAGTTCACCCTGAATGTTTATTTCTGGCACGACCGAAAGAATTGGGCGGCGGAGTGTGGGGCTGGCGGAGATTTTGCGCGTCGCAGCTTGCGGAGTGGTGTGCGCGCAATTGGCGCTGGCGCCCGCGGGTTGGGCAGCGACCGAAAATGAGCATGCGGATGCCGCGGGCGCGAAGCCTGCGATTTCGCCTGTAGACACGAAAAAAATGGCTGCGGATCCGGTGTTGAAGGTGATGCAGGTCGAACTTGCGCGCGCGAGCACGGAGCTGGGGAAGACGGACCAGGCGCCGTACTACCTGAGCTATACGGTATACGACCAGGATTATGTGGTGCTGGTGGGCGCGTACGGAAGTTTGCTGACGGACGCGGCGGCCAAGCGGCGGCAGGCGGATGTAACCATGCGCGTGGGCACGCAGGCGCTCGATAACACGCACGGGCAGGGCCGGCCAAGCGGAATGACTTCTGGGGCGTTGCCGCTGAACGCTGATCAAGATGCCATCGGGCGAGTGTTGTGGGAGCTAACTGACCGCGAGTACAAGCGCGCGGTGCCTTCGCTAATGAATGTGCGCACGAATACGGCGGTGCGCGCGGAAGAAGAGGACAAGTCGCCGGATTTTTCGAAGGAAGCTTCGGCGGTACACATCGAGGACGCCAAAGTGCCGGTGACGCTGGACCGCGCCACGTGGGAAGGCGAGGTCAAACGGCTGTCGGCGATATTTCGGCAATATCCGGAAGTGTATTTTGGAAGCGTGATGCTGCAGGTGCAGAATTCGAATTCGCGCATGGTCACGAGCGAAGGCAGCGCGGTGGTGACGCCCAGCGCTTCAACGCGACTGATCATGGAAGCGCAGACGCGCGCGGCGGACGGCATGGAACTGCTGCGCGTGGAAACATTTCAAGCGCCCAGCGCAAAGGAATTGCCATCGGAGAAAGAGTTGTCGGCCAAAGTTGAAAAAATGGCCGCGGACTTGAAGGCTCTGCGTGCTGCTCCCGTGGCTGAACCTTACGACGGACCTGCACTGTTGAGCGGCCGCGCGGCGGCGGTATTTTTCCATGAGGTACTGGGGCACAGGCTGGAAGGCCACCGCCAACGAGACGAAGAAGAGGGACAGACCTTCACGAAAATGGTGGGCCAGGAAGTGCTGCCGAGATTTTTGAGCGTGACGGACGATCCCACGACCAAGCAGGTGGGCGACGTGAAGCTGGCCGGTTCGTACGATTTCGACAATGAAGGCACGCCGGCACAGCGGGTGGACGTGATTCAAAACGGCGTGCTGAAGAATTTCCTGATGTCGCGTATGCCCATAAAGGATTTCGGCGTTTCGAACGGGCACGGGCGGAATCAGCCGGGACTGATGGCGGTGGGTCGACAGGGGAATTTGATCGTGACCTCCAGCAAGACGGTGCCGGAAAGTGAAATGCGGCAGCGCCTGATTGATGAGGCGAAAAAACAGAGCAAGCAATATGGATTGTATTTCGACGATATTCAGGGCGGATTTACGCTGACGACGCGGTCGTTGCCGCAGGCTTTTCAGGTGCTGCCGGTAATTGTTTACAAGGTGTACGTGGACGGGCGGCCGGATGAGCTGGTGCGCGGCGTGGATATTGTGGGCACACCACTGGCGGCGTTGACACGCATTGTAGCTACCAGCGACCAGGAACATGTGTTCAACGGCATTTGCGGTGCAGAGAGCGGTAGCGTGCCAGTGGCGGCCGTAGCGCCCGCGATTATTTTCTCGGAGATGGAAGTGCAGAAACGGGCGCACGCTCACGAGCGGCCGCCGATTTTGCCACCGCCAGGATTCGAGAACGACGACGCGGCAGTGGCGGCACAGACGTCGAGTACGCCAGCGGCGGGAGCAAAACCATGAAGAACCTGTGCCGAGCGGCCACATTGACCACAATTTTTCTTTGCGGCGCCACCGTTTTTGGCGGGAAGGCGAACGCCCGCGAGGCAGCGGACACCAACGCCGCCAACGCCGCGGCGATGCACGCGGCGATCGCGGCAGCCAAGGACGATGCGCTGCTGGAAGCACTGCTCACCGAACTGACCAGGTCTTATTCGCAACTGAAGATGGACCAGGTGCAGTCGCCTTACTACATCGAGTACCGCGTGAATGACGTGGACGATTTCAGTGCAGAAGCCGCTTATGGTGCGCTGGTGCAAAGTCAGCGCGTACACGTGCGCATATTGCGCGTGGTGGTACGCATTGGTGACTACAAACAGGACAGCTACTTCGGGCAAGGGACCGGCGAGACGAATATTCTCCCGCTCGATAATGATCCCATCGCTTTGCGGCACCAGATCTGGATGGCCACCGATGAAGCATACAAAGATGCGGGACAGGCGCTGGCGGAAAAACAGGCGGCGCTGAAGCAATTCAGCGCGGACCCGACTGCGGTGGATGACTTCGCGAAAGTTCCGACACTGATCGCGGTAGAGCCGGTGGCCATGTTGAAAGTGGACGCCAAGGAATGGAAGAAAACGCTCGAAGACGTGACCGGACTCTACAAGCAATATCCGGACGTACAGTCTTCGACTGCTTCAGCGCGCTTCACGGGAGTGAACGAATATTTCGTCAACTCCGAAGGCACGGTGACGCGCGACGGGCGGACCAGTTACAGTTTGCAATTGAACAGCGCGGCGCAGGCGGCTGACGGGATGCGGGTGACGCGCAATCCCGCGTACATGGTCACGCGGCCGGAGGAACTGCCTAACCGTGACATGCTGACCGCCGATGCCCGAAAAATGCTGGACACCGTGGTGGCGCTGCGCAGAGCCCCCATCGTGGAAGAAGAATACCGCGGGCCGGTTTTGTTCGCGCCGGACGCTGCCGATGACGTAGTGGCGTCGCTGATAGGACAAAATGTGTTGGGGCGCAAGCCGCAGTTAGGAAAACCCAATCGCACCATGGGATCTTTTGCGTCGAGTTACAAGACCCGCGTGCTGCCGAATTTTCTAAGCGTGATGGATGACCCTGCGATGAAGGAATTTCAAGGCAAGGGTACGGTGGGCAGTTACGCGGTGGACAGCGAAGGCGTGAAGGCTCAACGAGTCACGTTGATTGATAACGGGACGTTGAAAAATTATCTGCTTAGCCGACAACCGATCCGGGATTTTCCGGAGTCCAACGGGCACGGACGCGCGGCGCCGGGAGTTTTTCCGTCGGCGGGGCTGGGAGTCCTACTGGTGAAGTCATCCGAGGCGCAAACGCCGGAAGCGCTGCGGCAGCGAGCCATCCAGATCGTGAAGGATCAAGGAATGCCCTACGCCTATCGGGTGGAAACGCTCGGACCAGGGAATGCGCCGAGATTGCTTTATCGCGTGTACGCGAGCGACGGGCATGAAGAGTTGGTGCGCGGGGCGACGTTCAACGAATTGGACGTGCGCGCGATGCGCAGTGACCTGATTGCGGCTGGCAATGATCCACTGATCAGCAATCGCAGCGGCGGCGCGCCGACGACGATCATCAGCCCTTCCCTACTGTTTGGTGAACTGGAAGTGAAACGCGCGGACACGAGTAAGGATAAATTGCCGGAGTATCCGGCGCCGCCCCTGGGCAGCGCGACCGTTTCCGCCGCGCCTGGCGCCAGGCAGACCTCCACAAATAATTAGGAGTCCATGGTAACCGTGTCAATGACGCTGCGAGAACGACTGGAATGGCTGAGCCGGATGGCGCTGCTGGTGTTTATCCTGGCGTCGGCGGCATTTTTGAGCGCAATCACCGCGATGCGCATTGCGATTCATGGGCGTGAAGTGACCATGCCGAATCTGGTGGGCAAGAGCGTCAGTGAGGCCAGCCAGCTTTTGCGGTCGCGCGGCCTGGTGCTGCGGGTGGCGGATCGCGTGTATACCGAACTGCCTACCAACGTGGTGGTGCGGCAAACGCCGACCGCGGGATTGCTGATGAAAGTGTCGCAGCAGGCCCACGTGCTATTGAGCCTCGGGCAACGGCAACTTACGATTCCGAGATTGGAAGGGACGACGCTGAGAATTTCGCGCATCGAGATGCTGCGTGCTGGATTGCAGATCGGAGAAGTCTCCAACATTACGATGCCTGACAAGGCGCCGGACACGGTGGTGATTCAGAATCCCAAGCCGGGGACCGGTGCAGCGACTCCTCGAGTGGATGTGCTGGTGTCGCAAGGTGATCGCGATAAGGCTTACGTGATGCCGCATCTGATCGGGCTGAACGAAAGTGATGCGCAGCACCGATTGGATATCGCGAGTTTGAAACGCAAAGTGAATTACGTGGCAGCTCCGCAGTGGCCGCACGGCGCGGTGATTGATCAAACGCCGGCGGGCGGATCGAGAATTCCTGCGGCGGCTAGCGTAGAGCTGACGATAGCGTTGTAGGGTCTCTGGGCCCGACTCTGCCGCGCCTGGATGACGATAGAAAACCTCGCAAGGAACCCCGCCCTCAAAACCGAGGACGGAGCATCCAAACCTCTTCGTAGAATCTCGCTTTCTCGTTTACGAACTAGAAATTTCAGTTAAGGGCGTAGAGGTTGCCGTCGGTGCTGCCGAAATAGATGGAATCGCCGGCGACGACTGGTGAGGAGAGGACTGAGCCGGTGGCGAACAGCTTGTAGACGCCGCCGACCATATTGTCGTAGAAATCTTCAGTGAAGACGGTTTCGTAGTTGGTGGTGCCGTCGGGCTTGGACATGCCCGTGAGATTCTGGTTCGCGCCGTCAGTTTTGAAAGACCAGGCGAGCTTGGCGGTTTTCAGATCGACCGCGCGGAGAATGCCGTCGTGGCTCCCGAAATAGACGGTGTCGCCAGCAATGGCGGGCGACGAGAAGATGGGCCAGGTAAACTTCAGCGCTACGAGCGGCTCGCCGCCGGCCTTCGATTCGAATCCATAGAATAATTTAGTGTCGGAAGTGCCGAAGTACACGCGGCCGTCGTAAATCGCGGGCGAACTGATCACCCATGAGCCTTTATTATTGAAGACCCACTTCTTCTCGCCGGTGGCAGCATCGAGCGCATAGAAATTCGAATCGCGGCAACCGAAGTAGACCATGCCATCGGCGACGGCGGCTGAGGATTGGATTCCCACCTGGTTATGGATGTCGGCGTCTTCGCCAGTTTTGAAGCGCCACTTCTCTTTTCCGGTGGCCGTGTCGAGCGCATAGAAATAACTGTCCCAGCTTCCCACGTAAAGGATGCCGCCGGAAACCGCGGGCGATGCGTGCACCACGTCTCCGGTCTGAAATTTCCAGTTTAGCTTGCCAGTGGCGGCGTCAAGGGAATACACGTTGCCGTCGCCGCTGCCGAAGTAGACGGCGCTGCCGGACAACGTCGGAGACGACAGATAGAAATCAAAAGGGTCGGGCATGGCTTCGCCTTCCGGCAGCGTGCCGTGAATATGTTTGGCGGTGAAGCGGTGCTCGCCGGCGGTCTGGAATTTCCATTTCAACGTGCCGCTGGCGGCATCCACGGCGTAGAACTTACTATCGTAGCTTCCAAAATAAATCGTTCCCTCCTGTACTGCCGGCGACGATGTGATACGCGCTTCGGTCTTGAATTTCCACTTCTGCGCGCCCGAGGCGAGATCCACGGCGTAAAGATTGCCATCGGTGCTGCCCACGTAGACGGTGGCTCCTTCAATGACCGGTGAGGAGATCACAAAGCCACGTGTGGGAAACTTCCATTTGACCCTGTGAAATTGTGGGACGCCCAAGGCATCGTAGACGCCGGTGTGCTCGGGATTGCCACGGAACATATGCGGGACGGACGGGGACGATGCGGAAGGAGCAGTCTGGCATACGGCGGGGAGCGGCAGGAGCACCGCCGCGAGCAACATTTTGGATTTCATGAGCGGAATTAGACGGAGGGGAAGAATAAAGGTTTGCGAAGGATCGCCAAGGCGGGCCCCCAGGTAGCGAGGCGGGGCAACCCCGGGCCATGACAGCGGTTCTCACTAGCGGGGCTGACCTGCCCGTAGGGGCAAAGTTCCGCGGGACTGACCATTCGTTCAGGTTATACTCGATTTGTTCGGCGGCTTCGCCTAGAGGCCAGCCTGCGATCGTCAAGCGGTCGGCGAAGATTTCGATATTCAGAGAGGTGCTGTTTGCAACGTACTCTGCCGTATGCAACCGCAAAGCTTTTTACGCCAATATTATTAACGGGGATTTTACTTCTGGGAGCCAGCGGGTCCAGCGCTCAGATCCTGCACAAGAAGAAGAAAATAAACAAATCCACCAGCGTTGACAACAACGTCCAGCCGGACAAGGTGCTCTACGATCGCGCCGCCGATGACGTCAAACGCGGACGCCACGAAGTGGGGCGGCTGAACCTGCAGACGCTTATCAACACGTATCCCGACAGCGAATATCTCGCCAAAGCGAAACTGTTGATCGCCGACTCTTACTACAAAGAGGGCGGCACGGCGAACATGACCCAGGCAATTTCGGGATACAAAGATTTCATCGTGTTCTTCCCTTTCCTGCCCGAAGCTTCGTACGCGCAACTGCAGGTGGCTATGGGGCATTTCCGGCAGATGGAAAAGCCGGACCGCGATCGCACAGAAGCCAAAGAAGCGGAAGCCGAGTTCCAGACTTTTTTGCAAAAGTATCCGAAGGATCCGTTGGCCGATAAGGCCATGCAGCATTTACGCGAAGTGCAGGAAGTGATTGCTGAAGGCGATTTTCGCGTGGCCTACTATTACTACGTAAAAGGTGACAAGAGGGCGGCGGCAGCGCGACTGATCGGAGTCACGCGGCGTTATCCGCTGTTCAGCAAGTCGGATCAGGCGTACTGGATGCTGGGCGAAATTTTCGACACCGTCGAGAAAAAAGAGATCGCTGCCAATTACTATTCGCAAATTGTGAAGAATTATCCCTTGTCAGAGAGGGTGCCGGACGCCAAGAGCAAGCTGGTGGCGATGAAAGTGCCGGTGCCGCAGCCTGATCCCAAAGCCCAAGCGTGGATGGTCGCAGAACAGAACGCTCCGCGGCCGCGCACCAGTCTGGCGAAGAGACCGATGAGTTTGCTGAAGACCGGCCCCACCAAAGAAATGGCGGTGGCGGCCCGCGTGGGGCCACCGAATCTGGAGCCTGAGGCGGACACTACGTCGGCCACAGAAGTGCTTTCGGGCGGCAACTCGTCGCGCATCGTAGTGGGTGGCGGAAGCGGAACCGCAAGGACCAGCGGCAACTCGACTGGAATCGTCGCCACCGTAACTCCTGGTGCTGCGGCGACGGAAGGAACCACCGAGGGCACGGCCGAAGGTGCAGCCCCGGCGGCAACCGATGGAAGCGCGCCACCGGCTGCTGCGCCGGACGCTACGCAACCCGGAACCACTGCTGCTCCAGCCGCTGGAGAGTCCAGTTCCGCAACTCCAGTGCCGGCTGGAGGATCCAGTTCTGCGGCAGCTGCAACTCCGGATGCGGCGGCGCCCACTGGAGATGCAGCGGCAGCTCCTGTCGGGGTCGCGGATGCGGCAAAGAACGATGCGAAGCAGGATGATGCTGCGAAGAAAGACGACAAGCAGAAGGAATCGACCAGTAAGAAGAAGAAGGGCGTAAGGAAACTCGTACCCTGGTAGGACTTGGCTAATAGCTTCGTTTCGAAAGGCGCTGCCTGCGGGCTGCGCCTTTTTAGTTCTCTGTCCCGCAAGGTTGCCACTTCCCGGGCACGCCAGTTACCCGAAGCTCAGGCGGGGCGGCGGTGTGGAAGCGCCATATTCACTTGGGACACACGGAAACCGTTGATTCGTTGACGCGTGCGGCGGAGGATGCTCCAATACGTGAGAATCGGCGAAAGTAACCCGCCCGGGAAGGCAGTGGGTGGCAGTGCATTCGCATTCGCGCGGAGGATGTGCGGTGGCCAAGATTCTGGTTGCGGACGACAACAGCAACATCCAGCGGATGGTGGGGCTGGCCCTGAAGGATCAGGGGATTGATGTTGTTGCGGTGGGCAATGGCGAAGCCGCGGTGCGGAAAATATCGGAGTTACGCCCCGATTTGGTGCTGGCGGATGTTTTTATGCCTGTGCGCAACGGCTACGAAGTCTGCCAATACGTCAAAGAAGACGCCTCGCTGGCGCATATTCCCGTAATCTTATTGGTTGGTGCTTTTGATCCGCTGGATGAGCAGGAAGCACAGCGAGTGGGCGCCGACGGTGTGCTGAAGAAACCATTCGTTCCGCCGGATCCTTTAATTGCCATGGTCAAGGCCGCGCTGCAGAGAGCGGGTGTTTCGCTGACGCCTGGGGGCGGCGAAAAGAGCGCTGAGAAGAGTGCTACTTCATTGCCGCGCAAAGCCATCGATCTTTTGCCACATGCACCGCCACCGGCAGTGCCAACTCCTCCGCCGCCTATGCCGACTTCCCCTCTGGCAGGAATCTCGTTCAGCTCGGGACCGGCCCCGTTTTCACCGGTAGTGAGCGATGAAAGTTTCGTGGACGAGCCGGCCGTTCTTGAGCCCGTGAAGGTGGACGAGTCCAAACATACTTTGGCGTTTGGTAATTTGCTGGGCGCCGCTACCGCTACCGAGGACCCGGGCTTTGCCGCTGACGTCGAAATTCCCAAGGGCCGTGACTGGCGATCGATGGATGAAGAGCCGGACGATGTTCCGGAAGAAGAGGAAGAAGAAGCCAAGGAATCAGCGCCTTCCTGGCGGCGCGACGGGGCGGATACGGTTTTTGCCGACGATGGAAGTGGCGTAAAAGATTGGCGCGACAGCGCTGTGGCGGAAATCGCGGGCCGGAAGAGTGCGCGAGAAACCTGGGAATCGGGATCGAAAAGCGGATTCGAAAGCACGGCGGAGGTTTCTGACGAGGCTCCGGCAAGCGTGCCAGCTGAGATGGGGGCTTTTGCCAGTGAAATGAGCGCGCTGGAAGCGGAGTCGGCAGTTGAGAGTGCCCGGAAAGCATATGTGGCTGAGGGTTCCGCTGAGGAAACGGCACAGTCGGATGCATCGGCGCAAGTGGAAAAATCTCCGGATGCGAAGGCTGATTCTGGCGACATACATGTTGCCACCGTTGAGCAGTCGGAAATGCCGGCAATGAAGTTGCCGCGGGCGCATCCCGCAGAAACGCAGAGCATTGGGTACGTGAATGGCGAATCCAGCAGTACGGAACAGGCTGTCGAAGTTTCGAAGGAGCAAGCGGCTGAGGTAGTCGCGAGCGATGTGGCTGTGTCGAGCGAATCGGGTGTCGTGGACGAAGAAGTCATCGCGAGCGTTGCTGCCGAGCCAGCGGAAGCGGTTGAGCACGAGCCTGCGCAGGTTGAGGAGCCGATCCGCGCGGAAGAGAAAACTCCAGATTCTATGGCCATCAATAGCTGGTTTTCGCGGCCGGCGAGTCCTTGGGATAGCGATGTACACCGGAGTTCGCTAACGTCAACCTGGGGCGCTCCCCGCGTCGCTGCGGCAGCCAGTGCATTTGGAGCTGCGGAAGATGCGTCTGGAGGGCGTGCAACAAACGGCCAGTCGTCGCCCGAGGAAGTTGCGACAGTGATTTCGGATGAGCCCGCAGTGCAAGGGGCTCCGGCGGCTGAAGAGAAGCCGGCGGCGGTTGATACGGACGCGCTGATTGCCAAAATACTGTCCAGGATGAGCCCGGACGTGATGCAGACCTTAACGCGCGAACTGCTGAAACCGATGGTGGCCGCTCTGGTCGAAGATGAGCTGAAGAACAAGAAGTAGTTCCCTGCCTGCTGATTCACTGCTTGACTGTTACCTGGGGTGAGAGAAGTCGCAGTGGTGTGCGCTCCCGCAGAATTGACGCCACTGGTTTTTCCCTCGTATAGTCGAGGATCACTATTAATAACAGATTGTTACGATTACACGGCTGGCGGCGTGCCAGAGCGTAACGGAGAAATTTTTCTCAATGGCTCGCGAAATCTCCAAGGCGTATCAACCGCAGGAAATTGAGCCCAAATGGGCACAATTCTGGGTTGAGAAAGAACTGTTCCGTGCCGATGCGGACGGCCCCCCACCGGTTTTTTCGATTGTTATCCCGCCGCCGAACGTGACCGGGTCGCTGCACATCGGGCACATGCTGGATCACACCGAGATTGATATTTTGACGCGCTGGCATCGCATGCGCGGCTTTAACACTTTGTATTTGCCGGGGACTGATCACGCTGGCATTTCCACGCAACGCGTGGTGGTGCGGCAACTGGCGGAGCAAGGCATCGATTACCGCACCCTCGGGCGCGAAGAGTTTGAGAAACGCGTGTGGCAGTGGAAAGAGGAAAGCGGCGGAACGATCACGCAACAGATGCGCCAGATCGGCGAGAGCTGCGACTGGTCGCGAGAGAAATTCACGCTGTCCCCGGAAATGTCCCGGGTGGTGCGCGAAGCCTTTGTGCGGCTTTACGAAAAGAAACTGATTTATCGCGCGCACTACATGAGCAACTGGTGCCCGGTGTGTTTGACAGTGCTGAGCGATCTTGAAGTGGTGCACGAAGAACGGCTGGGGCATCTGTGGCACATCAAGTATCCGGTGGCTGGCGCGGATGGAAAGGCTGCTGCGCCGTCGCGATTCGTGGTAGTGGCGACGACGCGGCCGGAGACCATGCTGGGCGATACGGCCGTCGCGGTGCATCCGGAAGACCAACGGTATACGAATTTAATCGGCAAGAGCGTCCTGCTGCCACTGACGGGGCGTTTGATTCCCGTCATCGCCGACGAGATGGTAGATCGTGAATTTGGGTCCGGTGCGGTGAAAATCACTCCCGCGCACGATCCCAACGATTTTGAAGTGGGTCGGCGGTACCAACTCACGGAAGTGAATGTGATGACTGACTCCGGCAAGATGAATGCGGCAGCAGGAGATTATGCCGGGATGGACCGCTTCGAAGCACGCAAGAAAATCGTGGAAGACTTGAAGGCCCTGGGCTTGCTGGAAAAAGTTATCGACCACACCCACGTGGTGGGGTTGTGTGAACGCAGCCGCACGATTGTGGAGCCGCGCGCTTCGACACAATGGTTTTGCAGCATGAAGCCGCTGGCGGAGCCGGCCATTTCGGCGGTAGAGCGCGGTGAGATTCGCATTGTCCCGGACAATCGCCGCGAAGAATATTTCAACTGGATGCGCAATATTCGCGACTGGACGCTGTCGCGGCAATTGTGGTGGGGACACCGGATTCCGGCGTGGTATTGCGCGGAATCGCGGCATGTAACAGTAGCGCGCGAAAAACCCGACAAGTGCGCGGAGTGCGGATCGGAAAAGCTGGAACAGGATCCGGATGTGCTGGACACCTGGTTCAGCTCGGGACTGTGGCCATTCTCGACGCTGGGCTGGCCAGCCGAGACCAAGGACTTCAAAACTTATTACCCGACGAGCCTGTTGATCACTGGTTACGACATCCTGTTTTTCTGGGTGGCGCGCATGATCATGCTGGGGATGCACTTCACCGGGCAAGTTCCCTTTCGTGTGGTGTACCTGCACTCGCTGGTGCGCACCGGTAGCGGCGAGAAAATGTCGAAGTCCAAAGGCACGGGGCTTGATCCAGTAACACTGAATCAGCAGTACGGAACGGACGCGATGCGGTTTTGCCTGGCATCCATGGCCGCTCCGGGCACGGATATTGTGTTGTCAGACGACCGGCTGGGTGGCGCGCGAAACTTCGCCAACAAAATCTGGAACGCGGCGCGATTTTTATTTGTAAACCTGGAAAAGTTTGAGCGGTCGGGCGCCAAGTTGGAAGAGTTGGCTGCTCCTGAGGTGCGCACCAATGCGCCTTACGAGATTGCTGGCGCGGTGCCATTGCGAGACGCGTGGATTTTCGCGCGGCTGGCCGCCGTGGTGGAGCAGATGAACGACGCGCTGGCTAATTATAGATTTCATGAAGGTGCGCAGGGCGTATACCAATTTTTTTGGGGCGATTTTTGCGACTGGTACATCGAGTGGATCAAACCAGACCTGCAGAGCGAAGAGAAAGAGCGCGCAGTCGTGGCGTGGCGGAATTTGTTCGCGCTGTTTGAGGCGGCACTGCGGCTACTGCATCCGCTGATGCCGTTTTTGACGGAAGAATTGTGGCACCAGTTTCCGCAGCGCCCGGAGGCGAAATCCATCGCCCTGGAGCGCTTCCCGGAAGTGCGGGACAGTTGGAGGAATCAGTCCGCGCTTGAACAATTTGGAGTGATTCAGGAAATCATTACGGCGGTGCGAAACCTTCGCGCGGAATTGAAGCTCGATCCAAAGAAAAAGGTGGCCGCGGAGCTCTCGGTAACGGATTCCACTACGCGTACTTTCGTTGAGGCGGAGCGCGATGGAATTATGCGCCTGGGGATGCTGACGGACCTAAAGATCGGCGGCGTGAAGATGGCGCAGACGGGCGGCGCGGTCCGTTCGAGCGCGAAGTTTGATCTACGCGTGGAGTACACCGAGACGGTGGATGCCAGCGCCGAACGGGCAAAGATTTCAAAGGAACTTCAAGGGCTTGGCAAAGCCATCGCTTCGAAAGAGAAACAATTGGGCGATGAAACATTTCGCAGCCGCGCGCCAGAGAAGATTATTCGCGGGCTGGAGGTCACGCTGACGGCGCAGCGTGTCGAGATGGCCAAGCTGACGGAGCGGTTCGAACAATTGAATCAAGGAACGCAATAGACTCAAGGTGCGTCTGCATAGCGGCATAGATTTTCGGAAAGTCAGGACAGCGCATATGGCAGCCCGCGGCAAATCTTCTAAAAAAGTGGCGGGAGCTACCGAGCGGCAGGTGGCAACGTTGCTGACTCTGCTGGCTGAAAACGGGACGATTGTCATCAGCGGCGCGAGAATCGCGCGGGAGATCGGCGTGTCGCGCTCCACCGTGTTTCGCTGGGTGACGCGATTGCGGGAGTTGGGCGTAAAGGTAAAAGGCCGCGCGGCGACGGGATACTTTCTGGAAAAAGTGCCAGATATTCTGACTGCCGACATGCTGCGGCAGCGATTGCGCGGTACGCTGTTTGGGAAGCGAATTTATCATTTTTTTAAAACGGACTCGACCAATCGGGTGGCTTTGGAGTTGGGGCACGCTGGCGAGCCGGAAGGCGCTGTCGTGCTGGCGGAAGAACAGACAGCGGGGCGCGGGCGTGCGGGCCACAAGTGGCACTCCGAGCGGGCTACGGGAATTTACGCGACTCTTTTGCTGCGACCGACGCTCGCACCCGTGCAGGCTCCCTTACTGACCATGCTGGCTGGCTTGTCGGCGCATGCGGCCGCGCAAGCAGTTTCGGGCTTGCAAGTGGATCTGAAGTGGCCAAACGATTTGCTGATCGGTGGCAAAAAGTTTGGCGGCATTCTGACGGAGATGCATGCGGAGCCGACGCAGATTCGGTTCGTCATCGTGGGCATCGGGATCAACGTGAACCAGGAGAAGTTTCCAACGGAACTTGCAGGCATCAGCACTTCGTTGCGGATGGAGAGCGGGCGAAAGCAGTCGCGGCTGGAAGTGCTGGTGCAATTCCTGCGACAATTCGAACGCGACTATAAAGAGTTGCTGCGCGACGGGGCGAGCAGCGTGGTGAAGCGCTTTGAGGCGGTTTCCAGTTATGCGCGCGGCAAACGCGTCCGCGTCACCAGCGGTAAAGATAGTTACACCGGCGTGACTGCGGGACTGGAAAGTGAAGGCTTGTTGCGTGTGACGCGCGACGAAGGACAGACCGTGACCGTGATTGCCGGAGATGTGTCGGAAGCTCGGTGATGGTTGTACTGAACATGCGTTGAGGCATCGAGTTTGGCGGAAAAGATATGCTACTGACGATTGATGTCGGGAATACAAACACGGTGCTGGGTGTTTTTCGCGGCACTGAGCTGCTCGCCAACTGGCGGCTGACAACCGCGCGTGAGCAGACCATTGACGAATATGGCGTGCTGACGAGGAATTTATTTTCGCTCGCAGGGCTCGATCGCGACGCCATCGGCGGCGTGATTGTCAGTTCCGTGGTGCCACCAGTGAACTGGACGCTTACGGAAATGGCGCGGATTTATCTCGGCAAAAGGGCACTGTTCGTGGAGCCGGGCGTGAAAACTGGCATGGCCGTACTGGTGGATAATCCGCTGGAGGTCGGAGCCGATCGCATCGTGAACGGCGTCGCGGCATTTCATGAGTATGGCGGGCCGTGCATTGTGGTGGATTTTGGGACGGCGATTACGTTCGATGTGATTTCGGCGCGCGGGGAATATCTGGGCGGCGTGATTGCGCCAGGCATCGGGATTACTTCCGAGGCGCTGTTTGCCCGCACCGCCAAGCTGCCGCGGGTGGAAATAAAGGATCCCGGCAAAGTTATTGGGACGAATACGGTGACGCATATTCAGGCGGGACTCTATTACGGCGCCGTGGACATGGTGGACGGCATGTTGAAGCGAATTAAAGCGGAACTGGGCGCTGAGGTGACCGTTGTTGCCACCGGCGGGCACGCGAAACTGGTGGCGCGCGGATCGAAACATATACAGCACACCGATGCTTTTTTGACTTTGAAGGGCTTGCGGCTGATCTGGGAGAAGAATCAGGCCACCGAGTCGACGAAAACAAGCACACGCGAGGCGGTCGCGGATCCATCGGAGAAGAGAACACGATAGTGATTTTATCTATGTAAATCCCGCTTGATCATTTGCAAAATCCCCACACGCAAATGTGGGGGTGTGGAGCACCCAACGGCCCGAAGCGCGGCAGGCCGGCGCGGAAAACTACAGAACTTACATGGACAGTTGGAATTACTTTACTTACTTCACGGAAATCGAAGAATATTTCTGGAAAAAACGCGGGGCGCATTTGCTGGTTTCGCCGCTGGACTGGGCCATTATGGAAACCTGGCAGAAGGCGGGGATACCGTTGGAAGCTGCTCTGGCGGGGATTGACCGCGCGTTCGAAAGTTACCAGCGTTCGCGGCGCGGTGGGCTGGGCAAACCGCTGAAAAGTTTGGCGTATTGTACGGACGCGGTCCTGGATGCGGCGGCGGAGCAACTGGAAAGTGCCGCCGGGAGCACTCCTAAGACGGCGCGAACGGCGCCGAAGGAAATATTTTCGCGCGAAGAGTTGAAAGCCTATTTTGCGGAGAACCTTGCGCGGATTGCCGCGGCGATTGAAAAACAGGCTGCTGTGCTGCCCGATCTGAGTACGCGACTCGCGGAGATTGCAAAATCACTGGAGTCGAACGCTACTTTGCTGGACAGTCCTGGCGCGCTGGATCTGGAGGATCTGGAGAGGCGACTGACAATTCTGGACGACAAGCAGCAAGCGGTGCTGGCCGGTTACGCTAGCGAAGAGCGCATGTTGCAAATCCGCCGCGAGATGGACGGACAATTGGCGGCGTACCGCGGAAAAATGAAGGCCGAACAACTGTCGCTAGTGGAAAAACAGTACCTGCAGAAAAGGCTGCTCGAGGAATTCGCACTACCACGATTAAGCTTGTACTACTTTTCTTGATGGACGGCGCGGGTCGATGCCAGGCGCGCGGGCGCCTGAACGCTGCTGCAGCGTAACGTAGCCAGTTTTTCGGCTACACTTTACGGTCTCGCCGAACAAATAAGCAAGACAGCTGGGTTAATTGGTTCCCTTTCCGGTTTGCCGGAGAAACAGAATGAGGATTCCTAACTATGTCAGATGAGTTACTATTATCAATTGAGAAGCTGGTGTATGGCGGAGATGGCTTGACGCACGCCGATGGCAACACCGTGTTTGTGCCGTATGTGTTGCCGGGCGAGGGTGTGCGTGCAACGACCAAATCGAAAAAGAAAAAACTGATCTGGGCGAAGTTGCTGGAAGTGATTGCCCCGGCGACGGAGAGAATTGCGGCCAAATGCCCGCACTTTCAGGTTTGCGGGGGCTGCCATTACCAGCATATTCCGGCGGCAGAGCAGGCGCGGCTGAAGATTGAGATCTTGCGCGATACGCTGTCGCGGCTGGGCGGTATCCAGTACGGCGGCGAGATTATTGCCCATACCGCGCAGCCTTATGGATATCGCAATCGCGCGCAGTGGGCGGTGCGCAGCGGGATGCCCCGCGCGCTGGGCTATTTTCTGCCGGAGAGTTCCGTGATCGTGCCTATCGATGTGTGCCCGATTCTGTCGCCACGGTTGGAGGAAACGTTCAGCGTGCTGCAGGAAATGGCGCGCAGCGGACACCTGCCAGTTGGAATTCTGGAGATCGAAGCCTTCACCGATTCGAGCGACGAGAAAATCGCTCTCAATGTGGCGTTTGAAAAGTTTCCTGGTCCAGCGGCGGAACTGGCTTCCCTTTTGCGTACGCAACTCCCACGACTCGAAAGCTTGTTGTTGCTCGATCAAAAGAAAAACAAATTTGAGCTGACTGGTCCGGGTTTTTTGCTGCATGAGGTGGGCGGATTCAAATACCAGGTGAGCCATTTGTCGTTTTTCCAGGTGAACCGCTTCCTCACCGAAGATTTGTTGAAGACGATCACGGCGGGAGCCAAGGGTAAGTTGGCGCTGGATCTGTACGCGGGGGTGGGATTTTTTACGCTGCGGTTGGCGCGGGCGTTCGAACGGGTCGTGAGTGTGGATGCCAACCTCGCGGCTACGCGTGATTTGTTTGCCAACGCCAAAGCCGCCGGCCTGGAAGTTGTCTCGCACAACGAGCACGTCGAAGGGTTCCTGAAGAAAACGGACGAGACGCCGGATTTTGTAGTGTTAGATCCGCCGAGGTCTGGACTCGGCGCGGAAGCGGCGGCGGCGTTGGTCGGGCTGGGCGCTCCGGAGATTGTGTATTTGTCATGCGATCCGGCGACGCTGGCGCGTGACCTGGCGGTGTTGACGGGATCGGCAAAAAAGTCGGCGACTACAACGGTGAAGGCGGCTGAAATCCCGGCCTCGAGCAGTGCATCGACTCGATACGAGATTACCGAGATGCACATGTTTGATTTATTTCCGCAAACGTTTCATATCGAGACGCTGGTGCGCTTGAGGCGCGTCCGATGAGACTGCCGGCCGTGGCAGTCACAGCGGTGTTAGCCTGCTGCCCGGAGATTCCGAGAAGCAAGTGGAAAACAATTTGGTGGTGCAAGGCTCCGAGGACGGTCTGCGCGCCGACGTATTGAAAGCCGAGCATCACGGCAGCAAGAATTAGACTACCGAGGAGTTTTTGAACGCGGTTAGGCCGCGAATTGCGATCATCTCCGCGGGGAGAAGACAACCCTTGCGGACGTCCTGCTCCGGAATTGCTGGAGCGACTGGAAACGAGCCACGCGCGGATATCGCGGACGGACCGCGACGGTGCAGTGCATGTCATCACCGACGGAAAAGACGTGGAGATATCCTGCTTTGTGGAATGCGCGGAATTGCCGGTGGTGACTATTTCACCAGGAACGGAGGCGCCAGATGGACGCCAGCACCAGCAACATTAGCACGTAGCCTACCGCAGCCTGCCACTCGTGATTCTTCTTGTACTGCGCGGAAGAAAAAGACCCTTCCCTGTTTCCGTTGAGCCGCGCCGCTATTGGCCTTGGAAAAAATAAAGGCACGGCGGCGGCATAGCGATCGAAGTCCTCAAGATAGCGGGGGCGAAGCTCATTCTCTTCTTTCTTCATCACAATGGAGTAAAAAACCGCAAAATATACGGCGAGAATTGTTGCCGAGGTCCACGAGCGCGCCGCAACGGCCGCTCCTAACGCAAGAATGGCGCTGCCGAAATAAAGCGGATTGCGCGTGTAAGCGTACGGCCCGGCTACGGTGAGGATTTCCTGTTTGTGTAGGTAGCCCGCGGCCCAAGCGCGCATCGCCAGGCCGACGACACCGATGAGCGCTCCGTACAAAATGCTGCGCAGCGTAGGGCGGGCAAAAAAAAGTACGGCGAGTGCCAATGGATAGCCCAGGCGAACTCGATAGCGGACAAAGAATGCGCTCGTAGAATTCATGAACGGGCCTTGACGATACGGCGCACCGCTTCGAACACGGCATCCACCTGAATTTCGAGCATGGAGGGATGCGGCTGGTCGCTGCGCGCGTGCGTGGTGATTACGTTGGGAGCGCGAAGCACGATGTCTTCGGTATTGATGGTGGCAATAGAGCGCTCGGTTGCCACGGCACTTTTCGCGCCACAGTACGGCCCATTGCGCGCTGGATTTGTCGGACCGAATAGTGCCACTACGGGCGTCCCCAACGCGACTGCAAGATGGAGAGGGCCGGTGTCTCCACCAACAACGCATTCCGCATGACGCAGCAGTGACATGAGCGGACCAAGCTCGCCATTGAACAACAACGGCTCGGTGTCCGAGCTGGAGTCGCGGACTTTGGCTGCGAGGTGGTCTTCACCGGGCCCGTAATTCACGACGCTGCGAAGTGAAAGCGCATCATAAATCATGCGGCAGAGCATGCCAAAACGCTCGGGCGGCCAACACTTGGAGTGCCAGCCACCACCGGGACTTAGAACGACGTAACGCTCCACCCCGCGCGCGCTTAAATATTTGAGGAAGGCAGCTTCGTCGACTGGCGGGGGTTGAAGATGGATTTCGGCCACGGGACTGAGTGCCCCGGCGCGCAGAGATAATTCTCCATTCTGGTCGGCCACGTGAGAACTGGTGGCATGCACGCGATCGGTATAGAGAAGCGGCACGCCAAACTCCCTGACGGACTCGGGAGAAAATCCGATGCGCCGGGGAATAGCGGCGAAAAACGCCGGCGCTGCGGATTTCCATAGGCCTTGATAGTCAATGGCGACGGTGAATTCGGCATCGCGAATTTCGCGAATAGTCTTCTTCCAAGAACCAATCGAACGAGTTTCCGTTGTCCAGACTTTGGAGGCCAGGCCGCTGTTGTTAACCAGCAGTTTCCAGCGTGGATGGGTGAGCCAGACAATCTCCGAGGTGGGGAAAGATTCACGCAGGGCGGCTACCGCTGGAAAGGTGTGAACGATATCGCCGAGGGACCCGAGGCGCACCACCAGAAAACGGCGCTCAGGCATGAGGACCCTTGCGCAGCGCGTATAGCATGTCGCGTGTGGAGTGATTTTTGGGATCTCCGACGATGGCGATGCGGATGTTTAATTCTTTGGCGACGGCGCGCTCGGGCACGGTTTCGGCGGTGTAGTCGGTCCCTTTAGCGTGCACGTCAGGGCGCAATTCTCTGAGCAGGGGCTCCACGCTGGATTCGCTGAAAATGACCACATAATCCACGGCGCGCAAGGCGGCGATCAGGCGGGCTCGGGCGCTTTCGTCCAGAATGGGGCGGCCGGTGCCTTTCAATTCGCGAACACTGGAGTCGCTGTTGATGGCGACGATTAAAACGTCGCCTGTGGTACGCGCGGCTTCCAAATAGCGAACGTGGCCAACGTGCAGGATGTCGAAGCAGCCGTTGGCGAAGACGACCTTTTCGCCACGCTGCTGGTGCTCGCCGACCCGGGATTTCAATTCCCGAAGTGAGAGAATTTTTGATTCCGATGGACGCATGGCTTAAGCGGGCGCTCTGACAACTTCGCTTTGAATGGCGCCTAAAAGTTCTTCGCGCGTGACGGTGGCGGTGCCGCGCTTCATTACTACGAGGCCGCCGGCGATATTGGCGAGGTGCGCGGCTTCCAGCGCCGAAGCGCCGCAGGCGAGAGCCAGAGTGTAAGTGGCGAGAACGGTGTCGCCGGCGCCGGTGACGTCCACCGATTGATCGCTGCCGTGAACGGGAATATGCGTGAGGCGCTTACCGGATTCGAACAGCGCGATGCCGTGACGGCCGCGGGTGACGAGCAACGCATCGAGTTTCATGGCGGAGAGCGTGGCGTGACCGGTGCGGGCGAGTTCCGCGAGATCCTGACCGATAGAGGTGTGATGCTGGGCCTCGAGTTCGGCTTCGTTGGGAGTTGCCGTGGTGATCAGAGCGCGACTGTAGGCGTGGAGCTGACGACGCGCATCGAGAGTAATCGGAATGGCGATTCTTCTTTTGGCAGACGCGGCTTCGAGAGCGAGGCCAGGAGTGGCGACTCCGAAACCGTAGTCGGAAATGGCGAGCGCGCCGGCGCTCTTTGTCGCGGCTAGCAAACTCTTCCGGAGTTTCGCGCGAGCCTGTTCCGGCAGCGGGTTTTCAGGCTCGCGGTCCACGCGCAAGACCTGTTGCCCTACCGTATGCGCCCAGCCGGCCAAAAAGCGCGTCTTCGTGGGAGTAGTCCACTCCTTCACGGAAACAATCCCGCTGACATCCACTTTTTTGGCGCGGAAATATTCGATGAGTGCATTTCCATTACGGTCGTCCCCAACGACCGTGACAGGCAAGACTTTGGCGCCGAGGTCGGCAAAATTATTAGCGGCGTTGGCGCCGCCTCCGGGAACGAGCTGCGTCTGGCGATGGCGCAGAATCAGAACGGGAGCTTCACGGGACACGCGGGAAATTTCGCCGAATTCGAATTCATCGGCGACGAAATCACCGAAGAGAACAATGGTTTTCGATGAAAATTGCTCGACGTATTCGGCCAGCGCCCGGAGGTCCACCGATGGCCAAGAATCTTTTCTACCGACGGGGCGCTTCATTTCAATTGCTCCAGAATCCATTCCGTGGCTTGAGCCAGGTCATCGGCAATAAAATCAGGGCGCACTTTCCACTTGGGCACATGGTACAGAATTTCTCCTTCGCCGTAACCGGTGCGCACCAAAATACTACGGGCTCCGACCCGATGGCCAAGCTCGATATCGCCAAAGCGATCGCCCACGACGAAGGAGCGCTCCAAATCGATGGCGTGTTCAAGGGAGGCGCGTTCCAGCATACCGGGACTGGGTTTGCGGCAGGCACAGAGATCAGAAGAGACGTGCGGACAATAGTAAATGGCGTCCAGCCTTGCGCCTGCCGCGGTGAACTGCGTCGTCATGGCATCGCGCACCGCTTGCACCAGCGATTCCGGAAAGTAGCCACGCCCCACTCCGGATTGATTGGTGACCACGATGGCGGGAATGCCGCTGTCGTTCAGCTTTCGAATGGCTGTGGGCACAGAAGGAAACATGCGAAAACGCGAGACGTGATTGAGATAGCCGACTTCTTCGGAGATGGTGCCGTCGCGGTCGATGAAGACGCCGGGCCGAAGTTGGGGTTGCTCAGACACGCTCGACCGCCTGCGAAGTCAGCCAGGGCTCGACAGCCGCTTCCACTTGCGCGGTGGTGATGCGCGTCATGCAGCGGTGATCGATGGGGCAGCGCCGCAGGAGGCATGGGCTGCAGTACGGCTGTTGACGAACGATGGTATGGCGCGGGGTGACCGGTGCGGTGCCGAACGGATCCGTGGGGCCGAAGATGCCGACGGTGGGAAGGCCGGCTGCGGCGGCTACATGCATGGCGCCCGAATCGTTGCCGATGAATACCTGACACTGCGAGAGCAGAGCCGGCAAATCGGCGATGGCGGTTTTGCCGGTGAGGTTGATGGGCGGCGTGGACATTTCGGAAGCAATCGCGGCAGAAACAACTGTTTCAGCGGCGGCGCCAAAAAGTATCACATCCGCGTCCCACTGGGCCTGCAACTGCGTGGCGAGTTCGGCGAAGCGCGATGGTGGCCAGCATTTTGCGGAGCCGTAGGCGGCGCCGGCGCCGATGCCGACGCGTGTGGCGTGAGGCCGGGCGCCTGAGGCGATCAGAAAATCTGCAGCGCGTTGGCGGCTGGCGTCGGGGAGGCGCAACTGGATGAACGATTCGTCGACGATGACATCGATCCAGCCGGCGCGGCGGAGTAGTTCCAGATAGTAAAACTTCTCGTGCGACGGAATTTCTCCGGTTTTCGGCACGGGCACCGCGTTGGTCAGCAACAGGCTGCGGCCGTCGCGCGCATAGCCGATACGCTCGGGGATGCCTGCGCGCCACGCCAGCCAGGCAGCGTCAAAAGCATTTTGCAGCAGGATGGCGGAATCAAATCTGCGGGCACGTAATTCCGCAGCCAGGCGTTCGCGGCCCGCGAAGCCGGAATGCTTGTCGTGACTGTCGTAGACAATCAATTCATCGGCAACGTTTTGATCACGATAAATATCGGCTACATAGGAGCGCGCCAGGATAGCGATTTTATCGTCTGGCCCGCTGCGGGCGGCGCGAATCGCGCGAATGGTCGGTAGGGCCATAATGGCGTCGCCAATCCAATTGGTGGTGCGGATGAGGATTCTCATGCCAGCACCCCGCGAGCTTGAATGGCATTCTCTACCGTGGCGAGAAACTGCATTTCGTTTGCGATGTGCAAATCGATGACCGCCACGTAAACGGGCATGGAAAATTTCGCCGCTTTCAAATTGAACGAATCTTTTTCGGTGGTGACCACGGCCTTGGCTCCGGCACGTTGTGCGGATTTTTCGATAGTGCCCGCGTCTTCGAGTGTATAGCGGTGATGATCACGGAAAAACGTGTGGCCGGCCGGGTCGATTCCCCATCTTTTCAGGTCACAGATAAACGCTTCCGGATTTCCGATACCGCAAAATGCAAAAAACGGGCCGTCGGTCGACCCGGAAACTGGACGCAGTGACCCTGATGTGTTCAGCGAGCGAAAACCGAGCAATGTGGTGGAGGCGGCAAAAACGGGCAAGTTCGAAAGGCGCTGGATGGCTTCATGGGCGCCAAAGGCGTTTTCCGTGCGGGTGAATACGATCACTCCCGCGCGGGAAAGGGCCGATGCTCTTTCGCGCATCGGGCCGGAAGGAAGGATGCCGGGCCCGACGGGACGCGATGCGTCCATCAGGACGATATCTAGGTCGCGGGCCAGCTGCAAGTGCTGGAAACCGTCATCGAGAAGAAACACGTCCACAGGCTCATGGGACTCAATCTTCGTGCCTTCGATAAAACGATTCTTGCCGACTCCAAAGCTTACGCGATTTTGCAGCCGCGATTTTATGAGTTCGATTTCGTCGCTGGTTCCGGCGGTCCCGCGATAACCACGGGAGAGAATCCCGACGCGCTTGCCCTGCTGCAAAAGGCGATCTGCCAACCAAATTACCAGAGGCGTTTTGCCCGTTCCGCCGACCGTCAGATTGCCGACGCTGATGACCGGAGATTTGAGGCGCTTGCGCTTAAAAAATCCGCGGGTGTAAAGTGCGGTACGTGTGGTAACGACCGCGCCGTAAAGTAGAGAGGCAGGCCACAACAACATCCGCAGCGGCCGGGAAAATTTCATCGCCCGGGCGCACCTTGATTGGTCGGCTTATCGAGATAGAGGGAGATTGCCGCCATGGCGCGATCGGTGGCGCCGCGGCTGTCTTCGACGAGTGCGCGGGCTTTGTCGCCCATGGCGCGCATGCGCTCGGGTTCGCGGAAGTGTTCAATCCAGGCTACGCCGGCGTCTTCGGGGCTTTCCACCTGCACGGCGGCCCCTGCCGACACAAAGCGAGCGGCCATTTCCGCAAAATTTTCCATCGAGGGGCCGAAAACCGGGATTTTGCCGAAAGCCGCAGGTTCCAAAATATTGTGGCCGCCGCTTGGGACGAGCGAGCCACCCACGAACACGCCGTCGGCGCAACGATAGAGAGAGGCAAGCTCGCCGATACTGTCGAGCAGCAGCACGGTCACATCTTTCGGAATATCCGCGACGGCTGTGGATTGAGCGCTTGCTCCATTTGTTGAAGTCGGGATGGACAACTGCGAGCGGCGCAGGAATTTTCGGCGTGATTCATGGATGAAGTCGGCGGCCGGCTCGAAGCGCTCGGGCTTGCGTGGCGCGAGGACCAGGAGCGCGTTGGGATGTTCGCCTTGCAATGTGCCGAAGGCGATGAGGGCCAAGGGTTCTTCGGTGGCCACCACGCTTCCGGCAATTATGATGGGGCTGCGTCTGGCGCGCGCGGCTTCCGCCGCGAGCCAATTGGCTATCGGAGTCGGAGCAGGAAGTTCGAGGTCGTATTTCAGGTTGCCGCTCGCGCGGATACGGTCCTCCGGCGCGCCGAGGAAGCGAATGCGCTCGGCGTCTTTTTCGCTTTGCATCAGGAACATGCTGGGAGTGGATAGGGCGTTTTTCAAAAAGGGCCGCAAGAAAAATCCAAAGGTACTGAAATATTTTTGGTAGCGAGCGAAGGAGCGGTCGGAGATGCGCCCACTGACAAAAATGACGGGAATTTTGCGGCGGCGCGTCTGGCGCAGAAAGTTGGGCCAGATTTCCGTTTCGAGGATGATGACGAGCGCGGGCTTTACCGTGTTGAGCATGCGGTTTACGGCGAAGGACCAGTCGAGCGGAAAATAAGTGACCGCGTCCGCAAAGGGCATGCGTTCACGCGCCAGCGCCTGGCCGGTGATGGTGGTGGTGGAGATGATCAGAGGACGGCCGGGGTAAGTTTCTTTCAGCTTGCGGGCCAGTGTGACGCCCGAGAGAACCTCTCCCACGGAAACGGCGTGCAGCAGGATCGCTTCGTTGGCCGTGGCAACTTTCTGCAGCCCGCGGTAAGAAAGTCCCAGTCGCTCGCCAAGATTCGAAAGATATTTGCCGTGGCGCAAACCTTGCACCAGCCAGTAGGGCAGGAGCGCAAGAGCAGCAATCGCCAATAAAAAGCTGTAAATGAAATACACTAAGCGTGGCTCCGGTCTGTTGTCGCGGGTGTCAACGCGCCCGGCGCTGGGGCAACCCAGCACATCACCCTGGAATCGAAAGCGTGCAGATGATAAGAGTCTATTATAACGCGGCGCGAAACCTATCCAGGACACTTCCCTTTTTTGCGGCGTGCGTGGCTGCCAGTCTGTGCGTGGCCGAGCCGCAAGGTGGCCAACAGACTTCTCTGAAAGCTGCGGCGCTGGAAACGCACGAGGGGCTGACCATTTCTGTGCGGCCGTGGACGGACGCTGCTCTTTACAAAGATAAATTTCCGAAGAAGTCTCCGTTCGCTGCTGGCGTTATCGCCATGCAAGTGACTTTTCGCAATGATTCGGACGAAAGCCTTAAAGTGGGTTTGGAACGCATCCGGCTGGCGGTGCAGATTGATCAGGACAATCGCCAGGAACTGCAGGCACTGTCGGCGGGGCAGGTGGCGGACGAAATATTGAAGCCCGGCGGCAAGGATCCTTCGAAGTCGCGCGCGAAAATTCCGTTGCCGGTGAGTATTCCGAAGAGCAGCAATGACAAAAAGTGGAAAGAAATCGAGCAGCAGGCTGAGCTGGCGGGCGTGCCCGCCAGCGTGCTCGCACCGCACAGCACGGTGCAGGGGCTTCTGTACTTTGACCTCCAAGGGCAGTTCGACTTGCTCAATGGAGCGCGCCTGTACATTCCAGATATCGTAGCGATGGAGAAAAACAAATCGCTGACGTACTTTGAAATTGATTTAAGCGGCCCCGCGGGCAGGTAAATCGTAGCGCCCCTTTTTCGCCCCTGCAAACGAGAAAATGAGTTGTACGCGTACAAATCATGCGAGTTTGCGCGCATCCAAATGCTCGGCTAGGATGGCATGTGCAAAATATTTCTGAAGCCCGCGGCCCAATGTTAACCCTCCTTGAAGAATTAAACCCCGAACAACGCATTGCGGCGGAAACCACCGAAGGGCCCCTGCTCATTCTGGCAGGTGCAGGCACCGGCAAGACCCGCGCCATCACTTTTCGCATGGCCAACCTGATTGCCGGCGGCGTTTCGTCTGAGTCCATCCTGGCGGTGACTTTTACCAACAAAGCTGCGCAGGAAATGCGCACGCGAGTGTCGGACCTGTTGCTGCGCGCGGGCGTACCGCCGTCTTCGCCGTGGCTGTCGACGTTTCATTCTTTGTGCGCACGGTTGTTGCGCCGAGAAGCAGCCAACGCCGGATTGCCGCGCGACTTCGTGATCTACGACGATGACGATCAACTGGCTGCCGTGAAGCTGGTAATGGCGACATTGAAGATCGATGATGACGCGCTGACGCCGCGAAACGTTTTGAGCCGTATCAGCCACGCCAAGAACCACGGCAAAACCGCGGAGATGATTCGCGCCGAGGCCATAGACAAAAATGGCCGGCACGTCGCGGATATTTTTACTTCGTATGAGAAGCAGCTGAAGCAGGCCGGCGCGCTGGACTTTGACGATTTGCTGTTGCGCACCGTGAAGCTGCTGCGGGATTCTCCCGCCGTTCGCGACAAATGGCAGGGGCGATTTCAGTACATCCTGGTGGACGAATACCAGGACACCAATCGTGTGCAATATGAATTGCTGCGCCTGCTCACAGGTCCGAAACACAATTTGTGCGTAGTGGGCGACGAGGATCAATCCATTTATCGTTGGCGCGGCGCAGATGTATCCATCCTGTTGAGTTTTTCGCGCGATTTTCCGGACGCTAAAGTAATCAAGCTGGAGCGCAATTACCGCTCGACACAGCAGATCCTGAATGCCGCGGGCGCGGTGGTAGCCAACAATCCCGAACGGTTGGGAAAAACGCTGAGCGCGGTGAACGGTGAAGGCGCGAATCTCCGCTACTTCGAGGCGCGCGACGCGCAGGCCGAAGCAGAGTTTGTGGCCGGAGAGCTCGAACGCATTGTGAACGACGACTCCTCGCAGACGTGTGCGGTGGAATACCGGACGAATTTTCAGTCGCGCGCGTTTGAAGAGGCTTTTCGGCGTCGCGGGGTGCGTTACAAGCTGGTAGGCGGCTTCAGTTTTTACAATCGCGCGGAGGTGAAAGATGCGCTGGCCTACGTGCGACTGGCCATGCATCCCGACGACGACGTTTCGCTGTTGCGGGTTCTCAACTTGCCACCGCGTGGGATCGGCAAGACCACGCTCGATGCGCTGCGGGAAACGGCGCGCGCGGATGATTCTTCGCTGTGGGCCGCCATCGGAAAGTTTGTTTCCGGCGGAGCTGGAGCGCGCGCGGTGACGCCGTTACGGGTATTCCGGGAAATGATCGACAAGTTGCAGGCGGCGTTGGCGGAGAAAGAGCCGGCCGATTTCCTGCGCACAGTGCTCGACGAAACCGGTTATATGGATATGTTGAAAGACCGCAACACGCCCGACGATGTGGCCCGGTTGGAAAACCTCGAAGAGTTAACGCGGGCGGTGGCGGAGAGCATGGACGCCGGCGAAGCGTTTTCTGATTTTCTGGATGCCGCGGCGTTGGTGAGCGATGCGGATTCTTTCGAGGGCAAGCCCGGCGTCACGCTGATCACTCTTCATAGCACCAAGGGATTGGAGTTCGATCACGTTTTCCTGACGGGCCTTGAAGAAGGCATCTGCCCGCACAGCCGTTCTCTGAACGAAGAAAAAGGCATCGAGGAAGAGCGGCGGCTTTGCTACGTGGGCATGACCCGGGCGCGAAAATCGCTGACCCTGAGCCGCGCGGTGTACCGGCGCATTTTTGGCAATGAGCAACAAATGCGGGCGTCCATTCAGTCGCGATTTCTGACCGAGATGCCCAGCGAGCTGGTGGACACCGTGCGCGGCTCCATGTCGGAAATCGGCGAAAAGCGTCGCTACGAGCTGGATCCGGAGTATTCGTACTCGTCGGAAGAATTTTTGCAGCGCGTGCGCGGTGGCCCCAAGCCTGGCGCCTACCCTCCGCGGAGGCAGAACAGTCCGAGTTCATTCACGCGACCTCCGGTGAAGCGTGGGGCGGATGCCAACCCAATGCTGGGCAGAAAAGTTCGCCACCCGACTTACGGTACTGGAACCGTTGTGGGAGTGGAAGGCGAGGAAGAGGACCGCCGTGTGTCGGTGAGTTTCCCTGGGCGCGGGACGAAAAAATTTATCGAGCGCTACGCGCAACTCGAGCTCGCTTGAGGATATTTGTATCCCCGCCGCGAGGTTGCGTATGTGCTCGTGGCAAGGTACATTGAGGCGCAATCGGGCTGGACTTTCCGCCACGCGCAGACTGATGCGATTGCGCCAGCGAACCCCTAAGCCACCGGAGCGTATGCGTGGAATCTGATCTCTTCCGCTGCAAGAGCATCGACCAGCTGCTGTCGGATTCGGAAAACGCCGAGGTAGGTTTAAAAAAATCGCTGGGCTGGGTAAGCCTCACGGCGCTGGGCATTGGCGCGGTCATCGGCTCGGGAATTTTTACGGTGATCGGCACAGCCATCGCCGGACAAAAATTGCAAGCTTCTTCCATCCTGAACGCTCCTCTGCTGGAATATTTGATTTATCATTCCGCTTCTTTCGGTCGACCGGGCGCGGGGCCGGCGATAGCGTTGTCTTTCGTGCTGGTGGCCATTGTGTGCGATTTGGCTTCGGTGTGTTACGCGGAGCTGGCAGCCATGATTCCAATCGCCGGCAGCGCGTATACCTACACCTACGCGACGATGGGCGAATTGATCGCGTGGATTATCGGCTGGGATTTGATCCTGGAATACGCGGTAAGCAACATGGCGGTTTGCGTGGGATTTTCCGCACACATCGTGGACTTGATGGATTTTTTTGGCATCCATCCCGATCCGCGATGGATTTCACCGGCCTATCTGCCTACGGGATTGTCGGACTTTCAGGGCAATGTGCTGCTGACCCCCGGATGGCACTTCGGATTCAATTTTCCGGCCTTCCTGATCGTGATGCTGCTTACGGTGGTGTTGATTCGCGGGATTCGCGAATCGGCGCGCGCCAACAACATCATGGTGCTGCTGAAAATTTCCGCGATTCTGGTGTTCATCGCTTTCGCGGCGCGGCTTGTGCACCCGGCCAACTGGCATCCCTTCGCTCCTAACGGCTGGCCGGGAATTCTGACGGGCGGCTCCATCGTATTTTTCACCTACATCGGATTTGATTCGGTTTCGACGGCTGCGGAGGAATGCAAGCGGCCGCAACGCGATTTGCCGATTGGGATTATTGCAACACTGATCGTTTGCACGTTGCTGTACATCGGGGTGGTGGTGGTGCTCACCGGGCTGGTGCCGTGGCAGACGCTGCTTGACGATGCGGCACCGGTGGTAAACACGCTGAAGAAACTGCATTTTACCGGCGTACGCCTGGTGGTCCTGATCGGTGCGCTGCTCGGCATGATTTCTTCCCTGCTGGTCTTCCAACTGGGGCAGGCGCGCGTGTGGTTCGCGATGTCGCGCGATGGATTGTTGCCGCGGATATTCAGCCGGGTGCATCCGCGATTTCAGACCCCTGATTTTTCGACGCTGATGGCGGGAATCGTCGTAGGCATTCCAGCGGGGCTGTTGGATATCGGGACGCTGGCGGACCTTTCGAACATTGGAACGCTTTTCGCCTTTGCGCTCGTGGCTGGGGGCGTTTTGATTTTGCGTTACCGCGAACCGGAACGGCGGCGGGCTTTTCGCGCGCCGGGCGGGCCAATTGCACCGATCCTGACCATCTTGACGTGTCTGCTATTGATGGCCGGGCTGCCCATCACTAACTGGATTCGCTTCTTTGTGTGGATGGCGATTGGACTTGTGATTTACTACAACTACGGGCGCAAGCGCAGCACGCTGCGGGCGGAGACGCGCGCATAGCTGCGGCAAACGGCTCGGCCCCGGAAAGAGAGCTCGTCTTCGGTGAGAGTTGGCAACACATTCTGTCGGAATCTGGCGCTGGGCGCGGCAGCCGCGACGGTGTTGCTGTTTGCTGCTGCCAGCGGGCGGGCCTGGGGCCGCAACGCCAACAAGCTGGTGGTAAACAAGGCCATCGAGACGCTCCCGCCGGACATTCGTGAATTTTTTGACTCGAATCGCGCGCTATTGTCGCAGCACGTTACGGACCCGCTGGATTCCATCGCGAAGATCGCCGCGGAAAAACACAATCACTTTTTGTATCTGGATAAATACGGGCGCTTCCCTTACGACGGCCTCCCGCGGAGTTACAAAGTGGCGGTCACCAAGTTCGGCAAGACCAAACTACAGGCCAACGGCTTACTGCCGTGGCAGGTCGGCGTGTTCAGCCAGAAACTGACCGAGGACATGAAGACCGGGCACTGGGACGACGCCAAGCTGGACGCCGCGATATTGGCGAACTATGTCGCGGAAGCGCATGACCCTTTCAACACCACGGAAGATTTTGACGGTCACTTGACCGGGCAAACGGGGATCAATGAACGCTTTGGCACCACGCTGGTGGACCGCTACTCATCTTTTTTCCCGATGCGGCCAAACGATGCGGTGTTCATCAGCGATCCGACGGATCACGCTTTCGAAGCATGTCTGCGATCGCATAGCTGGCTGGAGACGATTCTGCTGGCGGACCGCAACTCGCGGCAGTCGCAGAATTCCTACAACGACGAATATTTCGACCGCTTCTACAACGCTGCGGCGGTCACGCTGATTCGCCAGCTTTCCGATGCCGCCACCGACGTGGGCTCGTACTGGCTGACGGCGTGGACCAACGCGGGCCGCCCACAACTTCCCCATTGACGCCTGAAAATCAGCCCCCAATTTTATCCGCAGAATTTGTTTCGCTGCCGAAGGCGGAGTTGCACCTGCACCTGGAAGGGTCGCTCCAGCCTCGGACCGTCTGCGCCTTGGCCACCAAGCACGGCACGCCGATTTCCACTGAAGAAGTGACGAGTCGTTACGCGTATGTGGATTTTTTGGGATTTATAGAAGCGTTCAAGTGGGTTTCTTCCTTCCTGCGCGGTCCCGAGGATTACGTATTGGTGTTGCGGGACCTTGGGGACCAGTTGCTGGCACAAAATGTTGTCTACGCGGAGATCACTCTGTCCGTGGGAGTGATGCTGCTTCGGCATCAGAACGTAGAACGGAATTTCGAGGGCCTTGCTGCGGAGGCGGAAGCGTTTGCGGCGCGCGGACTGGAATTCAACTTTATTTTTGACGGGGTGCGGCAGTTTGGAGCGGAGGCCGCAATGAAAGTTGTAGAGGCCGCGGAAACATGCGCATCAAAATTGATTGTAGCTTTTGGAATTGGCGGAGATGAACTGAGCGTGCCCGCTGTGGAGTTTCGCGAGGTGTATGACCGCGCGAGTGCAATCGGGCTGCACCGCTTAATGCATGCTGGCGAGATTGGGGGCGCAAAAGAAATTCGTGAAGCTATTGCAATGCTGGGCGTGGAACGAATCGGGCATGGCATCGCGGCCATACACGATCCCGACCTCATGGCTTTGCTCGCGGAGCGCCGAATTCCGCTGGAGATATGTCCTCAGAGCAATGTAAGGACCGGGGCGCTGGCGCGGCAACTGGGAACCTCCGATGCTGGGATAGCACAGCACCCTTTGCCACTGTTGTTCCGGCGCGGCGTGCCGGTTGTGCTTTCCACCGACGATCCGGCAATGTTTCACACCAGCTTGATCGCAGAATATGAGAACGCGCGGCAAGCGGGAATGCAAGAAGCGGAATTGGCGCAGATCGTGAAAAGCGGATTTAAATATTCCTTCAAGCAACGCCCGACATAGCCGACGCCACACAGGATACAGAGTAAAGAAAGCCCCCGAACCGGCATTATTACTTTCACTCACAACCATGTGCACGCTGGGAAACGGACCACGGCCCGACCGAAACTCAAATGTTATAATTGAGCTATGAAAGCACACGTCTGGGTAATGCCGAAACGCACCGTGCTCGACCCGCAGGGCCAAACCATCCAACACGCTTTGGGCAGCCTGGGCTATGCGCAAGTGAAAGACGTCAGGCAGGGCAAGTTTTTTGTGCTGGATCTGGACGGCTGGAGCCGCGAAGAGGCACAAAAACAGGTGGAGCACCTTTCCAAAGATGTGCTCACCAATCCAGTGATCGAAGAATTCCGATTCGAAATTGTGGACTGACGCGCGCATGTTCAGCTCGCTCCCAAATCCGCTCCACTCGCAGCTACCTGCACGCCGCGCTCGCCTTATCGCGGCGGTTGAAATATTGCTGTTTGCCGGTCTTTTCGCCGTGCTAGCCATCGGCGGATGCAAGACCAGCAAACACAGCTCGGATGCCAGGCTCCGCGCGATTGACGAAATGCTGGACGCGGAATTGCCCAAAGGCACAAATCTGGCGCGCGTAAGTTTATTCCTGAACGAGCGCGGCTATCGTGTCGAAAATCCTGGCAAAGGCCAGACAGTAGTGGCGGTGGTTCGCAAAATTGACACGGAAACTCTTCGCCCGGTTAATGCGCGGGTCACTTTTCATTTTGACGCCCAGGATCAATTGCAGTCCTACGAAATGACTTCCGCGCCCGACGAACCCATGCACCCCTAGTCCAATCAGTTACCCCCGAATCACATTGGTGACACGGCCTGCTGCATTTTGCTGGGGATTTTCCGAGCGTGTTAACCTTGAAAGTGAAAGCGGGAGATCCTTTTCATGTGTGGAATTGTCGGTTACATCGGCTCCAAAAAAGTTGTCCCGGTAATCATCGAGGGGCTACGTAAACTCGAATACCGTGGTTACGACTCTGCGGGTATCGCAGTAGTGACCAAAGACGGCAAGCTTGAGATCCGCCGGGCGGCGGGCAAACTGCGAAACCTGGAAGAGGTGATCGCCAAGTCGCCAATCGAGGGAACCTATGGAATCGGGCATACCCGCTGGGCTACGCACGGAAGGCCCACGGAAGAAAACGCGCATCCGCACCGGGATTGCAGCGGGCAAATTGTGGTGGTGCACAACGGCATTATTGAGAACTACTTAGAATTAAAAGAACAACTCCAGCGCGAAGGACACAAATTCGTAACCGAGACGGATACGGAAATCGTCGCGCATTTGGTGGAAAAGCACTCCGCGGGAAATACACCGCTTGAGGAGGCGGTCCGTAAGTCGCTGAAGGAACTGCGTGGGATTTACGCGCTGGTTTTCCTGTCGGCCAAGCAACCCATGAAAATCGTGGCGGCCCGTCTGGGGCCGCCCAGCGTGATCGGCATCGGCGATGGCGAATATTTCGTGGCCAGCGACATCCCGGCATTACTGGAACACACGCGCGATATGTTTTTCCTGGCGGATGGCGACATTGCGGTGTTGACGCGCGACGGCGTGAAAGTGATGGACCACGACGGTAGATCTGTTAACCGGCCGACACAGCACGTGGCCTGGGATCCCATCATGGTGGAAAAGGGCGGCTACAAGCATTTCATGCAGAAGGAGATATTCGAACAGCCGCGGGCGGTACGCGACACGCTGTTGGGACGCATCTCGCAGGACACCGGAAAAATCTTTCTGGATGAAATGAAAATCAGCGAGGAGCAGTTCCGCAATTTCCAGAATGTACGCATCGTGGCTTGCGGAACCAGTTGGCACGCCGGTTTGGCTGCCAAGTTCATGATCGAAAAGCTGGCGCGTATTCCCGTGGAAGTGGACTACGGCAGCGAATTCCGGTATCGCGATCCAATTCTGGATGCAAACACCTTGACGGTTTGCATCAGCCAATCCGGAGAGACCGCCGACACACTGGCCGCACAACGCGAAGCGAAACTCAAAGGCTCGCCCACGGTGGCCATCTGCAACGTGATGGGCTCCATGATTACGCGCGAGGCTTCGGGAACGATTCCCACGCACGCGGGGCCGGAGATTGGCGTGGCTTCGACCAAAGCATTCACCGCGCAACTCACTGCTCTGTTATTGCTGGCCGCCTATCTCGGCCAGGTTCGCGGGAAGGTTACCGGCGAAAACGCCATCAAACTGATGCAGGAAATTACCCGCATCCCGCACAAGATGGAGCGCGTGCTGCAGACGGATGAAAAAGGCATTTACGAAAACCTCGCGCGCCAATTATTCCGTTACAGCGACTTCTTGTATCTCGGACGCGGCATACATTATCCGATTGCGCTGGAAGGCGCACTGAAGCTCAAGGAAATTTCCTACATTCATGCGGAAGGTTACCCGGCGGGCGAAATGAAACACGGCCCGAACGCGCTGATCGACGAGAATCTTCCGGTGGTAGTGCTGGCTACCCGCGACGAGTCCGATCCGGAATCGATGACGCGCTACGAAAAAAGCGTGTCGAATATTCAGGAAGTGAAAGCGCGTGACGGCATTGTGATTTCCATTGCGACGGAGAACGATCATCTGGCGCGGTCGGCTTCTGATCACATCATTGAACTGCCTCCAGCGCCGGAATTGCTTTCGCCGCTGCTGGAGATTATTCCGTTGCAGCTTCTGGCATATCACATCGCAGTCAGACGCGGCTGCGACGTGGACCAACCCAGGAACCTGGCAAAATCGGTGACGGTCGAATAACACCTCGCGCTACTGCTGCCTGCCACGAAATTCCGCTAGAATAACGACATGATTCGCAGAATGGCGCCGTTCATCGCACTGGTGTGGCTGATAGCTCTCGCAGCGCATCCTTCACCGGCGCAAAATGCGGAGACCGCGACACTCAAGTCCATTCACGCTGACAACCTGAGACACCTGACCCTACTCCAAATCACCGCGCTTTCCGGCCTGAGCGTCGGCGCAACTGTCGATAAATCTGGTTTGCAAGCCGCCGCGGACCGCCTGGTGCAGACCGGCCTGTTTTCGAATGTGAACTATTCCTTTCAATCCAAAGAAGATGGGCTGTACCTGACTTTCAAACTTGCGGAAGCACCGCGCATCCCGGCATACTTCGACAATTTTCCATGGTTCGCGGATTCAGAATTGGCGGATGCCATCCGCAAGGCTTTACCTTTCTACGACGGCACGCTACCTGAGGGTGGAGCGACCGTGGATCAGGTAGGAGCCATTCTCACCGAACTGGTCGCCTCTCGGGGCATGCAGACTGTCGTCGAGCATCAAGTAATCGCCAACCCCCTCGGCGAAGGAACGGTGCAGGAATATCGCATCGCGGACGTAGTGCTGCAAATTTCCAAGCTGGAGTTTGGCGACAATACACTGGCGTCAAACAGAGCGCTGCAACAACATCTCAGTGAAATTCAGGGAAAAGCATATTCCAGGATGGTTGTGGATTTGTTTCTCGCCGAACAGGTGAAACCCATTTATCTTGAACGAGGCTACCTGCGAGTCAAACTCGGGCCGCCGGAAATCCGGCTGAGCGGCAACCCCAATCAGAAATTACCTGATCAGATTCCGGTGTTCGTACCGGTGACACCTGGCTCGACCTACAATCTGAAAAACACGCAGTGGAGCGGTAACACATTGTTGTCAGTTTTTACGCTGACGGGATTGCTCGGCGTGAAACCCGGAGCACTCGCGAATGGCCTGACGCTGAAGAACGGATGGGAGCAGATCCGCGAGCAATACGCTCATCAGGGTTACCTGGACGCCCAGGTCGAACCCGTGGCCGAATACGATGAGCAGGCCCACGCGGTGACGTACATCGTCACGATCAAAGAGGGGCGACCGTTCAAAATGGGCAAGTTGGTACTAACGGGCCTTTCGCCCACGGCGGAGAGGCGGTTGCGCGCGGCCTTTCCCAACTTGAACGGCGAAATCTTCGACAAGCAAAAATTCGAAGACATTCTCTCGAAGCTGGAAGTTCATCATGAACAGATATTCGTGGATTTGCCAGTGCACTACGAAACTGTGGGTCACTGGTTGCAGCGCGATGAAAACTCCGCCACTGTGGACGTTCTGCTGGATTTCAAGTAGTCGGATACAGCCCACACCGGAGTTTCCTGCGTAATGTCTGAGATATACTGACAACTCCATGGGAAACGCACTCGTTCGTATTCGCGAAACGAAGCCGGATGCTCTTTCGGCCGAACAGAAAGAGCGTCAACTGCTCACGCAGCTGGCGGATCGTTCTTCGGTAATCGTGGCGCTTTCCGGCGGCGCGGATTCTGCGTATCTGGCCTGGGCTGCGCAAGAGGCCTTGGGTGAGCGGGCCTTGTCGGTTACTGCATTGTCGCCAAGTTTTTCCGCTTACGATCGCGGAATGGTCGAAGACTTCGTGCGCAAATTGGGCGTCAGGCACGAGTTCGTGGTAACCAACGAAATGGATAATCCCTCCTACCGCAAGAACGCCGCGGACCGTTGCTATTTCTGTAAAGACGAGCTTTTCAACGTGCTCGATGGCCTGGCCTTGGCGCGAGGAATTGAAGCGGTTTGTTACGGAGTGAATGCCGACGACACCCTCGATTTTCGGCCCGGGCATCGCGCAGCCAGCGAACACCGCGTGCTAGCGCCGTTGCTGGATGCGGGAATGACCAAAGCTGAAATTCGGGCGCTTTCTGAGCGTGCTGGATTGCCGACCTGGGATCGCCCGGCTTCGGCTTGCCTTTCTTCCCGTTTGCCCTATGGGACAGAAGTCACCCCGGAGCGCCTGGCTCTAGTGGAGCGCGGCGAGTCTGCGCTGCGGGAGTTGGGCTTTCGACAATTTCGTGTACGCCTGCATGACAAACTGGCGCGCATCGAAATCAGCCCGGAAGAGATGCCCTTGGCGTTCGCGGCGGATATGCCTGTCAAAATTTCACAGCGTTTGAAGGCTGCGGGTTTTACTTATGTTGCGCTGGACCTGGAAGGCTATCGCCAAGGCTCGCTTAACGAAGCCATCGCGAAAGTCAACGAGCCGGCGGCGATGCGATCTGGAACATAATCTCCTTTTCTTGCGTATCCATAATTAGGTACAAGTGATAGCGCAAAAAGTTGGTCGAGTGGACGGGCGCAAAGGAGCAGATGTGACGATTAGGCGTGATGTGTGCGGGCGGCAGGCGTCTAACGTGAGCGGATTGGTTGCAGACATATTGCAGCTTGCAAGCGTATTGGCATTGACGAGCGTGATGCTGGCCGGTTGCAGTAACGGCCCGACGGTTAACGGCGATTTTGACCGCACCTTCACTGCGACCGGCAAAACACGATTGGAGATCTCCAACCCCTCGGGAGACGTGGAAATCACTGGAAGCGCCGACGGAAAAGTTCACATTCACGGAGACGTGCGTTCCAGCGGCATGGGCTTTGACAAACCCAAAGAGCGCCTGGACGAAACGCTGGCAAATCCCGGCCTGGAACAGCGCGGAGATACGATTCGCGTCGGTAAGCACATGTCCAACATGCGCAACCTGACGATTCATTACAGGATCGAGGTGCCGCACGACACGGAAATCAGTTCGACGGTGATGTCGGGCTCGCAAATCATTCGCAATGTCCGCGGTCCCGTGAATGCCCAGGGCGCATCGGGTTCGATCAAAGTGGAACACGTTGAACGCGACGTGCAACTGACTACCGCCAGCGGTTCAGTGGAGGCCGCGGACATTGGCGACGATGTGCACGCTTCGAGCGCTTCGGGAGGCGTGACCGTGAGCAATGCAAAGGGCGATATTCGCGCAAATAGCCTGAACGGCTCGACACAAATCATCAAGCCGGGGGGTCGCGTGGACATTGACAGTGCAAACGGCTCAATTGACGTGCAAGGCGCCAGCTTCGACGTGAAGGCTCACGGAGTGTCCGGCAGCGTGACGGTGCAGGGGGATCCCGGCGAACACGGTTACTGGGATCTCAAAACTGTTTCAGGGCCGGTGAAAGTTAGCGTGCCGACGAACTCAAATTTCAGGTTTTCGGCGGAAGCAATTTCCGGCGAGATCAGAACCGACATTCCTATCGTGATTGAAGAGCAGGGCAAGCATTCCTTACGCGCGCACGTTGGCAACGGTGGGGGGCGCGTGGAAGTGCACACTGTCTCCGGCGAGATTCACGTGAGCGGTTCGAACTAGAAGTTCTGCATCAATCCCCGCCAATACTTTAGAATCGGAAGATGGCGTCCCGTCGCAGTCTATTCACCTCCATATTTCTGACGCTGCTGCTTTCCAGTGCGATCTGCACAGAAAGAGTATGTGCGCAGAGCGAAAAGCAAACAGTTCCCCCTGCTGCGCAGGACAAGAAAACCGCCGATAAGAACGGCTCGACTGATAAAAAAACTGCGGATAAAACCACTGACCCGCCAAAAGACACCGCAGCGGAGGAATTGCAACAGGCCATCAGCAGCGCGGGAAGCGATCGCGCGGCACTGGCGCGCAACCTGGAAGCCTATCTCGGGAAGTATCCGGACTCGCCGCAAAAGGTGCAGATTTATCGTGCCCTGGTGGAGGCCCATCTGCAGTTGCGGGACACCGTGCGAGCGGCGGACTATGCTGAGCGCATTGTGGCCGTGAGTCCCGATGACATGTCCATCACGCTGGTGGCGATTCAACTGTTGCAGCGCAGCGGCGACGAAGCCGGAATGAAGCGCGCCGTCGAATATGCCGGGCGCGTAGTGGCCTTTGTGCAACGCACCGCGATGGACGAGAAATCGCCGCAAATGTCGCCGGAGGAGTGGAAATCCGCCAAGGCGCGCGATCGCAGCTCGGTGCTCATACTGCGTGGACAGCTTTATTTGAAATTGAGAGATTCCGCCGCGGCGCAGAAAGATTTCGAAACCAGCTATGCGACGCTGGCCACCCCGGGTGCTGCCGAAAAACTGGGCGAAGTGGCGGAGCTCAATAAGGATTTGCCGGGAGCCATCAAACAATATGCTCGAGCGTTCGCTTTGGCCGATGGAGCAAACAACACTGTGACGCGCCGTGAAATTCGCCAGAAAATTGGTAACGTGTGGCGGATGACGCACGGCTCCGAGGACGGGCTGGGTGAGTACCTGTTGCACAGTTACGACGAGGCTATCGCGGCTGCGGGCACGTCGGTGAAGAAAAACGCGGGCGCGCACGAGGTGTCTGAATTTAATTTACGCAAAGCGCCAGACGGTAGCCCCTATCCGCTAGCCTCCACCAAGGGCCAAGTGGTGGTGGTCAGTTTTTGGGCCACGTGGTGCGGGCCTTGTCGCGCTCTGGAACCGCAGTTCGAACGCGTAGCCTCACAGTTTGCCGCAGACAAAGAGATTTCATTTCTGGAAGCGGATTGCGATGACGATGAAAGCCTGGTGGCACCTTATTTGGAACAAGTGAAGCCGCGGGTTCCAGTGGCGTTTGCCGATGGACTGGATCACTTTCTGGCGGTCAATTCCCTGCCCACGGTGGTGATTATCGATCGCGGGGGAAAAGTTTCTTATCGCGCCGAAGGATTGGGCGAGGACGGATTCGAACGAGACTTGACTGCGGCAGCGCGGCGGGCGATGAGCGGGGACGCTAGCGTACCGCCCCGGGCGACTTCCGGTCCGTAGTTTGCGGGAATTTTGCCGCTACTTCTCTGGCTGCGACGATGGTGTTGACGTGAATGGCAACGGTGTCTTCCACGCGTCGCGCGTAGCCGCCGGCCAGCGCGCTGGTCACCGGAATGTTGCGCGAACGGACCGCTTCGAATACTTGGCGATCGCGCCGCTTTAATCCTTCCAGCGTGAGCTTTAGTCCACCGAGTTGATCTTCGGCGTAGGGGTCCGCGCCGCCTACGTAAAACACCATGTCGGGGTTGAAACTGTCCAGGCAGCGCTCCACCGTGGGAATCAACGCCGCGAGATATTCGTCGTTGCCCGCGCCGTCGCGCATATTCAAGTCAACATCTGACGGCGGCTTGTGCGCCGGGTAGTTATTTTCCTGATGGATGGAGATAGTGAAAACGCTTGCGTCGTCGGCAAAAATTGACGCCGTACCATTGCCGTGATGGACGTCGGTATCCACGATCATGGCCTTTTTTATTTGTCCATCAGTCTGGAGACGGCGGACAGCGACCGCGACATCGTGAATGGCGCAGAAGCCTTCGCCGTGATTGCTATAGGCGTGATGGAAACCTCCGCTGAGATTGCAGCCGAACCCGTTACGCATGGCCGATTGCGCGGCGAGCATGCTGCCACCGGCAGCCAACCAGACAGCTTCCGCCAGTTCAGGCGAGTAAGGGACTTCCAGCTTCATAATTTCGCTGGCGGTGAGCGTGCCGGTTTTTAATTTATGAACCCAGGATGCAGTGTGCACGCGGAGAAGATCTTCATCGCTGGCCGCTTGCGGCTCAAGAAAATCACTTTTCTCGGCGACTCCCGAACTGATCAATTTCTCGGCGATGAGGCGGAATTTTTGTGAGGGAAAAACATGCGCGCCGAGCTTCAGATCGTAGCGGGGATGATAAACGACGTTGAAAGGAAGCATGGCCTTACCAGGCTACTGAGTGCTTAATTTTCGCGCGCGAGGATGAAATCCGGAAGCGTCATCAAGGCGCGGCCGTACTCGCTGTCGGCGTGACCGTTGAGGCACGCTTTGGCGCGACGGGCGTAATCGTGCGCGAGTTCACGCGCGCGACTGACGGCTCCCGAATCGTGCACCAACGCAACCAGCGTTTCGGGACGCACTGACTGAAATTCCTTTTCTTCGAGTACCTGCGTAACCAACTCTCGGGCGTCGTGATGGCCATTTTCCATCGCATAAATCAGCGGCAGCGTGACTTTGCCTTCTTTCAAATCGCTAAGCACCGGCTTGCCAAGTTGCTTGGCGGAAGCGGTGAAGTCGAGCAGATCATCTACCAATTGAAATGCCAGGCCAGCGTAGCGGCCGTAATCGGCGAGCGCTTCTTCTTCCTCGCCTTCGAGTCCGGCCAGCACCGCGCCCAGACGCGCGCAGCCACTGAACAGGCAGGCGGTCTTGTAAGTGGCGAGGCGCAAGGCGTCATCTTCTGTCACATCGATGCGGCCGATTTTTTCCAGTTGAATCAGCTCGCCTTCCACCATTTTTTGGGTGAGGTCGATCAGTACATCGAGGATGCGGAAATTTCGTTCTTCCAAGGCCATCTGAAAAGACTGCATGTACAGCCAGTCGCCGGCAAGCACGCTGCGATGATTGCCCCATTTCGAATTTGCGGAAGGCCGGCCGCGGCGCGTATTGGCGCTATCAATCACATCATCATGAATCAAGGTAGCGCTGTGAAGCAATTCCACGACGGCAGCGAGACGAATCGCTCCCGGGCTGTGGGCCCCGGCGTAGCGATTGCAGAGAAGGAGCAAAGCGGGGCGCAGGCGCTTGCCACCCCCGCCCAAAAGGTAGGACGTAATTTCGGAAACCGGCTCGAAAGCCGTCGCGCTTTGCCGTGAAAGCTCTTCCTCGACGAGGGCGAGATCGTCGCGGACTAAATCAAAAATCTCCTTAGCCGTCAGCAGCGCGATGGCGTTTCCTCCTGGCACGGCTTGAATCATGCGGCCGGAGATTCTGGCGGCCGGGCAAGACGAAAGAAACGCCGAAAATTTGCGGATGTGGCTGCGGCGAGTTCTTCCGGCGACAAGTTTCTCACACTAGCGAGCGCACGCGCTACTTCCGCGACGTAGGCGGGCTCGTTGCGCTTGCCACGATAGGACTGCGGCGCCAGAAATGGCGAGTCCGTCTCGATGAGCATACGGTCGAGAGGAATGTCGCGAGCGACGTCGCGAATGTTTTGCGTCTTGGGATAAGTGGAATTGCCTGCGAAAGAAATCATGAACCCGGCGTCCAGTCCGCGTTGTGCTTGCTCTAGCGTGCCGGTGAAGCAATGCAAAATGCCGCCGAGGCCGGTGGGGCGCCACACTTCTTCGATGAGTTGCAGGCAATCGGGCCACGCGTCGCGGCAATGAATGATGATGGGCAGCTTGGCTTCACGAGCGAGGGCCATTTGCTGGCGAAAAACCTTTTCCTGCGTTTCGCGCGGAGAATGATCGTAGAAATAATCGAGTCCGATTTCGCCCCAAGCAATGACCTTGGGATGTCGCGCGAGCACGTTAAGCTGGCCGAGGTGTTCGGGAGTGACTTGCTTCGCTTCGTGGGGGTGAACGCCGATGCTAGCGAAGATCCAATCGTATTTATCCGCGAACGGCAACGCCGAATCGAGCTTCTCCGGGCCGGGACCGGTGCCGATGGCCAATAACGCGGTTACTCCAGCGGCGTGAGCACGTTCCAACATGGCTTCGCGATCTTCGGCGAATTGGGGGAAATCGATGTGCGCGTGGGAATCGACTAGTTCCATTGGTGGCGTAGCCGCGAATTATTTCAGGCGCGCGCCGACCTCGACGTCTTCCAGGAAACCCGCGAGGACCGGTCGGCCTTCGGGACCGACAGAGGCGGCTACGATCATGCCGTTGGATTCGACGCCGCGCAGCTTGCGCGGAGCAAGATTGGTAACCACGGCTACTTTGCGGCCAATTAATTTTTCCGGCTCGTAAAATTGCGCGATGCCGGCGCAAATCTGGCGGACTTCCGTGCCGATGTCCACGGTGAGCTTCAGCAGTTTGTCGGCGCCCGCGATGCGCTCGGCGGTCTTGATCTCACCCACGCGCATTTCCACCTTCACGAAATCGTCAATTCCTATTTTGTCGGGGCCTGCAGGCGCAGCAGCAACCGCGGCAGGCGCGCCGCCTGCTGGAGCCGTTGCGGGATTCGCGGGCGAAGGTGCCGCTACGGCTGCCGCGGCGGGCTTTCGTGACTGGTTTTCCATGGCTTCAATTTTCTCCATTGCTTCCGTTTTTTCAACACGCGGGAATAACGCATGAAATTCGCCGAGCGCGATGCCCGGCAAAAGCTGTCCCCAGCACAAATTATCCAGTTGGTAAGCACCGAGGCTGCCGGACTGCCCTAGCAGCTTCCAAACTTTAGCGGTGCTGTCCGGCAAAATGGGGTGTGCCAGCGCGGTTACGATACGCAACACTTCGGCAGTAACCCACAAAATTGTGCCGCGGCGTTCCTGGTCGGCAGGCCCAGTGCCCAGGCTCCAGGGCTGCTCGGTGGTCAGATATTTATCGGCGGCGGCGATAATGGACCAGATGAATTCGAGCGCGCGGGAAAATTCGAATTTATCGTAGTGCTCGAGCACCTGCGGGATGGCGGCTTGCGCCACACCGGAAAGGTCCTTGTCCTGCGGCAGCAGGTCCACGGCTTTGGGAATCTTGCCGCCAAAGCTGCGCTCGATCATCGCCGCGGTACGGCTGGCCAGATTACCCAAGCCGTTGGCCAGGTCGCTGTTATAGCGAGCGATGAGCGCTTCGCGGCTGAAGCCGCCGTCCTGGCCGAAAACAATTTCGCGTAACAAGAAATACCGCAGCGCGTCCACGCCCAGAACACCTACGATGGGTTGCGCGGACTGAATGTTGCCGCGCGACTTGGACATTTTCTCGTCCTGAAACAAAAGATGCCCGTGGGCGAAAATTTTCCTGGGCAGCTCCATGCCAGCGGCCATCAGGAATGCGGGCCAGTATACGGCGTGAAAGCGAATAATTTCCTTGCCGACCATATGCACGTCCGCGGGCCACCAGCGGGCGATCTCCTCTTTTTTGAGAGGGTAGCCGACGGCGGTGATGTAATTGGTGAGCGCGTCGGACCACACATAGAAAACGTGCTTTTCGTCGCCCTGCCAGGGGATACCCCACTTCAGCGTGGTGCGGCTGATGGAAAGGTCGCGCAGGCCGCCGCGCACGAAGGAAATCACTTCGTTGCGGCGCGCTTCCGGTTGGATAAATTCCGGATGCTGCTCGTAATAATTGAGCAGGGGCTTTTCGAATTTGGAAAGCTGAAAGAAATAATTTTCCTCTTTTACGCGTTCGGTGACGCGGCCGCATTCTGGGCAGGTCGCGCCGGGCGTGGAATCGTCGATGTACATTTCGTCCGAGACGCAATAGTTGCCTTCATAATGCCCTTTGTAAACGTATCCGTTGTTTTGAATCTCGCGGAAAAGATGTTGCACGGCATGCGCGTGGCGTGTTTCGGTGGTGCGAATGAAGCGATCCACGCGCAAGCCCAGTTCTTTCCACAGCTCCCGGTATTCGCCGGAGACGCGATCCACGAAATCGATAGGCGACTCGTTATTATTTTTTGCGGAGCGCTCAACTTTCTGGCCGTGCTCGTCCGTACCTGTGAGGAATAGGACTTCGAAGCCGCGCATCTGCTTGTAACGTGCAATGGCATCCGAGGCGATGGTCGTGTAGGTATGCCCGAGGTGCGGGCGCGCATTCACATAGTAGATGGGCGTGGTTATGTAGTACTTGGGTTTCGCGGTAGCCATTTCCCTCTTGAGCTAACTTTTTCCTGATTCGTAATTGCGCAGCGCTTCGCTGATGACCTGCTGCAGCGGTACTTGTTTCTCGACCGCAAGTTTGCGGCAGTCATCATACTCCGGTGCGGCATGCAAAATGTGCCCATTCGAACGTGCCAGCTTGATGCGCACGTCCCCATAAGAGGTAGAAACGCTCACCCACTCGCGCGGCAAGACGCGGCGTTGCGCGCGGTGAGTGCGCACTCCCAGAGTAGTGGTCTCTGCAAAAATCAACGACATCAGCTTGCCGGTATCTTCGGGCCGGCACAAAATCGTCAGCAGTGTACCCGGGCGATTTTTTTTCATCTGCAGGGCGGTGGTGTAGACGTCCAGCGCGCCGGCCGACAAGGCTTTCTCCAGCACGTATCCGTAAATCTGCGGGTTCATATCATCAAGATTGGCTTCGATGATGGAGATTTCCTCGTCCAGGGCGGTTGCTGATTTGCCGACGGCTTCTCCGATCATGATGCGCATCACGTTGGGCTGGTTTTCCAGGTCGGCCGTGCCCGCTCCATAGCCGATGGCCGAAACGGTCATTGGTGGCTGCGGGCCGAAAGAATCGCACAACGTGGCGACGATGGCGGCGCCGGTGGGCGTCACCAGTTCGCGCTGCACGCCATTAGAAAACGTGGGCGCGCCCTGCAGCAATCGGGCGGTCGCGGGCGCCGGAACGGGCAAAACTCCGTGCGCCATTTTCGCGGTGCCTCCCCCGACATTCAGTGGTGAACAGGCGAAGCGCTCAATTCCCAATGCCTGGAAACCAATGCACGCGCCGACGATGTCCACGATGGCATCCACCGCGCCGACTTCGTGGAAGTGAACTTTTTCGAGTGGTGTGTCGTGGACACGGGCTTCCGCTTCGCCAAGTTTTTGAAAAATGGCGGAAGCGCGGTCGCGGACTGGGGGGGCGAGTGGGGACGATTTCAAAATTTCGAGGATGATGCTCAGCGAACGATGTTTCTGCTGATCCTGCGTTTTAACCCGCACGTAAGTCGCGGACATGCCATTCTTCCAGACCTTTTCGGTAAACAGCTCCCAGCCAGAAACTTTTAGCGCTTGCAGCTCCGCGCGCAGCAAATCAGCCGAGCACCCGGCATCCACAAGGGCAGCCAGCGTCATGTCTCCGCTGATGCCTGAAAAACAATCAAAATACGCGAGTTTCATGGGTCTTTCGTCGCACGAGAAGTCGGCACGCGGCTCAAAAAGTGCGCCAGAGAAGCTGGATTGATAGTAACGACGGTGTTAAAGGCTGTCAAACCAGCTCCTGAAAGGCCTTCGCGCCGTCTGTGATTTATGCGTTACGCTGAGTTAAAGTACAGGCGCGATTCAATCTTCAAGGAGTTGCCAGATGAAGCTTTCACGTCACGAACTTCTGCTTTCTATGCTGCTGGCTGCTGGCACGCTTTTTGCATTCGGCCCAGAAGCACCACTGGTTGCCCAACAAGTTCCGCAACAGTTGCAACCGCCGGCCGGCGAGCGATTGCTATTGCAGGTGTCCGCGAAAGGCAACCAGGTTTACACCTGTAAGAATGACGCCGGGAAAATCGCGTGGGTGCTTAAAGCACCCGACGCGCAACTGTTTGATAAAGACGGCAAGCAGTTCGGCAAACATTTCGCGGGGCCTTCCTGGGAAGCGAGCGACGGCAGCCGAATCACCGGCAAAGCCGTCGCAAACGCACCCTCCACGGAAGCCGATTCCGTACCCTGGTTGCTGCTCACCGTAGTTGGCCACGGAGGCGATGGAGTGCTGTCGCCGGTCACCAGTATTCAGCGACTGAACACCAAGGGCGGGAAGGCTCCGGCGACGGGCTGCGACGCCGGGCACGTGACGCAAGAAGTGCGCGTGCCTTACACCGCAAACTATTTGTTTTTCGCGGCAAAATAATTTTTGATTTAGCCAGTAAACCAGGCCGGTGACGAGAACTCGATGACTCTCCAACATATTGCGCTGCTGCTGTCGTTTGTTCTGGCCTTCGCCGCGCCCATCGCCGGTGCCCAAAGCGATCGTCGGTCGCTGGCAGAAAAACTTGGATACCCGAGCGACGCGAAACTCCTGATCGTGCACGCCGACGACGTGGGTATGACCCACTCAGTGAATGCCGCCACGATTGCGGCGCTCGAAAATGGTTACCTGAACTCCGCGAGTATCATGGCGCCGTGCCCGTGGTTTCCGGAGATTGCCGATTACGCCAAGGCTCATCCTGCTTTCGATTTCGGGCTGCACCTTACGCTGACCAGCGAGCGTGTTTATTACCGCTGGGGACCGGTAGCGCCGAAAGACCAGGTTCCGACCCTGGTGGATGCGAACGGCTATTTTCATCACGACTGGCCGGCGGACAAGCATATCGAGCCGCGGGAAGCCGAACTGGAACTGCGCGCGCAGATTGACCGCGCGATTGCCATGGGCGTGCGGCCCACGCACCTGGATTCCCATCAGTACCGCCTCATCAATACCGGCAAGGGGCTATTCGAGGTTTTCCTGCGCGTCGCGCACGCTTACAAGCTGCCGCTATTTGTGACGCGCGACTGGTTTGCGGAACACCCCTATCTGGAGGGCAGCCTGTCGCCGGACGACATCGTGATCGATCACACCGTAACGATTGAACCCAGCGTGCTGGCGGAAAAGTGGGGAGCGTTCTACACGACCGCGCTGGAGAATCTCCAGCCGGGTGTTACGGAGTTTGTGATTCACGTGGCCTACGACAACGAGGAAATGAAAGCGGCTACACGCGAGCGCGCCACCTGGGGCGCGGCCTGGCGTCAACGCGATTTTGATTTCTTCCGCAGCGAGGAGTTTCGCCATTTGCTGCAGGAGCGCAACATCAAGCTGGTCACTTGGCGCGAACTGGCGCGTGCCGGCAAACCATAAGCGCGTACCCCATTTTCATTGGAACTGCCGAGAAACGACGGGCGGCCATTATTTGTCGAATTCCAGAACCATGTTCTCTTCGTCTTTGGCTTCGTTGCCGATTTTCAGTCCTTTAGGTTCTATGCCGAAGGACCGGAATCCCAGCGCTTCGTAAAGACGGCGTGGCACAGGTTGTTCGGCAGAAACAGTGAGCAAGATCATTTCTAGGCCAGGCAGAGCCCTCGCGCGCTCAATGGTGGCTTGCATCAATTTTTTGGCCACCCCGCCGCCGCGAGCTACAGGTGCGACAAATACCCCCCAGATCCAACCCTTGTGGCGGCGTTTGAGAGATAGCTCGCGATAAAAACCTACCATGCCCACTGGCGTCTGGCCCTCGAAAGCCGCAAAGACAAAATTTTCCTCGATGTTTTTGCTCAGGCGGGCGGCAAACTCGGTCATGGGAATTTGTCGCATTTCTTCCGGGGAATCCACAAAGGACCACGGATCGCTCTTTAGTGCCAGCATGCGCAAATCCCACAGCGCTTCGGCGTCCTGCTCGGTGACAACTCGAATTTCCACGTTTGCGCCTCTCCTCCTTCGGGATCGTGAATTCTACCTTGGATTAGAAACTTGACATCGTGCGGCTTCAAACAGAGACTCATGCGCGAGCAACGCGGGGGTTTTGGTCAGCGATATCCTTCGTAAGAATGAGGTCCCATGAAGCCGAATTACATAGCCGTGGTGGTCGCAGCTATCGCGTATTGGCTGCTGGGCGCGGTGTGGTACAGCGTGCTATTCACCAAAGCCTGGATGGAACTGGAACATATCACGCCGGAACAGGCCAGTGGGCCTGCGCCTATTGCGCCCTTCATCATAAGTTTTCTGCTCAATCTGGTGATTGCTTTTGTGCTGGCGCAAATATGCGCGTGGCGCAACGCCAACACCGCGGCACGTGGCGCGGCATTGGGCATACTGATGTGGATAGGTTTTCTTGGGCCGGTGACCTACACCACCTACATGTATGAGATGCGACCCAAGCAGTTGTTTGCCATCAACGAATTCTACGTGCTGGTGGGCATGTGCCTGATGGGTGCGATCATCGGCGCGTGGCCCCAGAAAAAAGCGGCGTAATTTTTCACGCGGTGCCTGCGGCACGTATAATTCCTTCTCGTTCTACTTTTCTACAAGGCCAGTCTGCAAACTGTTCTGTGCACATCGGGGGATTGAAGAAACGTGTATCTGGGCCTGACAAGACGATTTCGCGAGGCGCTGGGTGCACACATCCGCGAAAAATATGGCGTGGACATCTCCATCGTCACGGAACGCCCGCCCAAAATCGAAATGGGCGAAGCGGCGTCGCCGGTATGTTTTGAGCTGGCGAAACGGCTCAAGCGGGCGCCACGGCAGATTGCGCAGGAGATCGCCAGCGGCCTGTCACCGATCGCCGGAGTCGCGCGCGTGGAAGTCGCGGGCGGCGGGTACCTGAACGCGTACTTCAATCGCCCGGCATTCTGGAGCGATGCGCAGAAAGAAGCCGCCGGAGCGGCAGCTTCGCAGCGCGCCGGGAAAATTATCGTCGAGCACACCAGCATCAATCCCAACAAGGCTGCACACATCGGCCACGTGCGCAATGCCGTGTTGGGCGACACCATGGCTAGAATTCTGCGCCACGCTGGCGGCGCTGTGCAGGTGCAGAACTACATCGACAACACCGGAGTGCAGGTCGCCGACGTGGTGATTGGCTTCGTGCACATGGAAAAGAAAAATCTGGCGCAACTGCGCCAATTAGCAGCGCAGCCACGGTTCGATTATTTGTGCTGGGATGTTTATGCGCGCGCCGCGCAATTTTTGTCGGAGGACAAAACCCGGGCTGCCGCGCTTCGCGGCGAGACGCTGAAGGCCATTGAAGAAGGCCGCGACGAAACCGCTGAAATGGGCATGCTCATTGCCGACGCCATCGTTAGCTTGCACCTGCGTACCATGGCGCGTCTGGGAATCTGGTACGACCTGCTGGCGCGTGAGAGCGAAATTTTGCACCTGCATTTCTGGGATGCCGCATTCGAGAAGTTGAAGGCCGCCGGAGCGATTGTGCTGGCGACGACGGGAAAGATGGCGGGATGCTGGATCATGCCCGCGAAAGAAAAACCGGGCGCTGATCAAGAAAACCCGGGCGCCAAGGACAATTCTTCGACTGCCGACGCGGATGAGAATCCTAACAACCAGGACAAGATTATCGTGCGTTCGAATGGTACGGTGACGTACGTCGGGAAAGATATAGCCTACCAATTGTGGAAATTTGGATTACTGGGCAAGGATTTTTTCTACGCCAAGTGGGCAAATGCCCCGGCGTCTCCAGACGGACATGCGCTGTGGAGCACCGCTAGTAAGGCCGGCGATTCTGGGGCCCCCAATTTTGGAGCGCCGGCCCAGACCGTCTACAACGTGATTGATTCACGGCAGGCGTATTTGCAGGATGTCGTGTCCGAGGGCCTCCGCGCCCTGGGATATCGCGACGCGGCCGATCACTCCATTCATTTCGCGTATGAAATCGTGGCGCTAACTCCCCGTTGTGCGGCGGAACTGGGCTACGAACTCTCGCCGGAAGAAATCAAGAAGTCGTATGTTGAAGTCAGCGGCCGCAAAGGGTTCGGGGTAAAAGCCGATGATCTGCTCGACAAACTCGAGGCGGCCACGCTCGCCGAGGTGCAGCAGCGCCATGCCGACATGGATGCTGCTACGCAGCGGGACACCGCGCACAAGATTGCCGTGGGAGCCTTGCGATTTTTTCTGCTGAAATTTACCCGCAACGCGACCATTGCGTTTGATTTTAAGGATGCGTTGAGTTTTGAGGGCGAGACCGGGCCGTATTGCCAGTACGCCGTCGTGCGTATTCGGGGAATCCGGCGCAAGGGCGCTGAATCCGGGGCGACACAGATCGCGGTCACAGCGGATAATGTGGCAGCGCTTTTTTCCGGACCGGAAGGCGACGGGCTATGGGAGCTGGCGCTGCTCGCGGGCTCGCTGGATGGAGCAGTGGAAGCCGCAATCAATGGCCAAGAACCGGCCTTCGTAGCCAAGTTTGCGTTTCAGTTGGCGCAAGCGTTCAATCTTTTTTACCACCACCATCATATTCTTTCGGAAGTTGACGAACAGAAGCGCGCGTTTCTGCTGCGCTTGACCGAGCTGGTCGAACATCAATTGGTGCGAACGTTAGATTTGTTGGGAATTGAAGCGCCGGAGAAGATGTAGTGCACTTAGCAACGATAGGTTAAAGCACCAATCAAATTCAAAACCGCGCCTTAACACCGCAGAGAGCGGCACTGTTGTCACCGCGTTCGTCTTCATGCAAAACCCCTACACGCGAATGCGGCGTGCCGGGCACCCAACTGCTAAACACATCAGAATCAAATCGCGGTCGTCAATAGGACATCAATAGGTGTACCAGCGTGCGTACCGTTGTGCCGGTGGCGCCTTTGGCCATCCAGGGCTTCTGGTCGTCGTTCCAGGCGGTGCCCGCGATGTCCAGGTGAATCCACGGTGTGTCGCCGGTGAATTCCTTGATGAACATCGCGCCGGTGATGGCGCCGCCGCCTTTTCCGCTGCCGATGTTCTGGATGTCGCCGACGCTGCCCTTGATGAATTCGCGATAGTCATCATCGATGGGCATCTGCCACATTTTTTCGCCCGCGGCCTTGGAGCTGGCGAGCAGCTTGTCGGTGAAAGCCTGGTCGGAACCAAAAACTCCGGCGTTGACGTTGGACAGCGCGACGACGATGGCGCCCGTGAGCGTGGCGGCATCAATCAAATGTGTCGCACCGAGTTGCTTCGCGAAAGTAATGCCATCGGCAAGAATCAGGCGGCCTTCGGCGTCCGTATTCAACACTTCGATGGTTTTGCCGGACATGGCGGTCTGCACGTCGCCCGGCTTCTGCGCTTTTCCTCCCACCATGTTTTCCGTGGAGGGCACCACGCAGATCACTTTCACAGCAGGCTTCAGTGCGGCGATGGCCCGCATCACGCCCAACATGGCTCCGCCACCAGCCATGTCGTACTTCATCTTTTCCATGCCATCGGCCGGCTTGATGGAAATTCCTCCGGTATCAAACGTCACGGCTTTGCCGACCAGCCCGATAACGGGAGCACCCGGTTTGGCGATGGGCGGAACGTAAGTCAGCACCATGACGCGCGGCGGCTCCGGCCCACCCTGAGAAACGCTGAGTAACGCGCCCATCTTCAGGTCGGCGATTTTCTGTTCGTCGAGAATTTCAACGGCCAACCCAGCTTCGCGAGCCATGGCTTCGGCGCGCCGCGCCAGAATTTGCGGCGTCAGCTTGTTGGCCGGCTCGTTCACCAGGTCGCGGGTGAAATTCTGCGCTTCGCCGATGACGGTGCCTTTGGCCAGCCCTTTTTCTCCGGCGGTTTTATCGGTCTCGCGATATCCGGTCAGCACCACCGCTTCGACGGACTTATCCGTCTTTTTATCTGTCTTATATTTGTCGGATTCAAAATTGGCGGTGACCACGGCTTCAGCAACCGCCTGCGCAAAATCTTCGGTGCGATCTTTCTCGCGCGCCAGCAGTGCGAACTTTCGTATGGACCGGTTTTTTAGATAGCGCAGGGCCGCGCCGACGACTTTACGCGCCACCGAACCGTTGAAGGCCTCACGCTTGCCCGCGCCCACCAACAAAAACCGCGAAGAACCCAACCCGATAGGACCGTGGATCAGCGTGAATTCCAGCATCTTGCCGGACACTTCCCCGTCGTTGATCAGCTTGCGCAGCAAGCCGCCTGCGGCGCGGTCCAATTCATCGGACTGGCCCTGCAGCACGTCGCTATCTTCAAACAAATACGAGACCAGCACAGGCATTTCGATTTCTGAATACGGTCTGGTTTCCAGCGTAATTTGCACAGCTATCGCCTCCGATTTTGGTACATGGCTTCCTGCGTTTCCCTTTTGGCTTCCTTGGTACGTTCATCCTGACGGCGGTCCCAGGATTTCTTGCCCTGCGCCAAGGCGATTTCGACCTTGGCGATTCCTTTGCGGAAGTAAATCTTGAGCGGTATTACCGTCAAACCTTTGGCTTCGGTGCGCCCGGCCAGTTTATTAATTTCGCTCTTATGCAGCAGCAACTTGCGAATGCCGAGTGGTTCGTGATTCCACGGGCCGCCGGGCAAGTATTGCGCGATATGCGCGTTGGCCAGCCACGCTCCGGTCTTCTTGAACTCCACATACGCGTCGCGAATGTTGGCTTTTCCCTCGCGCAGAGCCTTTACTTCCGTTCCGTGAAGCACCAACCCGGCCTCGAACCTGTCCAGAATGTGGTAGTTGTAGGAGGCCGCCCGGTTTTGCGCGACGATGGTCTCTTCAACTTTATCAGTCTTGGCTGATTTTTTTACCGGTTTAGGCACAACACGCCATCATAACTGGACTGTTAAATTCGCGCTACTCGACCTCGGACTGGGATCAATGATGGCTATTGTATTATCGGACAGCCAACCTTCGAATCCTTGCCCGGCCTCTAAGCCGAGTGTTAGACTTTTCGTGGTTACGTCGAGGTTCCGGAGAATTCATGCATCGTTGTGGAAATGCAGCGCTATGTCTCTGCCTCGCTTTGTTCGCGGCGGGCTGCCCTAAAGGCCAAACTGAATATACCCAGGGGCGTAAAGCAGAGACCATTGCCGACTACGATGCGGCTCTCACCTATTACCAGCAAGCCCTGAAGGCCGATCCTAACAACGCCAATCTAAAGATCAAGGTAAACCAGATCCGCTTTGAGGCCTCCCAGTCCCACATCAAGCAGGGCCTGGAGATGCGGAAAAAAGGTGATCTGCAGGGAGCTTTGGCGGAGTTTCAGCGCGCCGGGGTGGTGGATCCTTCGAGCCCGGTAGCTGAGCAGGAACTGCGCCGCACTGCCGCCATGATTTCCGACAAGAATCGCGCCGCCGACGCGGCCGCGGAAGTACCGCCGGACCCCAACGAGCAACCATTGGCGTCCATGCCGCCGGAAATCAAATCGCTGTCGCATGCGCCTATTAATTTGAAGATGTCCAATGACGCGAAAATTGTGTTCGATACCATTGGCAAGCTCGCGGGGCTGACGGTGATTTATGACCCGGACTTCCCTGCTCGCCGCATCACCACAGAATTGAATAACGTGACGTTGGAGCAGGCTCTCGACATCGTGTCTCTGGAGAGCAAGGCCTTCTGGAAGCCGGTCACCGAAAACATTATTTTCATTATTCCGGACCAGCCGCAGAAGCGCCGAGATTACGAAGAACAGGTGGTCAAGACGTTCTACCTGGCGAACACTGTGCAGCCGCAAGATCTGACGGAAATCGTGACGGGTCTCCGCCAATTGCTCGACTTGAAGCGCATCCACCAGCTCAATTCGCAGAACGCCATCATCGTTCGCGATACCCCGGACAAGTTGCTGCTCGCGGAGAAAATGATCGCGGATATCGACAAGGCCAAGCCTGAAGTCGTCGTGCAGGTGGAAGTTTTGCAGGCCCGCACCGATCGCTTGCGCGATCTAGGCATCCTCCCGATTCAGTCGGCTTCGGTAACGATCAATCCCAACGCCAGCACCGCGCCGGCAACCACCGGAGGCGGCACCACAACGGGCGGCACTAGTACCAACCAAACCGTCTCGCTGAATCAACTTCGCCATCTGAATGGCAACGATTACAGCGTGACTTTGCCGAGCATCACCGCTAACGCGGTTTTGACCGACACGTACACAAAGATTATTCAGAATCCCGAGATTCGTTCCATCGACGGTCAGCCTGCGAAGTTGCGCGTCGGCGACAAAGTTCCCGTGGCCACCGGAAGCTTCCAGGCGGGCGTAGGCGTGGGCGCGACAGGCGTCAACCCCCTAGTGAACACCCAATTTCAATACCTGGAAGTCGGCGTCAACGTGGATATCACGCCACGGGTGCACCCCAATCACGAAGTCAGCATGAAAGTGATTATTGAAGTTTCTTCGGTCACCGGAACTTCCACCATCGGAGGCATTCAACAGCCCATTATCAGCCAACGCAAAATCGAACACGATATTCGCTTGAAAGAGGGCGAAGTGAGCGTGCTGGGCGGTTTGTTTGAAAAGACCGACACGCGCACGCTGAACGGCTGGCCCGGTCTGGCAAAGATTCCTTTCCTGCGCTATTTCTTCTCTGACGACAAGATCGATCACCAGGAAAATGAAGTTTTGATCGTGCTCACCCCCCGCATCGTGCGTATTCCGGAATGGACCAAGGGGAATCTGCGGCCGCTGTATTCTGGGTCTGAAACTAACGTTCAGGTGCGGCGTGAAAGCGACGTGCGTACGCCGACGTCGACACCAACCCCGGGTGTGACGCAGTCTGCACCGCCGGCCACATCCCAGAATCCGCCGCCTGCCGCGCAGATGCCGAACACAGGAGCCGCGAGCAATTCCGTACCTGCAGACGGTGGCGCTCCGGCTCCAGCACCACCAGATGGTGCGCAAGCGAAGATTAGATTTGAGCCCCAAGGCGTGTCCCTGAAAGCGGGACAGACAACCACGGTCGGAATCGTGGTGGACAACGTGAACGACCTGTACTCGATTCCACTGCTGCTGCAGTACAACCCTGCGGTAGTCAGCATCGAGGAAGTTCAACACGGCGGGTTTCTGTCTGGCGGAACCCAGGAAATTGCCATCGTGTCGCGTGTGGATAAGGAACACGGACAAGCCATTATCTCCGCGACGCGCCAGCCGAATACACCCGGCGTCAACGGCAGCGGTACGCTGATGGGCATAGTGGTGAAAGGCATCGCACCGGGCACCTCCAATCTGTCCATCGTGCAGGTCAACGCGAAAGATTCACAACAAAAACCCATTCCGCTGGTGACCAGCGAATCGACTGTGCAGGTCCAGCCTTAGTGAGAACACGGAATTCTCATGTTACGGCACTCTAAAAACGCTGTTGGCAGGCAAAGGTTTTCAATCCAGAGTGGGATGACACTGCTTGAATTGATTATCGCTTGCGCGATTTTGCTAATTCTGTCCGCGGCGGCATTGCCGATCGCAAAATTTACGGTCATTCGCAGTAAAGAAAGCGATCTGCATCGCGACCTGCGGGAAATGCGCGACGCCATCGATCGCTACAAAGACGCCGCCGACCGTAATCAGATTCGCGTGGAGCTAGGGAGCGAAGGCTATCCACCGGATCTGGAAACGCTAGTAAAAGGCGTGCAGCTGGGCGCTGCCAACGATAAGAAAATTCGCTTCCTGCGTAAGATTCCCATTGATCCTATGACTGGCCAAGCCGAGTGGGGATTGCGCGCGGTGCAGGATGACCCGGACTCCACAAGCTGGGGCGGAAAAAACATATTCGATGTGTATTCAAAATCGCAGGCCACGGCGCAGGATGGCACAAAGTATTCCGATTGGTGATGCTTGAGCGCGCATAGCACTCCAATACGCGGTGTTGCAGCCTCATCGCCCTCGCGAGCGCGCGTAAGCTGCACGCCCACGCACGGCTTCACGCTTATCGAGCTGATGATCGTGATTACCATTATCTTTATCCTGCTGGGGCTCGCGGCGGGTCGTTATGACCGCTCGGTGGTCCGCGCTCGCGAAGCCACCCTGCACCAGGATTTGCAGGTGATGCGCCAGGCCATTGACAACTACACGCTGGACAAGCAATCCGCTCCGCAGTCGATTGATGCGCTGCAGCAAGCCGGTTACCTGCGTATCGTGCCTACCGATCCCATGACGCAACAGAAAGACTGGCAGCCGCAATTTGATGAAGTGGTCTTAAGCCCCGATCAGACCGGCACCGGCATGGTGGACGTGCATTCCAATTCCGACAGAGTCTCGCCGTTTGACGGCACGCCTTACAAAGACTGGTAAGCCTCGGTTTTCTCTAAGACCCTTCTGTTCTCCCAGTTTGCCTTTACGGCGCGACGCCGTCGTTGACCTGCCGGCACGCCATGCGCGCCGTAGTACTATCGTTAAAGATCAACCCGTTGAAGCGCAGCACACTCCCTACCACAATCGCGTTGGAATTCAGCATCTGCGAGTTGTTGTCCGCGTAAATCTCGATGGACGACGGATTTTGTAGCACCGTGGTTTGCCCGGGTTGCATCGCCAGGAGGGTAAACGGGTCGTAGGCAGCAAGCGAGACGTTATAGACCGTGAATCCGCCGCCGCTCGCTACTCCCGTGACCGTTCCGTTGATGGTCTGGGGCATCAGCGTGACGGTCCTTGCATGCGTGAGCGTACCCCCTGAAGTCACAATCACTTGTGAGCCAACCGCGACGTTTTGGCCGGCGATCATATTGGCACTGTCAAACTTGGCGGAGAACGGAAGATTCGAAGGCACGACGAACTGCCTTGAGACCCCAAAAGCGGTGTTGGCGTCGTACGAATAGGGCATGAAGTTGCTTCCCGGAACGGTGCTCTGGTTGAACTCCTCATTTGTGCGCCCCAACATCACGATCTCGCTTTGCGCGCCAAACACCGTCCCCAGGGGACCTGTCAGCACGTTCGTGGCATCGAGGTCATCTACCTCGATGCGCGTGGCCAGCAGCGAACCATTCGACTGAATGGAAACATCTACGTTCGCGATCATGCCCGCAGTGAGCGCAGAGAAGTTGCCGATGCCTTGGTAAACGGTACTCGCGTTGCTCGCAACCAAAAAAGTCGCCCGTCTGGAAACGAAGGATTGTTAAAGGCGTAGTCGATCAGCAGGCTCAGGCTATTGCTTCCGCTCGTAATGGACGAAACCAGGCCGTCCACTCCGATTATTTTGGCCTGAGATGGCATCGGGGGTGCGACCGGAGATAACGTGAATATCGGCGTTATCGCATATGTATCTTGCTGTCCGGTGCCGTGATCCGTGAAAGTCGCGGAGGAGGACACCTGCAGGTCCAGCAACACCACCATGGAACTGCCTTGGATGGCGAGGGGAGCCGGCAGATTCACGCTGGCAGTCTGGGTAATCGAGTTTGGTCCACCAACCGCGTCCGTAACCGTTTCAAGCGCGCCCGACGCATTTAGCCTCAGGTGGGTGAATTGCGCGTAGCTGTAAGTAAGGGCCGCCGAGGTGTAGGTATCCTGAGGCACCATGGCCGAGAGAAAAGGCACCGTCTGACCATTCAAATGAATGAATTCCGCCTCTTGGACTTGGGTGAATGTATTGCTTGGCGGCGCTGTCAGAACCGTGACCGTGGTGCCGGCCCTGTTTGTCAGGCTGATGCTGGTGACGTCGACGTAAAAGTTCGAAAAAACTGATCATTGGCCGTGCTGGACACCACCATAGTGACGCTGGTTGGCAACGGAGGGGGTGGTGGCACGGTGACTGACGACATGCCGGACGAACCACAACCTGCCGCAAAGTAGCCACATATGGCCAGGAACAGGGAAAGCGCGGCGGACACCACTGTCACACCGGAAGGGCAACGAACGGGCTGGGATAGCGGGCTAATGGTTGCTCCCCGGGTGGGGAATCTACCATAACTGGATGGGAAGGCGTGAAGTAACTAACTTGTTATGCCTCCTTCTCGTCATGGACGTACATACCGGGAATCGCAGCTCGCTGTCCACGAATCCCTGGAATTTGACGCCGCCGCGCACCTCGGCTATAGTTGCTGTGCGGGGTGGAGCAGCCTGGTAGCTCGTCGGGCTCATAACCCGAAGGTCGTCAGTTCAAATCTGACCCCCGCAACCATCCGAATTGGTAGAGGGGCCGTATTATGAGACGGCCCCGTTTCTTTTCCGAGCAGGTTCCAAGCTCCTTCTGCCAAGTAGTGCGGTTTCCCCTCTCCGTATTGGGGAGTCATGCGAATCTCTTCCAAGTGCTTCTTAATCTCAGCCCTCGCCAGAGTCGTCTCGCCAGACAGCAGCCCTTGAAGGTCAGATAGCCTTTTCGTGACGAATTGTCTTATACCGGAAAGGTGCGACTCAAGCGATCCCGGTCCCGCCGACAGCAATCTTTCCGTAATGTCGCGCAACTGTCGTTCACGGTCGTTGATGGCTTCGACCAGAAAAGGAGAAGGGCCAGTTTGCGCTGCGGTGGCCGTCAAGCGTCCGAGCTCGGCCTCTATTTTGGCTTTGCGCTCACGCATCTCGGACAGTTCGCTGGATAGGTTCTCTAGTGCTCCCTTGAGCTGGCGACCGAATTCTGCGATCACATACTCAATCGCTTCGGGTTTCAGGACCTCGTCCTGCAGTTCGCTCAAGAGCCGTTTCTCTAACCAGTCTTGGCGCTCAAGCAGATTGTTGGGGCAGGCTCCTCGATAGAAGTGCTGCGAACAGCCATACTTTCGGTATTGCCCTCCGGGTCCATTGCGGGTCACGATCACCAAGTTGCCTCCGCACTGGCCGCATTTCAGGAGTCCGCTAAAGAGATAACTGCTGGTCGCAGAGCGTTGCAGGAGGCCCGGTTTCCTCTGACTCGCATAGAAATCCTTCAGCCGAGTGAGCCGGTCGCTCACCTGCTGCCAAAGCTCCTGATCGATGATTCTTAGGTCCTCGCGATGCACAATGCGCCATTCACTCTCTGGTCTAGCTCGACGCACTCGCTTGTTTGTCCCAGGGACCTTCACAAACTTCGAGGTGTTCCAGACAAGTCGGCCCATGTATACCTCGCGGTATAGCATTTCGCGAATGGCATTTGGACACCACGTCGCGAATTTCCTGCCCGCTCGCGGACGAGGAGGCCGAACGCATTCTCGATTGAGGGTCATCGCAATTTTCTTGAGCGCTAGGCCGCTCGCTGACATTTGAAAAATACGGCGAACAATGGGGGCCTCGGTTTCATTTATGACGAGAGTTTTGCCGACCCCGTCCTCGGCAGGCACTGTGTCGTATCCAAAAGTACGCCCTCCAGCGTGCCGCCCCTTCAAGACAAGGCCCTCAAGTCCTCGATGCGTCTTCTTGGCGAGTTCCTTGACGTAGAGGCTATCCACCATCCCGTGAACCGTCACGAGCACCTGAGCCTGTTCGTCCTGAGAGTCAATCCCCTGGCTCACAGCGATGAGACGAATTCCAGCAAAATTCAAACGCTCGAAGATGGTGAGGGCATCTTTTGTATCTCGCGAAAGGCGGCTGCTATCGTCCACCAGAATCACGTCGAAAGGACGCGATTCTGAAATCGCCGCCGCCATCAGCGCACGCAGGCCGGGCCGATCATATCCAACACCACTGATAGCTTGATCGATGTAAACCTGTTGCTCGATGAACTCGAATCCATGCAGGGTGGCATACTCCCGACACTTCCTCAGTTGATCTTCGATGGAGGCGGGACTCTGGAGGTCACTGGAGTATCGTGCGTAGGCAGCACATCGAAGCGTCATTCAACGGCCTCTTTACGTTGGGGTATTTCTGAAACCGACACTACTCCACGCCTGGAAGTCAAAGCAAGATTTTTTTGATTTTCAGAAGGCAATTGCCGCAGATATTCTTGGAGCAAGGCCGGAATGATCACGTTGTCCAGCCAGCTTTTTAGTGTAGGGTCGAGTTGTGTAGTCGGCTTCATCGCGGAATTCGAGCGCGTTGACGGACAAACTCTCTTCCCCTCACCTGACGGATGTTCGATCCAGACTGCTTTCTCTAACGTCAGTCCTCGCGACTGATTTCGTGCGTACTACCTGAAGCATTTCCCGTGTACTGGTGATCAACCTGTCCCGAGTGCAATGCAGCTTGAGCCTTTTGAACGGTGTAGCGTGCATAGCTCGGGTGCTTTTCATCCCCCCGATAATCGGCAATTCGGCGAATGATTTCTTCGGGGTCGTCACCACGGGCAAGGGCGCGTTTGGCAAATGCCCAATCCCGCTCTGACTGCGTGAGATCGCCGGGAGCAACGGTTCGTGGCTCTTGCGGGCGATATGGAGTGGGGGTCTCGTGAAGATCCGTGCGAAGCCTGAAGTCTTCGAGATGGTATGTCTGCGCGGCTCCTGGTTGTGCCCTTACTACATGCTCCGTCTCATACTTTCGATTTACGAACTCTGGTAATCGCAGAACGCGCGTGGAATCCGTAGCAGCGGGATCGCCGCCGAATTCTCGCACCATCGCACGCTGAAGCGTCTCTGCTTGATCTTGGGCAATTCCCTCGACCTTCCAAACGACTTGATACTTTGCCGGCGATGTCTCAAGGACATAGTTGGGCCGTGGCACCGCGCCGGAAGTTTCGACTGCCTCCCGAGCTGACGGCCCGTTGCGGTCGATGTCGAGGTAGAGATGCCGGATTGTCTCGATGTCCTCTTTGGTTCGACTTTGGGCATCGTGCCTGAGCGTGTTCATTACGATGTACACGTCAGAACTGACATTCTTGTGGCGAAGCCACGCCTGAAAATCCTGGCTGGCCGCGTTTTTCGCCGTTGTAATCCGTTGAATCGTTTCGCCTGCCCTGCGACTCCGTACCAGCACAGCAATGCGGTCGGACGCTTCAAAGTTTTGAAGAATGTAGTCCGACGCGGACAAGGAATCCGGTTTTGGTTCTAGGTTGGAATTCATAGCGGCTCCTGCTCACTCTGAAAGATCGCCGCGAAGTCGTACTCGTCCCGGTCTGGGTCGTACCCCTTGATCTCGACAACTTGGGAGACGAACCGCCTCCCCGGACGACGTTCGAGCTGCACAACTACATTGAGTGAATAGCCTATGTTCGTCTTGATGGCGCGATAAGGCAGGTCCACGCCACTCTGGAGCACGCAGCTCGTGAAACGGGCCAGCGCCTGCCTCGCCGAAGTAGCGTGAACCGTTGAAAGACTGCCGGAGTGTCCGGTATTCAGAAGCTGGAGCAGGTCGAACGCCTCTCCCCCACGGATTTCGCCGAGGATGATTCTGTCGGGCCGATGGCGAAGAGCTGCTCTCAAGAGATCCCGAATTGTCACTGCCGGCAGCCCGTTCTGAGGCTGCCGGGCCTCAAACCGAACGAGATTTTGCTGCCCCATGTGAATCTCTGAGGTGTCCTCAATCAAGAGGATTCGTTCCTCCTCTGGTATGAACTTGCCGAGGATGTTCAAGAGGGTCGTTTTGCCACACCCGGTTCCGCCAGCAATGAGGATGTTCTTGCGTCCCAACACATAATCTTCGAGCTGGTTGGCGAGCCAGCGCTCCAAGGTCCCAGCGGTGACGAGATCGTCGATACCAAAGTGGCGCGAATTGAACTTTCGAATGGTGAGGGTTACTCCGTTCAGGCTGCACGGAGGAATAACAGCAGCAACCCGACTCCCGTCTGGCAGCCGCGAATCGAGGATCGGCTTGGCCTCGCAAATATCGTCGCCAAGTCGCCGCGCAATGTTCTTTACCGCGATCATCAATGATTTTTCGCCGAGGGAAAGGCCACGGACCTCCTCGATGAATCCGCCCCTTTCGATAAAGACATGGCTTGGGCCGTTTACCATGACCTCACTGATCGTTTCGTCGAGAATCAGGTGCTCTATGGGCTTGAGAAATGGAAGGATCATCTCGAATCCGTTCATCACAGCTCCCCTTCGGCAACTTGCAAGAAATACGATTTGTTTGGGTCGTTGTAGTAGGGCTTCAGGTAGCAGAACATCGGGGGCCTGGGATTTGACCCATCGTAGGCAATGGTGACCGCCTGCGCGTTCCGCAATTCCATGAAGGTCTTCATGTCGAAGCGATAGTCCGTTTGTGTGCTGTAGCTCTTCGACGCCGTGATGTTTGCGCGGTGGGAAAGCGCCTTGCCTGTAAGCAGGCTGACACGGGCGTCGTGTCCGCTCTCGGAGAGGTTGTAACTCACCTTGAAGCGGTCCTCCCTTCCGCAGAGATCACTTGCGGTGCGAGCGGAGAAATCGTCCGAAAGGGCGAGGAATATCTTTGTCCTGAAGGTTTGCAGCAGGGTCCGCCACGTTTCACCTGGTAGCGCCGACTTCAATGAGCTGATGCTTTGCGTCGCGATGATGGGGATGCACTTCGGTTGACGGGATAAACTAAAGAATTTTTCATCGCCCGTTGGCTCGCTCTCCCCCACTGTGGCGAAATGGTGGTATTCGTCACACAGAAAAAGCACCTGGCGAAAATACTGCTCTGGGTGGGCTTCGATCTGCGGGATGCGGTTCAAGACGGCTCGCTCGAAGTCGAGCTTCATCATCACGCCGAGTGCCTTTGCCAGCCCAGCGTTCATAACTGCTGGGAAATTGAGTGAGCACAACTTGCCGTTTTCGATTAGCCAAGAAAAAGAAGGCAGGGGCCTGCCGAATTTGAAATCCCGATTGGCCCAAGGATCGTAGCACTCCGCAGGCGGGCAAAATGTGCGCTTCACGACCGGGCTGTCGTCAAATAGCGATAGGAACACCGAAATTCCCTCGACGATAGAGGTTCTCAATTTTGGCTCGATCCGCTGCCAGTCGTTATAGAACCAGCGCTTGACCGCTTCCAGTTGCTCACGCTTGTCCTGGGAATCAGTTGCTTCGGCGGACTCATTGAGGATTTCAAACGAAATGTACTTATCCTTAAGGACCGCAAGAAGACCGGCGGAACTCTTGGCTTTGTACAAACCAAGCTCGGTGTTCAACCGGAATTCGAACGGTTCGAGGTCGCGCGGATGCTTGAGATAATTGTCCTCGGAAACCAGCACGGAATCAGACTCGCCTAGCCTCCGCTCCGCTTCCTTCAGCTTTCTTTCGAGGACAACCGGGGAGATCGCGCACTCGTAGACATCGAACAATGTGACGTAGTTGTATGCGACCTTGTGCAGGAGGATGATGAATTTCACAAGGTTCGTGTATGCCTGCTGCCAGAAGGGTTCCTTGCCTCTCCCGAAGAGATTGTTCAGCAGCGAGGCGATGTTATAGGCGAGAGCGTAGGCGTCGAGGTCGTTGTGAAGCGGATTGTAGCGGTACTCGGAGCCGAGACCGATTTCGATGTAGTCCTCAGCCCTTCCGTTGCGGTCTAGGATTTCTCGAACCTTGTGGCAGAAGTCTCCTTTCACTTCCAAAACCAGTCCGCCGATCTTCTTTTCTTTGTCGGCTGCACGGTAAGCAAGAATCTGCTCTGCGAAAGGGTACATGCAGCAGCTAGTCTTGCCCGTGCCGATTGCGCCTACGATTGCGGTGCCTGTGAACAGTGCCCGCTCCGGGATCGTCAGCCATTGAGGAGTTTCGGAAGCTATGGGCCTGCGCTTGTTGTGAATCTCTCCGACAACGAGGAACAGATCATCGCGCTTGCTCGGTTCAGGATAGGGAGGCAACTTGCCTGCCCTGATTTTTTTGTGGACCGTAAGACCAAAAACATACAACCCGGATAGCAGAATCGAATACGCGATGTAGGGGGTCGTAAATAAGAAGAGGTTGTAGGAATAGAAAAGCCCGTCGTGCACGAGTGGTGCCCGGAGAGCTATCAGTTTCACAAAGACATTCCCCGTGGGGAATGGCAACTCGAAATAGAGCGCCATTCCCGTAGCCGCCGCCAGGAGGCAGGCAACGAAGTTCCTTGAGTTGAGAATGCGTTGGATCATGCTTTTGCCCCTGGCTTGGGGCTGCTCGGCCCGCCCCTGCGTGGGTCTTGGGCCTTTCGCCATGCCAAGAAGCCCTTGTCTCTCCACAGCATCATCTTGACGGCTGAATTGACGACGTGATCTGGTGTGCTGCCGATCCAACCGGCATACTGCTCGGCAGCGTCCGCTACCAGGTCTTCCAACTGATATTTGCGTTCGACAATCTGCGGTGGTTTGTTGATGACCGACATGTATCCTCCTTTTTGTGACCGTCGTAAATGCGCGCGGGCAATCCTTGAAACACTGGGCTGGAGCGACCCCACGAGGTCTTTGGGCGGCTGTAGGCCGCCAAAGGTGGGGTCGCTCCAGCCCAGCCCGGTGTTTTGCCCGCGCCCAAAATTGACTGTCGTGCAACGCACATCCTTATTGCTCCCTACAAGTTCCGTTCACCGCAGAGGTGAACGGAATGGTGAACCGAGGGGTGATCTGTGTCTTTCACGCCACGTTCACCCGTTCTTGCTTTGTCTCGGCCAGATGTGACCGGTGTTGGCCGACCAAATAGCTCTCGAAGAAAACCGTCCGATCTGGTTTGTTCTGACAGAACTCGCGCCGAAGTTCCTGCTCGCTCAGTGCTCCTGAGTCCCAAGACTTGTACAGGTGTTCGAAGCGTTCTCCGTGAAACCGCCGCTTAGCTTCGTTCAAAAACTCGAAATCCGCTGTCACCGGCACAACGTATTGCCGGTTTTCAAAGCGCTGCCGAACGTGGAAGTAGCGGACGATCTCGCCAGATACGTCCGACTCAAGGGGTTTCTTCACGATGGAGCGGAAGCACTCAGCCACCCTGGGAAATTCTGCGTCCCTCGGCGATATGTAGAGGAACCGCAATGAATGCAGTTGCCGAAAGAGTGGTTGATAGGCCGCGAGATGAGTCAGAAAGCCCGAGATGCTGCCAAGGCCCGAATCAACATAAGAAAAGGTGACCACGGGGGGAGTGCCAGGGAGAGGCGGTGCAAGAAACAATGGGAATTTGTCCACGAAATAGCGAATCGTTGGACGGCTTCCAGGTCCTCCCTCATAAACCTTGCCCGGAAGAAACTCCTTTGCGACGCTTAGTTTCTCGCAGAAAAATCTGATCTTGTCCGATTCCGTTTCGAGATACTCCACTTCACGATTGGCAAGAATGAAGTCGAGCAATACGAGCCGCGTGCGGATGAATTCAAACGAATGAGCGCGGCGATTACGGAGATTCCCTTTCTCTATCTGCCCGTAGAGAGTCCTCGAAAAAAGGTGGTAAATCGAACCGTATCCCATGTAGTCGCGAACGGAGGCGTGACCGTTGTTTAGTATCTTCCGAGCAAATTGCGAGGAGCGTTTTCCACGGTGTGCGCCCGTAAAGTTCAGATACTGCCGGAGAATGAAGTAACCAGAGTGAGTCGCGACAACGTAGAGGAATTGCGCCTCCGGCTCGGTGTAACCGAACTCCATGAGCAATTCGACCTGATTGCGAGGGATGTTCATAAAGTCAGAATCTCCGCAGTGATTTCCCGCTGCTCCAGTACGCGGCGGAGATTTGGCACGTCCTGAGCGCGGGCATAGATGGAGAAGCCTGCGCGGACTTTTTGGGCGATGTTTTTGAAGCGGTAGTGCTCGGTTGCGAGTTCGAGGTCAATCCGAGCGGTTTCCTGGTCCGGGGTCTCGTACTCAATACGAAGGTCAGGCACCGGAATCCTCCCACGCACTTGGTGGAGGCCATGCCGTTCGGCAATATCGGACTTGGCAGTGCCTGAATCTGTTGTTTGTCCGGCACGGGCTAGATCGCGGTAGAGGATTTTCTTGAGTTCCGAGTCGAGGATGACTCGTACGTTCTTGCCTCCCTCCCGATTCACTCTGTCCCTACCTCGTTGATAGAGCCGATATAGGTCGGCGTCATGGTGAGCCTCGCGAGGCTTCGTAAATCCGTGGTAGATCGCCTGTCGCTTCGGGACAGTCTTGGTTGCTATCAAGAGGTGGCGGCCTTCCTTGGTCAACGCCAGAAGCCGACGAGGGGATGTTTCCGCGTGAGGGATTTCTCGTTCGGAAATCAGCCGCTGCTTGCGGAGGTTTGTGAGGTCCGCTTCCATGTGTTTCCTATCTCCGCGATATATGAACTCATCTAGATCCTTCGCGGCCACTGCCCGGAATTTGCCGATATCAGTCATCACCTCGATTTCAGAGCTGCGGAGCTTGTAGGTTCGGCTGCGATATTCGTATGGCTTACGAGGCTCAACGACACGGGCTTCGCTTTTCGGTGTTTCTGGCGTATCGTCCGGGCGAGGCTGGCTGTCAGCGCCGACGCCTGGGCCGGATTCCCGCCTCTGTTCGTGCCCGTGCGGGGTGGGTAAGTCTCCTATCGTTTGCAACGGCTGGCCGCGAGAGCCGGCCATTTCTTCGGGTGAATATGAGCGCGACATCTCAGCTCAACTCCTCGTTATTTCCATCAATGGTGTCGATGGAAGGTGCGGGCAACTCCCCCTGGCCGACTTGCATTTGCTTGTCGAGATGCGAAAGTTTTCTGCCTGTGTCCTTGAGGAAGAATCTGCGGTTGAGTGCGAATGCTGCGGCAAAGAGATTCGTAAACAGCACTGCAAGGAAGACGAAAACCGGGGTGCCGTACGCGTGGATGAGAACAGCCTTATAGGGAATAAGGAACTTGAGCTCTCCCATGAGCCAGAAGGAAAGCGCGAGAAGGATAGCGATAGTCAGAATGAGCGCATTGCCGATCATGTTGTTCTTCCCGGGTCACTGGACAGCGACGCCATCTAAGCGCGACACACGGATGCCGGTCGTCATTTGAATGCCTGGTCCTCGCGAAAATACGTGATCGTCAACCCAAGCGGGTTGATGGGGATGAGCTCGTTGGGAACCTGGTTCTTGAAAACGAAGACGAAATTCGCGGTGTAAAGGTCGCGCTTGATTTCGCTATGGTCGGCGGGCGAGTAGTACACCATGTAAAAGTCCACTCGCGCCTTGTACGGCGGGGCCTGCATGTCTTCGAGTGCAACCTTCTTCACATCTATGTCGATCTCCGGCGCGGACGTGTTCGTCAGAAACTTTCGGACAATGTCGTCTTTCCGGTACGCGTCGAGGATGCCATCGGCCAACTTCCCGTCTAAGAAATACAAACCCTTTGAGAAATCATTCTGAATCGTGTATCGGTTACGACGGTAGTAGAGGGCGCAAAACTGGCTTAGGAAATACTTCGCCTCTGCGTCTTGAGGTTTGTATTCGAAATTGTGGTAGTTGATCGCCTCGGCCCGCCCGAGGTCGTCGATGCGGATGATGAGAGGCCGGAAGTTCTGGAACGTGCGAATCGTCCTCAGATCAATCAGTGCTAAGGCAACGCACACAATAGAGAGCAGGGCGAGAGCGATCTTCAGATAGGTATTTGTGACCATTGGATCACCGTACTGTTCGAGATAGAGCCGCTTCGCATCGAGAAAACTGGCATCGTTGTTCATGCTAGAAAGTCCTGAAGGATTTGTGCCGACGAGCCGCCGGACGTGCCACTGAAAATGTGATTCGTCAGAGCTGGAACTCTCAGCAGCACGTAAATGGAAGCGACGAAAGTGATGAGTAAGACAGGAAACCAGCCAAGGAGCTGCACGGTTGAAATCGAGCCATTGGGCTGCAAGTTGAGAATTCCAAGGATCAGATTGCCAATGATAAAAACGACCGCTGCGGCGATCACCTGATAAAAGGCGTATTGAATGAAGCAGCGGAACCAACCCCAGAAGAGCCACTCCAATTTCGGGACTATGAAGAACGGTATGAATATCGGGCCAACAAGGACGCACACGGCAGTGGCAATAAATCCATAGGCGATCACGACGATGGCGATGGCCTGTGCCGCGGCGAGTAAAATAATTACAACTGCGTAGATCAGCGTGCCAAGGATGTCGCCCCAGGTTGGGGAGTCTAGGCGGGATTCAAAATCCGAAACACGTTCTGTGACTGTCTGCAATTCTGCCTGATTGATCCTGTTGGCTAAGAATTGGGACTCATCGGTAATCAAATTGTGGAAGCTCGTTCCGATTCCTGGAATTGGGTTGCTGTAGTAATTGACCATCCCAAAGCCAAGGCTGATCGTCATAAGCAGACTGGCTAAATTGTCAAAATGAAAGGGATGTTTCCCAGCAGCAGCGGCAAGAGCGGATTTCACTCCGAACCAAACAACTAAAATTGTGGCGAAGGAGCGGAACAGGTTTTGGCCCATAGTGTCGAAGAAGCCGAGATTCTGCGTGAGCAGATTGTTGATCGCCTGAAAGATGAACTGCAGGAAGTCTGGCTGCTGCTGCATGGCGTCGGCTCCTTCGACCTGGGCTGTAATTCCGGTGCAGGCTTACTGCATGCGGAAGTTCTGGAGTGAATTGGTGAGGGTTCCGGTCACCTGAGCCATGTTGCCGGAGATGCTCGCTTGGCGACCGATGTCGGTATTAATGGCGTTTGTTGTGGCGTCGCGCTGTTGCTTTGCCAGGATGGTTTGCTGTTCCAGGAGCGACGCGAGGAGTTTGTTCGAATCCTGGACTGTGCGGAGAGTCAAAACACCCGCCGCATTGATCTTGTTGAGGACGGAGACTTCACTGTTGAGATCGGAATCGCCCGAGAACGAGTCCTGTTCGAGGTTAGCGATCTGTGCCTCGATGCTGTTGGCGTTGCCACGGATCGATCCGATGGTGGCCATCGCATTCATATTTGCGCCGTCGGCCAGTTCCACAGAGGCGTACTGGGACTGGACGCGCCCGAGTTCGGCAGAATCCATTCCTGAGAGTTCGTACGGGTCGTACTGAGACAGTGGGGTTGTCGCCTTGAGGTAGCCGGTGTTGATGGTTGGGAACAGACCGGAGTTAATTCCGCTAATCCAAGACCCGGTATTCCCAAAAGTGTTCATTGAGGTTACATTTCGCCACTGGGAAAATACCGCGCGGTAACGGGCGGGCATGTTTCGGATAAATGTGGCCATCTGCATGGCGAGGTTGAGTTGGTTGGTGATCTTGGCGTAGCTCTTTTGCAGCTGAACCAGGTGCTGCTGGAGCTGGTAGTAGCGGAGCAGCGCGTTGTGATAGTTCGTCGGGTCGTAGACGATTCCGCTACCGAATTGAGCGGTGGCAGTGCCAACGCCCAATCCCAACGCGAGGACGCAAACCAGAATCTTTTTTTTCATCGAACTGTTCTCCTTCCGCCTTCACAAATCAGAAGGCATCTTGTGGTTGTTGTAATCGGGCAGTGCGAGATCGCCCGAGAGATAGACTTTGACTCGGTGGCCTTCACGGATGGTCACCGTGGGCATGATGTTCAAGAACTTGTCTAGGATTTGCGCTGAGGATTGCGCGGTGCTTTGCGCGAATCCCTGGCGCATAAGGTCAGAACTGGATGCGTTGAGCGAGCCTGCTGTTCCACCTTCGGCGACCGCTCCCAGAGCACCGATGGCGAGCGACACTCCGAAGATGCGGAGATAGTGGTTGTTCACCTGATCGCGCAAGCCTGTATCGCCAATTTGGTTGAGACCCTTAAATTGATCGAGGCTTACTGAATAGCCGTCTGGCATGAGCACTCGATGGAACATGACGGCCAGACGTGCCTGGCCGAAAGTGTCCACTTTCTTGGTTTCGCCAAGCAGTTTTGAACCTGCGGGTATCAACAAGTGCTGGCGGTCGTTGGAGTAGACGTTGGTTGAGAGTAGGCACTCGACGGGGCCTGCGAAACTCCCGTCGAGGCGATTGATGAGAACGGTTTCGAGGATAGTTCCTTCAAATAGCAGATAGGTTTTTCCTGCCGAAGCATTTGCAGATCCAGTGGACACGGCGGCAGGGTTTTTCTTTTCCTCCTTTCGGTTATTCGCTGTTTCCGGGGAATCGCTTCGCACTGGCGCAAGCGATGAAGCATCCGGCGCGGGCGAAAGCGGATTGGGTTGCATCTGTTTCAGGAGTTGTGCGACCTGTGGGTCCTCCGGTCCCACGGGGACAAGGTTCTGAGCGGCAGCACCGAGTGCCTCAGGTTGAGGTGCTGGCGGAGTTGCAGGTGTCTTGCGGTAGGTCAGGGCGACATTCGAGGCAAACAACGACACGTAGGCACGTCTCTTCCGCTCCGCCTGAATTGGGTCCTCCGCTCCCTGATTAGGGACGTTGCCGGAGACGCTCTGTTGCTGGGGTTGTTGCGAATCTTGCGGGCCAGCGGAACCAAGCACGCGGGTCTGCTGGGCAAGAGCGCTCTGCGCCACGAGTCGTTGGCGTTGTAACTCTTCTATCCGATTCTGCAGGTCAGCGATCTTCGTTTCGTTGACTTCGAGCGGTGCCTGTGAGGACGCGGCGGACGACGTTGCTTTGGGTGGCGTTGGCGGCTTCTTACCCCCGGTCAGCCACATGATGGCGACCATGAGGAACGCCAGGCCGATGAGGAGCCAGGATTGGACGTTCTTGGGGAGAAGGCCCAGGGGTTTCTGCGTTTTATCCTGAACGTTAGCGGGTTGGTTCGGCTGATTCATCGCTCGCTCCTCGGTTCGCGGCAACGCGGCGGGCAAACGGCAGTTTCTTTTTGCCGATGGCGAGGTAGCCGGTGTCGATAATCTTGGGTGCGATGTAAACGCCGTTCTCAATCTGGAATGAGATCAGATTCGGCTTGCCGTCCTTGATTTCATAGAGAGCGGGTTTTTCCCGTGCGCCGCACTTGATATAGGTGAACGAGTCGTCGTGGTAGATGGCGGACACCAGGAACGGCTCGCGGCCAGCTTTCGAGTCGAGGAGATAGTCGAATTGAAGTTTAGGTGCGTAGCTGGACCGGAAATGGTTGATCTGTTCGGCGGACTGTGCCTGCGCCGCGCGGATTTGATCCGCAGTCTGTGAGCGGAGCGTTTCCAACTCCTTCTTGTAGGCATTCGCTTCGCTCGCGCTCACATAGCCGCGCAGTCCGGTGTTTGGCGCGATCCCGGAGCCTTCCTTTGGTTCGACGAACATCTTGAGATCGGGTTCGACATTCGGTTGGTTGCTGATTTCGGTCAGGAGGAACGAATACACATGACCGCTTGCAGTGATTAGATTCAGATTGCTGCGGATACCGGTCTGCGCCGGATGGATATAACACAAATTGTGCGCACCGTTGATGACCCAGAACTCCTTGTCGCCGGTGGTGAAGTCGAGAATCTCCTCATCCTCAGGAAGAACAATGAGCGTCGAAAAGCGGAGCTTGGCCCGAACGGGGACGATATCTTCCTTCGAGTACTTCACGACCCGCGCAGCCGCTTCCGTTGCGGCGTGGGTGGGCGGAGCGTGGAAGACGACTGCGCCAAAAGCTAGGAGGGCAAGGACCCGGAAGAGAAAGCTATGCAACTGAGTATGAAACGTTTGTTTCATTGATCTGCTCCTTTTGAGACTGATTGATGTTTCAGGGAACCTTGGTCGCGACCGGAAATGACGACGACAGACCACTGAACGCCAAAAATGATTGCGGTGGCGAATCCCGCGAGCGAGAGAGGCAGGAACACATAAGCGGATCGGTTCCCTGCGCGTACGCTTCGAGAAAACAATGAAAATTCACTGGTGCCCTCCCGCGAGAACTTCAAGACCTCGTTCAAAGCCGTAGGTCTCGAAAGCCTCCTTCCGTTTTTTGTTGTCGTAAGGATCGTTCGTATAGAGCCAGTAGCTCTTGGGGTCCACGGTGAGATTCGCAACCTTCGCCAGCTCTGGCGTCTTAATCAGGAATTGCTGCTTAGGGATGAGGGTCGAGATTAGTTCGACCTCGTTTTCGTTCAGGTGGAACTGACGGCGGTACAGATCCCGGTCCATGTCGGGGTTCGCGAGGAAGATTTTGGTAGCACAACTTTCGATGATTACGTCGATGATGTCCGAGCGCTTGAGTTCATCGAGGGATTGCGTCGAGAGGATCATGGCGGCGTTGTGCTTGCGCCACGTCTTGAGGGCCTCGACGACGTACCGTTGAATGCTGGGGTTCTTCAAGAACACCCATGCCTCGTCGATGAAGAAGGCTTTGAAAACGGACGAAATCTGGCGGTCCGCAATGACGGCATTCGCGCGATGCAAAATGTAGAAAAGCAGCGGTTCCAGAAGTTCCGGGTACTGGCTCATGCGCTGGAAGTCGAAGCACTGAAAGCGGGAGAACGAGATCGTGTCCTCGGAGTTGTCGAAGAGGAATCCGAACTGGCCCCCTCGGGTCCATTTGGAGAGACGGCTGGCAACATCATGCCCGAGCGTATTCGCCAGCACGCTCAGCGTGCGCAGAGCGGGGTCCACTGCATACAGGTTCTCGACTTGATGGAAGAGATCACGCTCGGTGGCGGGGTCGAGCTCGCCCGGCCTCTGGCCTTGGATCAAGACTTTCAGGAAGAGAGCTAGGAAGTCGAGATTCTCTTTTGTGGGTGGCAGCGAAAACGGGTTGATCTTGAAGTCCTCGGACTCAAGCCCAACTTGAACATACGACCCGCCGAAAAGCTGAGTGAGGCTTTCAAAACTCCCGCCCAAATCGAAGATGAAGGTGTACGGCGCGTACTTTTGCAGGTTGGTGATCAGGAAGTTCAAAAGAAAACTTTTTCCTGCTCCCGTTCGCCCGAGAATCATGGTGTGGGCCACATCGCGGTAGTGAAGGTTTAAGAAATAAGGGGTGCGGTGGTTGGTCTCAAGGACCGCAAGATACTCCTGCCGGAGATGCTCGTTGTGCGGCTCGCCCCGATGAAGGGTGAAGAGAAACGAGAAGTCCGCATAGTTGGTGTTGAGCAGATACAGCGAACGTAGGTTGAAGGCGTGGTTGCCTGGAACCGCCGCGAGGAAGGCGTTCAGAAGGTTGTATTTTTCGTCATAGAGCTGGGCGTCGTGGACACTGAAAACCTTGTAGAAGTCGGCGCTCGCTCGCTCTACCTTGGCCGCGTCGAGGTCGTAAATGACGACTGTGAGGGAGAACTGCCCGAAGTAATTACCGTGCAGCTCGATCTCCTTGATGCCTTCACCCAGTTCCCGGACCTGACTCTCTTTCGAATCGTCGAGCAGCACATCCTGCGGAGCCGAGTCGTTCATGTTGACTTGGCTGACGAAGGATCGTTTGGTGTTGTGAAAATGGCGGCGCTTGGTCTGGATGACCCGGCGCATCTTCCCGGAATCTTCCTTTTTCCATTCCGTCACGACGTAGTAGTTGGCTTCCACTTCAAGCAGGCGCTTGAAGATGAGCGGAAAGCTCTGAGCCGAAGGCTCCTTGAGCGTCAACACTTTGACGTAATAATCGTCCACGCGAAGATGTCCGCGATGGCACTCGATGGGAGATTCGGGGAGATAGTAGTCGAGGAAGGTGTCGTATTTGAGTTTAGCGAGTTCGAGTTTGTCAGGATGGAAGTTGAGCGTTCTCTTGAGAACGCGGAAGGCTTCCCCTTTGTCGAGCATCCGAACAGCTAGGAAGTCGCTGACTTGAAGGATGAAGCTGCGGGCCTTTTGAAGCAGCGCTGCCTGGGCGTTGCTGACATGCTCCCCCAGAATGATCAGTTGCTTCTGACCCGAAAAATGTGCCCGCAGATCCGCTAAGGCTTTCTTTGGATTCTTGGGAAATTCGGCGAGCGCGCCTCCGAGTTTCTGTGAAGTCTGAAATCCCTCGTACAGCACCACGTAATAGACGGCGAGGGAAAACAGCGTGTCGGCCTTGCCGCGAAGGTACGCGATGCGATTCTTGATCGCGGCGTCCACTATGGAACTGTCGTAGAGCTTGTAGGGGATCGCTTCGTTGTTGCGCTTGAAAAGGTACTGGTAGAGGCGGTAGTTTTCGTCGAACAGTTTCAAGGCTGATTCGAGGCGTTTGGTGAAACCATCAATCGACGCGTCATCGAGACACTCATAGTCAACACCTCGAACTTCGAGGATGACGCCCACCTCGCCGCTCTTAGTGAGAAAAACGTGTGGTCCGATGAAGCCGTAGAGATTGATCTGCTCGCTGAGAGACCCGGTTTCGTTATAGTTCTTGAAGACTCGGCTAAGCCTGAGCATGGCTATCCCTTCGGATTGCAATCGGAGAGAATTTCATCGGGTCGTATTGCGCGCGGAGTCTTGCAGCCGTCAGCAGAAATCGCAGAATCTGCGGATCGGTTTGGGTGGCCCAGCGAGCCATGAAGTAGAGCAACAAAAACATCAGCAACCCCCCGAATAGGCTATTGAGAAGGTTGAAGGTGGCTGCGCCAAGGCACATGGCGAAGAAGAAGAGCTTTCGCTCGGCCCCAAGGATAGTCAGTGGTCGGGAGAGCGACCGATGCACTCTGTTGATTCGCCTCTCTTCCGCCACGTGCTTCTCCTTTAAGACCTGCATGATTCAGTTGCCAGGAAAAAGCCACGACAGGAAATTCACTGCTGCGATGGCCATGCCAACGCCGAAAAGCACACCGGCGAGCACACGTTTCGAGCCTCCTTCACCGAAGGCGAATGTTAGGCCGGCCACGACAATGGCAACTAGCGAGAGGCCGCGAGCGATGGTGCTGGTGAAAGCCTGCTGCAGCACGCTAACGGCGTTCTCCCAGGGGGAAGTCCCTTGGGCGAAGGCAGGCGTAGCCAAGAACAGCGCTGCCACAACTACGCACGCCTGACGGGAAGCTGCTTTTAATCGACTTGCATTTCGCCAGATGGTTCTCATGTTGGGAAAACTCCTTTGCGCTCGATCTTCGCCTGAGTATTGGGAGAGTTCTCGCGTCGTCTTTAGTCGCCAATGGCTAGCCAAACGGGTTGGCGGAAAACCGCTCTCCTGGTTTGAAGTCCTTGCACGCGGTCAAGGCACACTTGGAGCAGGCGCTCCTACCAGAGGGTTTCCACCTTCGCGTCCGACTTGACGTTTGTCGACTAGCTGCGCTGCTTGGTGGTTACAAGGTGAGGTTTGTGGCCGCCAGCCCGCAGCGGAGAATTCAGCGAGAACTCCCCTCATTTACAAGGAGCCATTCAGAAACAGAAAAGTAAGAAAAAAAATGATCGCAACTTGGGGGTGCCTTCGGGGTTCTATTGACATCAAAACCAACAGCGTGACACGCTTTTGGTGCCCATTCCCATTGGCCGGAGCCTGGACGAGGACCCGATGGAGAGACCAGATCCGTACGGTGAATGGGTACTCCACCAGAACTCTGAGGCAAGTGATAATACCGCTCGCGCGGTCGGTGAAACGCTGTTGGCTGCAGCTCGCGCAGCATGGCCGCGCGTCTTAGCACATGCCAGACTGGAACTTCGCAGCAAGAATTCCGAGGCTGAAACTGAAGCCCTGGCTGCAGAGGTTTGGGAATCTGTACTAAAGTCTGTTGCCAAGGCCCTCCAAAGAAACCGCGAAAAGGGACGCTCGATTGCGAACCTCGAAGGATATTTGTTCGCGGCGTTCCACCATCGCTTCAACAGATTCCTGAAATCAGAACAGAGACGAGACGACGCGATTGAACTTGTTTCGTCGTCAGTTGATCTCGACCACGTCGCGAGCGCGCAGGACACGCGCTGGGTCTCCGAACTGGAAACTGCGATTACGGTTAAGGAGATCGTTCGACACATGGATGGTGGTACAAGAAAGATTTGGCAGGCTCGACAGTATGGCTATTCGTGGAAGGAGATTTCAAAGTGGTTGGGTGTAACGGAGCAGCAAGCAAAGATGAAGTTTCGATATGGACTGGGGAAGACTCGTCAGAGTTTGCTCAGGACCCGGAAGCGAAAGTCCGGCTAGTGATCGACAAATTATTTCTGTTGAGTCTTACCGCTTTAAGGCGTTGAATTCTTCAAAGGTGAGGCTGGTCTGAGCGAGAAGGCATATACGGCGAAACAAGAGAGGGATGTCCTAGCTGCATTGGGCCGAGGACTTCGTGACGAGTTCCCGAATCCCGAGCGCGTAGGATGTCCTGGTCGCGAGATTGTCACTGCTATTGCTGCGCACAGGATGCCGTTGTCCCAGGCGGAGCCGTACCTGGATCATTTAACCTCCTGCAGCCCGTGTTACCGCGATTTCTTGCGGCTTCAGGGCGATTATCGCCGAGGGCGCAAGCGAATGATCTTCGCGGTTGCCGCGAGTGTACTAATCGTTGCCACCATTGCAACCTGGGCGATTATTCAGCGGCAGACTAATCTTTTTGCTTCTCGTACCGTGATTGTCGATTTACGAAATCGATCAATTGCACGAGGGACGGAACCGCTGCCCGGAGAGCCGCCCGTAGAGATCACCCGCACTGCTACCCATCTGAAGTTCTATCTTCCTTTGGGAACCGATGAAGGCCCCTACGATATTCGCCTGGCAGCAGAAAACGGAGAGCACGCCCTGACGGTAAGCGGCAAGGCTAGGATTGATTCCGGGGCCACTTCGCTGGCGGTCAACGTAGATTTGTCGTCTCTGAGTCCCGGTTCATACCGACTGCAACTGCGTGCAAACGGTTCTCAATGGAAGTCCTATCCGGTGCAGTTGAAGTAATGGCGTGAGGAAGCGTGCCGGGAATTGGGTAATTGCCATGCAAGATGGGGAGAGCTCCGGGAGCCTACCTCGGCCCTCCCCGTTGGCTAACCAACAATCTTACAGCTTCCCGTACACTCCGCCTGGGCAAGCAGATTATCGTTCCATTTGCCGTCTGCGTGCGTCCTGAGATAAGGAGCCTTATTTCCGTCTCCTCTCACGACGCCCACATACATTTTCTTGCCGGTCGACTTGTCGACGGTATAGAACGCTTCTTGTCCAGCGTCGATTTTTTGTATCGCCAGTTCGCGAGTAACACGCCATTGGCCCGCAACATTGCCAATGTGGGTGATGTGCTCGTGAATATTCGAACGGTCAGGTTTGTTGATACAGGTGACTTCGTATTCCTTCATCGGAGGTCCTTTCATCATGCGATTTCGCGGTTTTTTACAAACGTTTCGGAATGCTTCGCCAATCCCCTCGTGCGCCCAATCGCCCCTGTTGGAGGCGCTCGTCCCGTTGCCCGCGACTTGGTGTTGAATCTCAACTCAACGTCCCCAGCAAAAAATTTTAGAACAACCTGCTTTGTCCGTACGCTTGCTCTCGCGAGCTGAAAAGCGTGTTCGTTTCCTGGTCCAGGAACAAGAGGTCCAACTGTTCGAGCCTTACCCGCAGCGCCGAGATCGTCACACCAAATCTTTCGGCAAGGCGATATAAGTTCCGCCATTGCGTCCGGTCAATCTTCATTGCCTCATCGATGATGAGAGTACGCGGCATCAGAATCGCTGCCGCGTACCGATTTACCGAGCGGGCCTCATCCGGCGTATCCGCTCGTGACTTTATTTCGCGTAACAAGCTCTGGCCTTCTGTACAAGAGAGCAAGGTTTTTAAGATTTGTACTTGGCCAGTTGTTGTGCTGCGATAAGCAAAGATTTCGGAAGACACTTCTGCGAAGAGACCGGGGTAGTCCAATTTGGACTTATCCACGAATAAGTCCCAGTGACCCATTTCGTGGCCTTGAGTGAGACGGCGGCGCCCAGGCCTCGCTTCCATCTCGTTTCGGCGTCGTTCGTTCATCACTATGAGTCGCTCTGAGGGCTTTAAACCAGCTAAAACCTCCTCACCCGGCAATTCCTCGATCTCATCCCACAAGATCGAAAGATCCAAAACGAGCTCACCGAACAGCTCCACATCCACCGGCAACGACAGTGGCTTCGCAAGCTTGCGCTCAAAGTCCAACAGGCGACTTTCCGCAATCTCCTCGATTCGCTCGTTCCGATAGAACTTCATTTCTTCCTTTCCTCGATCCGAAGCAGGAGCTTCTTCCAGTCCTCTTCGGAAAGTCCTTTGGTCAAGGCGGAGCGAAAAAACATCCGCGCCCCTTCGCTCTTTTGAAGCATTTGGCCAACATCTTGCGGAGCTTTACCCGCCAGCGCTAACAATTCGTCGCTGTTGCCTTTCAGTTCCGCCGCGAGAGCAAGAATTGCTGCCGCAGAGGGCACAAGCCGATTGTTTTCGATCTTGGAAAGGTACGTGAAGTCGAAGCCTTTTAGGCGCTTTGCGAGACGCTCGGCGAGTTCCCGCTGTGAGAGCCTAGCATCGAGCCTCAACCCTTTGATGCGACTGCCGAATGTGACGGTATTACTCACGGATGGGATCGTACATTAATGTTGAGTTGAATGTCAACATCAACTCATAGAAGCCGGATCGAGAGAGTTGGTTTACTTTGTACGCGCCAGTTCTAGAGCTCTTTGCATCTGGGGATCTTCTCCCGCCAGAAGTTGTTCAGGGGGTTGCTCGACCGGAACGCTCGGCGAGACACCTCGCCCTTCGATCAGCTTGCCTTGCCATGTGAGATATGCGGCCACGGGAAGCCCGACGATGTATCCAAAGCCAGCCTTGAACGCGCTGCCACTCAAGAGCCGTCCGGGAGTCTTAGCGCCAAGAATCGTAGCAAGCTGGTTCTCCTCGGCAAAAGCCGCAACCATTTCTCCGGCACTGGCTGTGTGCTCGTTGACCAAAATTATCACGCGTCCGTGAAAGCGCTGGGGGCCGAGACCCTCGGTGACGACGACTATGGACTTGTCGATGAAGCCGTACCGAAGCGCCAGCCAGATCAATGTGGATTTGCGCGATGGAATGCGGCCAAATCTTGGAAGGTCTTCGCGCGAATATCCCTTCTCTTTACGTTTTCGTGTGAGGCTGTAGCCGACTTCCATCTTGCCGGCTGTCAAGTAACTCATCAGACGTAAACCTCCGATGCCACCGCCCGTGTTTCCCCGGAGATCCACAATTAAACGAGTCGATTCCCGTAGGTGAGCGAAGGCATTGTCGAGCGCTTTCGCCAGATCAATTCCGACTACGCCGGGAAACATGGTGACCTTTAACCAGCCGATTCCTTCTGGCAGTTGTGAGCAAATTACGGACTTGGGAACAATGACAGGGTGCTTCTTGGATCGCGGCGAGGGCACCTGAAGATTGCCGGTTACGCGCTTTCCGTCCGGCTTTTGGATGGCGTACTGCGAATCTTCTCCGACCGGAAAAATTGGAGGATCGGGCGGGCGCAATTCCCGATTTCTGATTTGGAGCAGAATGTCACCGGGTCGTATTCCTGCTGAATGCGCAGGACCTCCCTCATGAACATCCTGAAACATCCAGCGTTGTTCCCCATCCACGTTGAATCGCATGAACGTGGCGCTGATTGCGTGCCTGCCCGGAACGTTCGCGCTGCTTGCGTGCCGGAATCCGGTGTGGCTCGTCTTCAGCTCGTTTAGCAGATCCTGCATTCTTCTTTCGAATTCGTCATCCGTGGCACTTTGGAGAACCTTCTCTCTCCGAGTTGACGCGAGTGCAGTCCAATCGGCTCCGTTCATTCCGGGATCAAAGTGCTTCCGTTTGACGAGCTCAGATACTCGTGCATAGATTTTGGCGCGGGCTTGAATATCAAGGCTCATTGGACATCCAATCGGATCGGCGACCCACCGTCGCCTGTCAAAACGAATGCTCCCCAATAGTAGGGTGGAACTTCCTTCCCATATTTGGCAAGGAGATCAAGCTTCGCGTCTCGAAGTGCTGATGCTTGATCCTTGCCTTCTACAATGTGAGTGTAAAACCGATCCATCAAGGCGTGCGTGAACGTGTCATCTGCGCTCCAGAGGCTGGCTACGACAGATTTCGAGCCGCTCACAAGAAAGGCTTCGGCCAAGTCTGTTATGCCCTCCTCTCCCTGAAGCTTTCCCACTCCGGTATTACACGCCGATAGCGTTACTAGGTCGGCGTCAAATCTCAGGCGAGTGATCTCACGAACTTGCAGCAGTCCATCATCGGAGGTTTTGGGGTCAACTCCAAGCACTACTCCCGAGCGTTCAGGAAACCGGGAATCGGAAAATCCGTGTACAGCCAAATGGATGATTTTGAAATCAGCGAGTTTTTCCGCCTTGAACGCCGTTTCGGTGGCGTCCGGCCCCAATAGGAGAGTGGCGTCCCTTCGAAGAATGTTCTTGATGTCCAGAACTTCGTCCCGCGTTTCCGGCAAGTCATAAAGCCGCGTGCCAAATGTGTCAGACACCCCTCGGAGCAGACGGTCCTTCACCCCAGTTGGTTTTACGAGTGCAGCCGAGATGTTGGCCTGATTTTGATACGGCGCATTTCCGACCGCTAGCAATGTCCTCCGTGCTGCATCCGGTTGTTTGGGTTTTCTACGTAGCACGTACAAGACAGTAGAAGCGGGCGCGTAGCTGAGTATCTTGCTCTGCAACACCAGCGCATCCCTTGCGTCCAACAGTGTCTCAAAAGGGAGAAGATGCAAGATTCCATCGGGGACGATTATGAGCCGATTCGCTGCGGGCTGTTTGTCGAACGGCGACAACAGGGCAGCGTAGAGCTGTTTCGAAACGTGAGGATCATTGCGTTTCTCTTGAATCGCAGAAAGATAGCCGCGTGTCAGGTCCTCAATCTGGTTTCGACTTGCATTTAGCCGCTCCAACCCTGCGGCGTTTTGTGAAATCCAAAGGCAATACGACTGAGGTTCGCCTAGAACGTATTCGAGAATCATCTCGTCGCCGCGAAGACGGGATTGAACATGCTTGAGAGGTGCGGGTCGCTCGAACCATTCCGGTGTATCCGTTTCCTGCCCGGTACGAATCAACCCCAACCTGCGTTCATATTCGACGAGTTGGTCAAGAAGAGCCGCTCGCTGAGTGGCGTCTTCGGATTGCATCAGCCGCAACTGCAATGTTGAAACTTCACTTTCCAGTTCGCGCACTTGGTTGGATTCGTTTTGGTTAGGTGAGATCCCGTTTTCAAGCAACGCTGCTGGCGTCCGACCGCGGACGCGCTCCAGTACGCTGAAAGCACGTCCCACGTTTCCTGAACGGGCCTCCAGTTCGAAGTGCATGAGGTAAGTGTCGCTCATTGCGTCCGCCAGCGAGCTGTTCCAATATGCCTCGCTGGTGTTGACGAGCATGCCGTCGATTACATCCTCTGCCTCGCTATACAGTCTTTCGGCAGCAGTTGCGTCTCCCTGACGTGCCTTCAGGTCGGCGAGTACGGTCAGATCGCGTGGCAAATAGTAACGGTCGCCAACCTTCCTGCTTACATCGACTCCGATAGCAGCACGACTTTCGGCGGAACGAAGGTCGCCATCATCGCGGTAGATTCTTGAAAGATCAAACATTGCCTGTGCCGCCATCCGAAAGAATGCGTGTTGCCGTCCGAGATCTCCTCCTCGCTCCAGAAGTTTGACAGCATCCTCGCGGCGTCCTAATCGCAATGCGAGTTCGCCTTTGTTGATGAGAATCTGAGATTGGTGACCATACTTTTCGTTTTGAATGGCGGTAGAAAGTGCATAGTCCAAGACGCCCTCGGCTTCATCCCCCTTCCCCTCGCCCGCCAAAGCCCATCCCTTGCCTTCGTAAGCCATGTACGGAAAACCGCAATCGGGATTGTCGCGACTTCGTTTAATTGCACGCTCAAAGAAAGCGAGGGCTTCTCCATATCGTCGAACTTCGTTGAATCCATTCCCGAGCATTTCGAGCGTGCGGACCTGACCGCCCAAATCGCCGCTTGCCATTGCGGACAGAAGCGCGTCGCCCACCATTGTTGAGGCTCGCTTACTGTCGCCTTCGAGGAAGGCGATGATTCCCAGCTCCCCCTCTGCCCGCGCCTCCCACTGTTTTTCGCCGAGAGAATCTGCAAGCGTCCGCGCCTCTAGCCAGGCCCGTTTCGCTGATGCGGCGTTGATTTCGAGGTCCGTGTATCCCTTTTGAACCAAGCACCAGAGCCGCAGCTCTGGGTCTGTCTTTGTTGCCGGCTGGTCCAATTCCTTTTGGATCATCTGAGAGACATCGACGTATGACATGGTCTCTGACCGTGCGCGAATTCGTCCGACGCGAGCGTAGATTTCATTCCTGGTGTCGCCCTTTTCTTTGAAGAGTTCCTCTGCCCGAGCGTAGAGTGGCTCTGCCTTGGGCCAATTGAAAAGCCAAGCGAGGCGGTTTGCTTCTGTGAGCAGCAGGTTGGGGTCAGTTGAAGCTGCCAGGTCCGGTAGGAATTGGGCTGGGACGGGACTACTCTTCAGCTTCCGAGAAGCATACAGCCAGATGTATTTATGAGATATTGCGCCAAGCAGGGCAATAGCGAGGGATGTGAGAAGGAGCGCTACTCGAAGACGCCTCGATACACGCATTGTAGACGCAGGCCCGGTTGCTTGATGTCATTTGGCTGTTAAATCGCTAGATGCCGCGTGTGGGTTTTGGGTTTCCTCCCGTGACGCCCAGCGGCTACGCCCCCCTATTGTCGGGGGCAGCTATAGCCTTCCAACCCAGTTCCAGGGTTCTAGTTGCGTGTTTTGGCCACGATGCGCACTGTTGGTCGCATTTCCGACCGCGCGGACTAGGCAGCTTTTTGCTGCTTGGCAGGGGGATGAATGTTGAGGCGGGACGCCCGCTGTCGCGGGCGTCCCACATTGCGAGTCACTCGGTGGATGTTACCGCCGTCAGAATTTCGGCGCTCGTGCGCTGAATCCGTTCGAGCGATGCCGCCAGCGTTTCCTTGTTGCCGTCGTACAAGTGAATGTAATCCACTGAGCTGGTCGCTGCCAGGCCGATGCCTTCACAAACGACAAAAGCGACCGCTTCCGCCTCCGTTTCGCGGACACTCTTGCTGGTTTTTGTGCGCTGCTCTCCCTGATGCAGAAGCGCGTGGGCCACTTCATGTACGAGAGTCGCAAACTCCTCGGGGGCAGCTTGTCCGGGCAGGATCACAATCTTTCCCGGTGAGCATTGTCCTTGTGCGGGATATATCGCGTCGGAATATTCAAGTTGAATTCCACGGCTCGAAAGGAACTCCTTTAGCCGTTCTGTGCGGTCGGACGGATCACCTTCCGTACTCCCGAATCGCGGAACGGGCTTGCCGTCTGTGTCGGCCATGTCGAACACATAAGCCGCTCGAAAACGGATCGCCGCTCTTTCGTGCTTTTCATCTTCCTGTTTTTG